>ERZ860023.8-NODE-8-length-122071-cov-2.612248_pt1 | contig 122071 bp, 105 predicted proteins | sample MGYA00509983_ERZ860023 | MGnify/ENA primary metagenome ERZ860023 (study PRJEB30046, sample SAMN00715180) | human gut metagenome | study: EMG produced TPA metagenomics assembly of the A metagenome-wide association study of gut microbiota in type 2...
CCCGTCCACTTCAAGTGTGAAACGTAATCCGGTTGACATAGCAACCTCCGTGAAAATGAATAATAATCCGCACATATTGCATGTACAACATGTCGGGCGGATGAGATAAGCGAGTCGACATCTGGCGTTACCGGGGAATATCAGAAAAATGTCATGGTTATGTGATGATTTAGTCTGGGATTTTACTTCAGAGAAACGGGTGTCTGTTTAGTCAACAAAATAATCACAAACGCAACGGATGGGTTCTCGACGTTATTCACGACAGGCTCGTACATTACAGCGAGTAATAAAAAACCTGATATGCAAAGTCAAACCAATATTCATAATGTCTTTTTATTCACAACAATAAATAATTCAATAACAATCATTGAAATGAATGATGATTTGTATAAGGAATATACGCTACCGCCCCACCCTGATAACATGATCTGCACATTGCCATCTTAACGTCGTTAAACACTGGCTTAATAGTGGATATTTCAAATTAGGAATTTATTAAATTCACCTGATGAATATCATAAGCAAATAGCATAGAAAATAATGACAATTCCCCCGAGGGGACCATTTCCAAAGCACTGCACCACCACCAGGTGCCCGGATGATCTTGCTTCAGTGGTAAGAGTACCTGATTCATTGTTCCCAAAATGATGTTTTCCCCGGCCCCGCCAATAATGTGCAGCTCTCACGTGATAATCTATTGATTAGGTTATATTAAGAATCAATATTTAAAATACATCCATTTTCTTGAATAAATCAACATGTTTATTTATCAATTGCTGTTTTAGCTCTGACTCATCAAGCTCTCCATATTTGTCCTACAGATAATTGCGAATAAATACAGAGAACGCCATTTATCCTTTTAGCATACCTGCCGGATATTTTTATTTGTATTAATATTAATTGCATCTCCAACTCCGAGCATATCCATCATTAAAAACTTTTTGAGATTATAGAATACCTGTGATAACAAGTGAAACATCTGCACAATGTGAATAGTTAGTTTCTTTTCAGAGGAAATGAAATAGACAAGCTGAATGAAGGGGAGAGTGATATAAATCAAAAAACATAACATGAATTTAATTAATTACGCCCATCATTGTGGATAAAGTTACTGAATAATAAATAACATAATCCTCTGGTATCCCACTCAAATAATTTCATTCCTTTTTAATACTTCTTGTAATTTCGGTAACTGACATACAGCATCAGCAATCGCACTGATATTCGTGGCATTATCCTGAAACCATTCATGCCCAGGCCCCCATGTGCGCATAGTGCAAAGATAACAGTCCACCAGCGTTAGTTGCTCACCAAACGCATAAGGTTCAGCGGTCAATTGTGAATTCAGCCAGATATAAAGCGATTTACGATATTCAATAACATTCTTCTTTAACTGTTCAGGTGCGTCAGGAGCCCAACGCTCAGGGTAATCGGCGAAAGTGAATGTTGGATAGACATTAGCAACCAGCCAGACCAATAGCCGTTGAAACTGCTGATGTTCGGCGCGCCCAACCGGTGGCGCAAGGTCCGGGCGACGATCGAGAACCATCAATGCAATCGCCGCTGTCTCCGTCATAATCTCGTCATTTTCCAGCGCCAGTGTCGGAATCTGACACAACGGGTTCAGGGTTTTCAATAACTCGCGTGAAGTTCCCTCGTGGTCAAAACCACTGACATCAACGAACTGATAAGGAATATCAGCCAGTGTTAGCATCAGCTCACTGATTGTAGAGCCCCATCCGGGTACGCCATACACCTTAATCATATGCCCCTCACAATCTTTTAAAGATTAAGTGTAGGACAGTACACAGGTTAACCAGCAAAAGGATTTGTCATTTTTTCGTCAGTTGTATTAATCCCCTTCAGGATTGTAAGGGGATGTTTTGCATCGTTTATCGATAACGGGTAGGATGCTGCGCCGATAGTTTTATACCCATAAAGAATAATGGTGATAACTATCATCGCCAGGATGAATAAACATTGTTCATGGCAACTTATATGACTTTTTCATTAAAGCAATCAGGGAGAGCAATGAGTAAACACGACACCGACACTTCAGATCAACACGCCGCGAAACGCCGCTGGCTTAATGCCCACGAAGAGGGGTATCACAAAGCGATGGGCAATCGCCAGGTACAGATGATCGCCATTGGCGGCGCGATTGGCACCGGCTTGTTTTTAGGTGCAGGAGCCCGACTGCAAATGGCGGGTCCAGCACTGGCACTGGTTTATTTAATTTGTGGCTTGTTTTCGTTTTTTATTCTGCGTGCATTGGGTGAGCTGGTGCTACACCGCCCTTCCAGTGGCAGTTTTGTCTCTTATGCCCGTGAGTTTTTGGGTGAGAAAGCCGCTTATGTTGCTGGCTGGATGTACTTCATCAACTGGGCGATGACGGGGATTGTTGATATTACCGCCGTCGCTCTGTATATGCATTACTGGGGTGCGTTTGGCGGCGTGCCGCAGTGGGTCTTTGCGCTCGCTGCACTTACCATCGTTGGCACCATGAATATGATCGGTGTGAAATGGTTTGCGGAGATGGAGTTCTGGTTTGCGCTTATTAAAGTGCTCGCCATTGTGACCTTTTTGGTCGTGGGTACAGTGTTCCTCGGTAGTGGTCAGCCGCTGGATGGCAACACCACTGGCTTTCATTTAATCACCGATAATGGCGGCTTCTTCCCCCACGGTTTGCTGCCTGCGCTGGTGTTGATTCAGGGCGTAGTGTTTGCTTTTGCCTCCATTGAAATGGTGGGTACAGCTGCCGGAGAATGTAAAGATCCGCAGACCATGGTGCCTAAAGCCATTAACAGTGTGATTTGGCGTATTGGCCTGTTTTACGTCGGCTCCGTGGTGTTGCTGGTTATGTTATTGCCGTGGAGCGCGTATCAGGCGGGGCAAAGTCCGTTCGTGACGTTTTTCTCTAAACTGGGTGTGCCATATATCGGCAGCATTATGAACATTGTGGTGCTGACCGCTGCCCTCTCCAGCCTGAACTCAGGTCTGTACTGCACCGGACGTATTCTGCGCTCAATGGCGATGGGCGGTTCCGCACCGAGTTTTATGGCGAAAATGAGTCGTCAGCATGTGCCGTATGCCGGGATTCTGGCGACACTGGTTGTGTATGTCGTCGGCGTATTCCTCAACTATCTGGTGCCGTCGCGCGTATTTGAGATTGTGTTGAACTTCGCGTCGCTGGGAATCATCGCTTCATGGGCGTTTATCATCGTGTGCCAGATGCGCCTGCGTAAAGCAATTAAACAAGGCAAAGCAGCGGATGTCAGTTTTAAACTGCCTGGCGCGCCCTTCACTTCCTGGCTGACATTACTGTTTTTACTGAGTGTCCTGGTGCTGATGGCGTTCGATTACCCGAACGGGACTTATACTATCGCGGCGCTGCCGATTATCGGTATTCTGCTGGTTATAGGCTGGTTTGGTGTGCGCAAACGCGTTGCTGAAATTCACAGCACTGCGCCAGTCGTCGAGGAAGATGAAGAAAAACAGGAAATTGTGTTTAAGCCTGAAACGGCGAGCTAATTGCAAAATTGCCCGGCTACGTGCCGGGCAAATTTAGATTACTGACGAAGGTGTGCCGCATGCGGCGTGATAAAAGTCAGGCAAGTCTCTCCGTTTTCACCCTCGCCACATCTATTACAGCGCAATACGAATCACATCGTCCGGCTGGGTAGCTTCCTGCTGTTTAGTGGATTTTTGTTTCACACTGACATACAGCGTTTTGCCATCGGCAGACAGCGCCAGGCTGTTTGGATGAGTCGGCGTATCGAACGTTTTCACCACTTTATAGCTTTTCGCGTCAATCACACTGACTTTACCTGCCTGACGATGCGTTACGTAGGCTTCATTACGCGCTGGGTTAAACAGCACAGCCAGTGATTCTGGTGCCGCAACCTTCGCCAGAATATTGCCATTACGGGTATCGACCACTAACACTTCTGCGGCTTTAGAATCGGTGATAAATGCACGCTGCCTGGCGGTATCAAGGCTAATGTTGATAAAGAAGTGCTCTTTGCCGTCATCCAGCAGCTTTTTACGGCTGAGGATTTTATTGTCGGCGGTGTCGATGGTAATCAATTCGCCGTCAGCGTTAGTGGTGTAAAGACGTTTGCCTTTGCTATCCAGCGCCAGACCGGTACTCATTTTACCGGTGTTCTGGATGGCGGTTTTCAGTTTGATATTCTCGCCATCAACGACCCAAATCACGCTCTCTTTACCAATACCACTGATGTAAACGGTGTTCGTGGCATCATCAGCTACCAGCTCACGCGGTTGCAGCGGGCGCACCTCTTCCGTGCGCTTACGATCATCCAGCACCAGACGGCCTTTCACCTCGCCAGTTTTGGCATCTATCGCCGTGACCGCGCTGTTTACGGTGTTACCAAACCACAACGTCTGAGTCGTGTTATTGATGGTGGCACCAAACGGCTTGAGATCGTTATGGATCGCCTGCGTAACTTCCAGAGTGACCGGATCAAGACGATAAACCACGCCGCCTTTATCCAGTTTGCGGCTTTGCGAAGTGGCGAGCCACAGTGCGTTTTCTTGCTGGCTATAAGCCATTTCGTAGGCACCTTTACCTACCGCTTTACGCAGCATTTCTTCTGCGGCCTGCGTACTGAATGATGAAGCAACAAGCAATGAACCTAACAGTAATGAACCACGCAGGCGCGATGAAAACAGATGACGTAAATGCATGACGACTCCCTTTGATGAACCGATATTTTTGCTGCTTCACAATGCTTCGCTAAGCGTAATCATCGTTACGCTCTTGTTATAAATGGGAATGGTAATCATTATTCTCTCAAATGTGGAGCATTTCTTGCCGTTACGACTACAATTTTCTCAATTAATTAACGTATCGTGCCGTTTCGTTTTCCATAAATTTACAATTTTATTACCATGACAGCGTTTTCCCATTCTTAACCTGGCTTTTTTCATGAAGATTTTTTCCGTCCGACAGACCGTTTTGCCCGCACTGCTTGTCCTTTCCCCCGTTGTTTTTGCCGCTGATGAACAGACTATGATTGTCAGTGCCGCACCGCAGGTGGTTTCCGAGCTGGATACGCCAGCAGCAGTAAGCGTGGTGGATGGCGAGGAGATGCGCCTGGCAACACCGCGCATTAACTTGTCCGAATCACTGACCAGCGTGCCTGGTTTGCAGGTACAAAACCGGCAGAACTATGCGCAAGATTTACAGCTGTCGATTCGCGGATTTGGCTCCCGTTCCACTTACGGAATTCGCGGTATTCGCCTGTATGTGGACGGTATTCCCGCCACCATGCCCGACGGGCAAGGGCAAACATCCAACATCGATTTAAGCAGTGTGCAAAATGTGGAAGTGCTGCGTGGCCCCTTCTCTGCCCTGTATGGCAACGCGTCTGGCGGTGTAATGAATGTCACCACCCAGACCGGACAACAGCCACCAACCATTGAAGCCAGTAGTTACTACGGCAGTTTTGGCAGCTGGCGCTATGGGCTGAAAGCAACGGGCGCAACGGGAGACGGCACACAACCCGGCGATGTTGATTACACCGTCTCAACCACGCGTTTTACGACCCACGGCTATCGTGACCATAGTGGCGCACAGAAAAATTTAGCCAATGCCAAACTGGGCGTACGCATTGATGAAGCCAGCAAATTAAGCCTGATTTTCAATAGTGTGGATATCAAAGCAGATGACCCAGGTGGGCTAACCAAAGCAGAATGGAAGGCGAATCCACAACAAGCGCCTCGTGCAGAACAGTACGACACGCGAAAAACCATCAAGCAAACTCAGGCTGGGTTGCGCTATGAGCGTAGCCTGAGCGCGCAAGATGATATGAGTGTGATGATGTATGCCGGAGAGCGAGAAACGACCCAGTACCAGTCAATCCCGATGGCCCCCCAACTTAACCCGTCACATGCGGGCGGCGTGATTACCCTGCAACGCCATTACCAGGGGATAGACAGCCGCTGGACACACCGTGGTGAACTGGGCGTTCCGGTCACGTTCACTACCGGCCTGAACTACGAAAACATGAGTGAAAACCGCAAGGGCTACAATAACTTCCGCCTGAATAGCGGCATGCCGGAGTACGGGCAAAAAGGTGAGTTGCGTCGCGACGAACGCAATCTGATGTGGAACATCGATCCCTATTTACAGACGCAGTGGCAGCTGAGCGAAAAACTGTCGCTGGATGCTGGCGTGCGCTACAGCTCCGTGTGGTTTGATTCCAACGACCATTACGTTACTCCGGGTAACGGCGATGACAGCGGTGATGCCAGTTATCATAAATGGCTACCTGCCGGTTCGTTAAAATATGCAATGACCGATGCCTGGAATATCTATCTGGCAGCCGGGCGAGGTTTTGAAACGCCGACGATTAATGAGCTGTCTTATCGTGCTGATGGGCAAAGCGGTATGAACTTAGGTTTAAAACCATCCACCAACGATACAATTGAGATCGGCAGTAAAACGCGTATTGGTGATGGGCTGCTTAGTCTCGCATTGTTTCAGACCGACACTGATGATGAAATTGTTGTCGATAGCAGTAGCGGTGGGCGTACGACTTACAAAAATGCCGGAAAGACCCGTCGTCAAGGCGCTGAACTGGCATGGGATCAACGTTTCGCAGGAGATTTTCGCGTAAACGCGTCCTGGACCTGGCTTGATGCGACCTATCGCAGCAATGTTTGCAATGAACAGGATTGTAACGGTAATCGGATGCCAGGGATCGCCCGTAATATGGGCTTTGCGTCGATAGGTTATGTACCGGAAGATGGTTGGTATGCAGGCACGGAAGCGCGTTATATGGGCGATATTATGGCAGATGATGAAAATACGGCAAAAGCGCCGTCTTATACTCTCGTCGGCTTATTCACCGGGTATAAATACAATTACCACAATTTAACTGTGGATTTATTTGGTCGTGTCGATAATTTATTCGATAAAGAATACGTTGGTTCTGTCATTGTCAATGAGTCAAACGGGCGATATTACGAACCTTCGCCCGGACGAAATTATGGTGTCGGCATGAATATTGCGTGGAGATTTGAGTAATTACCTTGATGCCCGGTATTTGCCGGGCATTTACTTTAACGATTGTATTGCTGGTATAAAATAGCAATATTTTGTTGCATAATTTCAGCAAGACAATGTCTGCATCCCTCTTTGTCTTTTGCTTTTAACGCAGCGAGTAACAGATGATAGTTTTCTATATGCTCCCGTAATTCCGCTGGATTAATCGCTTCATAGAGATAATGTAAACCAGGCCCCATCCTGACCCACAGTTGCTCAATCATCTCACACAGGATGGGCATATTTGAGCGATGATAAATCGCTAAGCGAAATAGCCTGTTTACATTAATGATTTGTTCCATGTCGCCCTTTTCTTGCGCCTGCTGTAATTTCTCGAGCAAGACCTGGAGTTCCGCCAGGTCTTGCGGGGTGAGGTTTTCAACAGCCAGAGCAACTGCCATTAATTCCAGTTCGTAGCGGATCCGATTGATTTCGTCTAATTGACGTTTCCCCACTTCCGGAACTGTAAATGCTTGTGCAGGTGCGACAGAAAGCGCATTCACCGAAACCAGACGTAATAATGCTTCACGCACAGGTGTAATACTCATACCTAATTGCTCCGCCAGATTTTTAGTAATCAGGCGTGCGCCAGGTTTTAATGCGCCAATACTAAGCTGATGTTTCAGGTCGTTCTCAACCTGCAGAGTCAAACTGACATGTTTCATTTTTCCCATTCCAGGCATTTTAATTCCTTCGCGTGTTTTCTGTCCAACCCTGCCTGCACGGCAGAAGGAGTTCACCTGGTGTATTAAAGTGAATAATCATAAACCACCCACCTTTGTTGTTATTAGCAGCAGAACAATGACGTGGTTAGTTAATTAAAGCTGAAAATAAGCTTTTTGCCTGGATTTTTATGGCGGCTTACGCCGCCGTTGAAACTTTAATCATCACCCGCGACGCGGATCACCACTTTGCCGAAGTTTTTACCCTTCAGCAAGCCGATAAACGTCTGTGGCGCATTCTCTAAACCATCAGTAATATCTTCGTGGTAGTGGATTTTATCCTCTTTCACCCATTGCCCCATCTCCTTCTGAAACTCATGGATGCGGTGACCATAATCCTGAGCGATAATAAACCCTTGCAAGCGAATACGTTTTTTCAGCACCGTTGCCATCAACAGGGGTAAACGATCCGGACCGGGTGGTAGCTCTGTAGCGTTATAGCTGCTCACTAAGCCACAAACGGGAATGCGCGCAGATGTATTAAGTAATGGTAGCACTGCATCAAATACCTTACCGCCCACGTTTTCATAATAGATATCAATACCTTTTGGGCACGCTTTCGCCAGTTGTTCGGCAAAATCATCCGCGTGGTGATCAAGACAAACATCGAAGCCCAGCACCTCGATAGCATGGCGGCATTTTTCCGCGCCACCGGCAACCCCCACCACCCTGCAACCTTTAAGTTTGCCGATTTGCCCCACCGTTGCTCCCACAGGACCTGTCGCCGCAGCTACCACCAACGTTTCGCCCTCTTTAGGCTGACCGATATCCAGCAGCCCCATATAAGCGGTAAAGCCTGGCATCCCCAGCACACCCAGCGACCACGATGGATTTTGCGGATGATCGCCAAGTTTCACCAGATCATCACCACTGGATATGTCATAGTCCTGCCATCCACTGTAGCCCAGCACCCAGTCGCCAGGCTGATAATCAGGATGATTCGACTCCACAACACGGCTCACCGTGCCGCCGACCATCACGCCGCCAATATCAACAGGCGGTGAATAAGATGGCTCATCGCTCATACGTCCACGCATATACGGGTCCAGGGACAAATAAACTGTGCGCAGTAACACCTGTCCTTCACCCGGTGTGGCGACATCATCTTCTTCAAGACGGAAATTCTCCGGAACCGGTGCGCCATGTGGACGCGAGGCCAGAACCCAACGTCGATTACGCTGCTTTTGTTGCCCCATAATGCTCTCCTGTGCTTTTGGCATGATTCATCAATAGTAGCAGGCTCACGGGATTGGTTTTGTTTGCAGCCGTCACATCCCCTCTGCAACACGCAATAATTTCATCGAGGAATCCGTTGCTTCGGGCTGTTTTCGATAGTATTGATAACATCATCATCATTATTTTATCGAGGCCAGACATGTCCATCCGTTTTGCCCGCAAAGCCGATTGTGCTGCCATTGCGGAAATTTATAACCACGCCGTGTTGTATACGGCGGCTATCTGGAATGACCAAACGGTTGATGCAGATAACCGCATTGCCTGGTTTGAAGCGCGGACCATAGCAGGTTATCCGGTGCTGGTAAGTGAAGAAGATGGCGTAGTGACGGGATATGCCTCGTTTGGCGACTGGCGTAGTTTCGATGGTTTTCGCCATACCGTGGAACATTCGGTTTATGTCCATCCCGATCATCAGGGCAAAGGTCTGGGGCGTAAATTGTTAAGCCGATTGATTGATGAAGCGCGGGATTGCGGGAAGCATGTCATGGTCGCCGGGATCGAATCGCAAAATCAGGCCTCGCTGCATCTGCACCATTCGCTGGGATTTGTCGTCACCGCACAAATGCCGCAGGTGGGCACTAAATTTGGGCGCTGGCTGGATCTGACATTTATGCAGTTGCAACTCGACGAACGCACTGAACCGGACGCGATCGGATGAATCAGTCGCTCACCCTTGCTTTTTTGATTGCCGCCGGAATTGGTCTGGTAGTCCAGAACACGCTGATGGTGCGCATCACCCAGACCTCCTCTACCATTCTCATCGCCATGTTGCTGAACTCACTGGTGGGGATTGTGCTCTTTGTTTCTATTTTATGGTTTAAACAAGGCATGGCGGGGTTTGGCGAACTGGTGTCCAGCGTGCGCTGGTGGACACTTATACCCGGCTTGCTGGGATCGTTTTTTGTCTTCGCCAGTATCAGCGGATATCAGAATGTGGGAGCGGCGACAACTATTGCAGTACTGGTCGCCAGCCAGCTAATTGGCGGTCTGATGCTGGATATCTTCCGCAGTCATGGCGTACCACTACGGGCGTTGTTCGGCCCAATTTGTGGCGCAATTTTACTTGTGGTTGGCGCCTGGTTGGTAGCCAGACGCTCATTTTAATCAGAGGATGGTGCCGCCTTTGGTTAACTGTTCGTGGCGCGCTTCCATATCTTCTTTATGCTTGCGACCGTGATGAGCAATAGCGGTGCGCAAACGCTGCTGCTGGGTGTAGCGATCTTCCCGACTTAACTCCGCGTCATCGCTCAGGGCGATTAATAATTCGTTCATATGGGCAATGACGCTCTCTTCAATCGCGGCATCCACGCGCGCGATGACTTCATCCAGATGCGACATACTTTCTCCTTAGCCACTTGTGAAATTTATCGATTCATCCAAATGATATAAGTCTGCGTGGTGCCGTCAAGCCAGTGAGTAAGATTTAAAACAGTGAAAACAACAGCGCCACCGGGAAACTCATCGGCCATGTTGCCCCCACCAGAAAGGCGCTTAAGAAACGGATGCGTTTCTTATCGTGAGAAAGAAACCAGGTGATAAGAAATGCGATTGCTGCCATAACCGCATAAAAAACAAGCATGTGTTGATAGAGAGACATGTACGGGCGTCCAGCCAGATGAATAAAACGCGCGCAAATATGCGTCATTTTTTGACGTGCATCAAGTTTTTTCACCAGTTTGAGAAAAAATCATCAAACAGCAACTTGCCCTTATTCATCTTCAGAATGAGTATTATTGCGGATTTTCTTAACCCGTACTATACACATAGGGGCAATGATAAAAGGTGGCAAAAATGAATGTTTCCAGTAGAACTGTAGTACTGATAAATGTCTTTGCTGCTGTTGGTTTGTTTACTCTTATCTCTATGAGATTTGGCTGGTTTATTTGATGTAGTGATTTTGCACGCAGCACGTACTGTCAGAGAAATCAGTGCTCTGACAGTACGCAAGATCATCTCATACTCTTACGATCTGCAATATTATCCTTAATGTTTAACCATGACGTGGCGGACGACGGTGTAATCCTCCAGCCCATAAAGTGACATATCCTTGCCGTAACCAGAAAGTTTCTGTCCACCGTGCGGCATTTCACTTACCAGCATGAAATGGGTATTGACCCAGGTACAACCATATTGCAGCCGTGCGCTGACGCGATGCGCCCTGCCCACATCTTTCGTCCATACCGAAGATGCAAGTCCGTACTGGCTGTCATTCGCCCAGTTCACCACCTGTTCTTCGTTGTCGAAGAGCGTAACACTCACTACTGGACCAAATACCTCTTTTTGCACGATGGCATCGTCCTGTAATGCGCCAGCCAGCAGCGTCGGCGCATAGTAATAGCCATTACCCTTGCGCTTTTCACCGCCAGTGATCACTTTGATGTGCCCTGTCGCTTTCGCCTCTTCTACTGCCTTGCTGACGCGTTCGAGATGCGCCAGCGAGCTTAAAGGTCCAAGCTCCGTAGACTCGTCATCTGGCGCACCAGATTTTAACGTTGCCACCGCAGCACCCAGTTTTTCCACCAGCGTATCGTAAATGCCTTTTTGCGCGTAGATCCGACAAGCCGCAGTACAATCCTGTCCAGCATTGTAATAGCCAAATGTACGTACACCTTCGACCACTGCTTCAATATCCGCATCATCAAAAACAATCACTGGCGCTTTGCCACCAAGTTCCATATGAGTACGCTTAATGGACGACGCGGTATGGCTGATGATGTGCTCGCCGGTGGCGATAGAGCCCGTCAGCGACACCATCCGCACTTTGGGATGACCGGTCAGCGGATCACCCACCGTTTTGCCTCTGCCAAACAGTATGTTAATCACGCCTGCCGGGAAGATATCTTTCGCCAGCTCTGCCAACTTCAACGCGGTCAGCGGGGTAATTTCTGATGGTTTAAGCACTACGCAGTTCCCTGCCGCCAGCGCCGGAGCAAGTTTCCACGCGGCCATCATCAGCGGATAATTCCACGGTGCGATAGAAGCCACGACCCCCAACGGATCGCGACGGATCATCGAAGTATGACCTTCAAGATATTCACCTGCCGCCAGACCATTCAGACAGCGCGCCGCACCCGCGAAAAAGCGAAAAACATCGACAATCGCCGGGATTTCATCATTGAACGCACTATGCAGCGGTTTGCCACAATTACGGGACTCCAGTTCGGCAAAAACCTGACCATTTTCTTCGATAACATCAGCCAGTTTCAGCAGACATTCCGCACGCACTTTCGGCGTGGTTTGCCCCCATTCGGCAAATGCTGCATCTGCCGCGCGCACAGCAGCATCGACCTGCTCTGCGGATGCCTCGGCAATTTCCAGTAAAACGTCCCCCGTTGCCGGATTATAGACAGGCTGTTTTTCCCCTTCGCCGCTAACCAGTTCTCCGTTAATCAGTAACTTATGTTGCATAGCATATTCCTGTATCAGTGGTTATTGACCATTGTCGCCTTCGCGGGTTAGCCACCAGGCCCCCAGGATCGGCAAGGTTGTTACCAACATAACCAGCAGTGCCACCACGTTAGTTACCGGTACATCACGCGGTCGCCCAAGCTGATTGAGCAACCACAACGGTAACGTTCGTTCATGACCTGCCGTAAAGGTCGTAACGATGATTTCATCGAACGACAAGGCAAACGCCAGCATTCCTCCTGCCAGTAACGCCGAACTGAGATTCGGCAACACTACGTAGCGGAAGGTTTGCCAGCCATTGGCCCCAAGATCCATTGACGCCTCAACCAGACTCCAGGAGGTGCGGCGAAAACGGGCGATGACATTGTTAAACACCACAACTACACAAAAAGTCGCATGACCGACCACGATGGTGAAAAATCCCGGCTCCAGATTGATGGTTTTAAAGGCGGTTAATAACGCCAGACCAGTGACAATGCCCGGCAGCGCAATGGGCAGCAGCAGTAACAGCGAAATGGCGTTTTTGCCGAAAAAGTCTCGTCGCCACAGCGCGGCAGCTGCCAGCGTCCCTAACACCAGCGCAATTAATGTCGCCAGCGCCGCCACTTTAAGTGACAGTGTCACGGCATCAAGAATATCACTACGCTGTGCTGCCACGCTAAACCAGCGCAGCGTCAGGCCCTGCGGTGGAAAACTAAACGCCGCATCTTCAGTGTTAAACGCATAGGCGGCGATTATCAGGATGGGAAAATGTAGGAAAACAACGCCGCCCCAGGCCGCCAGTTTGAGGAAAAACGGTGCGCGTTCAGAGTGCATCGAACGCTCCCAGACGTTTCACGAACGCCAGGTACAGTGCGATGAGAATAATCGGCACCAGGGTGAATGCCGCCGCCATCGGCATATTGCCAATCGCCCCCTGCTGGGAATAAACCATATTGCCGATAAAATATCCTGGAGGACCAACCAGCTGCGGGACGATAAAATCGCCCAGTGTGAGTGAGAAGGTAAAGATAGAGCCAGCGGCAATACCCGGGATTGCCAGCGGCAGCACCACATAGCGAAAGGTTTGTCGTGGACGTGCGCCGAGATCAGCCGACGCCTGCAACAATGACGGCGGCAAACGCTCAAGCGCCGCCTGAACGGGCAGGATCATGAACGGCAACCAGATATAGAGAAACACCAGAAAGCGCCCCAGCCCGGAAGTTGACAGCGTATTTCCGCCCACCGCAGGTAATGTAAGGAACGCAGTCAGCAGTGGTTCCAGCCCAAGATGTTGTAAAAACCACTGAGCCACGCCATCTTTTGCCAGCAATAACGTCCAGGCATAGGCTTTAACAATGTAGCTCGCCCACATCGGCAACATTACCGCAATATAAAAAAACGCTTTCATTTTCCCGCTGGTATAGCGCGCCATATACCACGCCATTGGAAAAGCCAGAATGGCGCTGGCGATAGTGACTGCCACAGCCATAGTCAGCGTGCGGAGAATGATGTCGTAATTCGCCGGATTAAACAGCGCACGGATATTCGCCAGCGTCAGTTCCGGCGTTACCGACATGGTGAAATCGTCAAAAGTATAAAATCCCTGCCATAACAGTGTCAGCAGCGAGCCGAAATAGACAATGCCAAACCACATTAGCGGGCCAAGCAGCAGTAAAAACAGCCCCAGCCCCGGATTACGCCAGAAGAAACCGGACACCTTACCCAGACCTGGACGTGAAGGTGATTGCAATACATTCATCGCCATTCACCTCTCCTCAACCAGCGGCACCATCACATCACGCGACCAGGAAACCATCACCTGTTGTCCGGGCGTGAGCGTGGCAGGCAGTTCTTCGCCTGTCATATTGGCCTGACTCACCAGCAGTTTTTCACCGCCGCTCAGTGTCAGTTCAAAACGGGTCGCTGCGCCCTGATATTGCACCGCCTGGATCGTGCCATTAGCCTGCATTTCGCCGGGGATATTGAGACGGATATGTTCCGGTCGCAGGGCGAAGCTTCCCGTCATGCCGCAAAGATTCTCGGCCATTAGCGGATCAAAAACGTTGGATGTCCCGACGAATCCGGCAACAAACGGCGTGCGCGGGCGCATATAGAGATCGCGCGGGGAATCGACCTGCTCAATGCGTCCATTATTGAAAACCGCCACACGATCGGACATCGATAACGCTTCGCCCTGATCGTGGGTAACGAAGATAAAAGTGATACCGAGAGACTGTTGCAGTTTTTTCAGTTCCAGCTGCATCTGCTCACGCAATTTGAGATCCAGTGCGCCGAGCGGTTCATCCAACAGCAATACGCGCGGTTCATTCACCAATGCTCTGGCGATAGCAACCCGCTGGCGCTGACCACCAGAAAGTTGTGACGGTTTACGTTGATGTACAAACCCCAACGCCACTTTCTCCAGCGCCTCTTGCGCCATTGCGTGCCGCTGCTTTTTATTCACGCCTTTGACCATCAGCCCATAGGCGACATTGTCAAGAATCGACATATGCGGAAATAGCGCGTAGTCCTGAAAGACAGTATTCACGTCCCGCTCCCACGGTGGCAGATTGCTGGCGGGTTTACCAAAGATAGAGATAGCCCCGCCGGAAAGCTGTTCGAAGCCAGCAATCAGGCGCAGGCAGGTGGTTTTGCCGGAGCCGGACGGCCCCAGCATAGAGAAGAACTCACCATCTTTTATCGCAATACTGACGCCATCTACTGCGCGCACGTCACCGTACAACCGCGAGACGTTGTCAAACTCCACTGCGTACGTCATAAAGCACCCCAGCGAAGTTAGCGACCGCCCATAATGGCAATGTAATCCTGCGTCCAGCGACTGTAGGGAACAAACTTGCCCCCTTCTGCTATAGGCGTTTTCCAGAAGGCGATTTTGTCGAAATAGTTAAAACCGTTGGTTTCACAACCTTTTTCGCCTAATAACGGACTGGCTTTACACCCTTCCGGCACTACCGGTAACGAGCCAAACCAGGCCGCCACATCGCCCTGCACTTTTGGCGTTAATGACCAGTTCATCCATTTGTAGGCGCAAACCGGATGTTTCGCTTCGCTATGCAGCATGGTGGTATCAGCCCAACCGGTAACACCCTCCTTCGGGAAAACGGTAGCAACAGGCTGGCCTTCGGCTTTCAGGGCGTTGGCCTGATAGGGCCAGGCACTGGAAGCAACCACACCCTCGTTTTTGAAATCGCTCATTTGCACGGTAGTGTCATGCCAGTAGCGATGGATCAAACTGTGTTGAGCGCGCAGCACTTTCAGCACCGCCTGGTACTGTTCTTCGGTGAGTTGATACGGATCGCTGATGCCCAACTGCGGCTGAGTGGCTTTAACGAACAACGCAGCGTCCGCAATGTAGATAGGGCCATCATAAGCCTGAACGCGGCCTTTATTGCTCTTGCCGTCCGGCAGATTTTGCTCAACAAAAACCACTTGCCAGCTATCCGGCGGCGTCGGGAAGGTTTTAGTGTTGTACATCAGCAGGTTCGGCCCCCATTGGTAAGGTGTGCCGTAAACTTTGCCGCCAACATTAAACCAGTCGCCTTTAACCACGCGCGGATCGAGCGTTTTCCAGTTGGGAATCAATGCGGTATTAATCGGCTGCACGCGTTTACCCATAATCAAACGCAGCGAGGCATCGCCGGATGCCGTAACCAGATCGTAACCCCCTTTGGTCATCAGACTGACCATTTCATCGGAAGTCGCGGCGGTTTTCACATTCACCGCGCAGCCTGTCTCTTTTTCGAACTGCGTTACCCAGTCGTATTGTTTATCAGTTTGTCCGCGTTCGATGTATCCCGGCCAGGCGATAATATCCAGTCGCCCTTCCGGTTTATCTAAATTGGTAGGCGGTTCGGCGGCGTGAGCGGTCATTATTGTCATGCTGAGCGCACACAGGCTGCTGCGGGCAAATGTCTTGCTCATAAGGTCTTACTCCTGTCGTAATTAATTGTTCAGCCGCCGTGCCGTAAAAATATCTCCTTGTTTAACCATAGACGGCGGCTTGCAGGCACACCTTCGCCCCTGAGAAAATTTAATCAGGTTGTGAGCTACCGCGCATTATGCCGTCTGTAAGGTTATCTTCTGGAGTATAGTCAAGGAGTTAGGAAATATGACTGCTATTCGAAATTCATATTACCCAATCTAAGAGGAATTAAATTAAACGCTATTACAGCCGTTCTTGAATAAGTTTGCCTAATTGTTTTACCGCCTGTTCTTCACGCTCTCCCCACTGCCACGCGGTATTAAAACGGAAAAAACGTGACCAGTTTTCACCGGTAGAAAACATTTTACCCGGCGCAATACTGATATGATGCGTCAGTGCCGCCAGGCTTAATTCGCCGGCATCTAACGGCTCGGGGAGCTCCAGCCAGAGAAAGTAACCACTGTCATTATGATGAATTTTCACTTCCGCAGGCAGATAACGCAGCAGTGCCTGCCAGGCACGTTGTTTACGTTCCGCAAGCTGGCGACGCAGGCGACGAAGATGGGCGTCGTATCGGCGCGTGGAAAGGTAATCCACCAGCGCAAGTTGCATCGGTGAGCTGGTGGAAAGCGTACTCATCAACTGCAAGCGTTGAATTTTACGTGCATGTTTTCCGGCGGCGACCCAACCAATACGAAAACCAGGCACCAGACATTTCGAAAACGAAGAGCAATGCAAAACGCCATCGTGGCGATCCCACGCTTTCGCAGGCAGCGGTTTTTCCCGTCCAAAATAAAGTTCGCTGTAAACGTCATCTTCAATCAGCGTTACGTTGTACTGATTGAGCAACGCCACCAGTTGTGCTTTTTTTTGCGGCGTTAAGGTAAATCCGAGTGGATTCTGGCTATTAGTCATCAGCCAGCACGCTTTCACCGGATACTCCTGCAACGCCAGTTCCAGCGCCTGAAGATCTATCCCTTCTTTAACATCCGTCGCCACCGATAACGCCTTCAGCCGTAGCCGCTCCAGCGCCTGCAACGCACCGTAGAAACAAGGATTCTCTACTATCACCCAATCGCCCGGTTCAGTTACCGCTTGCAAACTGAGGTTTAATGCCTCTAACGCCCCGGCAGTAATGACAATTTCATCAGGAGAAATGGTGATGCCCTGTAAGGCATAGCGACGAGCAATAGCCTGACGCAGTTCTGCGTTTCCTGGCGGTAAGTTTTCAATCACGCTCATCGCTGTGGCGGTTTTGCTTACCTGCGCCAGCGAGCGGTTTAGTTGTTGGAGGGGGAAAAGTCGCGGGTCGGGAAAGGCCGAGGCAAACGGAACGACCGACGGATCGCGACTGGCCTGCAACATATCAAAAATATAAGTGTTGATATCGACTGCTTCATCTCGAGTGACTGGAATGACTGGCGCTTTCGGCATTTTTATTGCCTGTGGCGCAACGTAATAACCCGACTGCGGTCGTGCGATAATATATCCCTGACTTTCGAGCAACTGATAGGCATGGCTGACAGTCATAAAGCTCATGCCTGAAAGCGCCACCTGGTCACGCAACGAAGGCAAACGATCGCCGGGTTGCCAGATACCCGACGCAATCTGCTCGCGTAATTGTTCTGCAAGCTGCTGGTATTTTTTCATTATCGAATCGTAATTATGTGCAGATGATTCGGCAGTCTATATCAGTTGTTAAAAATGACAACTTTTCGTTAACTGTAATTAAACCATCACCAGCGATAACTCTTTGCCAAGCGCCTTTGCCGCGAGCTGGACGGCGTCGATTTTTGTCGCATGATGCAAGTTAAATAGGCGAGTAATCTCCTGTTTAGGTTTGCCAATTCGCCTGGCTAACTCTTGCTGAGTGATTTCTGACTGTAAAAAAGCATTTAACAGCAATACCTTAGAGGCGACGCTCAAAGGCACTTCAATAAAGTGATCATGACTATTTAATGGCGAAGGTAAAGGGATAAGCTCGTTATCTTCAAAATAAAAATCAAATGCGGTCAGTAAAGCATCTTTTGCCGCTTCCATCGCTTCAGCGACAGTTTCGCCCTGCGTCAACGCTTCAGGGATATCCACAAAAGAAACCATATAACCGCCTTCCGGCGCGGGTGTAAGAGTGACGGGATAACGCATAATTTCGACTGTCCCTCGCATGTCATTAACCTTTTTAATTGGCGATTAACTCAAACCGAGTTGTTTCAGGATTGCTTTACGCAATGGTTCTTTAATCTCATCGCAGGGGTGACGCGGCATGACACTGCGCCTCCCATGAAACCTGAGTTTCAAATGGTTGCTGCCATTCGCTACATCGACGCCCTGAGTTTCGAGCCACCGTCTGATCTCGCTTTGTTTCACATCGCCTCCCTGCCGCTGAGTATATCAACAAAGTAAACATTAGTGTTTACCTCCGTGTGTAATTTGCTCGAAAATAGCACTAAATCGCCGCAACGGCAGAATGCCATGCAAAATCAGGAAGGAAGATTCCAGAATTTCTTTGCGCTAATTTGCAAAACTGAATAATAACCTCAAGAAACGATCGGCATCATAGCGGCAAAAGGTAAGAAAAAGGTGGCAGGATGTTTACGAAGGCGTTATCGGTTGTCTTATTAACGTGTGCGCTGTTCTCAGGACAACTCATGGCAGGGCACAAAGGACATGAATTTGTGTGGGTAAAGAATGTGGATCATCAGCTGCGTCATGAAGCGGACAGCGATGAATTGCGTGCTGTGGCGGAAGAGTCGGCGGAAGGTTTGCGCGAGCATTTTTACTGGCAAAAATCGCGCAAACCAGAAGCGGGACAACGTTGAGTCATTTGCTGCCGGATGCGGCGTGACGCCTTACCCGGCAGGCAATATCATGCAGATTCAATGAGTTGTGAGTAACCAGAAAACTGGCGTTTTACCCTTTTCGCTTAGGCAATGTTTTCAGCAGCTCATCCGGACTTACGGATGCCACTACGCTTCCCGGTAACGGCATTTTCAGTATGTGATTTTTGATTTTGCCAATGACGTGCATCTCGCATGGGCGGCAATCAAACTTTAGCGTTAATACTTCATCGCCGTTAACCAGTTGCATTGGCGTCGCCTTCCAGCTTTTGATATTGCCTTTCGCCTGTTTCGGGCACAGATTAAAGGCAAAGCGCAGACAATGCTTGGTGATCATCACCGGGACTTCGCCCTTCTCTTCATGTGCTTCATACGCCGCGTCAATCAGCTGCACACCATAGCGATGATAAAATTCACGCGCTTTCTGGTTGTATACGTTCGCGAGGAAACTCAGATGCGTTTGCGGATAAACCGGCGCAGGATCAGCAACCGGTTTACGGCTGCCGCGCTGGTAACTGGCAAGACGCGCAGCATCCAGCATGTCAGCAGCTTCACGGCGGAACTGGTTTAACAGACTGTTTGGTACAAACAGCGCCCCCGGCAAATTAATTTGCACATCGCGGGCGTAATAGAGGGTTTGCCCCAGTTTTGCCAGACCATCCTTCAGATTGTTCATTGCTTTTTCGGCGTTATTGGCTTCGTCGAACTGCCCGTCCAGCGTATGCGTGATGCTGACACCCTCTTCACTGGTGAGGGTCAGAATCAGTTGTTCCTGCCAGCCGCCCAGTTCAATGTCTACCGCCACCCGACGTTCGCTGGAGGTTTTTGTCAGTGCCTGCTGCCAGTTATGATCAAGATTACGGTTTAGTGGGTGATGTGGACGAATTTTGTGCAAATCTGCTGGCATTTCATTGGGCCAGACGCGGTACTGATTTTCTCCGGTTTTCTCGACCGTATTGGCACGAAAACCGACGACTTCACGTTTAATCAACACGTTCAGGCCATCGCCATTTGCCAGTGGCTCGGTAACGGCAACATCGAGATGATCTTTCGCCACTTTCACTACTTCGCCTACCGGCAGGCCGATAAATTTCGGCGAATCGAACGCGCCAATATCGCCTTTACGGGCATTCACAAAATAATCTGTGCTACCACGGTGGAAAGTCTTTTCCGTCGATGGAACAAAGAAATGTTCAGTACGACCTGATGAAGCACGCGTCAGATCGCCACGTTCTTCAATAATGGCATCCAGCATCTGGCGATAATGGGCGGTGATATTCTTCACGTAGCTCATATCTTTGTAACGCCCTTCAATCTTGAAGGAGCGTACACCAGCATCAATCAGCGCGCCGAGGTTGGCAGTCTGATCGTTATCTTTCATCGACAGCAGATGTTTTTCATAGGAAACCACCCGCCCCTGATCGTCTTTCAATGTGTATGGCAAACGGCACGCCTGCGAGCAATCGCCACGGTTGGCGCTACGCCCTGTTTGCGCATGAGAAATGTAGCACTGACCCGAATAGGCCACGCACAGTGCCCCATGAATAAAGAATTCAATGGTCGCGTCCGTAGCCTGGTGAATCGCGCGGATCTGATCAAGATTCAGCTCTCGCGCCAGCACAATCTGCGTGAAGCCAACATCAGAGAGGAACTTCGCTTTTTCAACTGTACGAATGTCGCACTGCGTACTGGCGTGCAGTTCAATCGGCGGAATATCAAGTTCCAGAATCCCCATATCCTGAACAATCAGCGCATCGACACCGGTCTGGTAGAGGTCAGTAATCAGCCGTTGCGCGGGTTCCAGCTCATCATCATGCAAAATGGTGTTAAGCGTGACGAAAATTTTTGCACCATAACGATGGGCAAACGGCACCAGCTCGGCAATATCTTTCAAGCTATTACTGGCATTATGACGGGCACCAAAACCAGGGCCGCCGATATAAACAGCATCGGCACCGTGCAAAATAGCTTCGCGGGCAATGGCGGCATCGCGTGCCGGGCTTAACAGTTCAAGTCGATGAGAAGATACGGTCACATTCTTATCCAGTAGCTGAAAAATGGCGGCTATTTTAGCCACAAGCGCGACGTTGCGAAATAGTTTTCCCGCTTAACTGCGCGGGTAATGGATGAGGGAATGAAAATGTACGGTTTGCTCCCCACCATTACGATAGATATGCGTGACGTCTGCAGCAAATCGAACGCCTTCCCCACAATTAAGGGTCTGCCATTCCCCATCAACGCACAGATCAAGTTGTCCATCAATGACGACGACATGTTCGATTACCCCCTTCTCATGGGGCGTCGATTCGCTTATTGCACCAGATGCCATCTGAATCGAGAAGTGTTCAAAGCAGAGTTGTGGATCATAAGGAAACAGCGAAGTGATCACCATCGCCTGCTGTTGTGGATCATAAACTGAAGGCGTAGCGGACTGCGGCGGAGAAATAAATGTTGAAAATGGTACGTTCAACCCGGTGGCAATTTTCCATAATGTCGCGACCGTCGGACTGGACTCATTACGCTCAATCTGCCCTAACATTGCTTTAGAAACGCCCGTCGCTTCTGCCAGTCGCGAAAGACTCCAGCCGCGCTGCTGGCGTAGTTGTTTAAGTGTGGTGGATAAAAAGCGAGCGAGATTTTCCATGCGACTCCTCCGGCAAAACGGAAGTTTATCACTTGTGCGTTATAACGGACAAATGCTACGGTGCCTGTACGCTATAACGCACGAGGTGACTATGCGTCTGTTTTCTATTCCTCCACCCACGCTACTGGCGGGGTTTCTGGCGGTATTAATTGGCTACGCCAGTTCAGCGGCAATAATCTGGCAAGCAGCGATTGTCGCCGGAGCCACCACTGCACAAATCTCTGGCTGGATGACGGCGCTGGGGCTGGCAATGGGCGTCAGTACGCTGACTCTGACATTATGGTATCGCGTACCTGTTCTCACCGCATGGTCAACGCCTGGCGCGGCTTTGTTGGTCACCGGATTGCAGGGACTAACACTTAACGAAGCCATCGGCGTTTTTATTGTCACCAACGCGCTAATAGTCCTCTGCGGCATAACGGGACTCTTTGCTCGTCTGATGCGCATTATTCCGCACTCGCTTGCGGCGGCAATGCTTGCCGGGATTTTATTACGCTTTGGTTTACAGGCGTTTGCCAGTCTGGACGGTCAATTTACGTTGTGTGGAAGTATGTTGCTGGTATGGCTGGCAACCAAGGCCGTTGCGCCGCGCTATGCGGTAATTGCCGCGATGATTATTGGGATCGTGATCGTCATCGCGCAAGGTGACGTTGTCACAACTGATGTTGTCTTTAAACCCGTTCTCCCCACTTATATTACCCCTGATTTTTCGTTTGCTCACAGCCTGAGCGTTGCACTCCCCCTTTTTCTGGTGACGATGGCATCGCAAAACGCACCGGGTATCGCAGCAATGAAAGCAGCTGGATATTCGGCTCCTGTTTCGCCATTAATTGTATTTACTGGATTGCTGGCACTGGTTTTTTCCCCTTTCGGCGTTTATTCCGTCGGTATTGCGGCAATCACCGCGGCTATTTGCCAAAGCCCGGAAGCGCATCCGGATAAAGATCAACGTTGGCTGGCCGCTGCCGTTGCAGGCATTTTCTATTTGCTCGCAGGTCTGTTTGGTAGTGCCATTACCGGGATGATGGCTGCCCTGCCCGTAAGTTGGATCCAGATGCTGGCAGGTCTGGCGCTGTTAAGTACCATCGGCGGCAGTTTGTATCAGGCGCTGCATAATGAGCGTGAGCGAGACGCGGCGGTGGTGGCATTTCTGGTAACGGCAAGTGGATTGACGCTGGTCGGGATTGGTTCTGCGTTCTGGGGATTAATTGCCGGAGGCGTTTGTTACGTGGTGTTGAATTTAATCGCTGACAGAAACCGATATTGACATCCTCCACGCCCTGAAGGACGTGGATCCCTGCTACGTTCAGGCTGTCGCCTGAATCATTTCGGTGGGTTCCTGCTTCAACGGGCGGCCTGACTGCACCATCTCTCCACAGGCAAGAACGGCGTGCCCCGCCGCTAAAATGTTACGAGCGCCATTTACATCGGCGTTCGCTGTATATCCACATACCTGGCATCTGAATTTACTTTGTGACAGGCGGTTCTCTTTCGCTGTATGACCACAGTACGCGCAACGCTGGCTTGTGTACGCTGGCGGAACAGCAAGCACCTGACCGCCACGCCAGAGCTGCTTGTACTCAAGCTGGCGGCGCATTTCATACCAGCCCTGATCCAGTATCGAACGGTTTAAACCTGATTTTGCCCGGACATTGCGCCCCGGCTGGCTGACCGTACCCGCTGCTGACTTTGACATGTTGCTGACCTTCAAATCCTCAATGACTATCATTGCGTGGTTTTTGCTGACGGTCGTTGTGACTTTGTGAAGGTAGTCCCTGCGGATATTTGCGATACAGGAATGCAGTCGCTGTATTTTGCGTTTCTGCTTCTGCCAGTTGTTGCTGAATTTGACCTTGCGGCTTAACTGTCGCTGAAGTCTCGCCAGCTTCTTCTGGTTTTTCTGAAAACTGTTTACAGGCTCAAAGACTGTGCCATCTGACAGCGTGGCGAGTTTAGCCACGCCAGCATCCAGCCCGACCATTGATGCTGAAGGGTGAACCGGAGTTGATACTTCACTTTCTGTCTGAATACTGATGTACCACTTACCGCAGGACTGGCTGACAGTGACATTTTTCACAACACCCGTGACCTGACGGCTATTCCGGTAGCGCATCCAGCCCAGTTTCGGCAGAAAAATACGGCTGTTTTCCTGATCGAGCTTAACGCCCTGCGGGTAGCGGAATGCATCATTCTGTCCCCGCTTTTTGAATCGGGGAAAAGCAGCCCGCTTCTGGAAGAAGTTTTTGTAAGCCCGCTCAAGGTCTTTCAGTGACTGTTGCAATGGCTGTGAGGGAGAATCTTTAAGCCATTGCGTTTCAGTGGCATTTTTCCACTCAACCAGCCAGGAAGCCATTTTCCCGTAAGGGATGTATTTATTACCGGCCTCATGATTCTCATTCTGACGTGCCAGAGCACGATTGAAAACGAAACGACATGCGCCTGCGAAGCGCCTCATTTCACACTCCTGTTGACCACCTGGTCTTAACTGGAATTTAAATGCCTGTAATCGTTTCACAGGCCAAATGATACTTTGGTCTGTGAAAAAAGAAACCGATATCCGACGGGGAAGGCATTGTGTTTTCCTGATGCATGTTCACCTGGTCTTTGTCACCAGATACCGACGTCAGATTTTTGACCATGACGCGACAGAAAAACTACGCGCTTACTTTTCAAATGTATGTGCTGATTTTGAAGCTGAACTGGTTGAAATGGATGGCGAACCAGATCACGTCCATTTGTTAATTAACTATCCTCCCAAACTGGCGATATCCAGTCTGGTAAACAGCCTCAAAGGCGTATCGGGTAGGTGACTGCGACGAGATCGACCAGATATTGCAGTCAGGTATTACTACAAAGGCGTTTTGTGGAGTCCTGGCTATTTTGCCAGTAGCTGCGGAGGTGCGCCAATATCCGTCATCCGCCAATACGTTGAACAACAGCAAACACCTGGTCAGGTGGAAAACCGCGCCTTATATCCCCGCCCTGAAGGACGGGGTTTTACGGCGCACCGGATAAAAAGCGCCATCTAACGATGGCGCGTCTGGAACTACTTTTTGTTAACGTCAAACATGGTGGCATCGGTCGCCATGTCATCAATAACTTGTTTAATATTTTCGAAAGCCATTGGCGTACTTTCGTTATTCAGGTCTTTACCTTCGCCCTGACGAACGATTTTGATAACCGGTTTATTAGTCGCTGCATCAATCAGCTCACCTTCAAAATAGAGGCGAGTATCCATGGTACGGTGGCCTGTAGCCATTTGCGTCCCCGCAACCACTAATGCAACAGGAACCACTTCATAGAATTGCAGCCCTTCTTTGCTGGTATCTACACCGGTAATGGCCCCACGGAAAATCAGACTACGCGGCCCAGCGGTGGTAACCAGTGGTTTACGCTGCGCTATCGCTTCTTTCATTTCGGTGTTGGTATAGTTCAAAATTTTATCCAGAACTTTCTGCCCTACCTGGGTCGACGGTTTCGGTACCGGATAATAAGTGATTGGGTTCCAGACGATGCTGTCATATTTGCTTTGATCAAAACTCGGGTCTACCCAACGTAAAACAGGTTTACCTGTAGCCGAGGTTGTTTCTTTTAAATCAGAGTAATTGTTTAAAAAACCAGAATATTTATCTGGCTGGGTGATTTTAGAGGCACAACCAGACAGAGCCAATAAGCCGCATAAAGCTGCAACTTTCGCAAATGATGTGGTACGCATGAATAGTTTCCTGAGATGATTATATTACTTTCTAAGTTATAGCAAAAAGCGCCGCTTCGTGTTGTGGCAAAAAAAATGTTGGTGAAAATAAATTTTTCAGCCCCTTTTCAGACGACATAGTCAATGCCGAAAAAGGGGCTAAGTCAATCATCAGTACTTAAATTTCAGTAAGTTAAGCTGCTAAAAACTTCGACTACTGTGATTAATTTCACATCCCTTCGATAAAAAATATGCTTACCGAAAAGAAGAACAGTAAACCATCTCAGCGTGGGGAATTTTCACGCGTTTTGTGCTTACCGGGTCATTTTTTACGTGCCAGCATCGTGGCGAAACGCAGTTTAATACGATTACCGTTGGCGTCGGTGCGGTGCAGCTCGCCGACGTCTTCATTGTATTTCACCCTCTCCCAGCCTTCGTAATATCGACGTAATTCTCCCTCTTTGAAGGCAAACGGGAAGCCGACGGTACATGGATAATCAGCGCTATCCATCGCCGCCACAATCAGGTTGTAACCACCAGGTTTAGTGCAACGTTGCATATTGGCAATCAACCCGGGGATGGTTTTAGCCTCAAGGAACATCAGCACCACAGTCGAAAGAATAAAATCGTACTGTCTATCAAATGTGAGGTTATTCAGATCAACGACTCGGGTGTGTAAATTATCCAGATTTTCAATGGATTTAATGCGCTCGACGTTGGCGATACTCATGGCATTTTTATCCCATGCGTCAACATCATAACCATTGGCTGCCAGGTAAAGACGTTACGACCATTGCCACAGCCCAGATCCAGCGTTTTACCCGGTTTAACCACTTTCACCGCTTCCAGTACTTCAGAGTGTGTGCGGGTTAATTCATATTTATCAGTAAAATAGTTTTCGTCACGAATGATCATTCTTTGTCCTCTGCTTTCATTAAAACGGCGCGCTCGGTTCTGACTAACAATTTTCCCTGCATCAGAAGCGCAAAAGTACGGATGAGCAGTATTGCAATAATAAAATTGGTAAAGATAAACAGCGGCACCGCCAGCGTATGGAAAAATCCATTATCGCTGCCACTCCCCAGATGCAAACCGGTGGTTGCCAGTGCAGATACGCCGAACGAGAAACTCCAGAATGAAGCATTAAATGGCTGGGAGAGATACCATGGCATCAGACGTAGCATAAACAGCAGTTGCAGCAGTCCATAACCGAAAAGCATTTTCGCCAGCGTGTCACCCTCGCCGCCGTTGACGCTCAGCCAGGCACTACAAGCCACCAGCGCAGGAGCGAGCTGAATGCCGAGTGATGTCCGCAGTGCCGTGGGTAATTCTCCCGAACTGCGCAGACGCTGCAAGATCACCGGTTCAAGGCTTAGCCATGAGAAAACGCCTGCGCCTAAAAACACCAGACCGGCGTCGGTGTAGCCCAACGCACCACAGGCCATTGCGCTGATAAAGTTGTTGGCAACTGTCGGCAGATACAGTCCAGGCGTGGTAGCTTCTTCAGGGTGAGATCCGCGCCATAATCCCGCAGTTTGCCAGGCGGCATAAGCCAACTGAACCACGACACCAAAACTGAACAGGCACACCGCCAGTGGGCGAAACCACGGAACAAAACCAATCGCCACCAGCATCGTCGTTGCCGGAAACAAACTCACAAAACTGCTCAGCACTGGATGGCGAACTTCCGCCAGCACGCTATGCGGAAAGCGTATGAGTCGGGCAATAAATGCGCTAGTCAATAATCCCCAGATGATCATCGCCAGAATCACCAGCCCATCCCCTAACCAGTGGCTGACCTGCCAAACCTGGCTGGCATAGCGCCAGGCAAATCCCATCCCTATCGTCCCCAACACAATACCAAAGTAGCCTGCCGGCAAATTGAGCACTTTATCGCTCTGCATCTTCTTACTCATTTTGTTTAATTTATAAAGTATATTTGAAATGCATTTTATGGAATTTTCTCGAGCATAGCCAGAGCCGCAGAATTTGCTACGGTTATAGTAAGTCACCTGTGGGAAAACGCTATGCGCAAATATCGTCTAAGTGAAGAACAGCGAGCCTTTAGTTATCAGGAAGATGGCACTAAAAAAAATGTGTTATTACGGCAGATTATCGCCATTAGCGATTTTAACGATGTGATAGCAGGAACCGCTGGCGGCTGGATCGATCGCGAAACGGTGTTAGCACAGGAAGGAAATTGCTGGATTTACGACCAGAATGCTATTGCGTTCGGCGGAGCGGTGATTTCCGGTAATACGCGTATCACCGGCACCAGCGTGCTGTGGGGAGAGGTTTACGCAACGGATAACGTCTGGATCGATAATAGTGAAATCAGCCAGGGTGCATATATAAGTGACAGCGTCACCATTCATGACTCATTAGTTTACGGGCAATGTAGAATATTTGGTCACGCCTTAATTGATCAACATTCTATGATCGTCGCCGCACAAGGCTTAACGCCCGACCATCAACTCCTGCTCCAAATTTATGATCGCGCAAGGGTTAGCGCCTCGCGTATTGTCCACCAGGCACAAATTTATGGCGATGCCGTCGTCCGGTATGCTTTTATTGAACATCGCGCCGAAATTTTTGATTTTGCCAGTGTTGAAGGTAATGAAGAGAACAACGTCTGGCTATGCGATTGCGCTAAAGTCTACGGTCACGCGCAGGTGAAAGCTGGCATAGAAGAAGATGCCATTCCGACGATTCATTACAGTTCGCAGGTGGCGGAATATGCCATTGTGGAAGGTAATTGTGTGTTAAAACATCATGTCTTGATTGGCGGAAATGCCGTGGTACGTGGTGGACCGATTCTGCTCGACGAGCACGTTGTAATACAAGGTGAGAGCCGTATTACAGGTGCGGTGATAATTGAAAACCATGTGGAGTTAACCGACCACGCCGTCGTTGAAGCCTTTGATGGCGACACGGTTCATGTCCGTGGTCCAAAAGTCATTAACGGCGAGGAGCGCATTACGCGAACGCCGCTGGCAGGGTTATTATGAATCGATAATACGCGCGTATAAGTTCACATCATCATAGGCATCATTCAGGAACTCAGCCTGTTTCAGGCAACCTTCAAGGATAAAACCATTGCGCAAAGCGACCTGGTTGCTTTGCGGATTGTCCACCCGACATTTGATCACGAAGCGTCTAAGTTCACCAGACTGAGCGTAATGATGAATCAATGCCTGCAGCGCCTGAGAAATGATCCCCTGCCCCTGATGAGATTCGTCCAGCCAGTAGCCGATTTCAGCAGTTTTATTCAGTGGTTCAATACGATTAAACGAGATAACGCCGATAAGTTCATCTTCTTTGAAAATCATGAACATTTTGGCATAGCCGCGTTGATGCAACATCACATTACCCTGCACCGTTTTTCGCGTGTCCTCTTCACTCTGAACGAACTGCGGCCAGTTTAGCGACTGCTGTAACCAGGTTTTATTTTTACAGATTAACTGATAAAGAGGTGTGACGTGACTTTCCGCAACAGCATGTAATTCAAGTGATTCGCTTACTTTTATCGTTTCAGTCATCTTATCTCCAGTCAATCCATGCTGTTGTTAAAAAAGCCGCCTGGCTGGCGGCTTAGGAAAGTTTACACCTCTTTGACGCTCTCCTGCTGCAGGATTTTGAGCATCTCATCTTTTAACTGTAGCTTTTGTTTTTTCATGCGGACCACTTCCGCATTGTACCCTCGACCGTCGGAACCTTCCTTTCTGGCAATTTCATGATCAAGTTTATTGTGTTTATCGAACAAGGACATAAAGCGAGGATTTTCGTTTTTCAGACGGGATATTAAATCTCGGTATTCTGGAAACATACGCACTCCCTGTTAGTGGCTGACAAGGTGTATCTGAAATACACACCATCAGATTACTCATTTAACTTAGGGAAAAATGCGAGCGGGATCGTGTTTAACCAGACGGCACCTCCCGAAGAAGGTGCCGAAGAAAAAACAATTAACTCATCACGCGGTCGTCAACATACTGACGTTTATCCGGCGCTGGCGGGAAATACTGATACAGCCATGTTTCACTGATAGCGTCCCCCTGACAACGCAGATACATCCGCATATCGACCGGATCAGTGGAGTCCGACGTCGGATACCAGTCAAACTGAATACGATAACCATCAATGGGTTCAATATAGAGAATTTCGATTTGCTTCGCTTCCCCACTGGAAAGCGTAATCACCGGCTCAATGCCTTTTGGCGCGGCAGCTTTCAGATCACCACCAACGAAATCGACGGCAAAACGACGCGCCCATTTTTCGGGATAGTGTTCACCTGGCGCCCAACCTTCCGGGAAACCGCCCATGCCGGTACGCGTCGCCATAACGCGCGCTAATGGGCAATGAACAGGCGGTTGCGCACTCCAGTACAGACGATACTGGAATGCAAACTCATCACCTGCTTTTACAGCTTTTTCTGGCTGCCAGAAGCAGACAATGTTATCCAGCGTTTCGCCCGTTGTTGGGATTTCCATCAGGCCGATGGTGCCCTTACCCCACTTGTTACGCGGTTCCACCCACAGACTTGGGCGTTTGTTATACCAGCCCATAATGTCCTGATAATGGGAGAAGTCACGATCCAGTTGCAATAAACCAAACCCTTTCGGGTTGTTGTCGGTGTAAGCATTGAACTGCAATTTTTGCGGATTATTCAGCGGACGGCAAATCCACTCGCCGTTGCCCCGCCACATGGACAGACGATCAGAGTCATGAATTTGCGGATGAATTGTATCGCACATCCGACGTTCATTAGTACCGCAGCTGAACATACTGGTCATCGGCGCAATGCCCAGCTGTTTAATGTCTTTGCGCGCATACAGGTGATTTTCCACATCCATAATCACCTGACTTTTCTCACAATGGATAGTGAACTTATAGGCACCAGTAATGCTGGCGCTATCGAGCAACGCATAAACGGTAAAGGTAGTTGCCCCCGGTTTTACCGTATCAAACCAGAAGGCGGTAAAGTCGGGGAACTCTTCTTTACTGTCGGTGTAAGTGTCGATCGCCAGGCCGCGGGCCGACAAACCGTATTGATATGTATCATCAACGGCGCGGAAATAACTCGCGCCGAGAAATGATACTACATCACGGCGCGCCAGTTCGGGGGCTTTAAACACGCGAAAACCGGCAAAGCCGAGATCGCTTTGCCCTTCTAATTGTTTTGTATCAACACCCGCATCGTTGTATTTGAACAACTCCGGGCGAAAGTGAATTTCACGCGCCAGATGTGTTGCTGGATCTACAGAAAACATACGAACGCGGCGACGGAATCCCATTCCCATATGGAAGAACTGAGCGTCCAGTTGACGGTTCTCAACGTTATGCCAGAGCGATTTTTCGGCGTCGTATTGAATACTGTTATAAGCCTGCGGCGTCATTGTCGCCAGCGTGTCAGGTAACGGACGAGGCGCACCACGCCACGCTGTTTGCGCTAAGTCGTGCGCCATTGACTGTAGAATGGAGAAGTCAAAACGCTGGGTTTGCCCGTCGGCAATATCAGAATCTGCCGCGAATGCCGCCTGAGAAAAAAGAGAAGCAATGCCGCTGGTACCGCACACGGCGGCCATAGCCATTGAACCTTTAATAAATCGTCTACGATCCATACCTGAAAGTGAGTCCTTCTGGTGTTGTGAATGGTCCCGCGCTGGTCGTTTTCAGCGGCAAGAAAGTGCTTATTTATGACCGCTCACTCTAGACAATATTTATTAATAATCCAATTGTTGAACTGAGAGAATATGCATAAATCGGCATTTTTTTTATGTCGATGGGATGAGCCTGATTCGTTTGTAAAATCAGGCAAATTTTTGCAAAGGCGGATGGTCAGAATTTAAAGCAAACCACAGCGACGTTTACTGCGTTCTTCCGCTTCCTGGTAAAGCTGGAACTCATCCAAAACCGGACAACCCAACGCCTGCTCAAATGCTTCGCGACTGGCATTACCGTGACTGCGTGTCTGCGTTTCATTACCCAGATTTGACTGGAAGATCCCCGCCGCGCTAACGGGCAAGAAATCTTCATAGGTGATGGGTTGCGCCACTACCCAACCACGTTCAATTAAGGGCTGTGGATCGTCTCCGGGATGAATCGCCTGACGATGCGCCTCACCCGAAGGCGTCAGACGGTACCGGAACCATGCCAGCCCTTGCTGACGCATTAAAAACTCACTGTCAGGAAAAGTGCGGAAGGTTTCCTGTAAATGCATTTGGTGAGTGAGATTATCCTGCCCGGTTCCAGCGTTACGCAGAAGATCATCATACAGTTGTCGCCCTTTCGGCGTTAATGCCACGCCACGCTGCTCAATTTCACCAAAGCGCGCGGTATGCGTGCCCTGTTTCTGCCCCGCAAACAACACCATCTCTTCCAGTGCCTTAAAGCTGGTCTGCCGTAGTAAAATCGGCACCTCGCGGCGCGGCGGCCCTTCGATCAGAATTTTTGGTTCAATTCCGCATTCAGGCATCATCGACTGCACCCGGTCAATATCCAGCGTACGTGGCGTCAGATGGTTGATATGGCATCCAGGAAAACAGACCACATCAGCAATTAACCGATGTTCGTTGTGCAAGGCGCGATAGGTTTCTTCATCTACCGTTGCTGACTGGTGCCAGCGAAACGTTTCCAGGGCTTCCTGCACAAACTCCTGTGCCTGTGTTTCGTTAAAACCGCCCTGCTGCTCATATTCCTCTAACAGTTGTCGACAACGTGGGGTGAAGATATCGCGCTGACGCAGAATCTCCGCCGCTTTCTGGCGCAAAATTTCGTTCTCGATAAGCTCAAGTCGGAGTAATGAAGTAAAAACGCGGAAGGGATTACGCGCCAGAGAAGCATCATCAATGGGCCGAAATGCTGTCGAATGTACCGGCACCCCCGCCTGTGAGAGATCGTAATAGCTCACCGGGTACATCCCCATAATGGTAAACATCCGCCGAAGAGTAGCAAGCTCTTGTGCAGTCCCAACACGAATCGCCCCATGACGTTCAACATTCAGTCGCGCCAGCTCGTCTGCATTTACCATTTTTTCGTGCAGTTGAGGATTGTTTTCCAGCACAGCCAGATTCACATCAGCTACCAGTTCCAGCAGCGTGCCGTACTGCGGAACTTCTTGCTGGTACATGGCTGACATTGCCTGCGAAAACTGTTCCCGAATCTCATCCGCCGTGATGCTGTTCGCCATATTGTCTGCCTCCAGTGGTCAGTAATCTGGAGTGTAGGTAACCGCATTCACTCTGGCGGGAAGAATTTACAAACTGTGATCTCGCCGCGAAAACATCAATATTATCTATTTTGCTGTAACATAATTGCTTTAATTGTTAATAATATTTTGCAATCAAGTTATCATAATCAAACAACTTCACTTGTCAGCGACACCGCTTCGTTTTTAACATCGCTTATGGAAAAAAATAGTCTGTTTAGTCAGCGCATCCGTTTGCGCCACCTTCATACATTCGTAGCTGTCGCACAACAAGGAACTTTGGGGCGCGCGGCTGAAACCCTTAATTTGAGTCAACCTGCGCTCTCTAAGACATTGAATGAACTGGAGCAGCTGACGGGCGCTCGCTTGTTTGAGCGTGGTCGTCAGGGGGCGCAACTTACCTTACCCGGCGAACAATTTTTAACGCATGCAGTCAGAGTTCTTGACGCCATCAACACTGCCGGACAGTCGCTTCATCGTAAAGAAGGTCTTAATAATGATGTCGTCAGGGTTGGTGCACTACCTACTGCGGCACTGGGGATATTACCTTCGGTTATAGGTCAGTTTCATCAGCAACAAAAAGAGACGACCTTGCAAGTTGCGACAATGAGTAACCCTATGATTCTGGCGGGTTTGAAAACCGGGGAAATCGATATCGGCATTGGTCGGATGTCAGATCCTGAACTGATGACCGGGCTTAATTACGAACTGCTGTTTCTTGAATCGCTGAAGCTGGTTGTCCGCCCTAATCACCCGCTACTTCAGGAGAACGTAACGCTAAGCCGGGTGCTGGAATGGCCGGTCGTTGTATCACCAGAAGGCACTGCGCCACGCCAGCATTCAGATGCATTAGTACAGAGCCAGGGATGTAAAATTCCTTCGGGTTGTATCGAAACGCTGTCTGCTTCGCTATCTCGTCAACTTACGGTTGAATACGACTACGTGTGGTTTGTCCCTTCTGGCGCGGTAAAAGACGACCTGCGTCATGCCACGCTGGTGGCCCTGCCTGTTCCGGGACATGGTGCAGGCGAACCGATTGGAATACTGACCCGCGTAGATGCGACGTTCTCTTCTGGTTGCCAGTTAATGATTAATGCTATTCGAAAATCAATGCCGTTCTGAAAGGTGAAGGGATCTGTCGATCCCTCCTTTAACATTTTCACACCGTAGCGAAACTAACTGGTTCACCCGCTCCGCGAGGTTCTGCCAACACAGATTGTTTGTTCAGACGGAATACGTCCACCGCCTCAGTTAATCGTGCCGCCTGTTCTTCAAGGGACACCGCCGCCGCTGAGGCCTCTTCTACCAGAGAAGCATTCTGTTGCGTCACCTTATCCATTTCAGAAATCGCCTGGCTAACCTGCGTTATGCCCCTACTTTGCTCATCCGAGGCGGCGGCAATTTCCTGCATGATATGTGTGACACTCGCGACGGCATCAACAATAGTGCTCATGGTTTTCCCGGCCGTTGCCACCTCATCCGATCCCAGGTCAATTAACCTGACTGATTCACTGATCAAGCCTTCAATTTCTTTTGCCGCTTGGGCGCTGCGGCTTGCGAGTGTCCGTACTTCGCTGGCGACAACGGCAAATCCACGCCCTTGCTCACCCGCTCGCGCAGCTTCAACGGCAGCATTCAGTGCCAGAATATTCGTCTGGAAAGCAATACTGTTGATGACGGCGGTGATCTCAGAAATTTTCTTCGAACTCGTGGAGATAGCGCCCATCGTTTTTACTACACCGGAAACCGTCTGCCCGCCATCGCTGGCTTTAATAGAAGCCTCTTGCGCCAGTTTGCTGGCATAATGCGCGTTATCCGCATTCTGTTTCACCGTCGCAGTGAGTTGCTCCATGCTGGCGGCAGTTTGTTCGATAGCCGCCGCTTGTTCTTCGGTGCGAGATGACAGGTCCGCATTGCCAGCTGAAATTTCGCTGGTGCCACGATAAATCTCTTCCGCACCCTGTCGAACAGTCCCTACGGTCATCCCCAGTGAATGCTGCATTTGCTGTAAATGACGACTTAAGCGACCGATTTCATTACGACCCGCCGGTTCATCCTTCATCGTCAGATCGCCACTAGCGATTTTTTCAATCCGTTGTGCGGCATGTTGCAGTGGACGAATGACGATCCGACGTAGCACCATAAATGTTATCAGCGTCATGACCAGGGCAAGCACAAACGCACCAATCATGAACATCCCGCCCAGGCGGGTGCGCTGATGGGCCAGTTCCGCCAGTTGGTTGGCTCTGGTGCTACGTATCTTAACGGCTTTGTTCAAAATATCGGTATAAGCATTATCCAGCGTTCGGATCTGCTCACTTTCATGATTGATAATCGCTTCAAACATGCCATTTTTGGCATATTTCAACATAGGTTGCATACCCGTGATATAAGCCTGAAAGCGTTGATTTAATTCAGTGTCGAGGGCTTCATCAGCAGGTGTTTTCACCGGCCGATTCTGATAAGCACGATAACCTTGCTGCGACTGTTTAATCTCCGATTCGGCTTGCGCAATATTTCGCTTCATTGCTTCCATTTCCGCAATACGACCCGCAGCCCCGGCCTGAATCATATTGATCCGGGCTGAACGCAAAAAATCTGAACTGTTCGCTAACCCGGTCCGAATCTCAATCTCCGCAGTAACATCACGCTGATCGCGATCGGCCTGCCAGAGGAAATAGCCAGCCAGGGCTGAACTTAATGCGAATAGAACTAAGATACCGCCTAGAATGCAGGCAAATAACGGAACCAACCTGATGTGATGCAAAAAACCTAATCGCTGTGAGGGAGTTGTATTCATTACCGTTGTCTCTCGTCCAGGTTTACTCCTGATAGAAAGTCATCGGCACTTGACGGTAATTACTTATGACCAAAAACCTCTTTGCGTCACATTTTTACAACAATTATTGCATAGAAAATTAATGCTATTGGAATGAAGAGAGTAACGAATGGCTAAACTGGCTAACCCGAATGACGAAAAATTCTGGAAAACAGCACGCAATTTCGTGAAGTGATTATTTTCGTCCCTAAGGAAACCTCATAGGATGCCTGCGGGTGCCTGAGACTTTCTGTTTTCAGGCTAACCGGGAATCAGAAAGACGAAGGCCCCGACCGATATTTCTATCAACCGAGGCCAACGAATGAACCTAGCAATTCAGATCTTAGCCTCTTACCCGCCATCCGGCAAGGAGAAAGGCTATGAAGCACAACCCTCTGGTGGTGTGTCTGCTCATTATCTGCATTACGATTCTGACATTCACACTCCTGACCCGACAAACGCTCTACGAACTGCGGTTCCGGGACGGTGATAAGGAGGTTGCTGCGCTCATGGCCTGCACGTCCAGGTAAGGGCAAGCGCGGGGATTTTCCCCGCGCATCTGACTAGCAGATTCATTTTCTCATGGCACCCCTTTTACACTTCAGTTAGTGCATGTTTTTTTCGATGCACTAATAGAACCATCATTACAGACAAATTTGCCGCCTGCCGTACAGTGTGAGATCCCCCCTTTCGAACCAGAACAGGGTTTGCGCCCGGCATCGGCATAAAAGGAAACAAGCGTTCCCATAAACAAAATAAGTGCCAGTTTTTTCATATAACCTCCATGGTTTATCGAATCTTATGTTCGATTTGAACGTTATACGCTGGTTTATTTTGATACCGTTGATGAGATCAAAGATCGGGTGAATTGATTAAAAATAAGCCAGATGGACGTATGGGCAAGGATTATGGTTTTATTTGTCATACAAATAAATATAATAGGCGCTTCCGATGTAGACCCGTATTCTTCGCCTGTACCACGGGTCGGTTTTAGTACAGGCGTTTTCTTTAAATATCCTTCAGGAACGTTTACGCGGCATCATGCGTAGAAGTGTGTTGTCCTTCCAGAAATAGTGGTGTGCCAGTGCAGCCGCAGCGTGCAACCCGATGACAAAATATCCCAGATTCGCCAGCGTTTCATGCCACGACTTTAAGCTATCTACCCGTTCGAAATTGGCCTCTGAAGCGTAAGGCATCGTCAAACCAAACGCAAACCACGGGTTGCCCCGGTTATACATCATCACCAAACCAATCACTGGCAGCGCAATAAACAGGAGATAAATCACCAAATGTCCCAAATGCGCCAGTCCCGTCATCATCGGTTTTGGCTTAGGTATAATCGGCGGGGTTGGGTATTTCAGCCTTAACAAAAGACGAACGACCATCAGCACGAGAATTGAGATGCCACAGGAAACATGAATCATGTTGATGAGTGGCCGATCGCTACGTGGGAAGAAACCACGAAACTCCATTGCGCAATACGCTGCGATAACCAGTAAAAAGACCAGCCAGTGAATGCTGATTTGTAACCTTGAATATTTATTTTCCATAACATTTCCTGCTTTAACATAATTTTCCGTTAACATAACGGGCTTTTCTCAAAATTTCATTAAATATTGTTCACCCGTTTTCAGTACGTTACGTTTCACTGTGAGAATGGAGATTGCCCATCCCGCCATCCTGGTCTAAGCCTGGAAAGGATCAATTTTCATCCGAACGTTCCTGACAGGAGAAAACCATGAGTAAAGTTGGTATTAACGGTTTTGGTCGTATCGGTCGACTGGTGTTGCGTCGATTACTTGAAGTCAAAAGCAACATAGACGTTGTCGCTATTAATGATCTCACTTCCCCAAAAATTCTCGCCTACCTGCTGAAACATGATTCAAACTACGGACCATTCCCCTGGAGCGTTGATTTTACGGAAGATTCACTTATCGTTGATGGGAAAAGTATCGCGGTTTACGCCGAAAAAGAGGCTAAAAATATTCCGTGGAAAGCGAAAGGTGCAGAAATCATTGTCGAATGTACTGGTTTTTATACCTCCGCCGAGAAATCGCAGGCGCATCTTGATGCTGGTGCGAAGAAGGTGTTGATTTCCGCCCCTGCCGGTGAAATGAAAACTATCGTTTATAACGTCAATGACGACACTCTGGATGGCAACGACACCATTGTTTCCGTGGCGTCATGCACCACTAACTGTCTTGCGCCGATGGCCAAAGCCTTGCATGACAGTTTCGGGATAGAAGTCGGCACGATGACGACCATTCATGCCTATACTGGCACCCAGTCACTGGTGGATGGCCCGCGTGGTAAAGATTTACGTGCTTCACGCGCAGCGGCAGAAAATATCATTCCCCACACTACGGGGGCGGCAAAAGCCATTGGTCTGGTGATCCCGGAACTGAGCGGCAAACTGAAAGGTCATGCGCAACGCGTGCCGGTGAAAACAGGTTCGGTCACTGAACTGGTATCGATTCTCGGAAAAAAAGTGACTGCCGAAGAGGTGAATAACGCACTTAAACAAGCAACCACCAATAACGAGTCATTTGGTTATACCGATGAAGAAATAGTCTCTTCCGATATCATTGGCAGCCATTTCGGTTCGGTGTTTGATGCCACGCAAACGGAAATTACCGCCGTGGGCGATTTACAACTGGTGAAAACGGTCGCCTGGTACGATAACGAATATGGCTTCGTCACACAGCTTATTCGCACCCTCGAAAAATTCGCTAAACTCTGACGCGCACAGGCGGAGGAAAAAACCTCCGCCTCTTTCACTCATTAAGACTGTAAATAAACCACCTGGGTCTGCAGATATTCATGCAAGCCATGTTTACCATCTGCGCCGCCAATACCGGATTTACGCCATCCGGCGTGGAAGCCTTGCATAGCTTCGAAGTTTTCACGGTTGATGTAAGTTTCACCAAACTTCAGCCCTTTAATGGCTTTCATCGCGACGTTCAGATTTTGGGTATAGATTGATGAGGTCAGGCCGTAATCACTGTCATTAGCCATTGAGATAGCATCTTCCAGCGTGTCAAATGCGACCACCGGCAGAACCGGGCCAAAGGTTTCCTCATGCATAATCGACATTTCCTGGCGAACATCCAGCAGCAATGTCGGCGGATAATAATATCCTTTCCCGTCTACTGCTTTGCCACCCAACGCCACTCTCGCCCCTTCTTCTACTGCGCGCGCCACTTTTTGCTCGACCCTTTCCAGCGCCGCGGCGTTAATCAACGGCCCCATCGCAATGTCGTTGCGTTCAGCGGGGTTACCAAATTGAACCGCCTGCATCGCTTCACCCAGCCGATTGACGAACTGATCATAAATGCCTTTCTGTACATAAACACGTTCTGCACAGTTACACACTTGCCCACTATTAATGACGCGTGAATCAACGATGGCTTTGACTGCCAGTTCAAGATCGGCATCGTCCATTACGATAGCTGGTGCTTTACCACCCAATTCCAGGCACACTTTGGTGATGTTTTTCGCCGCAGTCGCCATAATCTTCTCACCTGCAGAGACGCTGCCTGTCATACTGACCATTGCGACCTTTGGGTTACCCGCCAGTTCTTGCCCAACGGTTTCACCACGCCCCAGTACAAGGTTAAACACGCCGCGCGGAAGGCCTATTTCATCGACGATTTTGGCGAATGCAATCGCATTGTTTGGCGTAAATTCACTGGGTTTAATGACGATGGTATTACCAGTCAAAAGAGCGGGAGCCATTTTGCGGGCAATGAGGAAGAACGGGAAGTTCCACGGCAGAATGCCGGTAGTCACACCAAGCGCACGTTTAAACAGAAGAATATTTTCTCCTGGACGATCGCTTTGAATAATCTCGCCCTCGTAACGCCGTGCCCACTCCGCCATGTAATCGATATAGTCGGCAGTAAAAGCCACTTCGACTTCAGCCAGCTGCTGGATCTTGCCCCCTTCTTCAACAATCAGCGCACTGATTTCACTGGCGCGTTCGCGGATCCCGGCGGAGATTTTGCGCAACCAACTGGCGCGTTCAATAGCAGGCAACGCTTCCCATTCTGGTTGTGCACGTTCTGCTGCATCGATTGCCTTACGGGCATCCTCGGCCTGACCATCGGGTATGCGGGAAATGACAGCCTCTGTAGCAGGGTTTACCACATCAATCCATGCGTCTCCACGCCAGGTAACAAACTGTCCATCGATATACATAGGATGTTGAACGGGTACTGACATGGGCGACTCCTGTGATTTATATGTTTGTTTTCGGTAAATACATTGTTAATTAACATCAATCATCAGAGAGACGGCATCGTGAAAGGACAATTCTGTGAAGGGCTTCATAAAAACAAGTGTAAAAGGAATAAAAGGCAGAAATAAAAGTCAGGAGTCATGCCCGTTTGCAAACAAGTGGTTCACAAACGGGCAATTTTTAACGTAACGAGCGACTTTCCATCGCCTCGATAAGCACCGCATCGTGTTTCAGCGTTTGCCATGCATGGATGACTTCTGCCGGAAAATCAACGTGAACGATAAAATCTCGCCCGCGGGGACCGTAGCCATCGCTATCATCGCGTAAACGCGGCAGCTCGCCAGTGAGTAGTGATAGATAACGCTCAACCGGCCATAATCCTTGCAACGGGTTAACAAAGATTACACTGTCTGCGTTATTTCCTAACTGAGGAACGAATCCGGGATAACTTAACCAGCGTGGTGCATCGGGATTGTCCCCAGTCATACGGCGGAACGTCGCCATCGTGCGCCGCTGCATGGTGGGGTCCTGAACAACGATAGCCGTATGAACTCGTTCTACGGCCTGATTCAATAGCGCGATGCTAAAGCGTGCGTTTTCACCGCAGTTTGTTGACTGGTCTTCAATCCAGATTTTTTCATGCGGAATGTGCCAGAACTGATGAGCGATATCCGCCAGGATGGTCGCTTCTGCTCTGCCAGTGGTGCGGATAGTGTTGTAGTGCGGATGCTGTGCGATGGCGCTATACAAAAAAGTTGTCGAGTGACCGATACCACCACTAATCAGTAAAGGAATTTGCTGATCGCGAGCAATCTTACATGCCGCATCGATAGTCGGCATAACCGCATTTCCTGCAAGTATGACGCAATCAGCCTGATACGGCACCTCACCGGAGAAATCATCCTGCGCCAGCCACTGTCCGATAACATTTATGGCATCTATAGTTGCCGTCGAAAGCGTCGGAAACGGGGTAATGTTCATGGTTCCTCCTTATCGTTCCCTTAAGAATACTGCGTGAGATAATAGTGAGAAGCGGAGCACTCTGAAAGGAGGAAGTCGTATTTCCTTAACCGCCACTCCGCAAGCCTGACATATCTTTTAAGGAAATGCTGTAGATAAACATTATTCATCTTGCAGCTGAGAATTGTATTTTTCTGAATTCCTGAATTTTTGTCCTTACCGTTTTAGAATTAATAAAAAACCCGGCGCTAAATGCTTACCGGGTTTTAGATTTATCAGGCAAATAGCAGGGTTAACCGCTAATCTGCTCCATCGCCTGCAAAATACGCTTATCTGAAATCGGATAAGGCGTACCAAGTTGTTGAGCGAAGTAACTAACGCGCAGCTCTTCTATCATCCAACGGATCTCTTTCACGTCTTCATCCTCACGACGTGCAGGCGGCAGTTTGTTGATCCATTGCTGCCACGCCTGCTGGACGTTTTCGACTTTCAGCATCTGAGCACGGTCGCGATGTGGATCAACCGCCAGTTTTTCCAGTCGTTTTTCAATCGCCTGCAAATATCGCAGCGTGTCGCCCAGCCGTTTGAAGCCGTTACCAGTGACAAAACCGCGATATACCAACCCGCCCATCTGCGCTTTAATGTCAGAAAGCCCCAGTGCCATGGTCATATCCACCCGCCCTTTCAGACGTTTGTTGATATTGAACACCGCAGTGAGGATTTGCTCGACCTGCTTCGCAATATCCACCACCGTGTCATTCAGTTCGGCGCGCACTTTTTCATGCAGCGCAGCAAAGCCTTCTTCCGTCCAGACCGGGCCACCATTGGCGTCGATCAGTTGATCCACACCGCAGGAGATACAGTCGTCGATCAGCTCCAGCACTTTGCCATACGGGTTAAAGTACAGCCCCAGCTTGGCTTTGTTTGGTAACTTCTCATGTAAATACTTGATCGGAGAGGGAATATTCAGCAGCAGTAGACGGCGAAGACCGTTCCACATTGCCTGTTTTTGCTCCAGCGGGTTATCAAACAGTTTGATCGCCACACTGTCGCGCTCATCCACCAGCGCCGGCCACGCCTTCACTTTGTAGTTGCCACGCTTCTGTTCGTAGCTTTCCGGCAGCTGACCAAAACTCCAGATATGTAAGCCGCTCTGCTCGATACCGTCATCCGCCACCGCAGATAGCGTTTCCTGCACTTTGCCTTTCAGCGCATCTTTCAGATCTTGTAGCGAGCGCCCTTCTTTTAGCTTCTTGTTTTTGTCATCCACCACGCGGAAGGTAATTTTCAGGTGATCGGGCACCTGATCCCAGTGCCAGTCTTCGCGGTCAACGGTAACGCCGGTCATCCGCCGTAACTCGCGCTCAAGGCTGTCAAGCAACGGTAACTCCAGCGGTGTGACGCGGCCTAAAAACGCTTCGGCGTAGTTTGGCGCGGGTACAAAATTACGGCGTACCGGTTTCGGCAACGATTTAATCAGAGCAATCACCAGTTCGCGGCGCAGACCGGGGATCTGCCATTCAAACCCGCTTTCCTCAACCTGGTTAAGTAACGGCAGCGGAATATGTACGGTCACACCGTCAGCATCCGCGCCGGGCTCAAACTGATAGCTCAAACGCAGCTTGAGATTGCCCTGATGCCAGAAGTTCGGGTAATCCAGCTTGCTGATCTTTTCCGCCCCTTCTTTGATCAACATGCTCTTTTCAAAGTTGAGCAAATCAGGCGTTTCGCGGATGACTTTTTTCCACCAGCTGTCGAAGTGACGAGCGGAGATTACATCGTGGCTGATGCGCTGGTCGTAGAACTCAAACAGCGTTTCGTCATCAACCAGAATATCGCGGCGACGTGATTTGTGTTCCAGCTCTTCCACTTCGGCCCGTAGTTTCAGGTTTTCACGGAAGAATGCGTGACGCGTCTGCCAGTCACCTTCCACCAGCGCGTGGCGAATAAAGAGTTCACGACATAACGCCGGATCGATCTGGCTGTAGTTGACCTTGCGCGCGGCAACAATCGGCAACCCATAAACGGTGACTTTTTCGGTTGCCATCACCGCGCCCTGCGCCCGTTCCCAGTGCGGTTCGCTGTAGGTGCGTTTAATCAAATGCTGAGCGACAGGCTCCACCCATTCCGGGTCGATACGCGCAGCAATGCGCCCCCACAGGCGGCTGGTTTCTACCAGTTCCGCCACCATTACCCATTTCGGCGGTTTTTTGAATAAACCAGAACCGGGGAAGATGGAGAAACGCGCGTTACGTGCGCCGGTATATTCTTGTTTATCGGCATCTTTCATGCCGATATGGGAAAGCAAACCCGTCAGCAACGCAATGTGAATTTCGCGATACTCCGCCGGTTCGCTGTTAACCGGAATGCCAAGTTCTTTCACCACCTGACGCAACTGGGTGTAGATATCCTGCCATTCGCGCACGCGCAGATAGTTGAGATAATCGGTGCGGCACAGGCGACGGAAGGCGTTTGAAGAGAGCGCCTTTTGCTGCTCGCCAAGATAATTCCACAGATTTACAAACGCGAGGAAGTCGGATTCTTTGTCGTGGAAGCGACGATGTTTTTCGTCCGATGCCTGCTGTTTGTCCATCGGACGTTCGCGCGGATCCTGAATGGAGAGCGCGGACGTGATAATCATCGCCTCACGCACGCAGCCATGTTTTTGCGCTTCCAGCACCATACGCGCCAGACGTGGGTCGACAGGCAACTGCGAGAGCTGGCGACCGAGCGGCGTCAGTTTATAGGCGCTGGCCTGTTCATCAGTGGTGATCGCGCCCAGCTCTTCGAGCAGACGCACGCCATCCTGGATATTGCGTTTATCCGGTGCTTCGACAAACGGGAACGCAGCGATATCGCCCAGCCCCAGCGCGGTCATCTGCAAAATAACCGAGGCCAGGTTGGTACGCAGAATCTCCGGATCGGTAAACTCCGGGCGCGAGAGGAAATCGTCTTCGGAATAGAGACGAATACAGATCCCTTCGGACACACGACCACAGCGGCCTTTACGCTGATTGGCAGACGCCTGCGAAATGGGCTCAATCGGCAAACGCTGCACTTTGGTGCGATAGCTGTAGCGGCTGATACGTGCTGTACCGGGGTCGATAACGTATTTAATCCCCGGTACGGTCAGCGAGGTTTCCGCGACGTTGGTCGCCAGCACAATGCGCCGTCCGCTGTGCGCTGGAACACGCGGTTCTGTTCGCTGTTCGAAAGCCGCGCATAAAGCGGCAAGATTTCGGTATGACGCAGATTTAGCTTGTTCAGCGCATCGGCGGTATCGCGAATTTCCCGCTCGCCGCTCATAAAGATCAAAATGTCGCCGGGGCTTTCCTGGCTCAGTTCGTCTACGGCGTCAAAAATCGCCTGCAATTGATCGCGCTCGGTGTCATCGGCTTCTTCAACAATCGGGCGATAGCGCACTTCCACCGGATAGGTCCGACCGGAGACTTCAATAATCGGCGCATTATTATAGTGGCGCGAAAAGCGTTCCGGGTCGATAGTCGCGGAAGTGATAATGATTTTTAGGTCAGGACGCCGCGGCAGCAACTCTTTCAAATAGCCGAGCAAAAAATCGATATTCAGGCTGCGTTCGTGCGCTTCGTCAATAATGATAGTGTCGTACTGCATCAGCAGGCGGTCTTGCTGGATCTCCGCCAGCAGGATACCGTCGGTCATCAGCTTGACCATCGTGTTATCACTTACGTGATCGCTGAAACGCACTTTGTAACCGATGCAACCGCCCGGCTCCGTTTTCAGCTCTTCCGCAATACGGTTCGCCACTGTTCTTGCCGCCAGACGACGCGGCTGGGTATGGCCGATCAGCCCTTTAATCCCGCGCCCCAGCTCCATACAGATTTTCGGTAGCTGAGTCGTTTTACCGGAACCGGTTTCCCCGGCGACGATCACCACCTGGTGATCACGAATCGCTTCGAGAATGTCCTGTTTTTTCTGACTAACCGGTAAATTGTCAGGATAAGTAATTTCCGGTCGTGCCGCTTCACGCAGCAGGACTTTCCCTGCCGCCTGGTCAATCTCTTTAGCCATCTCCTGGAAAATGGCCTGTTGTGCATCAGGATTTTTAACCTTCTTCACACCGTGCAGACGGCGTAAAAAACGCTGTCTGTCACGCAGCATCAGCGAATCCAGCCGCTGCTGCAAGGCTGTAAAGGTCAATTTTTGTTGTTCTGTCATAACGTTAGAGGGCAGTAGGCTGCCTGATTAATTTTCTTTTAAATGATAGATATAGAGTACCACATCGCGGCTTTCTATGCGTTGTTCAATAAATTCGAACATAGGCTTCGATTTATTGCGCTATCTCTGTGGCAGGATTGTGAATAAAGTGTCAACAAGCAACGGGGCATCGCCCATTCAAATATCTATAAGGAAACACCATGAGCAAGGTATTAGTTCTTAAATCCAGCATCCTGGCAGGGTACTCTCAGTCTAATCAGTTGTCCGATTATTTTGTTGAACAATGGCGCGAAAAGCACTCCGCTGATGAAATCACCGTTCGCGACCTGGCTGCAAATCCGATTCCGGTACTGGATGGCGAACTGGTTGGTGCACTGCGTCCGAGCGATGCGCCGCTGACTCCGCGTCAGCAGGAAGCTCTGGCGCTTTCCGATGAGCTGATTGCCGAGCTGAAAGCCCACGACGTTATCGTTATTGCGGCACCGATGTACAACTTCAACATCTCGACTCAGCTGAAAAACTATTTTGACCTGGTTGCACGTGCAGGCGTTACTTTCCGCTATACCGAGAACGGTCCGGAAGGTCTGGTAACGGGTAAAAAAGCCATCGTTATTACCAGCCGCGGCGGGATCCACAAAGATGGACCAACGGACCTGGTGACGCCGTATCTGTCCACGTTCCTCGGCTTTATCGGCATTACCGATGTGAAATTTGTCTTCGCCGAAGGGATCGCATACGGTCCGGAAATGGCAGCGAAAGCACAGTCTGACGCAAAAGCAGCCATCGACAGCATTGTTTCTGCATAACCGGACACGGTCTTGATGTGGACTGTAGATATTCAGTCCACATCTCAATCCACTTACCTGTTTTCCCATAATCTCAGCATCGCTTTGTGCTCGTCTGTCAGCACAATCTGCGGGCGTCTGGCTCGAATATAGCTAATCGCTTCATTAACGGTTTTACAGTGTCCGTAACATAACAACCATGCCGCCGCCACCAGCGCACTGCGCGATAATCCCAATGCACAATGGACCAGAACGCTGCCTTGCTCTTCGCGTAATGTTTCCAGCATCGCCACGGCCTGTCGGAGCTCCCCCTCTTCCGGAACCACCAGATCCAGCATCGGTACACAAAAATAGAGTCGATCTTTTGTGGCTCGTCCGCGAGGGAATTCAAAGGTGACGTCCAGAACCGCATTCTGTGCCGGAATATGTCGTGGAAACGCCCCTAAATAAACACCAGCAGTAATTTTGCTCACCGGCTCCAGGCGAAGACAAAACCAACGCATAGACAGCCACATCCCGATACGCCAGGGCAATGTCAGCCAGTAAACGGCGGGCGGGAGTTTCCCCTGACTATCTTTCCCTGTTGTTATCGCGCCAAGCCCACCGTACCCACGGCCAATGATGAATAGCGATAATACTGGCCAACATAACCAGACTGACCACCATAACTGAAGCATTATCATTAGCTCCATCAACACAATGCACGAGCCCGCGCCTACGACATATGGCAGTGCTATTTTGATTCGACGTTGATCAGGTTTCTGATAATTCCAACGACGGTCGACGGGCACCATCCAGTCAATTAACATACCTACCGCCAGCCCCGTGATGACATCAATAAAATGATGCTGCCAGGTCGTCAGCGTCGAAATGGCGATGAGTAAAAACCATCCGCCGCAGACTTTACGCCACCTCACAGCCAGATGCTGACGAAAGTGACGCCAAAGTAGCCAGCAGAGAATAATATGCAGCGAAGGAGACTGGTTATAAGGCAGATCAAACAGTTCAAGTTGCGAAAATAGCCATCCTGTCACCCCACTCACTTCAGGACGGATAAAACTAAACTTCAGCGGATAGAGAAAAAAACCGCAGCAGGCCATTACCGTTGCCAGAATAAGCCGGTGGACAAGTCGGCGCTGTTCGAATGTCGAGCTACAAACGAACAGCGAAAATCCATATAAAAGATCCAGACTCCAGTAAGGAACAATAGTCCAGGGAAGAAAAGGGATCGCCGTTTCCCAACCGAATACCTGACTGGGGATATCATGGCTGTTAAGGTCCTGAACCGCGGTGAACTGATTAAGAGATCCATAGGTGAAGAAGAAAAACGGGGCCAGCAACAATAACCAGCCAGCGCCTTGTAGCAATACGTTCCGACGTTCAGTTATCACGACGCACCGCCATCGAAACCGTAAAAATACCCCACTCATCAATCCGTTGTGTGCATTTATCAAATCCGGCATCACGCACGAGTGAATCCATCTCCCCTTGCGAACGCACGCGCATTACCCACGGTTTACCATCTTTATGACTGGTTAACACCCCGGCAATCAGCTCCAGTTGTGGGTGCCACGGCTGCCCGGTGTAGAGGAGAATGCCGCCCGGTTCGATGGCATTGGCAAGACCTGCGAGTGAGTTTTTTACCTGCTCATTTTCGGGAAAAAGCTCATACAGGCCAGAGACAATCGCCAGCGTAGGCCGCGGAGTTAACGCGCTGAGTTCCTCCGGGTTAAACGCATCGCCCTGTTCAAAACGCACCCGCCCAGACATTCCCCGTTGAGCAATCATCTCTTGCCCCTGTGCAACATTTAACTCGCTGTAATCACGTAACAAAATATCGCTTACGGCAGGCTCGTTTGCCAGCTCATCCAGTACATAGCGCCCATGCCCTGCGGCAATGTCAACCACGCGGACGGCTAAACCTTTGGCGTGGAGATCGGCAACGGCTTGTTTAATCAGTATTTGTAAATGGGTTTTGCGCTGGCGAATACCGCGCCAGCCAACACTGTTCAGGTAGATTTTGTCGACTAAACGCCCGAATGCGTTACTACCTTGCGGTTGATTTTGATAGACATAATCCAGCGAACTGCCTGAATCAAAGCCGGTGCTCATTCCGAGATGCAGGCCCGCAGAGTGCGCCCCGAACAATTTCATCGCCTTACGCATAAAGCGATACGCCAAATCAACCGGCGATAATGGCACGGGTCCACCAGAAAGGAGCCGCCATCGATCCGCTGATGGTCCTGTGCAGTCTTCATGCTGATAATCAAATTTTTGCGATTTGTTAGCATATAAACGACTAATAAAGCTTTGCATTTTTTCAAATGCCTGCGCCCTGTTCTCTTTACCCAACGTGTCGTGATAAAAGCCTGGCAGCAGATGCAGCTCTTTCAGAGGGCTACGTAATCTCTGATAAAAATCAATCTGCGGTTGACGATGCACCACATAGTCATCGCCTGATATCAGAAGTTGCGTGGGGAGCGTAATCGCCGCCGCATCGCTAACAATACGTTCAGACGTTTATAAAGATCGAGCAAGATATTAACGGCAATCGCCCGTGTGATCAGCGGATCATTATTGAAACTCGCCACCCGTTGGCGATCGTGGGTCAAATAGTGCCCTTTCACATACGAATTAATAAAAAACAGACCACGCAGATGATGCCATAACGCCAGCACAGGACGTGCCAGCGGCACATACAATTTAACCTTAAAGGCCGGAGAAGCCAGTACCAGCCCGCGAATTGCAGGTGCATAATCATGAACCCATGTGGCAACCAGCACTGCGCCGACGCTTTGCGCGATCACTACCACCTCATCCAGTCCGACCTGGCTGTCACTGGCAGCAAAACGGATAAAAAGCACGATGGGCAATAGCAAAAAGAGGATGGGTTGTGCGACCAACATCAACAGCAATCCGGTAATAAGAGAAAGCGCCAGTGCAGCAAGATTGATGTGATTCGCTGTAACATGGTGCTTATAAAGCCAAAACATCGTCGGTCTTAATAGCGTCTGAAAGAGCGGTTTTATCTGGTAGAGCGTCATTATCAATCCTTGATAATTCGGTTTGCGCTATGGTGCATCAATTCCCCTGACGGAGATATCGCAACACGCCGCTTCATTAAAAATTCAGAATATATCAAGGTATTGGGGACTCACTGTCAGGAATGATTATCCCCAATCAATCAAGTGGTTAAAAATTATTACGCTGTTATTCAATACAACTCATCAAGTTTTCTCATCGCTTGTTCCCGTATTGCGCGCGTCTTACCGTTAAGCGCCGCTGGCGGACTAAATCCAGTTCAGGGTTAACAAGCTCTAACGCCAGCAAAGGATCACGTTTCAGCCTCGCCTTTAATACATCAACTGGAAAACGGGGATTATTCATCGCCACAATCCACCACTCGGGATCAATTTCTGCCGCCAGTACTGCAGACGGTGTGTGGCGGTTGTTAAGTGCGCCGAACTTGAAAAATGTGAGATTGCTTTTCGCCAGTGTACTCCACCATATACGATCCGGTTGTTTTGCCAGTACATCCAGTTGCGCTAACGCACCGGGGTCGAGTGCATAATAAACACGTAACGCTTCGTTAACCTGCGCACGGGAACTGTTTTCCTGCCCCAGAAAAAACTTCGCCCAAATATCATTGCGTGGCGTGTTTTGCTGTAATTCCTTGAGAACAACAGCGGGTAAATTATCCCAACTAATTAATGCACTCTCTAAAAAGTCCCAGTCGTCCGAACGTATCAGAGAGGTGGCATTTAATAGCATCTGGTCATCAACTTCACCGTAGCTGATAAGCTCAGACAAAATCATATCAGCGCTGGTTTCATATGCAGCTGAATCTGCTTTCGGATTATTTTTCCGATGTGATAAAGCACGTTGCCAAATTTTTTGTTTCATCGCCGTACTCAGATACTGATTTTTCGCCAGATTACTCCACCCCTCAGGATCGTTGAAACGTGTCAATAACCGTTGTAAAGCAGCGTCAGAGTGAATTACCTGCATATCCCGACAGCAAAAGTAGGCAGGGGATTTTTTCTCCATCCTTTTAACAAAATTAAACTGTAAGTTATCTGGCAATGCTAAAAATAACACATGTATTAGATCATCGTCATTCTCGAATTTTTGGTATAAATAGGCTGCAACTTTGTCACTCTCTTGTGGCGTCATCCGCAATAATTGACCATGGTGTTTCATCTCTGCCAGCTTGAACGCTAAGCTTGTGACAACATTGTTTGATGAATCGTTCGCCAACTGCATTGCCTGATTGAAGGTGAGTTGTCCTCCAGCACCGACCTGACGAATAGAGGAATCATCACTGCGGATATAGCCATCAATAATGGATTCAGGCAATAACCACGCATCTTTATAAAGCTCCTGAATGATCATATCCCAATCTCTTTTCGCCAGAGTCATGACGATATCCAGAGGGAGATTTTCACGTAGCGCAAGATTCAACGGACCGACACCATCAGGTAGACGACTCATTCGCGTCATTATTTCGACAGAGAGCGGTTCACGGTTGAGCAACCCCAGAACCACAGGCTGGTAACCCAATTGCTGATCGGTCAACTCCAGAATCTCATTGTCAGGCATATATCTCGCCATACTTTCAATCGTTTGTTCATCATTGCTATTAATAAGTTGTTTGCGTAGGTTAGCTGAAATTCCTTTAAGCCTTGGGAGAGTTCGCATTATGGCAAGATCAAATGTCGCAATATCTCGTCCTTCAAATGCAGCAACATTGCCTTCATCCAGCATTTGCAATTCCTGCACTAACTCAGGAGAAGGCTTAGGGCGAAACAGCGCTTCTTTTTTCATCTGATTACAGACATTCCCTGCCATGCGAATATTGCTTCGCTTAAAAATTTCTTTCAGAGCATCTTCATCATTTATTAGACCCCAATGATATGCATCAGGATTTATTATCATCAGCGCTTTTTTGACATTTTCAGTGTCATTTTTGTCACTCGCACGGACCATGAATTCACTATTTGTCGAAGACACAACAACAGGTGCAATTATGTCATTGATAAATATCCCACGCGCATTAATACTTCCCTTAATCGTAGACGGATTATCGTAATATGAGTCGATAAATACCAGTCCATTTGCATTTATCGAACCGGTAATTAACAGTGGCGAATCTGTAACTATATTCGTTGCCGTCACGTTACCGAGAATAACCCATGGATTAGAAAGTGAGAAAGTAGAAATATTACCTTTGACTGTCAAATTGCCAAGAACAATCAATTTTTGATTACTCTCTATATTACCTTCTACCACTAAATCGCCACGATGCACTTTCCAGTCCGATGCAGATAAACCGAAGGAGACAAGACTCACGCTACTGTTGATAGCTTGTTCAACTTGTTGTTTATCTTCAGCGGTAGCCGCAGAAAAAAATGGTTCAATATCAACTGCATTTGCAACACATCGAAGTTCCGCCTGTACTGGAAGACTCAGCATAAACAGGGGAAGTAAACCTATCCAGCTGCAAATCCTGGGCTTAAACATATGCACTCCATGCCATTAAAAAAGAAACAAAAGGGAAATGCATCTTTCCCTTTTGTATATTCGTTATTCTCGCGAAATACCATCCAACGTAGACAACACTTCCTCAGAAAGTTGCAATTTTTCAGCAGCCATATTCTCCCGTAAATGCGCAACCGAAGACGTCCCTGGGATCAGCAAAATATTCGGTGAACGCTGTAACAGCCACGCCAGCGCCACCTGCATTGGTGTTGCACCCAGGCTCGCAGCAACATCCGACAGCGTAGAGGATTGTAGCGGTGTAAAGCCCCCGAGCGGGAAGAACGGCACGTAGGCGATGCCGTCACGAGCCAAAGCATCAATCATTGCGTCATCAGCACGATGAGCAATGTTGTATTCGTTTTGCACACAGACGATTTCGGTAATCTTACGCGCCTCTGCAACCTGCGTTGGTGTGACGTTGCTCAGGCCAATATGTTTTACCAGGCCTTGTTGTTGCATCTCTGCCAGCACGGTCAGGCTGGCCTCAATCGATCCTTCCGCTGGGCCATGACCATCCCCCATCATAACGCGCAGGTTAACCACATCCAGCACGTCCAGGCCGAGATTACGTAGATTATCGAGCACCGCTTTTGCAGCTCAGCCGGAGAAAAGGCAGGCAACCAGGATGCGTCCTCTCCACGCCGCGCACCAATTTTAGTGACAATTGTCAGGTCGTCAGAGTAAGGATAAAGTGCTTCGCGGATAATCTGATTGGTGACGTGCGGACCATAAAAGTCGCTGGTATCAATATGATTGACGCCCAATGCCAGCGCCTCACGCAGCACGGTTATAGCGACGTGGCGATCTCGTGGGGGGCCAAAAACTCCAGGACCTGCCAGTTGCATCGCGCCATAACCAAGACGGTTAACGGATTTTGTACCGAGAGTAAATGTATTGCTGCTCATCGCACCCTGCCCTGTAATAAAACGGATTAAGAAAAATCAGTATAGAAACGAAAAGAGATAAATAATGCGAAGGTGTAAACAAGATTACTGGATGAGTTGCTCTATTGTCCTGAAAGACACAAAACAAAACGCGTCACGTACCACATCCGGCAATAAAAAAACCGCAACCTGTATCAGCGTTGCGGTTTAGGGATCACATGCTAAAAATTAGAACGTTTTCTTGAAGTTCAGCATCACGCCTTTATCGCTGATGCCATCCTCTTTCCAGTTGTACGCATCCAGATTCAGCGAACTTTCTTTGCTGCTGTACTTCACGCCGACGCTTGTCAGGCTATTGATGCCGCCGCCCTTCTGACCGTCATCGACGTTAAAGTGCTGACTGCCTGCGCCTGCCAGGCTTGCCGTACGCTGGCTCTTCGCGTAGCTCAGGTTCGGCCCGCCTTCCAGCGTAGCGCTAGCGCTCCAGCCGTCTTTACCTGCGTAGTCCAGTTTCAGCCCGACGATGCTGTCCACCGCCGTTTCGCTGCCACTGTTCATATTCAGGTTAAAGTCTCCGGCATTGCGCTCCTGATAGCCACCTTCCAGTGTGTGACGCAGTTTTACACCCGCATATGGCGTAACCTTCAGTCCTTCGCTCGGTTCGAAAGTCTTCGCCCCTTCGCTGCGGAACTCCAGGTACTGCTGTTTCACGTCGGTATCAGCCGTTTTGTTCGTGTTGCCAAATGCAATCGAGCGGCTGCTGTCAAGGTTGTGAACGTCGTAACGCAAGGCGTTATTCCAGTTCATGCCGTTATCGAACGACATCTGATGTTTCAGGCCAAAGAACTGGCTATAACCGCCTGTAACGCCATTATCACCCGCTTTCTGCGCACCATCACCATCGAGACGAGCGATACCGTACTCCAGACTCATCGTCTGGCTTTCGCTCAGGTCGATAGTTTTACGCAATGCCAGCATGTCGTATTCGGTATTATTACCTAACTCGGCACGCGGATCGCCTTTCGCGACAACGTTGAACGCCAGACCGTTACCCACTTTCGGCGCGGCATCTGCCAGCATACTAAAGCGGTTGCTTAACACGCGCGCTTCGCGGAATACCGTGGTCGCCTGGCTACCGCTGACCTGTTTCAGAGCACTGTTCAGTTCAGCAGTCGTGCCGACGTTCAGGCTGGTAAACAGTTCGTTGTTGGTGTAACCCGCATCCAGTGCTTTCGCGATGTCATTCACCGAGGCATCTGTTGCCACATCGGTGTAGGCATTTTTGCTCATGGTGACGTCAACGTTACCGCTGGCATCGGTGCTGCCTTTGGCAGTCCATACCACGGACGTTGAGGTGATGGCGTCAGCGTCGGTCAGGTTGCTACCTTCCACTACGTTATCAAAACTCACAGTGGTGTCTGCCGTACCAGCGGTAAAGCCCGTGTTAATCTCCACGCCGTTCATGCTGGCATTGTTAACCTTCAGCTTCCCGGCGCTGCCGTTAACGTTGGTACCGACGACATAGCCGTTGAGGTTGTTCATGCTGCCACCAGCCTCATCACTTCCCGACGTTACACTAACCGTATTGGGCTTCGGCACATCCGGCAACGTATAGTCGCCATAATGCACTTCGCTGCTATTACCGTTGTTACCGTTCATACCTTCAACATTGATGCTGTCGCCCTGCTTGATCAGTCCAGAACCCGTAACCCCATCGGCAATCACCACCGTGCCGTTGTTAACCACATGACCTACTGTACCCAGTACGCTAAATGCAAACGAGTCATTGGCGAAGATATTGATGGTGCCGTTGTTTTCGATTACCGCATCCGCCGTGGCGTTGGCATCGAGTTGCATACCGATCATACCCGTGTCAGTAGTGCCTGCGGTACCGAGGTTGATGGTGCCATTGTTAACCAGCTGCGCGTTCTTATCACCTTCCATAGCCACAGCACCGGTGCCGCTGATGTTCATGATGCCGTCATTCTGAGCAATAAAGTTGCTGTGGGTGACTTTCACGGCGCTGGCGCTGTCGTGGTCGAAATTGATGACCCCACTATCCTGGTTCCAGAAGAAGGCATTCTGATCGCCGGCATTATTAGCGCTGACTACCAGTGACTTCGCAGAAACATCAATCGTTCCGTCATTGATAAAACGACCATTTCCGCCCCACATATTAACGGCTCCGTTGTGGGAAGAATTACTGATGTTCATGTGACCGTTATTATAAAGCGTACCGGACTGGTTGATGTGCACAGCATTCTTGTCGTTATCAAGAATAAACTCGCCGCGGTTATTGAAAGCTGAATTATTATTAACTTCCAGCATCCCGGTGTTGTTACCCTCACTACTACTTCCGAGGTTCCAGGTTCCTTCGTTATTTGCCACTGCAGTACCTGTCAGCGCAGCACCTCTCATAATCGCCCCGTCAGTTTGATTATTAAAGACCCCGCCAGCCGACATCATCCGCCCTGTTACACTGCCACTATTATTGAATACCCCCGCGTTCTGCACGATTTTATTGATAGTTCCGGTGTTGTTCACTAACGAACTATCAGCACCAGCATTCATGGTAATTTGCTCAGTCATTTCTCCGGCATTATTGAGGGTTCCACCGCTAACATCGACGTTATTCGTCATCACCCCGGTATTTTTAATGACGGCCCCCTTGGCAAGTGTTACTAAGTTATTGATGATGCCACCGCTGGTATTTTCCAGAAGACCGCTTGATACCATAATTTGATCACCGGAAAGCGTTCCGCTGTTAACAACATTCCCAGCCAGCTTATCAGTCACAGCAGCAGATTTATTTAGCGTTACAGTTTCTCCGCTTCGTGTAATCGTATCGCCACCGGTATAGATCAGTGAGGTGAAATCATCTGTGTTATTGTACTCATTCCCCGATTGGCACACGCCGAAAGTGCAGATTGTACCATAGTTAACAATTGTTCCTGTGCCATCGTTATAAAACGCCTGACCAGTACCAACATTGATATTGATAACACCCGTCTGGTCGTTGATAGCAGTACCATGCTCATAAACAGCCATCCCTACCAGAGTATTTGCTGCCAGACTATCGTCATAATTACCATTTTTTTCGAGGTTAATCGTCCCCTGGTTAATAACTGTATTGCTGGCGCCATAGGCCGCCATACCTGCGCCGGCGTTATAAATAGTTATAACACCGCCCAATTGGTTAATTGCTGTTGCATTTTTCCCTGCACCACTATAACTATCAGTACCAACTCCCACACCTGTACCGAAGTCAATGGCGCTGTTGCTAGCTATATCTCGCATTGCGGTAGTGTCATTTGCATCTACCCACATAGAATCCAGTGTAATTTTACCCTGATTTTCTGCTGTTGAATCTGCTATAGCAAGCATGCCGACACTACCACGACCATACAAATCAATGATGCCGCTGTCAGTATTGATAATTGTGCTATTCGATTGAGCGACTAACCCTGTTATGCTACTGACATCGTTATTAAAAATAAATGAATTCGATGTGCCCGTTGAATACTTGTTAAATACGCTATGTTGTTCCGTCACTTTACCTGTGATCGTACCTGCATTAGTGGCGCTCCCTCCGTTAGTAGCCAGTAAAACAATGGGAGACGGTGCCGGATCTTTACCATTTTGTAATAACGAGATCGTGCCACTATTTATACCTGTTGTATTTTCACCAGTAACAAAAGCAAAACCTAAATTCTGAATTTCAACAGTACCTTTATTAACAATTTTCGCACCGGAATCAGCATAAGTAAGTTCTGGGGTTCTTGTCCCATGATGTTCAAAACTGTCAATATCCTGCATTGTTAGCGTAGCGCCACTGCCAATTTCCAGCAAAGCTTTATCCTGTACCCGAATAACCCCGGCAAACCCCAGAGGGAATTCTCCGCTGATTGTCGTATCTCCATTCAGATATACCGACGACTCACCACTAACGACAATAACGCTGGTATAACTATATCCTGTGCGCAAGGAAGCAACCTGCGACCCATCTGCAAGCGCGTTTTTCTCTCCAATCAGTTCAAGTCCACCATTCATATTAACGGTATTGCCATCGCCAATCACAACCAGACCTGACGTTTTCTCTGCGCTGCCATCAAATAAATTACTCTGACGAGAAGTAACCTCACTGTCTGATACAACAGTTAACTTTCCATCCAGCGTCACGTTATTATCACTGCCGTAAACGTTGATACCCACGGATGGATCGAAGAAATATTCCGCCGCATTGTCTGCGGTTTTATCCTTATCAACCAGAACGTTACCAGTGATATTCACTGTATTCGCATCGCCAGAAACGTTTATGCCCGTCGCTTTCTGCCCGACCACTTTTAGATCTTTTGCCGCCAGCGTCACGCTGTTATTGTTGCCATTAAGATCTACCCCGGTCGAGAAATCGCCAACCTGCATACTGCCTGCCAGCGAAACCTTCCCACTGTTGGTTGTGATGCTGAACCCTGTCGCTTCATTGCTAACGTTAACATCACCCGTATTGGATACTGTTGCCCCCTCACCGTTGATGAGCACGCCAATCGATCCAGTATCGGAAACAACAATATCTCCTTTGTTGTTAACCGTGCCGTTGTCACCAATGTTCTCAACACCATGCGCACCGCCTGTAACAGTCAGGCTACCATCCAGATTTACAATGCCGATATTGCCCGCGATTTTGGTACCCGTGGAATCTTTTCCATCAACAGTGGTTTTTCCACTGTTATTCGCGGTGGCGTCGTTACCGTTGATCTGAGTGCCGGTGCCGCCATTGGTGATAGTGCTCTCGCCTTCGTTATTGACGATGGCCTTGTCGCCGTCAATCTGGATACCGATGGACTCCGGATCGGTGACGGTCATGGTGCCCTTGTTATCCACCGTCGCGCTGTCGCCGGTGATATCAATACCGTGACCGCCGCCGCTGACATCCAGATCGCCGTCCTGAATCACTTTCCCGTTATTACCGTTGATTTCCGTACCGGTGGAATCTTTACCGTCAACGGTGGTTTTGCCATTGTTGTTTACTGTGGCATTATCACCCGTAATAACAAGCTCACCGTTGTGATTATATTGCCACTTCGTTGCGCCATCTGCGCTCACCCCTTCAAGGGCAACAGTGTTATTCGCTTCATCAATCTGCCAAAGATTAATCGTTGCCTTACGACCATTGCTATCTTGCAGAGATATAGTCCCGTCAGCATTCTCGGTATAAGTAAAAACTGAATCGCGAATAGTTAACGTTTTTTCTGTTTTATCGAGAATAACGTCATTATTAAACGAAACCGGTTTGGGAGGTGTAGGCGTATCATCCGGATCGTCCGGTATTATCTCATCTCCGCCAGGAGTTGGGGGAACTGGAGTGTCGTCTGATTCATCATCAGGGGGTGTCGGTGGGAGTGGAGAATTGTTGCGATGATGATGATCATCATCGTCGTTTAGTTCCACTACGGCTAAGGCCGTGATTAACGCAGCAGCGCCTGTGGAAAGCCATGGCATCAGGTTTTGTTCGACTAAAGGAGAGCATTCAGAGGGTAAGCGTTTAAGCTCTTCCGGACTGAGTTTTCCTGGGTCTGCCGGACAAGTCACATTGGTATTTTTCTTTTCACCTGTGGTGGTTTCTACCTCTGTGATATCTGCCGCCCAACCCTGACCACTCAGAGCTAATGCAATACAGGCCGACAATAGAGTTTTCCTTTGCATAATAAATCCTTCTGGCGAATATAAAGAAAGCCGGATGCACTAACCCGACCAATTAGTTATTTAAAACATAGAAGACATCCAATATTGCCAGTAGATTATTATCTAATCAAACATACTTTCCTATAATTCACAATTATAATTCAGGTGAATAAAAAAAGACCATGAAATATATAAATTGTGTATATAATATAAATTACAAATTAAAACCACATTCTCATTATAAATAATTATATGATGAAAAAACGGTATGAATTAATACTCAAATAAATAAAGCAGAGCTTAAACATAACTCTGCTTTATAATTAAAGGGACAAAATAATTTTACATCTGTTACTGTTTCGGTCGCAGATTCTCATCAAATACCAGGCGTTTCCTGCCAGGTTCAATTTCCCGCAATGGCTCGACTTGATGTAACGTCTGCTTACAGCGTGTCACCAGCACCTGGTACTCATGCGTACCCTGCTTTTTCCATGCCAACTCCTGCTCACTGAGTTCACGAATCGCTTTCGCCGGGCTGCCGACAATCAGGTAATTAGCTGGCATTTCTGCTTTGGCTTTCACAAATGCGGATGCACCAACAATGCTGTTCTCGCCAATCACCGCACCGTCCATCACTACCGCGTTCATTCCCACTAATGCATTGCGGCGGATAATGCAGCCGTGAAGGATAGCGCTATGACCAATATGTCCATCTTCTCCTACAACAGTATCCTGCTCGGGAAAACCGTGCATAACGCAATTATCCTGAATGTTCGCGCCATCTTTCACCACGATACGACCAAAATCGCCACGCAGGCTGGCATTTGGCCCAACGTAAACGCCCTTGCCGAGAATAACATCGCCGATCAATACCGCTGTCGGATGGACAAAACTCTCTTCTGGCACAACCGGAGTCAGACCGTCTATCTGATAAATTGGCATAACGCCTCCTGTTCAATATTCAAGCCGCCAAAACGTTGAAAATACAGGCTTCCCGGCGCAGGCAGTTCACCGACCGAGGTTTCACCTTTTTCACTAACGAACGCTAAAGCAGCAGGCGCTACGCGCTGATAAATGTTGATACACAGCTGACGCGCCGTATGCCCTGCCCAGTGTGCCGGAAGCAACTCCTCCGGCAACAATGGGTCTTTAAGGACGACACGGCGATAAAAATGGATCAGTAAAAGCTGAATATGAAATGCCCGCTCCGGGGTTAACTCGTCTGCCGCCTCTTTTAAAAGCGGCACCAGCGGGCGGAATGACTGAATAAAGGTTTCGTACATGGCATTTTGTTCAGTTAAATGCCAGCACTCTTCTACTCTGGCACGCAGTGCTGCGCGAGAAAGCGCCAGTGGTATTTGCGCTTCAAAACAAATCACGTTATCCGCCACACCCGCTTCATGCAAAAGTGTCTGTACATCGGCCAGTTTTTGCGACGGCGATGCCATCAGGCTGGGTGCCAGTGCGCCAAAACCTTGCCAGATCAACTGCTTTTTGACATCAGCCAGCGTTGATTTATCTAAACCTTCCGAGAGCAACAGGAGCCATTTACCATCCCATGCAGGTTGCTCTGCGCGATAAATTTTACTTTCTGCCCGTCGCGTCAGGCGCAAGCCTTTATCACTGAGGCTATAGAAACTGCGTCGCCCGATGCGGGAAACATCCAGCCAGCCTTCTTTATTAAGACGAAACAAAGCGGTGCGCACGAAACGCTCACCAAATCCCAGCCCTTTCAGCAAAGCAGCCAGACTACCCAACCAGATTTCACCACCACGATGGGAAAGCGAATCACCATACAGAGAGGAGATCAAAGATGTGCCACTGACCGGAACAGCGTTTACAGCATGTTGGATAAAAGTATCAAGTTTACTCATTCGCTTCAGTCTGTTGTTATTGTTGTGATTTATGAATCATAGCACAGGTCGTATCGACTTCTGGCCCTGGCGCTTTACCCCACCAGGGCCAGACGATACGTCAGGCACCAACAATATTGCGCAGATCAAACACCCGACACGCCTTGCCTTCTGAACGCGGGATACTGCCACAGTTAACGATCATCACATCGGTAGAGATCCCCACCATCGACTTAATCCGATGGCGCAGCTGGTGGCATACCTGGCAACGCTGCTCATGCGTCAATGTCAGGCTACTTTCTTTCAACTCCACTTTCACAGAAAGTGAATCAAGATGCCCCCGGCGGTTCACCTCCAGTTGGTAATGCGGCGATAAATGTTCGAATTTGACAATCTCTTCTTCCAGTTGTGACGGAAAGACATTTACACCGCGAATAATCAACATGTCATCGCTGCGTCCGCTGATGCGATCCATGCGGCGCATAGTCCGCGCCGTTCCTGGTAACAGTCGGGTTAAATCACGCGTGCGGTAACGAATGACCGGCAATGCTTCTTTGGTCAGCGTGGTGAATAACAGTTCGCCATGTTCACCATCGGCAAGCGGTGTGCCGTCATGAGGATTAACAATTTCAGGATAGAAATGATCTTCCCAAATGGTTGGGCCGTCGGTAGTTTCCAGACACTCCATCGCCACCCCCGGCCCCATCACTTCTGACAGACCATAAATATCCAGTGCGGTGATCCCCAGGCGACGCTCAATCTCTTTACGCATGGCCTGTGTCCACGACTCAGCACCAAACACTCCAACCCGCAGCGAGCAACCGCTGGCATCACCGCCCAACTGCCGCTCCAGCTCTTCAATCAGGTTAAGACAATAAGATGGCGTAACCATGATCATATCTGGTTGAAAATCACGGATCAGTTGCGCTTGTTTTTCCGTCTGCCCGCCAGACATCGGGATCACCGTAGCGCCCAGACGTTCGGCACCATAGTGCGCGCCCAGCCCACCAGTAAACAGGCCGTAACCATAGGCAACATGAATTTTGTCTTTGGGCGAGCCCCCTGCCGCACGCAAAGAACGCGCTACAATATTGGCCCAGTTATCAATATCGTTTTGCGTATAACCGACAACTGTCGGTTTACCTGTGGTTCCCGAAGAAGCATGAATGCGCACCACTTGTTCCATCGGCACGGCAAAGGTGTCGAAAGGATAGTTGTCGCGCAGATCCTGTTTGGTGGTACAGGGAAATTTACGCAGGTCTGAAAGTTCCCTGAAATCATCAGGATGTACGCCTGCTGCGTTGAATTTGCGCCGATACATCGGGACATTTTCATACGCGTGTTTGAGCGTCCATTTCAGACGCTGTGTTTGTAACGCCTGTAACTCATCAACAGACGCGGTTTCAATCGGGTCAAGCTTTGTATTGGTTATCATTGTAGGGTACTCGCAGGTTGATATGCTCAAACACGCTCCAGAATCATGGCGATGCCCTGACCGACACCGATGCACATGGTGCACAATGCGTAACGACCGTTACGCCGATGCAGCTCATGGCTGGCAGCCAGTGCCAGGCGGGCACCACTCATTCCCAACGGATGGCCTAAGGCGATAGCGCCTCCGTTGGGGTTAACATGTGGGGCATCATCAGGCAGCCCCAATTCGCGTAGTACACCCAACGCCTGGGCCGCGAACGCTTCGTTCAGTTCAATCACGTCCATATCGTGAATACTCAGCCCCGCGCGTTCCAGCACCCGGCGAGTTGCAGGCACCGGACCAAGCCCCATCAGGCGCGGTTCCACCCCGGCGGTTGCCATGGCTACGATACGCGCTCGCGGTGTCAGTCCTTGCGCTGCTGCCATCTGTTCACTGGCAATAATCAACGCAGCGGCTCCGTCATTCACCCCGGAGGCATTGCCTGCGGTGATCACTCCATTGGCACGAAATGGTGCTTTTAGTCCACGTAACTGTTCCAGCGTCGTTTCCGGGCGCAAATGCTCGTCATGTTGTATTTCTGTTACAACACCTTTCTTATTTTTCAACACAACCGGAACAATCTCTTCAGCTAAAATGCCTGAAGATTGCGCTTTTGCCGAACGTTGCTGACTGCGTAGCGCAAAACTATCTTGATCTTCTCGCGAGATTTTTAACAGTTCAGCTACATTCTCTGCCGTTTCCGGCATGCTGTCAGTTCCAAATTGTTGAGCCATGAGCGGGTTCACAAATCGCCAGCCAATAGTGGTATCAAACATCTCAGCCTGACGAGAAAATGCACTGGTTGCCTTGCCCATAACAAACGGTGCCCGAGACATTGACTCCACGCCACCGGCGATCAGCAAATCGCCATCGCCCGCTTTAATCGCCCGTGCGGCGAACCCCAGTGCGTCCAGCCCGGAACCACACAAGCGGTTAATGGTTGTGCCGGAAACACTCTGCGGCAGCCCCGCCAGTAAAGTCGCCATCCGGGCTACGTTACGGTTATCTTCTCCCGCCTGATTAGCACAGCCGAGGATCACATCATCGATACACTCCGCATCGAGACGCGGGTTTCGCACCAGCAGCTCCCGCAAAGGGATAGCAGCCAGATCGTCAGCCCGAACACCTGATAATGCCCCGCCGTAGCGACCAATTGGCGTACGAATTCCGTCACAGATAAAGGCTTCACGCATCAGGCTTCTCCTGTAATGGTGCCGCCGATGCGGTGAGATTTACCGCGAAACAGCGCAACCGTTTTTTGTTGTTGGTTAACAATTTCGATGTCGTAAACACCGGTTTGCTTGCCCTGATGACGTACCTGCGCAGTAGCAGTTAAGGTGTCTCCGGCAAAGCCTGGACGTAAAAAATCAATCGTGCAGGCAGAAGCGACGGCTGCCAGCCCCTGGCTATTGCAGGCGTAGGCAAAGGCAGTATCAGCCAGTGAAAATAGCTGCCCGCCGTGGCAACTTTGATGACCGTTAAGCATTTGTGCAGTGACGGTCATGGTCACTACAGCAAAGCCTTCATCCATTGAGATAATGTCGATGCCAAGCGCTTTGGCGCAGGCATCGTTCTCATACATTGCATGGGCATTTTGCCAGGCCTTATGACTCATAACCGCTCTCCAGAAGCGCCCGTTGGCGCAGCAATGAACATGGGCGATAGCGTTCTTCGCCATAGTGATGCTGTAGATTTTCAAGGAGCCTTAATATTCGCTGCCAGCCAAGTTGCGCTCCCCAGGCAAGTGGGCCATATGGATAATTCACCCCAAGACGCATGGCGGTATCGATATCCTGTTCAGAGGCCACGCCTTTTTGAAGCGCATCAAGGGCTTCATTGATGATCATTGCTACCGTTCGCCAAATCAGCATTCCTGGGTAATCTGCAATTTGCAGCACTGTTTTGCCCTGCTGTTGCAGGTAATAAATGGCCTTGCGGGTCGCTGAGTCCGGGTTCACCGCTGCCGCAGCAATGGTCACCACCTTGCCCGCCATTTTGTCGACCACTACCACCGGGCGTGCCAGTCGTATTGCCAGCGCCTGTGCCGTCTCGCCTTGTGTCTCAATCAATAAAACATCGTCAATTTCCGTGACACCGTCACTTTTCTTTTCTACTTTCATTGGGCTAAAACTGTCGCTTACCGCTTCCAGGCCAACAACTGCCTCACGTTCCGCGCGCCAGTCGTACACGCCCAGCCCACTTTTCTTGCCCAACCGTCCACCAATCACCAGTTCCTGTTGCACCAGCGAAGGTAAAAAACGACGCTCCTGCCAGAAAGCGTTAAACACCGAACAGGTGACAGCAAAATTGACGTCCTGACCAATCAGATCGGTTAATTCCAGCGGCCCCATCGGGAAACCAGCGCCATCGCGAAGTGCAGCGTCAATCACTTCTGGTGCAGCAACCTGCTCTTCCAGTGCCCGCCAGGCCTCGGAATAATAAGGACGCGCAACACGGTTAACGATAAATCCGGGGGTCGAATGACAGCGCACTGGCTGCTTACCCCAACTCAATGTCAGTTCACACAACTGCTCGACAACTTCCGCTGCCGTTGCCAGCCCACTGACCACCTCCACCAACTTCATCACCGGTGCCGGGTTAAAAAAATGCAGCCCCGCAACACGTTCAGGATTTTTTACCTCCGCAGCAATCGCGGTTATAGAGATTGACGAAGTGTTAGTGGTCAATAGCGTTTGTGGCGGGCAAACTTCCGCCAGTTGTGCAAAGAGCGCTTTTTTAACTTCCAGACGTTCAGACGCCGCTTCAATAACCAGATTCGCTGCTGCCAGCGCGTGAATATCGGTCACCGGGATCAGGCGTTTCAATGTGCGTTCACAGGTTTCAGCAGTCAGTTTTCCCCGCGTCACGCGTGAATTTAGCCGCGCGTGTATCCCGTCGATTGCGCGGGTCAGCGCTTCAGCAGAAATGTCATACAGTAAAACCTGGTGTCCATGACTGGCAGCAACTTCAGCAATGCCTGCCCCCATGGTGCCGCTCCCAATCACTGCCACAGTTTGCACATTTATCATCTTGCTATTTCCCCGTGAACTGCGGTGAGCGTTTAGCCAGGAACGCACTGACACCTTCACGATAATCTGCGCTCCGTCCGGCAAGTCGCTGATAGTCACGTTCCAGATCCAGTTGCGTATCGAGCGTATTGGTTTCAGCGCTATTTATCGCTTGCTTGATAAGTCCAAGACCAAATGTCGGTTGTGTCGCCAGATGCCGTGCCAGCTGTTGCGCGGTATCTGCCAGCGTTTCATCATCAACAACCTGCCAGATCATCCCCCATTCGTGCGCCTGTTCAGCACTCAGTTGATTTCCCAGCAGTGCCAACCCCATGGCGCGCGCTCGTCCGGCAACGCGTGGCAGTAACCAGGTTCCACCGCAATCGGGTATTAAGCCTAACTTACTAAACGCCATGACGAATTTTGCTGAACGGGCAGCAATAACGATGTCGCACCCCAGTGCCAGTGTTGCGCCTGCCCCTGCCGCCACGCCATTGACTGCACAGATCACCGGTTTTGGCAGTTTTGCCAGGCGACGTACCAGTGGGTTATAGAAACGTTCAACTGACATCCCTAAATCCGGTGCGGGGCCTGTGGGATCAACGTTACGATCGTTAAGATCCTGACCAGCACAAAATCCGCGCCCGGCACCTGTAAGTAACAGGCAACGGATAGTGTCGTCGCGCTCGACCTGTTTCAGGCACTCTGCCAGTTGTGCGTGCATCTCATCATTAAAACTGTTCAGGCGTTCCGGGCGGTTGAGCGTTAGTGTCATCACGCCCTTTTCTACATGACTGAGGATGAATTCCATCATTAGCGTCCTTTAAAGTCGGGCGTGCGTTTTTGTAAGAAAGCGGAGATGCCTTCATGACGATCTTCTGTTGCCGCCAGCAAGGTGAATAACTGTCGCTCCTGGGCAAGTCCGGCTTGCAAAGCCACTTCCTGCGACTGGCGCAGCGCTTGCTTTGCCGCTTGTAAGGCCAGCGGCGAGTGACGTGCCATTTTCGATGCCAGCTGTAAGGCGTATTCGAGGGTTAAATCGCTGGGGAAGACGTCGCTAACCAGCCCGGCCTGCTGTGCTTGCTGGGCGGTGATACTTTCTCCGCTCAGCACCATTTTGCTGGCTAACGATTTACCGACACTACGGATTAAACGTTGCGTTCCGCCTGCGCCAGGCATGATGCCGAGAGTGATTTCCGGCAACCCAAAACGCGCGTTCTCTCCGGCAACCACCACATCGCACAACAATGCCAGTTCGCAACCCGCCCCAAGCGCGTAACCGTTGACGGCTGCGATAAGTGGTTTATTAAAGGCCTGCAATCGCGCCCATAGCTGCGGGCGTGTATCGTTTAAGGTGGCCGCGAGATCTTTTTCTGCCATTTCGTTAAGATCTGCTCCGGCGGCAAAAAAGCGTGCATTACCGGTAATCACACAGACCGAAATGCTGGTATCGATAGCCGCAGCTTCCAGTTCATTTACCAGTTGCATCAGCAGGGCATTATTTAGCGCATTACGTGCGGCGGGACGGTTAAGGGTCAGCAACAATACTCGTTGCTGACGGCTGACGATCAGTTCGCTCATGCCATCCCCTTCGCGTCAAAGTCAACCACCACATCGCTGGTCAGCGGCAGTGCCTGGCAACTCAACACATAGCCTGCAGCCAGTTCATCCGGTTCCAGACTGTAATTGGTTTCCATCGCCACTTTGCCACGCAGCACTTTGCATTTGCAGGTCGCACAGACGCCGCCTTTGCAGGCATAGGGCAGATCCGCCCCCTGGCGCAATGCCGCATCGAGAATGCTTTCATCGTCGGCATTAAGCACGATTTCCCGATCCCGCCCATCCTGACGTACAGTCACTTTTTGTCCGTCACTTTGCACGTTAACGCTACGTTTGACGCGCGTGCCAGGTGTATTAAACCGCTCCAGATGAATCGCTTTTTCTGGCATTCCCAGTGCTTTTAAAGCGGTTTCCGCGTCATCCATCATCGCCGCTGGACCACAAATAAACGCTTCATCATAAAGACGAAAATTAATGAGCGAGGCCCCAAGTGACTGTAATTTTTCACCGTCAATACGCCCGTGAAGCAGATCGCTGTCGAGAGTTTCCTGACTGAAAATGCACAACAACTGTAAACGCTGAGGATATTTGTCTTTCAGGTCTGCCAGTGCCTGGCGAAACATCATGCTCTGGCTGGTACGGTTACCGTAGATCAGGGTGAACTGACTTTCAGACTCGGTTTGTAAAGTGGTGGCGATAATCGCCAGCATTGGCGTAATACCTGATCCTGCTGCAATTGCCAGATAGCGGCCCTGACATTCGGCCTGCGGCTGATAGCCGAAATGCCCCTGCGGCACCATGACCTCCAGCGTCATACCCTGGCGAATGTGTTCGCGGGCATAGCGGGAGAAACGTCCGCCTTCAATGGCTTTCACCGCCACACTAATTTCGCCAGGCAGATAGCTGCGGCAAATGGAGTAACAACGGCGTAATTCTTCACCATCAAAGCTGGCTTTTAAGGTCAAATGTTGACCGGGGCGAAAGCGATACGCCTCCTGCAAAGGCTGGGGCACCGCAAAGGTAATGGTCACCGCATCACGGGTTTCCGGCTCCACTTTTGCCACCGTTAAGGAATGAAACGTTGTCATGGCATCCTCAAATACATTTGAAATAATCGAAAGGTTCGCGGCAACTATCGCAGCGATACAATGCTTTGCAGGCCGTGGAACCAAATTCACTGATAAGTGTGGTATGGACGCTGGCGCAACGCGGGCAACGTACTTCTGGCGGCAAATGGGCATGACAACTGTGCCCGGCGGGCGGGCTAATGCCATACTGTCGCAGACGCTCACGGGCATCGGGGGTCATCCAGTCGGTGGTCCATGCCGGGTCGAGTTGCAGCACAACCTGAACGGGGGTAAACCCGTTGGTTGTCATTGCCTCATGTATCGCGCCAATCAAATGTTCCGTTGCCGGACAACCGGAATATGTCGGCGTAAAGCCGATCACCCATCCTTCTCCCATCTGTGTCACATTACGCACCATGCCTAAATCGGTAATGGTCAGCACCGGGATCTCCGGGTCCGGGATCTGGCTGAGTAGCGCCCATATCTCATGCACCTGCGGCGGTGCAATGGTGGCCAGACGTTGCATACCCATCTCCTCTGTTACCACTGCTGACCGGGCAAGACACGCTGGAGATACTGCATTTCTGCCAGCATTGGCCCAAGGTGTTCGGTATGCAGTCCTTTTTTACCGCCAGTGCGATACGCCTGCTCTTGCGGCACGTTCAATGTGGCTTCGTTGATTCCGGCAAAAACTTCGGCTTCCCACGCTGCGCGTAAAGTGCGTGGATCAACCGCAATACCCTCTTCACTCAGTGCAATATCAATCTCGTCGGCATCGAACAGTTCGGCAGTAAAACGCCACAACTTGTCGATGGCCTGCTGCATCTTTTGCCCTGATACGTCAGTACCATTGCCCAGTCGCTCCAGCCAGCCACGACTAAAACGCAGGTGATAACGCGCTTCTTTAATTGCTTTGGCAGAAATCGCCGCCAGTTGCGGCTCGCGGCTTTCCATCAGACGGGTAAAGAGCGCCACATGCCATGCATCGATGAAATACTGGCGTGCAATGGTGTCGGCAAAATTGCCGTTTGGTTGTTCAACCAACAATAAGTTGCTGAACTGGCGCTCGTCTCGGGTGAAGGCCAGGGTATCTTCATCGCCTTCTCCCGCTAATTCAGCGGCATACGATAAGAAGTTGCGTGCCTGACCTAATAAATCGAGTCCAATGTTTGCCAGTGCGAGATCGATTTCCAGTTCCGGTGCATGACCGCACCATTCCCCCAACCGCTGGGAGAGCACCAGGCAGTTATCGCCCAGGCGCAAGGTGTAAGCCGTTAACTGATTCATTTCCAACCTCACATGTGCTCAATGCCATCAGGGATGGAGTAAAACGTTGGATGGCGATAGACCTTGCTTTCAGCCGGATCAAAAAATTCACCGCGTTCTTCCGGTTGCGAGGCAACAATTTCACTCGACTTCACCACCCAAATTGAACATCCTTCGCTACGACGGGTGTAAGCATCACGGGCATTTTCCAGTGCCATCCGCTCATCGGCAGCATGTAAACTGCCAACATGGCGGTGTGATAAGCCCTGTTTGCCACGCACGAAAACTTCGTATAACGGCCAGTAAACATTACTCATTTTGAATCTCCTTATGCGACCTTACGGGCATGTTGTTTTTGTGCATGGGCCAGCGCTGCTTCCCGTACCCAGGTACCTTCTTCCCAGGCTTTACGTTTGGCGTCGAGCCGCTCCTGATTACAAATTCCGCGACCGTTTATCACTTCGTTAAACTCCTGCCAGTCGATCTCACCAAAGCGGTAGTGCCCGCTTTCAGTATCAAAATGCAGATCCGGGTCAGGAACGGTCATACCGAGCATTTCAACCTGTGGAACGGTGTTATCCACGAAACGCTGGCGGAGTTCGTCGTTGGTGAAACGTTTGATTTTCCAGGCGAGACTTCTGGCGCTGTTTGGCGAGTTATCATCGTTTGGCCCGAACATCATTAAGGCTGGCCACCAGAAACGGTTAATGGCGTCTTGCAACATCTGCTTTTGAGCTTCGCTGCCCTGCGCCAGTGCCATGCAGGCTTCAAACCCCTGACGCTGGTGAAAACTCTCTTCTTTGCAGATTTTCACCATTGCTCTGGCATACGGGCCATAAGAAGTTCGGCATAACGCCACCTGATTGACGATCGCTGCGCCATCCACCAGCCAGCCGATAACGCCGATATCAGCCCAACTCAATGTCGGATAATTAAAGATGGAGGAATATTTCATCCGTCCGTCGAGCATTTTTTGGTAGATGTCTTCTCTGGCACAGCCCAGTGTTTCGGCGGCGCTATAGAGATACAGACCATGACCGGCTTCATCCTGCACTTTGGCTAACAGAATGGCTTTACGCCGCAAGGTTGGTGCGCGAGTGATCCAGTTACCTTCAGGCAACATACCAACAATCTCGGAGTGCGCATGCTGCCCAATCTGGCGGATCAATGTCTTTCGGTAAGCATCGGGCATCCAGTCCTGCAGCTCGATAGCCGTTTCCTGGGCTATCCGTTGCTCAAAGCGTTCTTCTTGGGTCACGTCATCACCTTTACGATTCCAGTTTTCGTGAATTAATTAAAAACACGAATCACGTTGTTTTATGAAAGTTACACAATGGTTAACTAAAGTCACAAATTTTGTATGTTTGAACTGTGACAGATTTCGCACTCTATTTTGATAACTCATTATTTATCAGTGCATTAATGTTTTTAGTAGTTGATATACAGATCACGCAGTTAACATTCCATTAAAATACGCCTTGCTTTTTATGATTCGTGATTTAACTATTAGCAACAGAAATGTGAAACATCTGGAGAGTAGCGATGCAGCAGTTAGCCAGTTTCTTATCCGGTACCTGGCAGTCTGGCCGGGGCCGTAGCCGTTTGATTCACCACGCTATTAGCGGCGAGGCGTTATGGGAAGTGACCAGTGAAGGTCTTGATATGGCGGCTGCCCGCCAGTTTGCCATTGAAAAAGGTGCCCCCGCCCTTCGCGCTATGACCTTTATCGAACGTGCGGCGATGCTTAAAGCGGTCGCTAAACATCTGCTGAGTGAAAAAGAGCGTTTCTATGCTCTTTCTGCGCAAACAGGCGCAACGCGGGCAGACAGTTGGGTTGATATTGAAGGTGGCATTGGGACGTTATTTACTTACGCCAGCCTCGGTAGCCGGGAGCTGCCTGACGATACGCTGTGGCCGGAAGATGAATTGATCCCCTTATCGAAAGAAGGTGGATTTGCCGCGCGCCATTTACTGACCTCAAAGTCAGGCGTGGCAGTGCATATTAACGCCTTTAACTTCCCCTGCTGGGGAATGCTGGAAAAGCTGGCACCAACGTGGCTGGGCGGAATGCCAGCCATCATCAAACCAGCTACCGCGACGGCCCAACTGACTCAGGCGATGGTGAAATCAATTGTCGATAGTGGTCTTGTTCCCGAAGGCGCAATTAGTCTGATCTGCGGTAGTGCTGGCGACTTGTTGGATCATCTGGACAGCCAGGATGTGGTGACTTTCACGGGGTCAGCGGCGACCGGACAGATGCTGCGAGTTCAGCCAAATATCGTCGCCAAATCTATCCCCTTCACTATGGAAGCTGATTCCCTGAACTGCTGCGTACTGGGCGAAGATGTCACCCCGGATCAACCGGAGTTTGCGCTGTTTATTCGTGAAGTTGTGCGTGAGATGACCACAAAAGCCGGGCAAAAATGTACGGCAATCCGGCGGATTATTGTGCCGCAGGCATTGGTTAATGCTGTCAGTGATGCTCTGGTTGCGCGATTACAGAAAGTCGTGGTCGGTGATCCTGCTCAGGAAGGCGTGAAAATGGGCGCACTGGTAAATGCTGAGCAGCGTGCCGATGTGCAGGAAAAAGTGAACATATTGCTGGCTGCAGGATGCGAGATTCGCCTCGGTGGTCAGGCGGATTTATCTGCTGCGGGTGCCTTCTTCCCGCCAACCTTATTGTACTGTCCGCAGCCGGATGAAACACCGGCGGTACATGCAACAGAAGCCTTTGGCCCTGTCGCAACGCTGATGCCAGCACAAAACCAGCGACATGCTCTGCAACTGGCTTGTGCAGGCGGCGGTAGCCTTGCGGGAACGCTGGTGACGGCTGATCCGCAAATTGCGCGTCAGTTTATTGCCGACGCGGCACGTACGCATGGGCGAATTCAGATCCTCAATGAAGAGTCGGCAAAAGAATCCACCGGGCATGGCTCCCCACTGCCACAACTGGTACATGGTGGGCCTGGTCGCGCAGGAGGCGGTGAAGAATTAGGCGGTTTACGAGCGGTGAAACATTACATGCAGCGAACCGCTGTTCAGGGTAGTCCGACGATGCTTGCCGCTATCAGTAAACAGTGGGTGCGCGGTGCGAAAGTCGAAGAAGATCGTATTCATCCGTTCCGCAAATATTTTGAGGAGCTACAACCAGGCGACAGCCTGTTGACTCCCCGCCGCACAATGACAGAGGCCGATATTGTTAACTTTGCTTGCCTCAGCGGCGATCATTTCTATGCACATATGGATAAGATTGCTGCTGCCGAATCTATTTTCGGTGAGCGGGTGGTGCATGGGTATTTTGTGCTTTCTGCGGCTGCGGGTCTGTTTGTCGATGCCGGTGTCGGTCCGGTCATTGCTAACTACGGGCTGGAAAGCTTGCGTTTTATCGAACCCGTAAAGCCAGGCGATACCATCCAGGTGCGTCTCACCTGTAAGCGCAAGACGCTGAAAAAACAGCGTAGCGCAGAAGAAAAACCAACAGGTGTGGTGGAATGGGCTGTAGAGGTATTCAATCAGCATCAAACCCCGGTGGCGCTGTATTCAATTCTGACGCTGGTGGCCAGGCAGCACGGTGATTTTGTCGATTAATCGGTGAATGAAGGGCAACGGCGAATAGTTGCCCTTTTATTTCACTAAGTTTTGTGACGTTGTCACATTATGCATGATGTGTACATCTATTTTCAGGGCATCCACTGTATGAAAAGCTGGCACACCTGCCAAACAACCTGGCAGGTGCAGGCAATCCCCTTTGCATCAGTACTGATAATGTGAACCTGACTAAACCGCCCACAGAGCGCGGTTGCTAACAAGAACACAACATCTGACGAGGTTAATAATGGGAAGCCCCTCTCTGTATTCTGCCCGTAAAACAACCCTGGCGTTGGCAGTCGCCTTAAGTTTCGCCTGGCAAGCGCCGGTATTTGCCCACGGTGGTGAAGCGCATATGGTGCCAATGGATAAAACGCTTAAAGAATTTGGTGCCGATGTGCAGTGGGACGACTACGCCCAGCTCTTTACCCTGATTAAAGATGGCGCGTACGTGAAAGTGAAGCCTGGTGCGCAAACAGCAATTGTTAATGGTCAGCCTCTGGCACTGCAAGTACCGGTAGTGATGAAAGACAATAAAGCCTGGGTTTCTGACACCTTTATTAACGATGTTTTCCAGTCCGGGCTGGATCAAACCTTTCAGGTAGAAAAGCGCCCTCACCCACTTAATGCGCTAACTGCGGACGAAATTAAACAGGCCGTTGAAATTGTTAAAGCTTCCGCGGACTTCAAACCCAATACCCGTTTTACTGAGATCTCCCTGCTACCGCCAGATAAAGAAGCTGTCTGGGCGTTTGCGCTGGAAAACAAACCGGTTGACCAGCCGCGCAAAGCCGACGTCATTATGCTCGACGGCAAACATATCATCGAAGCGGTGGTGGATCTGCAAAACAACAAACTGCTCTCCTGGCAACCCATTAAAGACGCCCACGGTATGGTGTTGCTGGATGATTTCGCCAGTGTGCAGAACATTATTAACAACAGTGAAGAATTTGCCGCTGCCGTGAAGAAACGCGGTATTACTGATGCGAAAAAAGTGATTACCACGCCGCTGACCGTAGGTTATTTCGATGGTAAAGATGGCCTGAAACAAGATGCCCGGTTGCTCAAAGTCATCAGCTATCTTGATGTCGGTGATGGCAACTACTGGGCACATCCCATCGAAAACCTGGTGGCGGTCGTTGATTTAGAACAGAAAAAAATCGTTAAGATTGAAGAAGGTCCGGTAGTTCCGGTGCCAATGACCGCACGCCCATTTGATGGCCGTGACCGCGTTGCTCCGGCAGTTAAGCCTATGCAAATCATTGAGCCTGAAGGTAAAAATTACACCATTACTGGCGATATGATTCACTGGCGGAACTGGGATTTTCACCTCAGCATGAACTCTCGCGTCGGGCCGATGATCTCCACCGTGACTTATAACGACAATGGCACCAAACGCAAAGTCATGTACGAAGGTTCTCTCGGCGGCATGATTGTGCCTTACGGTGATCCTGATATTGGCTGGTACTTTAAAGCGTATCTGGACTCTGGTGACTACGGTATGGGCACGCTAACCTCACCAATTGCTCGTGGTAAAGATGCCCCGTCTAACGCAGTGCTCCTTAATGAAACCATCGCCGACTACACTGGCGTGCCGATGGAGATCCCTCGCGCTATCGCGGTATTTGAACGTTATGCCGGGCCGGAGTATAAGCATCAGGAAATGGGCCAGCCCAACGTCAGTACCGAACGCCGGGAGTTAGTGGTGCGCTGGATCAGTACAGTGGGTAACTATGACTACATTTTTGACTGGATCTTCCATGAAAACGGCACTATTGGCATCGATGCCGGTGCTACGGGCATCGAAGCGGTGAAAGGTGTTAAAGCGAAAACCATGCACGATGAGACGGCGAAAGATGACACGCGCTACGGCACGCTTATCGATCACAATATCGTGGGTACTACACACCAACATATTTATAATTTCCGCCTCGATCTGGATGTAGATGGCGAGAATAACAGCCTGGTGGCGATGGACCCAGTGGTAAAACCGAATACTGCCGGTGGCCCACGCACCAGTACCATGCAAGTTAATCAGTACAACATCGGCAATGAACAGGATGCCGCACAGAAATTTGATCCGGGCACGATTCGTCTGTTGAGTAACCCGAACAAAGAGAACCGCATGGGCAATCCGGTTTCCTATCAAATTATTCCTTATGCAGGTGGTACTCACCCGGTAGCAAAAGGTGCCCAGTTCGCGCCGGACGAGTGGATCTATCATCGTTTAAGCTTTATGGACAAGCAGCTCTGGGTAACGCGTTATCATCCTGGCACGCGTTTCCCGGAAGGCAAATATCCGAACCGTTCTACTCATGACACCGGTCTTGGACAATACAGTAAAGATAACGAGTCGCTGGACAACACCGACGCCGTTGTCTGGATGACCACCGGCACCACACATGTGGCCCGCGCCGAAGAGTGGCCGATTATGCCGACCGAATGGGTACATACTCTGCTGAAACCATGGAACTTCTTTGACGAAACGCCAACGCTAGGGGCGCTGAAGAAAGATAAGTGATTGTTTCAGACAAAAAAACGGCACCAGGTGCCGTTTTTTACTTATGAGCGAACCAGATTAATACCGTACACACACCGACTTAGTTTCACACCAACCGTCCAGCCAGTCGGGGCCAAAATCACGGCCCGTTCCTGACTGCTTCATCCCACCAAACGGTAAGTTAGCGTCAATTAAGGTATGGCTGTTTACCCACACCGTCCCTGCCTGTAAGCGATCGCTATATTCCAGAGCCTGGGAGAGATTTTGCGTCCAGACACTGGCAGTTAAGCCATATTCCGTGTCGTTTGCCAGTTGTAACGCCTCTTCTCCATCCGCTACTCGCACCAGGTTTACCACCGGACCAAACACCTCTTCACGAGTTAAGCGCAATTTAGCATCGGGATTTACCACCAGCGTTGGCGCAACATAATACCCCTCTCCGGCTGGTCCATTCGACCCGCGAATCAGCTCTGCTTGCTGTGCCTGCGCATCGTCGAGGAATGAACACACTTTGTCGCAGTGCGCACGAGAAACCAAAGGGTTAATCTGTGCAACAGGTGACATCCCCGGTCCCACTTGCAACGATTTTACCGCCTGCTCAAATCCACTAACCAGCGTGTCAAACAACGGCGCTTCAATATAAATTCGCGAACTGGCGGCGCATACTTGCCCTTGATTCAGGAAGCTTCCGGTCATCAAGCCTTCAATAACCCATTGCGGATCAGCATCTTTTAATACAATTGCCGGGTTTTTACCGCCCAGTTCCAGCGTTACACGCGTTAAGTGATCAGCAGCAGTTCTGGCAATACCTTTTCCCGTCGCGGTTGAACCGGTAAAACTGATTTTCGCAACATGAGGATGTGACGTCAGGGCCGCGCCGCATACAGCACCTGACCCGGTGACGACATTAAAAACGCCATCAGGGATACCAGCCTCGCTGGCCAGTTCCGCCACGCGCAACATCGTCAGTGGCGTGGTTTCCGAAGGCTTAATCACGATTGAACAGCCTGCTGCCAGTGCTGGCATCACCTTCCACATACCAATCATCAACGGAAAGTTCCATGGCACAATTCCCGCCACTACGCCAACCGGCTCTTTACGCGTCCAGGCCTGATAACGCGCCCCCTGGGGTAAGGGAATCGACAAGTCCAGCGTTTTACCCGCGATTTTGGTCGTTAACCCGGCGGTATAACGCATCCAGTTCAGCGTACAGCCCACTTCAAAAGCACGGGAAATGGCAATTGACTTGCCTTGCTCCAGGGTTTCCAGTTGCGCCAGCTCCTCACTGTGCTGTTCCACCAGATCGGCAAAACGTAGCAGAATACGTTCACGCTCTGCGAGTAATCGCCCGGCCCAGCGACGCGAGACAAAGGCCCGCCAGGCAGACATGACTGCGTTATCTACATCCGCTTCGTTGGCATCAGCAGTAGACGCAATTTCTTGCCCGGTGGCCGGATCAAAGATCGCCAATCGTTTTTCACTTTGTGCGGGGCCTGGACGACCATCAATATAAAGACCGTGTTGACGATCGAGAAACTGTTGGACCTGGCTTAATACTGCTACATGCGGCTCTGTCATCACTTTTCCTTATTATTTACCCAGGTGATTTCAGTGTACGCAGCGACAAGAAAAGTCACTTTTTTCGCTGTGACATTCGCTTTGTCAGCTGTGACAAGCTCCGCAAATCGTGACAATAACCGCTTATGTCTCTATGCCTGAGAAGACTTATTTCCTATAGTCAGGCTCATTAGCTTCGTTTATTGCAACACAAATGCAACAATAAAAATACATTTCACAGAGCGAAAACGTGCCATGAACCCCGCAATGGATAATGAGTTTCAGCAATGGCTTTCCCAAATCAATCAGGTATGCGGAAATTTTACCGGACGCCTGCTGACTGAGCGTTACACGGGTGTACTGGACACGCATTTTGCCAAAGGACTAAAGCTGAGTACCGTGACAACCAGCGGGGTGAATTTATCCCGCACCTGGCAGGAGGTAAAAGGCAGCGACGATGCCTGGTTTTACACCGTTTTTCAGCTTAGTGGTCAGGCAATAATGGAGCAGGATGAGCGTCAGGTGCAGATTGGCGCTGGCGATATTACGTTACTCGATGCCTCACGCCCCTGTTCGCTTTACTGGCAGGAGTCTTCTAAACAGATTTCATTACTTTTGCCACGCACTCTGCTGGAACAATATTTTCCCCATCAAAAACCTGTCTGCGCAGAAAGACTGGACGCTGACTTACCCATGGTGCAACTCAGTCATCGCCTGTTACAGGAGAGCATGAATAATCCGGCACTTTCTGAAACAGAAAGTGAAGCTGCGCTACAGGCGATGGTGTGTCTGCTGCGCCCGGTACTTCATCAGCGGGAATCTGTTCAACCTCGTCGTGAACGTCAGTTTCAAAAAGTGGTTACGTTGATAGACGATAATATTCGCGAAGAGATATTACGCCCGGAGTGGATAGCCGGAGAGACAGGTATGTCAGTACGTAGTTTGTACCGAATGTTTGCCGATAAAGGTTTGGTGGTCGCGCAATATATTCGTAACCGTCGTCTCGATTTTTGTGCAGATGCGATTCGCCATGCCGCAGATGATGAAAAACTGGCAGGCATCGGCTTTCATTGGGGATTTTCTGACCAGAGTCATTTTTCAACGGTATTTAAGCAACGCTTTGGGATGACGCCAGGCGAGTATCGACGTAAATTCCGCTAACTAATTCGCGTTGCATGTACTGCAACGCCAATTAGTTAAAACAGATATTTGACTACGCATATTTCAGGGCAAAAGGCAATTTGACAGGAGTTTTTGAATATTCACCTTGTTTCCGGAAAATAGATTAATCGCCTTCTCCTGTAGCGTTATCCCGATATTGCGGTTTTGCTATTAAGATTTTCGCATCCATTTACCGTTTATCCCTTGTACATATTCCCCCGGTTTGGCCCGAGCTACGAGCTTTTGCCCGGCGAGTTTCGCGATATCATCTGCAGACACATTATTTTGCTTTGCCAGTTGTTGGTAACTCGCTTTACGTTCGGCATTAATGTCGGTTACTAATTTCTCTGTTTCAGCATCCGTTTTCAGCGCAACCAAATAACCATAAAATGTTTCACCTACTCGCCCCTGAGTTCTGGCTTCATCCAGAGTCAATGCCATTACATTGCTGCTTACCAGCCCAACAAGAAACGCACAAAGAAGTAATGTTTTCTTCATCATCGCCTCAGAAAAGATCGCTACGAGTTTCAAGCAGCTCTTCGACATCTTTGTCTGCCTTGATGATGATCTCATGCTCAATTTTAACGTTCATATTGATAGTGATCGGTTCCTTAGGTGCAGCGACTTCAATGCGAGGCGTACAGCCAACCAGCATAAAAGATGACGTCAACGCAGCCAGTAAAATTTTCATTGTTTTTCCTCACACTCTTTTCCTTGCGGACAGTCATTTCCCGGCAGACGTGCGTTCTGCTCCAGCCATGCCTGGAGATTATCGCCAAAGCGTAAACTGCGCCACAGCGTAAAAATATTCTCTTCATGATGGTAATTAAGGTTTACCGTACCGCTTTTACCATCAACGCGACTGGTACCTGTAATGTTGGCCTGCATGGTTAATAAACCGAGATTATCTAAATTAATTTTTGTCGATGAACGGCTAATTTCCATATAGCGCAACCAGTTAATTGCTGAACCCGCAGTCATATTGTCTTTTACCACCGCATCCGCAGTGTCTTTATCCAGTCGCAATGTCATCGGCCCGCTATTCGCCAGCCAGCCATCTTTCACAATCCATTTTTCATTGTTCAGCCATAACGGCAGTGCACCACTAAATGCCCCGGACATGGCGAATTGTTTCGGATTGACGGCGCTAACCAGTTCGCTGGATGAGAGATTATTCAGCCGCAACAGCGCCGGGTCATGTTGCGGCATACGTAATTGTTTCATCAGTACGTTACCGCCTAACACATCGACGCTAACATCAGTCAACAGCAAGGGTTCTTCTTCAGTCCACGGATAACGCCCTTGCAAATCAGCCGTAATATTTTTCGCTGTCACCAGATTAATCACTTCGGCAATTCGCAACGTAACGGGGCCGCGAGTCCCCAGATGCCAGGCTCCATCGGCAAAACGGAAAGGCAGGACAAAATCGACACCGTTAACCTGATTATCTGGCATCCAGGCACTACCGCCTTTCAACACGCCGTGTCCTCCCGCGCGGAATCCTTGTTCAGGCGCAGCAGAAAATGCAACCTGAGCATACAGATCACCATCGCGTAAGTTCATCTTCCAGTCGGGTGGCACCAGCGGCTGGAATACAGTCAGTGATTGTTTTGGCCACCAGGCGTTACCGCGCAGACGAATACCGTCCCAGCGACCATTTACCCGAACCGGGCCAATCTCACCAGCATGTAAATCGCCTTTAAAGAGGAAATAGGTCGGATCGCGCCCATCGACGCTAAATTTTAAGGTTGATGGCGGTAACACACTGCCGCCAGTGAACAGCGTTTGCCCGGCGTCCAGTGACAGCGCGCCGCTGAAGGAGGGATGCTGTGCGTCACGTACCCAGACGACGGGCTTGTCGAGAATTAGTCGCGGCTTTTCTACCGTCATCGTACCGTATTGTAACTGGTCGAAACCGGTGGAGAGATCGGTCAGTGTAATCGTGCTGTCATGCCACTCACCCTTTCCTGCGACATCCCAGGTGGCATTCATCGGTGTAAAACTGCCTTTTCCCCAGTAGCGCCACTGCCAGCGGCCAGCGTCAGGGAGAAAATCATTCGCCAACCCATCCATATGCAGCACGAAATCGCCCAGTTCATTTTCATGCGCCTGCAAAATGGCCTGCAAACGTCCGTCAACACCACGTTGGGTGACTTTTACACCCGCTAAAGGCCAGCGGATTTCATCGATGTCCAGCGAATCGATGACTCTTCCCTTCGAACGTAATAACGCGCCTGGCTCAAAGGTCAGCGTTGGGTCAGACAGACTTCCACTTAGCTGCGCAGGTAAACGGGCATATAAAATGAGGTCCGCCTGTTTCGCTTCACCGGTCAGCTGCAGAGGCAGCTGACTGTTATCCATGCTTAATTTTCCTGGGCCAAAATTTAGCACCGCGTTGCCTTTACCCGCTTGCCCCTGGGTCAGCACACTCAGTCGCCCGCTGACCAGAGCGTTCTCGAGCCCTGCCTGCCAGTTGTCGACTTTGACACCCAGTCGGCCACTCAAAGGAAAACCTGCATACGGCCAACTCCAGCGACCATCGCTTACGGTCAATTGTTGACGAGTAATTTGCCACGGCAAATCGAGCAACGGATCGCCGTTATCCCGTGCCAGCACAATCAATTGCCCGCTATTTTCCTGCCAGTCCAGCTCTGCATCCACCAGTGACGGTTCCTGCGGCAAGTTTAACGTCGCAGTAGCATGCCCACTTACAGGAAGTCCATCCGGCACGAGCGGCATAGTAAATTCCCCCACCAGTTTTACCGGCGGCTGATTTTCAAACGCGGCGACATCCAGTTCGCTAACTGTAAGTTGTTGCCCTTTCAGCTGGCCTTGAAATTTAACTTTTTCGCCCTGATAACGCAGTTGCTGGATATCAGAGGTTAATGCGAGAGAGAGTTTTCCCTGCCATTCCTGCCAGGGAGAAAAAATCAGTTTATCAATATTGATCCAGGTGTTAGGCAGCATGGACTGCCACTGCGCGAGGGTTTTTGGAGCAGCTGGCGATTGCTCCGTCTGCGGCAATTTCGCCAGACAAGCAGAATCAAGTTCTACCGTGCCGACGTTCAATAACCAGCGGCTGGGATGTGAAAGGCTGGCGTTGGTGATATGCGCAAGCTGACAATCTCCCACCAGATAACGGAGATCGGGAATGATTAAACCTTTACGCGTAATGCGTGGGCTTTCATCTAATGCAATACGTGTCCCGAGCGGTAGCCAGATGCCCGCCAGCGTGGGAACCCACAGCCCGAGCGTCATCAGCAGCGTCAACGGCACAAGAATAATCAGTAATAACAGCGCGAGAACGGCTTTATATTTACCCAGCATGGGTAGTTAATATCCTGATTTAGCGAAAAATTAAGCATTCAATACGGGTATTGTGGCATGTTTAACCGTTCAGTTGAAGGTTGCGCCTACACTAAGCATAGTTGTTGATGAATTTTCCAATATCGCCATAGCTTTCAATTAAATTTGAAATTTTGTAAAATATTTTTAGTAGCTTAAATGTGATTCAACATCACTGGAGAAAGTCTTATGAAACTCGCCGTTTATAGCACAAAACAGTACGACAAGAAGTACCTGCAACAGGTGAACGAGTCCTTTGGCTTTGAGCTGGAATTTTTTGACTTTCTGCTGACGGAAAAAACCGCTAAAACTGCCAATGGCTGCGAAGCGGTATGTATTTTCGTAAACGATGACGGCAGCCGCCCGGTGCTGGAAGAGCTGAAAAAGCACGGCGTTAAATATATCGCCCTGCGCTGTGCCGGTTTCAATAACGTCGACCTTGACGCGGCAAAAGAACTGGGGCTGAAAGTAGTCCGTGTTCCAGCCTATGATCCAGAGGCCGTTGCTGAACACGCCATCGGTATGATGATGACGCTGAACCGCCGTATTCACCGCGCGTATCAGCGTACCCGTGACGCTAACTTCTCTCTGGAAGGTCTGACCGGCTTTACTATGTATGGCAAAACGGCAGGCGTTATCGGTACCGGTAAAATCGGTGTGGCGATGCTGCGCATTCTGAAAGGTTTTGGTATGCGTCTGCTGGCGTTCGATCCGTATCCAAGTGCAGCGGCGCTGGAACTCGGTGTGGAGTATGTCGATCTGCCAACCCTGTTCTCTGAATCAGACGTTATCTCTCTGCACTGCCCGCTGACACCGGAAAACTACCATCTGTTGAACGAAGCCGCCTTCGATCAGATGAAAAATGGCGTGATGATCGTCAATACCAGTCGCGGTGCATTGATTGATTCTCAGGCAGCAATTGAAGCGCTGAAAAATCAGAAAATTGGTTCGTTGGGTATGGACGTCTATGAGAACGAACGCGATCTATTCTTTGAAGATAAATCCAACGACGTGATCCAGGATGACGTATTCCGTCGCCTGTCTGCCTGCCACAACGTGCTGTTTACCGGGCACCAGGCATTCCTGACAGCAGAAGCTCTGACCAGTATTTCTCAGACTACGCTGCAAAACTTAAGCAATCTGGAAAAAGGCGAAACCTGCCCGAACGAACTGGTTTAATCTTGCCGCTCCCCTGCAATCCAGGGGAGCTGATTCAGATAATCCCCAATGACCTTTCATCCTCTGTTCTTAAAATAGCCCTGAGTCAGAAACTGTAATTGAGAACCACAATGAAGAAAGTAGCCGCGCTTGTTGCGCTCAGCCTGCTGATGGCCGGATGTGTAAGTAATGACAAAATTGCTGTAACGCCAGAACAGTTACAGCATCATCGTTTTGTGCTGGAAAGCGTAAACGGTAAGCCCGTGACCAGCGATAAAAATCCGCCAGAAATCAGCTTTGGTGAAAAAATGATGATTTCCGGAAGCATGTGTAACCGCTTTAGCGGTGAAGGCAAACTGTCTAATGGTGAACTGACCGCCAAAGGGCTGGCCATGACCCGTATGATGTGCGCTAACCCGCAGCTTAATGAACTCGATAACACCATTAGCGAAATGCTGAAAGAAGGTGCACAAGTGGATCTGACCGCGAACCAGTTAACGCTGGCGACCGCGAAACAGACATTAACTTATAAGCTAGCGGATTTAATGAATTAATAGCTGCCACAGCTCCCGGCGGCAAGTGACTGTTCGCTACAACGTTTGCCGTTGGGTAATGCACACATCCCAATCGCCGTACCATCCAGTTGACGGGCAACAGAAAGCGAACCGCCGATCATTGCACAATTTGCTTCTCCACTACTGGACATCGACGCTTTTAAACCTGGCGCTACGTGCGCCGCAGTCGCCTGCTGAACAGGTTCACTACTACACGCCGACAATAATAAAGCGGCACACCCTACCCAAAACGCTGCTCGCATCTTTTCTTCCTCTGATCTTCAAGCCAAACGACACCGCCATAAATAATAGGCAGCACAGAGGGCGGCGTCGAGAGCTGTCCTGCGCGTTGCCCCGCATTTTTACTTTTTTATGGCTATTTTTTTGCCCTCTGTTTGATCAAAACATTCATTACGCTGATGAGGGGGACACAAAAGCGAAAATGCAGAAGAAAGCCATTTGCTAAAATTGAAGGATTACTACTGGGCGCGCAGCAATTTCGTGCGCCCCTCATTTGCGCAATGTAAGGGTGTCATATGATTACTATTGACGGTAATGGCGCGGTTGCTTCGGTGGCGTTTCGCACCAGTGAAGTTATCGCCATCTACCCTATTACCCCCAGTTCCACGATGGCAGAACAGGCTGATGCCTGGGCCGGAAACGGCTTAAAGAACGTTTGGGGAGACACACCACGCGTGGTTGAAATGCAGTCGGAAGCGGGTGCTATCGCTACCGTGCATGGCGCTTTGCAGACGGGTGCCCTTTCAACATCGTTTACGTCATCGCAGGGTTTGCTGCTGATGATCCCGACGCTGTACAAACTGGCAGGCGAACTAACACCGTTTGTCCTGCATGTAGCGGCACGTACCGTTGCCACACATGCACTCTCTATTTTTGGCGATCATTCCGACGTTATGGCGGTGCGCCAGACGGGTTGCGCGATGTTGTGTGCAGCAAACGTCCAGGAAGCGCAAGACTTTGCTCTCATTTCGCAAATCGCGACGCTGAAAAGCCGCGTGCCATTTATTCATTTCTTTGATGGTTTCCGCACGTCCCACGAAATCAATAAAATTGTCCCGCTGGCCGATGACACGATTCTTGATATCATGCCGCAGGCCGAAATTGATGCTCATCGCGCCCGGGCACTCAACCCGGAACATCCGGTGATCCGCGGTACGTCCGCCAATCCTGACACTTATTTCCAGTCTCGCGAAGCCACCAACCCATGGTACAACGCGGTCTATGACCATGTTGAACAGGCGATGAATGATTTCTCTGCCGCGACAGGTCGTCAGTATCAGCCGTTTGAATATTACGGGCATCCGCAAGCGGAACGGGTGATTATCCTGATGGGCTCTGCCATTGGCACCTGTGAAGAAGTGGTTGATGAATTGCTAACCCGTGGCGAAAAAGTTGGCGTGCTGAAAGTTCGCCTGTACCGCCCCTTCTCCGCTAAACATTTACTGCAAGCTCTGCCGGGATCCGTACGCAGCGTGGCGGTACTGGACAGAACCAAAGAACCCGGTGCCCAGGCAGAACCGCTCTATCTGGATGTAATGACCGCACTGGCAGAAGCCTTTAATAATGGCGAGCGCGAAACTCTGCCCCGTGTCATTGGTGGGCGCTATGGTCTTTCATCCAAAGAATTTGGCCCGGACTGTGTACTGGCGGTATTTGCCGAGCTCAACGCGGCTAAACCGAAAGCGCGCTTTACGGTTGGTATTTACGATGATGTGACCAATCTGTCACTGCCGTTGCCGGAAAACACCCTGCCAAACTCGGCGAAACTGGAAGCCTTGTTTTATGGCCTTGGTAGTGATGGCAGCGTTTCCGCGACCAAAAACAATATCAAGATTATCGGTAATTCCACGCCGTGGTACGCACAGGGCTATTTTGTTTACGACTCCAAAAAGGCGGGCGGCCTGACGGTTTCTCACCTTCGCGTGAGCGAACAGCCGATTCGTTCCGCTTATCTCATTTCCCAGGCTGATTTTGTTGGCTGCCACCAGTTGCAGTTTATCGATAAATATCAGATGGCTGAGCGTTTAAAACCTGGCGGCCTTTTCCTGCTCAACACGCCGTACAGCGCAGATGAAGTGTGGTCGCGCTTGCCGCAGGAAGTTCAGGCCGTGTTAAACCAGAAAAAAGCGCGCTTCTATGTGATTAACGCGGCGAAAATCGCCCGCGAATGTGGCCTGGCGGCCCGTATTAATACCGTCATGCAGATGGCTTTTTTCCATCTGACGCAAATTCTGCCTGGCGATAGCGCCCTCGCAGAATTGCAGGGTGCGATTGCCAAAAGTTACAGTAGCAAAGGCCAGGATCTGGTGGAACGCAACTGGCAGGCTCTGGCGCTGGCGCGTGAATCCGTAGAAGAAGTTCCGTTGCAACCGGTAAATCCGCACAGCGCCAATCGACCGCCAGTGGTTTCCGATGCCGCCCCTGATTTCGTGAAAACCGTAACCGCTGCGATGCTCGCCGGGCTTGGTGATGCCCTCCCCGTTTCGGCGCTGCCGCCAGACGGCACCTGGCCGATGGGCACCACTCGCTGGGAAAAACGCAATATCGCCGAAGAGATCCCCATCTGGAAAGAGGAACTCTGTACCCAATGTAACCACTGCGTTGCCGCTTGCCCACACTCCGCTATTCGCGCAAAAGTGGTGCCGCCTGAAGCGATGGAAAACGCCCCTGCCAGCCTGCATTCGCTGGATGTGAAATCGCGTGATATGCGCGGGCAGAAATATGTCTTGCAGGTGGCTCCGGAAGATTGCACCGGTTGTAACCTGTGCGTCGAAGTTTGCCCGGCGAAAGACCGTCAGAATCCAGAGATTAAAGCCATCAATATGATGTCGCGCCTGGAACATGTCGAAGAAGAGAAAATCAATTACGATTTCTTCCTCAACCTGCCAGAAATCGACCGTAGCAAACTAGAACGTATTGATATTCGTACATCGCAGCTGATTACACCGCTGTTTGAATATTCAGGTGCTTGCTCCGGTTGTGGCGAGACGCCGTATATTAAATTGCTGACTCAGCTCTATGGCGATCGGATGTTGATCGCTAACGCCACCGGCTGTTCTTCAATTTATGGCGGTAACCTGCCCTCTACACCGTATACCACCGATGCCAACGGTCATGGGCCGGCATGGGCGAACTCTCTATTTGAAGATAATGCCGAATTTGGCCTTGGTTTCCGCCTGACGGTCGATCAACACCGTGTCCGCGTGCTGCGTCTGCTGGATCAATTTGCCGATAAAATCCCGGCGGAATTACTGACGGCGTTGAAATCAGACGCCACGCCAGAGGTTCGTCGTGAACAGGTTGCAGCTTTACGCCAGCAACTCAACGATGTTGCCGAAGCACATGAACTGCTACGTGATGCAGATGCACTGGTGGAAAAATCAATCTGGCTGATTGGTGGTGATGGCTGGGCTTACGATATCGGCTTTGGCGGTCTGGATCATGTATTGAGTTTGACGGAAAACGTCAACATTCTGGTGCTGGATACGCAATGCTATTCCAACACCGGTGGTCAGGCGTCAAAAGCGACACCGCTGGGTGCAGTAACTAAGTTTGGCGAGCACGGCAAACGTAAAGCGCGTAAAGATCTTGGCGTCAGTATGATGATGTACGGTCATGTTTATGTGGCGCAGATTTCTCTCGGCGCGCAACTGAACCAGACGGTGAAAGCGATTCAGGAAGCGGAAGCGTATCCGGGACCATCGCTGATCATCGCTTATAGCCCATGTGAAGAGCATGGTTACGATCTGGCACTCAGCCACGACCAGATGCGCCAACTCACAGCTACCGGCTTCTGGCCGCTATATCGCTTTGATCCGCGTCGTGCCGATGAAGGCAAACTGCCGCTGGCCTTGGATTCACGCCCGCCGTCAGAAGCACTGGAAGAAACGTTACTTCATGAGCAACGTTTCCGTCGTCTGAATTCGCAGCAGCCAGAAGTGGCAGAACAGTTATGGAAAGATGCTGCAGCTGATTTGCAAAAACGCTATGACTTCCTGGCACAAATGGCCGGAAAAGCGGAAAAAAGCAACACCGATTAAATGCTCTGGATAAGGATTATCCAATTCTAAAAAAAAAGCCCGGACGACTGTTCGGGCTTGTCTTTTTATATGTTGGAAAATCAGTGGCAATGCAATGGCCCAACAGAAAATAAAATCTGTGACAATAAAGGCATATAACCCGCGCAGAATAACGTATAGAAAATTAAAAGTATAATTTTTATTTTGTATGTATTATCTTCGATACATTCACCAGACTTATTATCATTTCAGAGGAATTATTTGATTAAGGTTTTACTTAAGGTGTAACAAATGATATTTATCGGCTAACTGAACTTCTCCTTTAGGATGTTTTCACTCCCCGAAATGGGGATAAAAGGCAAATAAAATAACTAAAGGATTTATTCAATGAAAAGCAAAGTACTGGCACTTTTAATTCCTGCCCTGCTCGCCGCAGGTGCTGCACATGCAGCCGAAGTTTATAATAAAGACGGCAACAAATTAGATCTGTATGGCAAAGTTGATGGCCTGCATTATTTTTCAGATAATTCGGCGAAAGATGGTGACCAGAGCTATGCGCGTCTGGGTTTTAAAGGCGAAACCCAAATTAACGATCAACTCACTGGCTACGGTCAATGGGAATACAATATTCAGGCAAACAACACTGAATCTTCAAAAAACCAGTCATGGACCCGTCTGGCATTTGCCGGACTGAAATTTGCAGATTACGGTTCTTTCGATTATGGACGTAATTATGGCGTAATGTACGACATCGAAGGCTGGACCGATATGCTGCCTGAATTTGGCGGTGACTCTTATACCAATGCAGACAACTTTATGACTGGTCGAGCCAATGGCGTCGCGACTTATCGTAATACTGATTTCTTCGGTCTGGTAAATGGTCTGAACTTCGCGGTGCAGTATCAAGGTAACAACGAAGGAGCCAGTAATGGTCAGGAAGGCACCAACAACGGACGTGATGTTCGCCATGAAAACGGTGACGGCTGGGGTCTTTCCACAACATATGATTTAGGCATGGGCTTTAGCGCTGGTGCGGCATACACCTCATCTGACCGCACCAATGACCAGGTTAACCATACTGCGGCGGGTGGTGATAAAGCAGACGCGTGGACTGCCGGGCTAAAATACGATGCTAACAATATTTACCTGGCAACCATGTATTCAGAAACGCGTAATATGACCCCGTTTGGCGACAGCGATTATGCAGTTGCGAACAAAACCCAGAACTTTGAAGTTACTGCACAGTACCAGTTTGATTTTGGTCTGCGTCCGGCAGTCTCTTTCCTGATGTCTAAAGGCCGTGACCTTCACGCTGCCGGTGGTGCAGACAACCCGGCAGGTGTTGATGATAAAGATCTGGTTAAATACGCCGATGTTGGCGCGACTTACTATTTCAATAAAAACATGTCCACCTATGTTGACTATAAAATCAACCTGTTGGATGAAGATGACAGTTTCTACGCTGCCAACGGCATCTCTACCGATGATATTGTCGCTTTAGGTCTGGTTTATCAGTTCTAAATCCTCCTGCCCGCTGTTATGGCGGGCTTTTTCTGCTTATTCTTCCTCCTTTGATCTAAATTAAAAATGTGAACTCCGTCATTACACAAAAAGTGTCATCTGGCGTTACACTTTATGCGGATACTAAAACAGGAGGTTTTATGAACAGAACGATTCTTGTCCCTATCGATATTTCCGATTCAGAATTAACTCAACGCGTGATTAGCCACGTTGAGGCAGAGGCAAAGATTGATGATGCAGAGGTTCATTTCCTGACGGTAATACCTTCACTGCCCTACTATGCCTCTCTGGGTTTAGCGTATTCCGCAGAATTACCGGCAATGGATGACCTGAAAGCGGAAGCCAAATCGCAACTGGAAGAGATCATTAAAAAATTTAAACTGCCAACCGACAGAGTGCATGTCCATGTTGAGGAAGGTTCGCCCAAAGACCGCATTCTGGAATTGGCGAAGAAGATCCCCGCTCATATGATCATCATTGCTTCCCATCGACCGGATATCACCACTTATCTGCTCGGTTCCAACGCCGCAGCTGTAGTGCGTCACGCAGAGTGCTCCGTGCTGGTTGTGCGCTGACACTAACGCCCGCACATTGCTGCGGGCTTTTTGATTCATTTCGCAAATGTGCTGACATTTTCCCCTCTAATCCGTACCATACACGCCACAGTTTTTATATCAGATTTCTTATGCTGGGCGTTCCGGCATGACGCATACTCTTCTGATGCCATATAACGAATTGAGTCGCTTTTAAATGTCGCAAAATCAAGAAATTAGTAAGAAAGAACAATACAACCTGAACAAATTACAAAAACGTCTGCGTCGTAACGTGGGCGAAGCCATTGCTGACTTCAATATGATTGAAGAAGGCGATCGCATCATGGTTTGCCTCTCTGGGGGTAAAGACAGCTATACCATGCTGGAGATTCTGCGCAATTTGCAGCAAAGCGCGCCAATCAATTTTTCGCTGGTGGCTGTTAACCTCGATCAAAAGCAACCGGGCTTCCCGGAACACGTTCTGCCCGAGTATCTTGAAAAGCTGGGCGTTGAGTACAAGATTGTCGAAGAGAACACTTACGGTATCGTGAAAGAGAAGATTCCAGAGGGCAAAACCACTTGCTCACTGTGTTCTCGCCTTCGTCGCGGTATCCTTTATCGTACCGCAACGGAACTGGGGGCGACGAAGATCGCGCTGGGTCACCATCGTGACGATATCCTGCAGACGCTGTTCTTAAATATGTTCTACGGCGGCAAGATGAAAGGTATGCCTCCGAAACTGATGAGCGATGATGGCAAACATATCGTTATTCGTCCGCTGGCCTACTGCCGCGAGAAAGATATTCAGCGCTTTGCCGATGCAAAAGCGTTCCCGATTATTCCGTGCAACCTGTGCGGTTCACAGCCTAACCTGCAACGTCAGGTGATTGCTGACATGTTGCGTGACTGGGATAAACGTTATCCAGGGCGTATCGAGACGATGTTCAGCGCGATGCAGAATGTGGTGCCGTCGCATCTGTGCGATACCAACCTGTTCGATTTCAAAGGCATCACCCACGGTTCTGAAGTGGTTAACGGGGGTGATCTGGCGTTTGATCGCGAAGAGATCCCACTACAACCGGCGGGCTGGCAGCCAGAAGAAGATGAAAATCAGTTGGATGAGTTACGGCTGAATGTGGTTGAAGTGAAATAACCAGGATAGCGCCCGATGCGCAAGCGTATCGGGCTACTCTTATGGAGGCCGGATAAGACGCGGCCAGCGTCGCATCCGGCAATGCCGAAGAAGATGTTTACTCTTGCACCCGGCAATTCAACATTTCATTATTTTAATAACCGCACCCGGCACGTTTTTCCTTTAATCTTCCCGCCCTGTAACTGTTTCCATGCTTTATGAGCAACAGCCTGACGGACCGCGACATAGACATGCGCCGGATGCACGGCGATTTTGCCAATATCTGCGCCATCAAGCCCGATATCTCCTGTCAGCGCACCTAATACATCACCCGGGCGCATTTTGGCTTTTTTCCCACCATCGATACACAACGTTGCCATTTCTGCTTCCAGCGGCACAATGGAACTATTAGCTGGCGGCGTTTGCCAGTTTAGTTTTATCTGCAACATGTCAGAAATGATATTGGCCCGCTGTGCTTCTTCCGGAGCACAGAAACTGATCGCCAGACCGCTATTTCCTGCACGCGCTGTACGACCGATTCGATGTACATGAACTTCAGGGTCCCACGCCAGCTCAAAGTTCACCACCAGCTCAAGCGATTTAATATCCAGACCACGCGCAGCAACATCAGTCGCGACCAGTACACGGGCGCTACCGTTAGCAAAACGTACCAGGGTCTGATCGCGATCGCGTTGCTCCAAATCGCCGTGTAATGACAATGCACTTTGCCCTACTTCATTCAGCGCGTCGCAGACAGCCTGGCAATCTTTTTTGGTATTGCAAAACACCACGCAAGAAGATGGCTGATGCAAGCTTAATAACCGTTGCAACAGAGGAATTTTGCCTTTGCTGGATGTCTCATAAAATTGTTGTTCAATGGGTGGCAAAGCATCTGTTGAGTCAATTTCAATCGCCAAAGGATCGCGTTGCACTCGTCCGCTGATTGCAGCGATGGCTTCCGGCCAGGTTGCCGAAAACAGAAGCGTCTGTCGAGATGCTGGCGCAAAACGGATGACATCATCAATGGCATCGCTAAATCCCATATCCAGCATGCGGTCGGCCTCATCCATCACCAGCGTATTCAACGCATCCAGTGATACCGTGCCTTTTTGCAGGTGATCCAGCAAACGCCCCGGCGTTGCCACAATAATATGCGGCGCATGTTGCAACGAATCACGCTGCATACCGAACGGTTGACCACCGCACAACGTCAAAATTTTGGTATTTGGCAGAAAACGCGCCAGCCGACGCAATTCACCTGCCACCTGATCCGCCAGTTCACGCGTAGGACACAGCACTAAAGCCTGGGTTTGAAATAGCGACGCATCAATTTGCTGTAACAAGCCGAGGCCAAAAGCCGCCGTTTTGCCGCTGCCGGTTTTCGCCTGCACGCGAACATCTTTTCCGGCAAGGATCGCCGGAAGCGCGGCGGCCTGCACCGGCGTCATGGTTAAATAACCCAACTCATTAAGGTTCGTGAGTTGGGCGGGAGGCAAAACATTCAGGGTAGAAAAAGCGGTCACAATCTATTCTCGTGGTCATCGACGCAAAGTTAACAGGCGCGTATCCTCGCAGATCTACGCTCACGATGCGACAATTTAATCGGTTCTTCGTCGGGTGGTGGGTGAGGCATGGGTTGCGGGCGAGGGATCGGATCGGGCACTGGAACAGGATCGCCAGGAATCGGTTCAGGGACAGGAATTTGCAAATAAATAAGTGTCGTCATATTTCCCTCCGGTCATTGGGTGGACTCTTAAAGGGTAGACGCTGATAAATAACAGGCAAAAAAAAGCCGACTCATCAAAGTCGGCGTCGTACGAATCAATTGTGCTATGCAGTAATTCAAAAAAGGAAGTAAGACAATATGGAGCGCAACGCCCATCGCTTGACGTTGCATTCACCTGCAAGGGAGATATTGCCCTGAATGAGTAGAGAGTTTATTGACTTCGCTCAAACTTTGCGGCGTTTTTGTATACAGAAAGCCGGAAAAATTGCTTTTGTTACAACCATTTACTACGATGCAACCATAAAGCAACACCACCAATAAGAACAACTAACAGAATACAAAAAATTGAAAATCCGAATTGCCACCCGCCGCCAGGGATCCCACCAAGGTTGACGCCAAATAACCCTGTCAGAAAGGTACTGGGTAAAAAGACCATTGCCATCAACGACATTGTATAGGTACGACGAGCTAAATTTTCCTGCATCACCTGAGCGATTTCATCCGCCATCACACCAGTCCGTGCTATACAGGCGTCGATTTCGTCAAGGCCGCGCCCAAGGCGATCGGCAATATCCTGCATCCGACGGCGTTGGTCATCGCTCATCCACGGCAAACGTTCACTGGCAAGACGAGCATAGACATCACGTTGCGGTGCCATATAGCGACGCATCACGATTAATTGTTTGCGCAGCAGAGCCAGGAATCCACGCGGTGGAATTTGCTGATCAAGGAGATTATCTTCAAGGTCGATAATTTTATCGTGCAGCTGCTCGATAAATTCGCTGGAATGATCGGTCAACGCATCGCACACATCCACCAGCCACCCTCCGCAATCGGTCGGACCCGTGCCCTCTTCCAGATCGCTCACCACATCGTCCAGCGCCAGCACTTTGCGTTGTCGGGTCGAAACAATTAACCGCCCGTCCATATATACACGCATGGCGACCAGTTGATCGGGGCGTTCATCGGTGCTGCCGTTTATACAGCGCAATGTAATAAGCGTGCCTTCACCGAGACGGCTGACTCGGGGACGCGTGCTCTCGCCCGCCAGCGCATCACGTACGTTATTGGGAAGCAGCGGTGTTGTCGCCAGCCATTGGGCGCTATCATGGTGTACATAATTAAGGTGGAGCCAGCAGGGATGCGCTTCATCAATCACATCTGTATTTTCCAGCGGTTTAACGCCGCCTCTACTATCCAGCATCCAGGCAAATACTGCATCCGGGACATTAACGTCCGATCCCTTAATCGCTTCCACAGTGCCTCCATCATCAACGCATTATTTTGTAGTCTAGCCTTCTGGCCCTGTTACGCAACATCTCATCACCCCATTACCCTGAAATGATTAATAAAATTCTGTCTAAATTGAATACAAAAAGCAAAATGCTTTTCCGTATACAAACCGTGTGAAGTGTTAAATAGCGTCTATCATTATCAGAATTATCTGATCATATGACGTGGCTTTTTTGCGATCGGATAGCAACAAAAATTGATAAAAATAATGGGATCTCAATGATTACGCACAACTTCAATACCCTGGACTTACTCACCAGTCCTGTCTGGATCGTTTCGCCCTTTGAGGAACAGTTAATTTATGCCAATAGCGCGGCGCGACTGTTGATGCAAGACCTCACGTTTAGTCAGCTACGAACCGGTCCCTATTCCGTCTCCTCACAAAAAGAACTGCCGAAATACCTCTCCGATCTGCAAAACCAACACGATATTATCGAAATCCTCACTGTTCAGCGTAAAGAAGAGGAAACAGCATTAAGCTGTCGGCTTGTTTTGCGAGAGCTGACAGAAACAGAACCGGTGATTATTTTCGAAGGTATCGAAGCGCCGGCAACGCTGGGGTTAAAAGCCAGTCGCTCGGCAAATTATCAGCGCAAAAAACAAGGTTTTTATGCGCGCTTTTTTCTGACTAACTCTGCACCAATGTTGTTGATTGACCCGTCACGAGATGGACAAATCGTCGATGCTAACCTCGCCGCGCTCAATTTCTATGGTTATAACCATGAAACGATGTGCCAGAAACATACCTGGGAAATAAATATGCTCGGGCGTCGCGTCATGCCTATCATGCATGAAATTTCGCATTTACCCGGCGGTCATAAACCTTTGAATTTTGTTCATAAACTGGCGGATGGATCTACTCGTCATGTGCAGACCTATGCCGGACCGATTGAAATTTATGGCGACAAGCTCATGTTATGTATTGTGCATGATATTACTGAGCAAAAACGGCTGGAGGAGCAGCTGGAACATGCTGCTCACCATGACGCGATGACCGGATTACTGAATCGGCGACAGTTTTATCACATTACGGAACCAGGCCAAATGCAGCATCTCGCCATCGCTCAGGATTACAGCTTGTTGCTCATCGACACCGATCGTTTTAAACACATTAACGATCTCTATGGGCATTCTAAAGGTGATGAGGTGTTATGCGCCCTCGCCCGCACCCTCGAAAGTTGCGCTCGCAAAGGCGATTTGGTGTTTCGTTGGGGAGGCGAAGAGTTTGTCTTATTGCTACCAAGAACCCCACTGGATACCGCGCTTTCGCTGGCTGAAACTATCCGCGTAAGCGTGGCAAAAGTGAGTATTTCGGGCTTACCACGCTTTACCGTCAGCATTGGTGTGGCGCATCACGAAGGAAATGAAAGCATCGATGAACTGTTTAAACGCGTTGATGATGCTTTGTATCGGGCGAAAAATGATGGTCGCAACCGCGTGCTGGCGGCATAAGCCGCGGATGCGTCTCGAGATCAACGACTGCGCTTAGCGTGGCGCTCCCAGTTTTCTTGCTTCGCCTGCGCCGTTTTACGTAGTGCGACGTAACACGCCCCGCTGCCGCCATGATGCGGTAGCGCGGTGCAATATGCCTGAACATCATCAAATTCGGTCAGCCAGCGCGCCACATAGCTGCGGACAATATTGGCATGCGATTTATCATCCCGCCCTTTACCATGAATAATCAGCACGTTACGCAAACCATCCGCCAGGGCTTGTTGAATAAAACTGAACACCATTTTGCGGCACTCTTCCACCGGCTGGCGCAAAAGATTCAGGCTCGCCTGTTGCGGATATTTACCACTACGCAGCTTATCCAGCACCCCATGTTGCAACCCTTCCCGCCGAAACTCCAGCGGCTGACTTAGCGGGATAATGTCGAGAAATCCGGTAGTGAGGAAATTATCAAGCTGCAGCGTGTCGATACGCTGCGGCGCACGTTGGTTACGCGTTGGATGCCAGTGGACATCGGTAGCACGTTTCAGCGGCTGGACATCTTCCATGGCGTCAAGAAACAGCGATTTGTCGTCAAGGTTCATGTTACATCCTCCCGCAATTAAGAGCGCGATATGATAACCAGACCGGGTCGGTCCAACAACGTATTACCCAAAATTCCAGTAATAAGTTCCAAATATTGCCGATATTTTAAGCAAAATGCTTATGCATGATTATTCATTCACGATATTAATAATGTAACTTATATTTTCGTGAAATCTGTCACTGAAGAAAATTGGCAACTAAAGGTTAAAACCGTTATAACACAGTCACCGGCGCAGAGGAGACAATGCCGGATTTAAGACGCGGATGCACTGCTGTGTGTACTGTAGAGTCTGGCGGATGTCGACAGACTCTATTTTTTTATGCAGTTTTAACTTTGCAGATAGCCGCATTCTCGCCGGAATTGCGTGATTAATGACGCGGTCAGTGGTGTCTGGCGACTATCACGCCGCTGAATCAAATAATAGGCCGCTTTCGGTAAAATTTCTCTAACCGGCAACATCACCAGCCCCTGTCCGTGCAAGGGATCGCAGCCCATTTCTTCAGGCAGTATGCTGAGAAAATCGCTTTTTGCCACCAGACTGATACAGGCTGAGAACGTCTCGCAGACTACACCGACCTGTGGCGTTTGCGCCTGATCGTCAAGCAATTCACTCAACTGTTTGTAGTAGCTGCCGTGTGGCGTCGGCATTGTCCAGCTGTAATCCAGTAACTGTTTGATCGAACGGGCACCAATGGCGGGGTGTCCCGGGCGGCAAAAGATCGCGAATTGCTTTTCCAGTAATTTCTCAAAAGTAAATTCGTGGTCGTACGGTCCCTGATAATAGGTATTGATGGTGAAATCCAATTCTCCCTGACGCAATTCATTAATCATCGACACCAGTTGCCCTTCCATAATGCGTACTTTTACCTGCGGATGCTGCTGATGAAAACGAGATATGACAGCTGGCATCAGACTGCGGGAAATACTGGCCCCCATGCCGATATTAATCTGCCCTGCCAGTTGCCCTTGTCGTTGGCGAATATCCTCTTGGGCTGCGCGCAGCTCTTCAAGAATTAGACTGGCGTGCTGATAAAAACTTTCACCGGCATCAGTTAACGTCACGCCTTTACTACGGCGAAAAAAGAGTTGCGCCGCTAACCCTTCTTCCAGCTCCTGAATAGATTTACTCAGTGCCGGTTGCGACATATTCAACATTCGGCTCGCTCCGCGAATGCTGCCCTGACGAGCCACTTCAACAAAAGCCCGAATTTGATGAATTTTTACCTGAAAAGCCATGACGCCACCGATAACCGTTATTTATCAGACCAAAGAAACTGGCATCTACTTTAATGCAGATGATTGTGTCAGGGTAATTTATGAACGGTTAAAACTGTGAAAAATCAGTTAGTGATAAGTAAAAACTATCGCTACGTGAACCGGGTCACACTTTTTACTGATGACGGGAAAGGTTATGGAGTCTTTGAATCAATTTGTTAATTCGCTTGCCCCAAAATTATCGCACTGGCGACGTGATTTTCATCACTATGCAGAGTCTGGCTGGGTGGAATTCCGCACTGCCACCCTTGTTGCGGAAGAATTGCACCAGCTCGGCTATTCACTGGCGCTGGGTCGCGAAGTAGTTAATGAAAGTAGCCGGATGGGATTACCTGATGAATTCACTCTACAACGCGAATTCGAGCGCGCTCGTCAACAGGGTGCGCTAGCACAATGGATTGCGGCTTTTGAAGGTGGTTTCACTGGTATCGTCGCCACCCTGGATACCGGTCGCCCCGGTCCGGTGATGGCTTTCCGTGTCGATATGGACGCGCTGGATCTCAGTGAAGAGCAGGATGTCAGCCATCGCCCCTACCGCGACGGTTTTGCGTCATGTAACGCCGGAATGATGCATGCCTGTGGTCATGATGGACATACCGCCATTGGGCTTGGGCTGGCGCATACCCTTAAACAGTTCGAGTCCGGACTACATGGCGTCATCAAACTGATTTTTCAGCCTGCAGAGGAAGGTACGCGTGGCGCGCGGGCGATGGTCGATGCAGGTGTAGTGGATGATGTTGATTATTTTACTGCCGTGCACATTGGCACTGGCGTACCTGCGGGCACCGTGGTGTGCGGCAGTGATAATTTTATGGCAACCACCAAATTTGACGCGCACTTCACCGGTACCGCCGCTCACGCAGGCGCAAAACCAGAAGACGGTCACAATGCCTTGTTGGCGGCAGCACAAGCAACTCTTGCACTACATGCAATCGCCCCGCACAGCGAAGGCGCTTCCAGAGTAAACGTGGGCGTTATGCAGGCAGGAAGCGGTCGTAATGTTGTTCCTGCCTCGGCGTTGCTGAAAGTGGAAACACGCGGGGCCAGCGACGTCATTAATCAATATGTTTTTGACCGTGCTCAGCAAGCGATTCAGGGCGCAGCAACCATGTATGGTGTCGGCGTTGAAACTCGTCTGATGGGTGCAGCTACCGCCAGTTCTCCTTCGCCGCAATGGGTCGCATGGTTGCAAAGTCAGGCGGCTCAGGTCGCGGGGGTCAATCAGGCCATTGAACGTGTTGAAGCGCCTGCGGGTTCCGAAGATGCCACATTAATGATGGCCCGCGTGCAGCAACATCAAGGGCAAGCCTCCTACATGGTGTTTGGCACACAGCTGGCGGCAGGTCATCACAACGAAAAATTCGATTTTGACGAGCAGGTTCTCGCTATTGCCGTCGAAACGCTGGCGCGCACCGCGCTCAATTTTCCCTGGACGCGAGGTATCTGATGCAGGAAATCTATCGTTTTATCGACGATGCGATTGAAGCCGATCGCCAACGTTATACCGATATTGCCGATCAAATCTGGGATCATCCAGAAACACGTTTTGAAGAGTTCTGGTCAGCGGAGCATCTGGCTTCGGCGCTGGAATCTGCAGGCTTCACCGTTACCCGCAACGTAGGCAATATCCCAAATGCCTTTATTGCTTCGTTTGGTCAAGGCAAACCGGTTATCGCCCTGCTGGGAGAATATGACGCCCTGGCAGGTTTAAGTCAGCAAGCTGGTTGCGCGCAACCTACATCCGCGACGCCCGGTGAAAATGGTCACGGTTGCGGACACAATTTGCTGGGAACCGCCGCCTTTGCCGCTGCAATAGCCGTCAAGAAATGGCTGGAACAATATGGGCAAGGCGGCACGGTGCGCTTTTATGGTTGTCCTGGCGAAGAAGGCGGCTCGGGTAAAACGTTCATGGTCCGCGAGGGGGTATTTGATGATGTGGATGCGGCACTTACCTGGCACCCGGAAGCCTTTGCCGGTATGTTCAATACCCGCACGCTGGCAAACATTCAGGCATCATGGCGCTTTAAAGGGATCGCAGCACATGCCGCGAATTCCCCTCATTTGGGACGCAGCGCCCTTGATGCCGTAACGTTGATGACCACTGGCACCAACTTCCTCAACGAACATATTATTGAAAAAGCGCGCGTACACTATGCCATCACAAATAGCGGCGGGATCTCGCCCAACGTGGTCCAGGCGCAGGCAGAAGTGCTTTATCTTATCCGCGCCCCCGAAATGACCGACGTGCAGCATATTTATGATCGGGTCGCCAAAATCGCCGAAGGTGCGGCATTGATGACCGAAACCACGGTTGAATGCCGCTTCGACAAAGCCTGTTCCAGTTATCTCCCGAATCGCACCTTAGAAAATGCCATGTACCAGGCCCTATCCCATTTTGGTACCCCGGAATGGAACTCCGAAGAACTGGCTTTTGCGAAACAAATTCAGGCTACGCTCACCTCCAACGATCGGCAAAACAGTCTGAATAATATCGCCGCAACCGGTGGCGAAAACGGCAAGGTTTTTGCACTACGTCATCGTGAAACGGTACTGGCGAATGAAGTCGCTCCATATGCCGCCACCGATAACGTGCTTGCGGCATCGACTGATGTCGGCGACGTCAGTTGGAAACTGCCTGTTGCCCAGTGTTTCAGCCCCTGTTTTGCCGTCGGTACACCGCTACATACGTGGCAACTGGTTAGCCAGGGGCGAACATCTATTGCTCATAAAGGAATGCTGCTGGCGGCGAAAACTATGGCAGCAACCACAGTCAATCTCTTCCTTGATTCAGGGCTATTGCAAGAATGCCAACAAGAGCATCAGCAAGTAACGGACACGCAACCGTATCACTGCCCTATCCCGAAAAACGTGACACCGTCACCTTTAAAATAACAACAACAACGCAAACACAACAACCGAGGAATGCCCATGAGTATGTCATCCATACCGTCGTCCTCCCAATCCGGGAAGCTCTATGGCTGGGTCGAAAGAATTGGTAACAAGGTTCCCCATCCTTTTCTGCTCTTTATCTATTTGATTATCGTACTCATGGTGACGACGGCAATTTTGTCGGCCTTTGGCGTCAGTGCGAAAAACCCGACCGATGGTACGCCGGTCGTGGTGAAAAACCTGCTCAGTGTGGAAGGATTACACTGGTTTTTACCCAATGTTATTAAAAACTTTAGCGGTTTTGCTCCACTTGGTGCGATCCTGGCGCTGGTTTTAGGTGCCGGTCTGGCGGAGCGCGTCGGCTTACTGCCAGCACTAATGGTTAAAATGGCATCGCATGTTAATGCCCGCTACGCCAGTTATATGGTGCTGTTTATTGCTTTTTTCAGCCACATTTCTTCCGATGCGGCGTTAGTGATCATGCCACCGATGGGTGCGCTGATTTTTCTGGCGGTGGGCAGACATCCAGTTGCAGGTTTACTGGCTGCTATTGCAGGCGTAGGTTGCGGCTTTACGGCTAATTTACTGATTGTCACAACCGACGTGTTGCTGTCGGGGATCAGCACGGAAGCGGCGGCTGCGTTCAATCCGCAAATGCACGTCAGTGTAATTGATAACTGGTATTTTATGGCCAGCTCCGTAGTCGTACTGACGATTGTTGGCGGCCTGATAACTGACAAAATCATCGAGCCACGGTTAGGTCAATGGCAGGGAAACAGCGATGAGAAACTGCAGACATTGACCGAAAGTCAGCGTTTTGGTTTACGCATAGCAGGTGTCGTATCGCTACTTTTTATTGCTGCGATTGCGCTGATGGTGATCCCGGAAAACGGGATATTGCGCGATCCGATTAATCACACCGTGATGCCATCACCCTTTATTAAAGGTATCGTGCCACTGATCATTCTTTTTTTCTTTGTTGTCTCGCTGGCTTATGGCATCGCTACCCGCACAATTCGACGTCAGGCGGATTTACCGCATTTAATGATTGAACCGATGAAAGAGATGGCGGGATTTATCGTGATGGTTTTTCCCCTCGCCCAATTTGTCGCCATGTTTAACTGGAGCAACATGGGGAAATTCATCGCCGTGGGGCTGACCGATATACTGGAAAGTTCAGGGCTTAGCGGCATCCCGGCGTTTGTCGGTCTGGCGTTGCTTTCCTCTTTCTTATGCATGTTTATCGCCAGCGGTTCCGCAATCTGGTCGATTCTGGCCCCCATTTTCGTACCAATGTTTATGCTACTTGGCTTTCACCCGGCATTTGCGCAAATCCTCTTTCGTATTGCCGACTCATCCGTATTGCCTTTAGCGCCGGTATCTCCTTTTGTTCCACTGTTTCTTGGATTCCTGCAACGCTACAAACCAGACGCGAAACTGGGTACTTACTATTCGTTAGTCTTGCCCTATCCGCTTATCTTTTTGGTGGTATGGCTGCTGATGTTGCTGGCGTGGTATCTTGTTGGTCTGCCGATAGGTCCGGGGATTTACCCACGTTTGTCTTAAGAGAGAACGGATGCTGAGATTACTTGAAGAAAAAATTGCCACGCCACTGGGTCCACTGTGGGTGATTTGCGATGAGCAATTTCGCCTGCGGGCGGTTGAATGGGAAGAGTACAGCGAACGCATGGTGCAGCTGCTGAACATCCATTATCGCAAAGAAGGCTATGAGCGCATTTCTGCCACCAACCCAGGCGGTTTAAGCGACAAGCTTCGTGATTATTTTGCCGGTAATCTTAGCATTATTGATACGCTTCCCACTGCCACAGGGGGGACGCCATTTCAGCGCGAAGTCTGGAAAACACTACGCACTATCCCCTGCGGGCAGGTAATGCATTACGGCCAACTGGCTGAACAATTGGGCCGCCCTGGCGCGGCGCGTGCCGTTGGTGCGGCAAACGGATCGAATCCCATCAGCATCGTCGTACCTTGCCATCGGGTTATTGGCCGAAACGGCACCATGACCGGATATGCAGGCGGAGTTCAGCGAAAAGAGTGGTTATTGCGCCATGAAGGTTATCTTTTGCTGTAAACATTAAACAATTTGTGCCAGCTTGTTCACACTTTTATGTAAAGTTACCCTTAACAACTTAAGGGTTTTCAAATAGATAGACATATATTTACATCTAATATCGGAATTCTCTGCTGTTAAGGTTTGCTTAGACTTACTTGCTCCCTAAAAAGATGTTAAAATTGACAAATATCAATTACGGCTTGAGCAGACCTATGATCCCGGAAAAGCGAATTATACGGCGCATTCAGTCTGGCGGTTGTGCTATCCATTGCCAGGATTGCAGCATCAGCCAGCTTTGCATCCCGTTCACACTCAACGAACATGAGCTTGATCAGCTTGATAATATCATTGAGCGGAAGAAGCCTATTCAGAAAGGCCAGACGCTGTTTAAGGCTGGTGATGAACTTAAATCGCTTTATGCCATCCGCTCCGGTACGATTAAAAGTTATACCATCACTGAGCAAGGCGACGAGCAAATCACTGGTTTCCATTTAGCAGGCGACCTGGTGGGATTTGACGCCATCGGCAGCGGTCATCACCCGAGCTTCGCGCAGGCGCTGGAAACCTCGATGGTATGTGAAATCCCGTTCGAAACGCTGGACGATTTGTCCGGTAAAATGCCGAATCTGCGTCAGCAGATGATGCGTCTGATGAGCGGTGAAATCAAAGGCGATCAGGACATGATCCTGCTGTTGTCGAAGAAAAATGCCGAGGAACGTCTGGCTGCATTCATCTACAACCTGTCCCGTCGTTTTGCCCAACGCGGCTTCTCCCCTCGTGAATTCCGCCTGACGATGACTCGCGGCGATATCGGTAACTATCTGGGCCTGACGGTAGAAACCATCAGCCGTCTGCTGGGTCGCTTCCAGAAAAGCGGTATGCTGGCAGTCAAAGGTAAATACATCACCATCGAAAATAACGATGCGCTGGCCCAGCTTGCTGGTCATACGCGTAACGTTGCCTGATTTTTCCGCATAACTCACTATCCTTCTGTCATATCATTAAATTTTTCTGATTTATTGATCTGGCAGAAGGTTCATCACTGTTTCATTCACCAGATATGGGTTAATCTTTTAATTACAAACTGCGTTGACAGTTGTTGTAAGGAGACCCTGTATGGCTATGTATCAGAACATGCTCGTTGTTATCGATCCTAACCAGGACGACCAACCAGCATTGCGGCGAGCTGTTTATTTACATCAACGGATTGGTGGCAAAATTAAAGCCTTTTTGCCGATCTATGACTTCTCATACGAAATGACCACCCTGCTCTCCCCGGACGAACGTACCGCTATGCGTCAGGGCGTCATCAGCCAGCGTACAGCCTGGATCCACGAGCAGGCAAAATATTATCTCAATGCTGGCGTTCCCATTGAAATTAAAGTGGTCTGGCATAACCGTCCTTTCGAAGCCATCATTCAGGAAGTGATCAGCGGCGGGCACGATTTGGTGCTAAAAATGGCGCACCAACATGACCGTCTGGAAGCGGTGATTTTTACGCCAACGGACTGGCATCTGTTACGCAAATGCCCAAGCCCGGTGTGGATGGTGAAAGACCAGCCGTGGCCGGAAGGAGGTAAGGCGCTGGTGGCGGTGAATCTCGCCAGTGAAGAGCCGTATCATAATGCGCTCAATGAAAAACTGGTCAAAGAGACGATCGAACTGGCAGAACAAGTCAACCATACCGAAGTTCATCTGGTTGGCGCTTACCCAGTAACGCCAATTAATATCGCGATTGAACTGCCGGAATTTGATCCGAGCGTTTATAACGATGCCATTCGTGGGCAACATTTGCTGGCAATGAAAGCTCTGCGGCAGAAATTCGGCATTAATGAAAACATGACGCACGTAGAAAAAGGTCTGCCAGAAGAGGTGATTCCTGATTTGGCGGAGCACTTACAGGCGGGGATTGTGGTTCTGGGCACGGTAGGACGCACCGGTATTTCAGCAGCATTCCTCGGCAACACGGCGGAACAGGTGATTGATCATCTTCGCTGCGATCTGTTGGTCATTAAACCTGACCAGTATCAGACACCCGTTGAACTGGATGACGAAGAGGACGATTAACGACTCTTCAATAACTGACAAGGCCCGAGTTATCGGGCCTATTTTTTACTTACTGCTCTTCGCCGCCAAGGAAATAAATTCCCAACGGGATTGCCAGCAACACAGTAAAGACCAGGCTATAAACAAAAATCATCGATGACTGAATCACATACATTGATGTCGTCCACTCAGACAGCGGAATATTGTACTGTTCTATAACGCCGCCGATAGTCGCGCGAGTCACAACCGACGCCGCAATAATGAAAACCGCCAACAAACCAAAGAGAAATTTCTTCCCTTTCGCTGACTTCAGTTTCGCCATAATCATGATGTAATCCTTGTGCAGACAAATTTCTTGTTACCTAAACGTAACAATACCATGACATTTCACCGTTGTCTGCTCTGAAAACCTCACCTCTTAGCTGGATTTACAATCAACGCATTGATTAGTTAGCTAATGTTGCTACTTCCTTCCCTGACTATTGATGATCTGCATGAATTGTCGCGGTAAAATAGCCCCGCCAGGGGTTTCCGGCATGACGACAATTATCTGGAGGAGCCTGATAAAACAATGATCGCTGAACTGTTTACAAATAATGCGCTTAATCTGGTCATTATTTTCGGTAGCTGCGCAGCATTGATTCTGATGAGCTTTTGGTTTCGCCGTGGAAATCGTAAAAGAAAAGGTTTTTTATTCCATGCGGTGCAATTTTTAATCTACACCATAATTATCAGTGCTGTTGGTAGCATTATTAATTATGTTATAGAAAACTATAAACTCAAATTTATCACCCCAGGCGTTATCGATTTTATCTGTACGTCCCTGATTGCGGTTATTCTGACGATTAAGCTATTTTTGCTGATTAATCAGTTTGAAAAACAGCAGATTAAAAAAGGTCGCGATATCACCAGTGCGCGGATTATGTCGCGCATTATCAAAATCACCATTATTGTGGTGCTTGTTCTGCTTTATGGCGAACATTTCGGCATGAGCCTTTCTGGCTTGCTGACCTTTGGTGGTATTGGTGGTCTGGCTGTCGGTATGGCCGGTAAAGATATTCTGAGTAACTTTTTTTCCGGGATTATGCTCTATTTCGACCGTCCTTTCAGTATTGGCGACTGGATCCGTTCACCGGACAGAAATATCGAAGGTACAGTAGCGGAAATTGGCTGGCGAATTACCAAAATTACGACCTTTGATAATCGTCCATTGTACGTACCGAACTCGCTGTTTTCGTCGATCAGCGTAGAAAACCCAGGACGAATGACCAACCGGCGCATTACCACGACCATTGGTTTACGTTATGAGGATGCGGCAAAAGTGGGCGTTATTGTCGAAGCTGTACGTGAGATGCTGAAAAATCACCCGGCCATCGACCAGCGACAAACCTTACTGGTTTATTTCAACCAGTTTGCTGACTCGTCATTGAATATTATGGTTTATTGCTTTACCAAAACCACGGTATGGGCTGAGTGGCTTGCTGCACAGCAAGACGTTTATTTGAAGATTATCGATATTGTACAGTCACACGGCGCGGACTTTGCCTTCCCCAGCCAGACGCTGTATATGGATAACATTACACCGCCGGAACAGGGTCGCTAAATCAGACATCACTGGCGTTATCCACAAGGGTAACGCCAGTTCCCATCACATCAATGCTTCACAATATACATAGTCCGGCTGTACGCCACATCTTCAGGATTATTAATGGGATAACCTTTCAGCCACGGTTTGATTAATCGTCCATTGGTATATTGATAAATTGGTGCAATCGGTGCTTGCTCCATGAGGATTTTTTCTGCCGCGTTGTAATCGGCATTACGCGCTTTAACGGTATTTTCCGTCGATGCCTGGGCCAGAACTTTGTCGTATGCCGGATTGTTAAAGCGTGAAATATTTCCTGAATGCGTTGACGTTAATAATGTCAGGAAAGTGGAGGGTTCATTATAATCCCCCACCCATGAGGCGCGGATAACATCAAAATTGCCGGTGTTACGGCTATCGATATAGGTTTTCCATTCCTGATTTTGCAATTTAACATCTACGCCAAGATTCTTTTTCCACATCGATGCTACAGCAATCGCAATTTTTTGATGGTTTTCTGAAGTGTTATACAAAAGCGTCAGCTTCAGCGGTTTTTGCGGACCATAACCAGCTGCGCTCAACAATGTTTTTGCCTGCGCATTCAGTTCTTCCTGACTCATTTGTTCAAACGGCGAAGGTTCCGGCGTAAATCCCGCGGTAACATCTGGTGTAAAATGCCACGCTGGCTTTTCGCCCGTCCCTAATACTTTTTCGGTCATCAGGCGGCGATCTATCGTCATACTTAATGCCAGACGAACGCGCTGATCTGCCGTCGGCCCTTTTTGCGTGTTAAACGCATAATAATAGGTCCCGAGCTGCGGCGGCGTATAAACCTGCCCCGGAATATCCTTCAACAGCTTCTGATACATATTTTTCGGGAAGGATTCGGTGATATCAATATCCCCCGCGAGGTAACGCTTAGTGGCTGCGGATTCCTGATTAATTGGCAGGAAGGTCACTTTTTGCAGTACCGTTTTGGCGTTATCCCAATAATGGGTATTCGGTACCACGACCAGTTTTTCATTGACTACGCGCTCTTTAAGAACATAAGCGCCATTGCCGATCAGATTTCCGGGTTTCGTCCACTCTTTACCGCTTTCTACGTTGGCTTTTTGCACCGGGAAGAAGGCAAAGTTAGCGGTTAAATTCACAAACCACGGCAACGGTTTATCAAGCTGAATTTTCAAAGTATGGGCATCAACTGCGGTGACGCCAAGCTGGTCAGGCGTAGCTTTACCATCAATAATCGCCTGTGCGTTGTTGATTCCCGCCAGCGCGGCAAACCATGCAAATGGCGACAATGTTTTTGGGTCCACCAGACGTTGCCAGCTGTAGACAAAATCTTGCGCCGTTACCGGTGTGCCATCCGCCCATTTTGCGTTATCGCGCAGGGTAAAAGTCCAGATACGGTTGTCATTACTTTTCCACTGAGTCGCAACGCCGGGGACAATCTCCCCTTTCTCGTTCTGATTCACCAGTCCTTCAAACAGATCGCGAATGACCTGAATCTCTGGCAGGCCCACGGCTTTAGCGGGATCCAGCGACGCAGGCTCATCTTTAATGTGGCGCACCAGCTCCTGCTTCTCTGCCAGTACTGTGCCGCTCGGAACTTCTGCAGCATACGAAAGAGAAATGCTGCTGACCAACAGCGCACAACATGTGACTGAAACAGAGTGCTTCATAAGTTTCCCTCTAACCGACATTAAAATTGATGCGTAATTATTTGTTTCGCCTTAAAGAAATGCAAACAACTTCCATCAAAAAAGTGACACAGGAAGCATAAAATGTTTTATGTATCAATATATTAAATCAGATTTAGTGTAAATAATCGACGCCAAAATGCGGCAAAGCACATAGAACACCGAACACTACGTTCGGGCTTCGCATGTTCAAACCAGTTTTCGGTATCATAATCAGCATCTGTCGCCATTGTACGAAGAATAAAAAATAACCAAAACGTTGAAAGGAACTGAGAATACGTTAAGAGAAGAATTAAATTAATGTATCAGCAAGTAGTGCTAAACAGCACCTTTATACTTCAGCCTATCTATAAATAATGAGAATGCCGAGCCAGCATGTCGACGGTGTGGATAGTACAGGTGATAACCGGGTAAATCTGGTGTGAATTTATCCAAAACACGTATCAGTTTTTTTTCTTTAATAGCCCGCTCAACCTGATCATAAGGTAGATACGCCAATCCATGCCCATCAATTGCAGCATCAATGATCAGGTCTATCGTATTCAGTAAAAGCTGACCTTCCATGCGAACACGAACTTCACGTCCACCGCGTATTAATCTCCAGCGATTTGCTGTACCCGATGTGGGAAGATACAAATTAATTGCCTGATGATCTATTAATTGTGACACTGACGTTGGAACACTTCGGCGAGAAAAATAATCCGGTGAGCCAACAATAGCCATTGGTATATCTGGCCCGATTCGAATGGCGATCATATCTTTATCCATCTCCCCACCCAGACGGACGCCTGCATCAAAACGTTCAGAAACGACATCGGTCAAACCATAATCAATGGTGAGCTGAATATCAATTTCAGGATGCGATTTCAGGAATGTGCGCATTGCTGGTAACAATATCGTTTTTGCTGCATGTTCTACAGTAGTAATACGTATTGTCCCGGATGGGCGGTTCTGCAGATCGCTCAGGGATGCCAGGGCTGAATCTATGTCATGCAACATAGGGCCAAGAACAGACAAAAGATGCTCGCCCGCTTCAGTGGGTACAACACTGCGCGTGGTTCGGGTCAGAAGCCGCAATCCCAATCGTTCTTCTATACGGCGCACTATCTGGCTTAAAGCTGACTGCGCCATGCTCAGGCGGGCTGCTGCTCGAGTGAAGCTACGCTCCTCTGCAACGACGACAAACGCCATCAGATCAGCGATCTCTTCACGCTTCATTCAGTATCTCCATACAATCTATTAATCATTTAAATGATAGGTCTAATCATGATTTTGGGTCTAATCAACTTAATGATCAATATCTATAGTGATATCACCAACCGTTAAAACGAACCAACAACTCCATGAGGAACGGAATGATGAATAATAAAGTCAGCTTCACTAACAGCAATAATCCAACCATCTCTTTGTCTGCAGTGATCTATTTTCCTCCAAAATTTGATGAAACCCGTCAATATCCGGCAATTGTGGTATCTCACCCAGGTGGGGGCGTTAAAGAACAAACGGCCGGGACCTATGCCGAAAAACTGGCGGAAAAGGGATTTGTCACTATTGCTTATGACGCATCTTATCAGGGTGAAAGTGGCGGCGAGCCGCGTCAGTTAGAAAACCCATACATTCGTACTGAAGACGTCAGTGCCGTGATTGATTACCTGACAACGCTTTCTTATGTCGACAATACCCGAATTGGTGCGATGGGAATTTGTGCCGGTGCAGGATATACAGCCAATGCTGCAATTCAGGATCGCCGCATCAAGGCCATCGGTACCGTTAGTGCAGTCAATATTGGTTCGATGTTCCGTAATGGTTGGGAAAACAATGTGAAATCTATTGATGCCCTGCCATACGTTGAAGCGGGTTCAAACGCCAGAACCAGCGATATTAGCAGCGGAGAATACGCCATTATGCCACTGGCACCAATGAAGGAGTCCGATGCGCCGAACGAAGAACTGCGTCAGGCCTGGGAGTATTACCACACCCCTCGCGCGCAGTATCCAACAGCACCGGGTTACGCTACTTTGCGCAGCCTTAACCAGATTATTACCTATGATGCTTACCATATGGCGGAAGTGTACCTGACTCAGCCGACGCAGATTGTGGCGGGCAGCCAGGCAGGGAGCAAATGGATGAGTGACGACCTGTACGATCGAGCATCAAGCCAGGATAAACGCTATCACATTGTTGAAGGCGCAAACCATATGGATCTTTATGACGGCAAAGCCTATGTGGCTGAAGCAATTTCAGTATTAGCTCCGTTCTTTGAGGAAACTCTGTAATGAAACATATTCAAATCCGCAATAGTGATATGGCCTGGCATATTGCTGCCAATAATCTGGGATAATTTTCATGAAAAATGTACTGATTCTTGGTGCTGGCGGTCAGATAGCCCGCCATGTGATTAATCAACTGGCAGATAAGCAAACCATTAAACAAACTTTATTTGCCCGTCAGCCAGCAAAAATCCACAAACCCTATCCAACTAATAAAATGCAAACAACTTCCGGCAAAAAAGTGATACAAGATCGATGACATAGCGTTGAAGAAAAGGATTTGATAATCCGCAAAATTTGCACAACACTGCCTGTAATACTTCCTGAACCAGAGACGATCATGACCGTAACCCGCCCACGCGCCGAACGCGGCGCATTTCCGCCCGGAACAGAACATTACGGACGTTCATTATTGGGCGCGCCGTTAATCTGGTTTCCTGCCCCTGCAGCCAGCCGCGAAAGTGGTTTGATTCTGGCTGGCACTCACGGTGATGAAAACTCTTCGGTCGTCACGCTCTCCTGTGCTCTGCGGACGTTGACACCTTCTTTGCGCCGCCATCATGTGGTGCTGTGTGTGAATCCTGACGGCTGCCAGCTGGGGTTACGGGCCAATGTTAATGGTGTGGATTTAAACAGAAACTTTCCGGCGGCGAACTGGAAGGAAGGTGAAACGGTTTATCGCTGGAACAGCGCCGCTGAAGAACGTGATGTCGTATTACTGACAGGTGACAAACCTGGCTCCGAACCTGAAACCCAGGCGCTGTGCCAGCTTATACACCGCATTCAACCTGCCTGGGTGGTCTCATTCCACGATCCACTGGCCTGTATTGAAGATCCCAGACACAGCGAATTAGGCGAATGGCTGGCCCAGGCGTTTGAATTGCCTCTGGTAACCAGCGTCGGTTATGAAACGCCTGGCTCTTTCGGCAGTTGGTGTGCAGATCTCAACTTGCATTGCATCACCGCAGAGTTTCCGCCCATCTCCTCCGACGAAGCCAGCGAAAAATATCTCTTTGCGATGGCAAACTTGCTGCGCTGGCATCCTAAAGATGCAATTCGCCCGTCGTGAACTGAAGCGCCGGTTCCACATCTACCGCCAGCCAGGTCGGTCCGTCAAGATCGGCGAAACTGACCTGCGGCACCAGCGGTAAAGCGGCGCTAATGGCACGAGAGGTACACAACATGCAGCCCAGCATCAGACTGAAACCTTGTGCACGCGCTTCAGTCGCCAGCGCCAGCGCTTCCGTCAGACCACCGGTTTTATCGAGCTTAATGTTAACCATCTCATAGCGCCCTTTCAGCGCCTTCAGATTGCTACGTGTATGACAACTTTCATCAGCACAAATCGGCAACGGATGAATAAAATTCTCCAGCGCCGCATCGTCCTGCGCAGGAAGCGGTTGTTCAAGCATCGCAACGCCTAAATCCGCCAATAGCTGGCAACGCGCCGCCAACCCTTCTGCACGCCAGGATTCATTTGCATCAACGATCAGCGTCGCATCGGGCACAGCTGTGCGAATTGCCACCATCCGCTCACTAATAAGATGGTTATCCAGCTTCACTTTCAGTAATTTCGCGCCTGCCTGCCAGAGTGTTGATGCACTATTGGCCATCTGATCAGGCGTACCGATGACAACCGTCTGTGCAGTGATAACTGTCTCGGGAAGCGTTATGCCGATCAAATCAGCCAGCGATTGCTGCTGTCTTCGCGCCGCCAGATCCCACAATGCACAATCCAGCGCATTACGTGCTGCGCCGGCAGGGAGAATTTTTTGCAACTCCTCCCGTGTCAGCCCTTTCTCTAGTTGCGGCACGCGCTCATAATTTGCGCCATTACCGAGGCATCACTTTCCCCATAACGCGGATACGGCGTGCATTCGCCGGTGCCTTTAATACCCTCTTCTTCCAGTTCAACCACCACCACGCGCGCTTCACTGCGACTTCCCCGGGCAATCACAAACGGGGTATGTAAGGGCCAGGCTTCCTCGAATACCTTAACGGTTCTCATCTTTACTCCTTGTTGTCGCGGTGGTCTGCGGATTAAGCGCAAATAGCGTTTGCTGTGTTATTGACAGTTAGCATAAACTAGGTGTGACGTTAACTATATGTAAACAGGAAAGATAATCATGTCACAAACCGTTCATTTCCAGGGCAACCCGGTTACAGTCGCCAATTCCATCCCGCAGGCGGGTAGCAAAGCGCAGACTTTTACTCTCGTGGCAAAAGATCTGTCTGACGTCACCCTCAGTCAGTTTGCGGGTAAACGCAAAGTGCTGAACATTTTCCCGAGTATTGATACCGGTGTTTGCGCCGCATCAGTACGTAAGTTTAACCAACTGGCAACCGAGATCGACAACACCGTTGTGCTGTGTATCTCTGCCGATCTGCCGTTCGCCCAGTCTCGTTTCTGCGGCGCAGAAGGTCTGAACAACGTTATCACCCTCTCCACTTTCCGTAACGCTGAATTTCTGCAAGCCTACGGTGTGGCAATTGCTGATGGCCCACTGAAAGGTCTGGCAGCGCGTGCCGTTGTGGTTATTGACGAAAATGACAATGTGATTTTCAGCCAGCTGGTGGATGAAATCACCACCGAGCCGGATTACGAAGCAGCTCTGGCGGTACTGAAAGCATAAGTTAATATGCCTGATGGTGTTGCACCATCAGGCATATTCGCGCTTACTCTTCGTTCTTCTTCTGGCTTAAGCCATATTCCCGCAACTTATTGGCAATCGCGGTATGTGAAACGCCGAGACGTTTTGCCAGTTTGCGCGTGCTGGGATAATTGCGATAAAGCTGGGTTAATACCGAGCGTTCAAAACGGCTGGTAATTTCGTCCAGCGAACCTTCCATCGCATCTTCGCCCACGGCTACCGTTGCGGCGTCATAATCCGGCAACAAAATATCCTGTGGACGCAGCTCATAACCGTCCAGTTGTGTCAGTGCGCGATAGATAGCGTTCTTTAACTGCCGCACATTTCCCGGCCACGCATAACGCGTAAGTACAGTATTCAGGTCAGCGGCCAGTTTCGGACGCGGCACGCCCTGCTCGTCGGCAAAGCGGGCGACGAACAGCTCAGTTAACGGCATGATGTCCTGCGGACAGTCACGTAGCGGCGGCAGATTGAGCGTCAACACGTTCAGACGATAATAGAGATCTTCACGGAACATGCCTTTTTGCACCAGTTCGACCAGATTCTTCTGCGTAGCGCAAATCACCCGCACATCGACATGCACCTCATGGTCTTCGCCAACCCGACGGAAAGTGCCATCATTAAGGAAACGCAGTAATTTCGCCTGCATCCGTGGTGACATTTCCCCTATTTCATCCAACAGCACCGAACCACCGTTCGCCTGCTCAAAGAATCCTTTCTTCCCTTCCGGAGCATGACCAAACAGTTCACTCTCGACCGCATCTTCCGGTATAGACGCACAGTTCAGCGCCAGGTAAGGTTTGCCCGCTCTGGGGCTTGCCTGATGGCAGGCGTAGGCAAAGAGATCTTTACCTGTACCTGTGTCACCCGTAATCAGCAGCGGCGCGCTTAGCATCGCCAGTTTCTGCGCCTGTTCGACAACATGCTTCATTTTCGGGCTGACGGCGACAATTTGACTGAAGGCGCTGACGTCCTGGGCGGCGACATTTTGCAACTGGCGGCCCATACGAATCGTTGATCGCAACATCACCACCGCACCGGTCAGGACGTGTTGATCATTTTCATCCTGAAGATAAACAGGCGTAATCTCCATCAGGAAATTCTGCCCATTAATAACGACATGCTCGTTATGCGAATCTTGCGGTTCGCTTTCCAGCCAACGTAAAAAATTAAAGCCGTTAATCAATTGTGCGGCGGTATGGTTGCGCAGGCGATCCAATTTTTGCCCAAAAAGCTGACAGCTCGCCGGGTTCGCCATATCCACTTTGCTTTTCATATCGACAGAGAGCACAGGTTCAGGCAACGCCTCCAGTAACGCGCTCAACGCCAGATGCTCACGTTCGGAAGGCATCCACGGGACAGTACGCACATCGGTAACACCCGCAATACGGCGTATTTCGGCCATCAGACTGCTGAAACTCTCAAACTCCAGTTCAGCAAAATTGAGGTAGATTCGCCCAATGGGATCAATCTCAATACCGCGTAAATCAATGCCTCTTAGCACGAGTAGATCAAGTAATTCGCGGGTCAGACCGAGTCGGTCTTCACAAAAGACTTCCAGACGCATGGGAACCTTCACCTGAAAAAAGAACAATTAATATGATGATATGACACTATTTGGATAGCAGGAAGGTTTCTGTCAACAATCATTGACACAAAGACGGAAAAACGGGCACTTCGGCGTAAAGATATCCGGTCAGCACCCGATATTGCATTATTTTTCGCTGGGCGTTTTGCCTTTTTGCAGCGTTTCTTTCACCTGACCGATAAGCTGACGACGGAAATCCCCGAGGCGAGGTTTGTCATCGTCAATCCACGGCAGCGGGCGGCAAAGCTCCATAGCTTTAATCCCGAGTCGTGCCGTCAGAAGTCCTGCACCAATCCCCTGAGCTGCGCGGGTAGACAAACGAGCAGCGAGATCTTGCGACATCCAGTCCATCCCCACTTCGCGCACCAGTTCGCTGGCTCCGGCAAAAGCGATATTCAGCAATACCAGCTTAAACAGACGCAAACGGCTGTAATACCCCAGTTCAATGCCATACAGCGTGGCGATGCGATTAATTAAACGCAGATTGCGCCAGGCGATAAACGCCATATCGACCAACGCCAGCGGGCTGACCGCAATCATCAACGTTGATTCCGCCGCCGAACGGCTGATTTCGCGCCGCGCCTGGGCATCTAAAACTGGCTGGACCAAATGCGCATACAGGCTGACCACTTCACGGTCGTTTTGCGTTTCATGGATTGAGGCATACCAGCGTTGCAGCGCCGGATGCGACTGATCAATACCCGCCTGCTGCGCCAGTTTTTCGCAAAATGCGCGGCCTTTGCCCGTGCCGTGGCTATGCAATAAATCACGCGCTTCGTCGCGTTCATGGGCGCGCTGTCGCAAGCGCCATAAGCGCCGCCACTCTGTTACCACAGAACCTACGCCAGCGCCGATAATCAATGCCCCAGCGGCACATCCACCCAGCGCCACCCAGTCCTGGGTTTGCCAGGCATTCATTGTCCACTGTACACCCTGCCCGACAACGCTTGCGCCAAACAGAGCCAGCCCGCCCATCACCATTTTGCGCCACAGGCTGCGTTTCGGACGTAACGCTGCGTCCATTACCGCTTCGACTTGCCCCTCTTCTTCCTGCGCTTCGTCGAGCGTGGCCGGGGCAAAATTTTGCGCCTGATTTTCGTCAAAGGTCTGCTGCGCCCTGAATTTAGGATTCTGATCGACCTCCAGAGGACCGTCGAAATCAATACGTGGTTTTAACGGTTCGGTCATCGCAATTTATCTCCTATTAAAAATTCCAGCGCAGCATCAAGACGAATATGCGGTAGTGGTTTGTCGACATCCATCACCTGCGGACGAAATGCCTCAAACTGGAAGCCTTGCTTATCCCAGAACGCCTGACCAGGCAAACGTGCGGGAACTTCGCCAGGATAAACAGTGAGCGGTGCGCCATCGCTAAGTCGATTACCACGCAGCGCCGGGATTTTCTCACCGTTAACATCAATAATGCCGCTGGTGGTCGCCTGAACTGACGCCAGCCCCAGGCAGTCCATGCTGATCCCTTCGAACGCCGCATTTTGCCAGGCATCCTGAATCAGTTGTTGCAGTAATGAAACCATATTAGCGTGCTGATCGATGGTCACATGGTCCGCTTTAGTGGCAGCAAACAATAGCTTATCGATAACCGGCGAAAACAAACGCCGGAACAGGGTACGCTGCCCGTAGTGAAAACTTTGCATCAGCTGCGTCAGTGCCAGACGCATATCATTAAATGCCTGTGGCCCACTGTTGAGAGGTTGCAGGCAATCCACCAGCACAATCTGGCGGTCAAAGCGCAGAAAATGATTCTTATAGAACCCCTTCACCACCTTCTCGCAGTAATAATTAAAGCGCTCGCGCAGCATTCCGGCATTGGTATGCTTATCGGCCTGCGCCAGTTTGGACTCGCCCCAGGTATCGACATCCGGCCACGGGAAGAATTGCAGCGCGGGCGCACCTGCCATATCTCCCGGCAAGACAAAGCGCCCAGGCTGAATAAAGTGCAGCCCCTGCTGTTTACAGTGGTGGAGATAATCGGTCCACGCGGCGGCAATGTCCGCCAGCCGGTTTTCGTCGGCAGGCGCTAGCGGGTCAAGTCCTTCGCACATCATTCGCCATTTCGCCGACCATTCGCCGCGCTGACCATTGAGTAAGCCCGTCATCTGGCGCGACCAGCTTAAGTAATCCTGCGCCAGCATCGGCAGGTCGAGCAGCCATTCGCCGGGATAATCCACAATCTCCAGATACAGCGTGGAGGTGTCTTTGAAGTGGCGTAGCAGCGAATCGTTCGATTTAAAACGTAGCGCCAGGCGAATTTCACTGACGCCGCGCGTAGGCGTCGGCCAGGCGGGAGGATCGCCATATAACTGCGCCAGTCCTTCATCATAGGTGAAGCGCGGAATGCCAAAGTCACGCTGAGGAATGCGTTTTACGCCCAGCAGGCGCTCTTCACGCACCGCGCTTAACAGCGGCAAGCGTGCTCCGGCGTGAATATTGAGCAACTGATTGACCATCGCAGTGATAAACGCTGTTTTGCCGCTGCGGCTTAGTCCGGTTACGGCGAGGCGCAGATGTCTGTCGACACCCCGATTCACCAGCGCATTGAGTTCATTTTTAAGTCGCTTCATTGCTGTCCTGTGCTGCTCTGAAGACCAGAAAAAAATCATTCGTAAGGATATGAATGTGGGGGCCAGGCCATTGATTATCAACTGCCCGTGTTGTCATCGACGGGCGAACTCCATAAGATGTGCAGCATTCACGTTCGGACGGAGTTCCTGACCTATGTCCCCTACTATTTATGATATTGCCAGGGTTGCAGGCGTATCAAAATCCACCGTATCACGCGTGCTGAATAAGCAAACTAATATCTCCCCGGAAGCGCGCGAAAAAGTGTTACGGGCCATTGAAGAATTACAGTATCAGCCAAACAAGCTGGCCCGCGCGCTGACCTCTTCGGGTTTTGATGCCATTATGGTGATTTCTACCCGTTCGACCAAAACTACGGCGGGTAATCCGTTTTTCTCTGAAGTTTTGCATGCCATCACCGCCAAAGCTGAAGAAGAAGGTTTCGACGTGATATTGCAGACGTCGCACAACCCGGCAGAAGACTTACAAAAATGTGAAAGCAAAATTAAGCAGAAAATGATTAAAGGCATTATTATGCTAAGTTCGCCAGCGGATGAGTCATTTTTTGCCCAACTCGATAAATACGATATTCCGGTGGTGGTGATTGGCAAAGTTGAAGGTCAATATGCCCATGTTTATTCTGTCGATACCGATAATTTTGGTGACAGCATTGCGCTAACCGATGCATTAATTGAGAATGGACATAAAAACATTGCCTGCCTTCATGCACCGCTTGATGTCCATGTTTCAGTGGATCGGGTAAATGGTTATAAGCAGAGTCTGGAAGATCATAATATTGCAGTGCGTGATGAATGGATTGTTGATGGCGGTTATACCCATGAAACAGCACTGCAAGCCGCGAGAGAATTATTAAGCCAGTCACCGTTGCCAGAAGCCGTATTTGCCACTGACAGCCTGAAATTAATGAGCATTTATCGTGCGGCAGCAGAGAAAAATATTGCTATTCCGCAGCAGTTAGCGGTGGTGGGTTATAGTAATGAAACGCTGTCGTTTATATTAACGCCTGCACCGGGCGGCATCGATGTTCCGACGCAGGAGTTAGGTCAACAAAGCTGTGAGTTATTATTCCGCTTAATTTCTGGAAAACCGTCACCACAGAATATTACCGTTGCCACGCATATGACGCTGAAATAAATACCAGCTACCTTGCCTGAATGCCGGATGCGATGCTAGCGCATCTTATCCGGCCTACATTTATAGATCGGATAAAGTACTCGCGTACTCGCGCCGCATCCGGCAATTTAGCCCATTATCAGAACGAGTAATTTACGCCGACACCTGCATAATGGAATTTATCACTGTCGCCTTCGTCGTGATCCTGCCACTCAAACGCGTATTCCAGCGAAACGGAAAGCCCGTTCTGGAAATCATAACCGTAAAATAAACCTACACGGTTAAAATCATGGCCTTCACGTTCAATATCATCCTGCCAGTCCCAGTTACTCCAGCGATCCAGCCCAATGCGCGTATACGGCGTCACCGAGTGGTTGCCGAGCGTCAGCGGCAAATAGGCGCGAATTTCTTGCGTGGAAAACTCACCGTTATTGCGGCTGTCGTCCATATTGAAGCCGCGCTCGAGATAATAGTTCACTCGCAAGGCAACCGTTTCGTTGAAGGTATATTGCAGACCTGTTTCCGTTTCGACACGGGTATCAGCGTAACCGGTAGTGTTCAGATCGTTGGCAAATTTATACATCGACAACCAACCGTTGAAACGTAAATCGTCAGTCAGTTTCACATCCCAGTCTGGCGCGATTTTCCAGCGCTGCATATTCGCCGTGTCTTTACCCGGTTCATCAACGTAGTGATAACCATAATTACGGAAACCGCCGGTCAGGCCGAAACTGAAATCATCGTTTTCGAGGAACTGATAATGCACCTCCAGCTCCGGGCGATCAAACCACGTTCCACGTTTACCCGCGCTATAATCTACCGGCCCTTCCTGATAATAGGCCAGAGCAATTCTCCACGGCCCGTTGGCGGCATTAAAATAGACTGAAGGCTCCGCCAGCCCATCCATATCTTCGCCATAACCCTCGACGTTTTCTATTTCGTACATCGCGCCGATATTAAAGTGCCAGTCGTTCTTTTCCTCGGCCTGTGCGCAGGCCATTCCCGCACACATCACCAGTGCGGTACAGGGTAATAACTTTTTCATTATTGTTCCTTGTATTATTCTGGGGGAATGCCTTCCCCCTGTATTTAGCGAATTGCTATTTCCGTTTCTGCATCAAAGAAATGACATTTCGTCATATCAAAATGAATAGTGATATTTTCTCCTGCATGATAATCATTTAACGCACCAGCACGGACCACTAACTCGTGCCCCCCAACCGTGGTGTAGAGCATAAATTCCGCACCGGTTAATTCTGCCACGCTAATTTTGGCGGAAATGTTATTTTCCTCTTGCGCGTCCGGATGAATATCTTCCGGACGTATTCCCATCACGATGGGCTTATGCAAACTTCCCTGTGTTTTCAGAACCGCTAATTTCTCTTCGGGAATGGTTAATTTAAGCGTTTCCGTAACGAATTTATCGCCATCGATCGTGCCACGAATAAAATTCATCGCCGGTGATCCAATAAATCCGGCAACAAACATATTCGCGGGTTGGTTATAAACGGTTTTCGGCGCACCTACTTGCTGAACAATCCCGTCTTTCATAATCACAATCCGCGTCGCCATGGTCATCGCTTCGGTCTGATCGTGGGTCACGTAGATCATGGTGGTGTTCAGTTTCTGATGCAGCTTGCTGATCTCTGCGCGCATTTGCACGCGCAGCTTGGCATCAAGGTTAGAGAGCGGTTCATCCATTAAAAACACGCCCGCTTCGCGTACAATCGCCCGCCCAAGCGCCACTCGCTGACGTTGCCCGCCGGAAAGCGCCCCCGGCTTACGTTTCAGGTACTCACGCAGGCCGAGAATTTGCGCCGCCCAGTTCACCCGCTCATCAATCACCTCTTTGGCGATTTTTTGCATCTTCAGACCAAACGCCATGTTGTCGTAAACCGTCATATGCGGATACAACGCGTAGTTCTGGAACACCATCGCTATATTGCGTGCTTTGGCTGGAACGTCATTCATTCGTTTGCCGTCGATCAACAGATCGCCGCCGCTGATCTCCTCAAGCCCGGCAATCATGCGCAGGGTGGTCGACTTACCGCAGCCCGACGGGCCGACAAACACGATGAACTCTTTATCGGCAATTTCCAGGTTGAAGTCCTTCACCACATGCACCTGGTTATCGTAGATTTTTTGAATATGTTGTAACGAAAGCTGAGCCATGTTGATTCCTTTGCTATACGTTTTGCCAGAAGGCCGATAACCGCGGCCAGGTGAGTGATTCCGTTGAAGGCAACAGTAATTGCGCCCCGGTTAAGCCCGCGCCGATCCCCACCGAGCGCATACCGCTGGCGTTAATGGCGTCAATGCCCGCCTGCGCATCTTCAATGCCGATACATGCCTGCGGCGGCACGCCCAGCCCTGCACAGGCGGCGAGAAAGATTTCCGGGTCCGGTTTCGAGTTTTTAAGTTGGGAAGCATCCGCGCAGAAGGTGAAAAACTCGCGCAGCTCCAGCGCCGCTAAAATCGTCGGCGCATTCAGGGAGACAGAAGCCAGCCCAACCGAGATCTGCTGTGCACGGAGATCTGCCAGCAAAGAGCGAATGCCGGGTAGAACAGCGTTGACCGTCAACTCGCGTAGTGAGTGGACATAGAGCAGATTTTTGCGATACGCCAGTTGCGCCCTCTCCTGCGAGTTAAAGTCGCCCTCTTTGCCCCCGTGTTGCAGAATGCGCCGCAGAGACTCATCGCGGCTGATCCCTTTTAGGGATTCGTTAAACTGCGCATCAATGCTGATGCCAATTTCAGCGGCAATCTGCTGCCACGCCTGGAAATGCAGATGCGCGGTATCGGTGATTACACCATCCAGATCGAAAATTACCCCTTGCAGTTTCATTCATCCTCCTGATGTTTGGTAGCGGTCCCATTGAAGGGCAAAATAAAATCACCCAAACAGAAAACAGATTCTTCAGCCACGGTTATAAGCTGACCGTTCAAACGCAGTGAAACGGGCGCAGAAGTTCGAATCGCAATACGCTGCGCGTCAAGAGTGACCTGTAATTCGCAGCCCTGCCAGAACAGAGGGAAAGACAACTGTTGCCACTGCTCAGGTAACGCCGGATTGAGATGCAATTCACCGTCACGCACGCTCACCCCGGCAAAACCCTGAATCGCCCCCAGCCAGATAGCGCCAGTTGCGGCAGCATGGATACCATCATCACAACTATGCGGATCAGCACCAAGATCGATTTCAGTCCCCTCGCGCCAGAACTGATAACTTTGGGTCAGCAGGCCACAGCGTGCGGCAACAATGCCGTGGATTGCTTTACTTAATGACGAGTCGTGAATAGTGCGCGGTTCATAAAATTGCAGATTGGCAAGACACGATGCCGCTGAGAACTGCTCCGGCAGCATGTAATTGAGCATCACCACATCAGCTTGTTTGAGGATCTGCATCTCGTTCACTTCTGCGCGTGAATAATCCAGCAGTATGGTTTGCTTCCCCGCCGCCGCTTTGTATTTCGCCAGATTAATCGCCGGCTTAGCCATAAACGAATCATCCTGCGGCAAAACGCCGTCGGGCTGAATTTCTGACATCCATAGCTCTTTGAGGAACATTTCGGCGCGATGGATAAACGCATCGTCGCTACAGCCGAACTGGCGGGCAATATTCAGCGCCTGTTGAACGTTGTAGCGGGCCATATAGCTGGTGTATGCATTATTATTGACATGTTCGGTATATTCGTCTGGCCCAATAACATCATGAATTTCCAGACGATCGTTAACTCTCACCGCGCGGCTAATCCAGAACTTTGCCGTCTCCAGAAGTAGCGCCATGCCTTCATGAGCAATGAAACTTTCATCCCCCGTTGTCTGCCAGTATTGAATAACCGCCCAGGCGATATCGGCGACCAGATGATGTTCCGCCTGCGCCGAGGCCACTTTTTGCCGCAGCCCGGTGCGAATGTTAATGGCGGCAAATTCCGGCGTCTCTTCTTCGCCGCTGCGCGCGCTTTCCCACGGAAATAGCGCGCCCTGCCAGCCGTTGCGTCGTGCTTTCTCCTGCGCGCCTGGCAAGTTGTGCCAGCGATAACGCAGTAAACTTCGGGCAACCGTTGGATCGCTAAACAGATGGAACGGCAGCAAAAATACTTCTGTATCCCAGAAAACGTGGCCTTTGTAGCCTTCTCCGGTTAAGCCTTTTGCCGCAATACTGCTGCGCTCGTCGTGAGCAGGCGTCATGATGCGCAGATGATAAAGCGCATAATCTAACGCTTGCTGATCGTGCGCATCGCCGCCGTTTACCGTGATACGACGTTTCTGCCACCATTGACGCCAGTTTTCTGTTGATGCTGCAAGAAGTTGGTCGTAACTCTGTTGCGCACACATTTCAAGCTGGCGAAGCGACGCGCTGCCCCACTCGTCTAAAGCAGCTTGCCTGTCATCCCGCCAGTCGATCCACACCAGTTTTTGCAACGTCACTGTCTCGCCTGCATGAAGCTGCGCACTGGTATGTTGCAGTAAACGGCGCTCTTTGGCGGTATAGCATTGCTGCACATCACCGCTCACCTGGCAGCAACAACTGATGGCCACATCACTGCGCCCATCCTGGGTTGTGTAGATCCCCTGCATCAAATGCTGACCAAATACCCGCACCTGGGTTTCGTCGAGATGCTGGCGACCGTGGTTGGTTTGCGTGGCGTCAATGCCTGTTGAAATCAGCACTGACGCGTCGGCGTCCAGTGGCGTAATAGTGATTTCCAGCGCAATGAGCGGCAGTTGGTCTGCCGAAACAAAGCGACGGCTGGCGATGGTGTAACCTGTGCCGTTGCTGGTACGCCAGACAACGCTACGGCGTAATTCTCCACTGGCAAAGTCAAGTTCACGCTGCCAGGCTTCGCGGGATAACGAGAAAACCTCACCATTTATGGCAATCTCCATCCCCACGACATCAGGCAGGTTCACCAGTTCGTTGATTTCACCTTTTCCCGCCCGATGATACAGCCCCGCCAGATACATCCCTCGCGTCTGGCGCGTGTAATCTTCTTCATGGCTGGCGCGAAGCCCAAGATAGCCGTTCCCCTGCGCCATCAGCGATGCATACTTGTTCAGGGTATGCTGGCTGAAATGGGGTTCTGATAACGTTACTGGCCTGGTCATAATTCCACACGCGTCCCTGTTTCTGCGGATTGATACAACGCCGCCACCAGTTGCTGGATGATGTACCCCTGCTCGGCGTCGGCTATCATCACGGGTTTGCCCTGTACGTGATTGATAAAGGCTTCCATGCTGCGCAAATGGCGGTTGTCGTCTGCCATTTCCCGTTGCATCAGCGTCATTAATTCACCGTTGTTATCGGTGTAGATATGTGCTGGAAACAGCGTCGCACCAGCTTTATCACCACAAAAGCTGACGTTCATAATCGACTGTTCGCGGATGTTGAGTGCAAATGACGTTTCCAGCCACAGAATGCCGCCGTTATGAAATTCAATGGTGCCAAACAGCGAATCTTCGACGCTGTAAGTTGCCGGATCCCACTCACCAAATTGACCACAGCTCTTTTGCGTGCCGATCTTTTGAAAGCTATGCGCATTCACGCTTTTCACCGCCGGAAAGCCCAGCACATACATCGCAGCATCCAGCATATGAATGCCGATGTCGATCAGCGGGCCACCACCCTGCAGTTCTTTATTGGTAAAGACACCCCAGCCGGGAACGCCGCAGCGACGCAGGGCGCGGGCGGTGGTAACGTAAATCTCTCCCAAAACGCCGTTGGTCACCTGTTCACGCAGCTGTTGCGTATCGAGCGCAAAACGATGGTGAAAGTCGTAGGCCAGCACCTTGCCCAGTTTGCGCGCGGTATCGCACATTTCCCGCGCCTGTTCTGGCGTCATGGCGGGCGGTTTTTCGCACATCACATGGCAGCCCGCTTCCAGTGCCATCAGGGTATGTTCGTAATGAAAACGGTTAGGTGAGCAGACGCTAACCACATCAGGTTTCACCGCCAGCAGCATGGCCTGCGGATCGTCCCACACGGATGCATTCCCGTATTTTTCTGCCAGCGCCTGCGCCTGGGAAAGGCGGCTGTCACAGACAGCCACCAGTTCCAGATTGTT
>ERZ860023.9-NODE-9-length-117188-cov-3.860492_pt1 | contig 117188 bp, 134 predicted proteins | sample MGYA00509983_ERZ860023 | MGnify/ENA primary metagenome ERZ860023 (study PRJEB30046, sample SAMN00715180) | human gut metagenome | study: EMG produced TPA metagenomics assembly of the A metagenome-wide association study of gut microbiota in type 2...
GTTAATTGATCCATGCGCTTTAGCCTCCTCTAAAAAACTAATAGTTTTTTCGTGTTATTTAGAGTGTGGCATAAAAAAACTAATTAGCCAAGGCGCAGGATTTGACGTTTACGTTTCTTCCTCTTCAATATGCTCGAATGCCGCAACCATGCTGTCAAAATATTTGACTGTATCACTGTATAATTAATTACTTCCGCTGTCAGCTTTCACAAAGTGGATTTTTCATTGCAAATGAGATCTTTACTAAGAGAGTTCAATCTCATCGTTCATATGACTATCCGCATCGGTAAAGCCTCTTTGTCAACCATCCTTTTGCATGAATGCACTCCATTTGATAGTTCAACATCTATTGTCGATTCCGATAAGTAAAGCAACCTTTCAATAATTAAATAACACTAACAAAATCCGCCAACGCTATAGTTGTTGGTCGATGCGCTATAATTATGATACTTTTTTCTTTACTCATCTCTTTTATTGCATCATTAATCAATTTCTCTGATTGGTTATCCAATGCTGAAGTAGCTTCATCTAACACTAGAATATTAGCCTTCTTTAGTATCGCTCTTGCTAAAGCAATTCTCTGCCTTTGTCCCTGCGATAATTTACATCCTTTTTCTCCACAAATTGTATCATATTTTTTATCTAATTCTAATATAAACTCATGCGCATTTGCAATTTTGGCAGCTATAACTATTTCGTCCTCTGTAGCTTTTAAATCGCCAAGACGAATATTCTCTTTAATAGAAAAATTAAATAAATATGCTTCTTGTGGTACGTAAGCTATTAAAGATCTAACTTCTTTATTACTCATACTAAAAATAGATTTTCCATATATATATATGTTACCTTGTTGAATCGGATATAAACCCAACAATATTTTTGACAATGTTGTTTTCCCACAGCCCGACGGTCCCGTAACGGCCACACTTTTTCCTTTTTCAACAGCCAAACAATAATTAGAAATCAATGTATTGTTATTATGATAAGAAAAGCTTAGTTTATTTATAGTGATAAGGTTTTTTTCATCCTCTATGCACATCTGTTGATTTTTCATATCTACTTTATACCAATATTCTGGCTCTTGTCTTTCTTTCAAAAACTCAAAAATATTTTGAGCATTAACTAAGCATCCTAACAATTCAGGGAGATATCTTCCCAATTGCAAAAATTGTGATGAGAACCCGCCATACAAAGAGTATATGGCCGTGAGTGCGCCTAATGTCGTGTAGCCCGTTTGTACAAAAAAAGCTCCTAATAAAAGAAAAATAAGAGAGCAAAGTAAATCAAATCCCTTATTAAAGCTATCCAAACATGCCGTATATAAAATTTTATTATAACTTTCTTTTTCATATTTTTCACATTCTATAATAAATTCGCTTATTGCATATTGTCCTGCTTTATAAACTCTTACCTGCTCCATCCCTTGTAGCATATTAGAAAGTCGTTCTGTCATATTTTGATTAATTTTTGACAGTTTTTTTGTATTCTTTTGAATAGGCTTAATCAATACGCCGTTTAACATAAGAAGTAATAAATTGGCTCCTATTAAGCAAAATGTAACTTGCCAACTTAACCATAACATAGGAATTAAGTAAACCGTAACATGTAATAATGGTGCAATAACCCTTCTTAGTCTAGAGCCAAAAATACTTCCTACTTTTTCTAAATCATATGATAGTTTTGACATAACTTCACTACTATGATGGCTCTCAAAAAAAGTATATGGCAAATGCATTTCATGCTGAAACAATAAGCCACACATAACTCCATACGCTCTTTTAGCTTCTACATTATAAATTATGGTGGCCTCTTTATATATTAGCAATGCTGCAATGCCTCCTATTATACTTCCACAAATACTCCATAGCAATCTATAAACATCACCATTTTGTGCTATATCTACTACACGTTTCAGCAAAAATGAAGTTATAACCGAAAACATTGCCCAGCTAACGCTCATAAAAAATATTGCCCCAAAATAAATCGGGCAACGTCTACCCATGACCCGCATGGTTTGAATGAATATCTTCCAATTACTCACAAACTTATACCCTTTATAATTATTTCAAATTATATCTTATCCATCTCATGTAACTTGAAATAATATCCCTTTCTATTCATAAGACCTGAATGCGTACCATTCTCTATAATTTCACCATCTTTAATCACATAAATAAGATCTGCATTTTCAATTGTAGACAAGCGATGTGCTATTGTTAAGCATGTTTTATTTTGGGATAATTTATCTATTGCTTCTTGTATTTCCTTTTCTGTTCTTATATCTATTGCAGATGTAGGTTCATCTAATAGCAAAATCGGTGCATTTTTCAAAAACGCTCTTGCAATGGAAATCCTCTGCCGCTCTCCACCTGAAAGGAGAATACCCTTTTCTCCAACTAACGTGTCATATTTTTCGGGTAATCCCATAATAAATTCATGTATTTTTGCATTCTTACATGCCTCAACAATCTCATCTTTACTTGCCTCCCATTTTCCATACCTTACATTTTCATAAATTGTCGTTGGAAACAAAAATACGTTTTGCGATACCAATGCTATAAAATCTCTAGCTATTTGTAAATTCCACTCACAATAATTTCTTCCAAATAAACTAAATCTACCTTCTGAAACGGGATATAGCCCACATATAATTTTAAATATTGTACTTTTTCCACCTCCTGATTCTCCAACAAATGCAACTCTTGATCCAGTAGGTATCTTAAAAGAGACTTCTTTCAATATACGTTTATTATTTTCATATTGAAAACTAACTTTTTCAAAAACAATAGTGTCTGCCTCACTAATAATAGTTTTCTCTTCTCCACTAGTCTCTTCTGTCTCATTTAATATATCCTCTATGCGCTTAATACATACTAAATGCTCTTTTGCATCTACTATACTAAATGGTAGATCTATAAAAGCTTTCACAAATCTATCTTGTATAAGAATAAATACTAATAATTCCCCTATACTTAAGCTACCTTGTTTAACCAGTACATACGCATAACTAACACAAATAATATTAGGAATCCATTGCAATAACCTCTTTATAATAAGCGCATTATTAGAAATTCTTGTCCTTTTTGCTTCATTTTCAACTAAATCCTGTGCTGCTTCATTTAATCGCCCTTGAAAAAAATCCTCTAAGCCAAATGCTTTCAATACTAAAATTCCACTAATGCTATCTTGTACTATTTCGGCAATAGAATCTGTTTTTTGACGAAATTGCTTTCTAAGCGATGTAAGTCTTTTTGCTACATAATTTGTAAATCTTAGAACTATTGGATAACTTATTACAACCAATAGCAAAAGTTTCATATTAAGCTGTCCTATATAAATTGCATATATAATTGATTCTATTGTATTAGTACATATTTGTGGTAACGTGTTTGTTAAAAATTCATCCACTTCTGATATGTCAGCATTCATCTTGTTAATTACTGTTGCCGTTCCATTATTATCAAAATATTGAAATTCTACATAATACAATTTTTTTCCTAATATTTGCTTATACTTAGTTTGAACCTTCACACTAAATTTGCTCAAATTATAGCTCTTTAAGTATGTTAATAAAAAACTAAGGAATACTATTCCACTAAAAAGTTTTAAAAATTCATAAAAATTAATTGGTGTTTCCTCTAATACATTATCTATAGTTTCTCCAATTAATGTATTTCCCCTAACTGTTAACAAAGAAACTATAAATGCAAAGACCATTCCAACAATAAAATAAACACTATATTCTAAAATAATTTGTTTAATATTTCTTTTACCTATTTTTTTATGTGATAATAGCATATTGCGCCTCTAAATATCATAAATTTTTATTACTATTGATACTTCCTTTTGAGTCGATCATTGACTTGAAAATATTTAAACTTATTTCCATAATAAGTCAGCGAATCTATATCACAGAACTTCAAATTTACTTTTATATTATATTTTGTTAAAGATCCAAGATATTTTTCTAAAAAGAGCTGGCACTCCTGATTTACAGCTTTCTGTAAGGAGAAATCAAAGTAATAAGTAAATTCATTTTCTGTAATTTGTTCAACTCTATATTTATGTATATCTAATCCAAAATTATTGCACAAAAATACAACAGAATCTGTTATTGCAAATGCCTCCATTCTATTTCCATCTTGTAATATTATATAATCGTTCTTTCTAAACTTACTTAGTTCAAATGAATTTCCTCTCAAGTCACAGTGTTTATCCTCATCGCACCACTTCCCACAATCTCCTAGCTTGTAACGAATAACAGGCAAATCTAGATAGTTTAAAGAGGTAACACAGATGTCCTTTGTTCCATATTCATTCGTCAAGAATTCTATAAAACAAGAGTTACCACAAATATGCCATTTTTTGTTTGTACACATTGCTCCTATAAATTGAATTTCGTTCGAACTATAAATACTAACCGGCGAGCAGCCAAACATATTAGAAATTATTTCTTCTTGCCAATTATATAGATATTCACTATGGCACTCTACATACTTTATTGTATCTATTCTCTTATGGTATTTGGACATATAATTTGCTAAACTAACCAATGCTGTTGGTGACGAAGTAATCCATTCGATATGGTTCATTTTAATGAAATCATAAATTTCTTTTAAATTTTCATCAGAATGTTCATATAGCATTATCTGTGTCCCATATTTATTTACTGACCATTGCTTTTCGCTATTTGAATCTGGATAAAAATATTTTCTTGTTAACGGATTTACTGGCCATATCCATACAAATTTTCCTTTAAAATCATATGTTGTCAGCTTTCTCCTCATATAATTTAAAACAACATAATCTCTTTTTATATCATCTTTACTCTTTAGCACTTCAACCGGGATGCCTGTAGATCCACTAGTAACCCTTAACTCTAACCCATATTGGCTCAAATATTCACGTTTCTGACCATATGGCAAACTGTCGTAGTAGTCCTTATCAACGCCATTGAATTTCTTTGTTAGCATATCAAACTTATATACATTAAGATCTTGTTTGCTTAGGCAAGGAATCTTTTTAAATTCTTCATAACTTATATTTTCTATTTTTTGGGGGCTTTCAAGACCTGCCTTTTTTAACACATCATTATAGTACCTTGTATCATATGCATATTTTAGAACTTTAATTATTCTTTCTTTACATTGCAAAAACTCTTTTTCTTCCATTAATTACATACCTCATGAATTAAATTTTCAATGCAATCCCTCTTTAAATAACAAAATTTTTTTGTATAACTTTAAGCGGTAAAATTTATGCATCAATTGAGATTCAAAAACTTTACCGCTCTATCCAAATCCAGAAAAATCTTTTACAAGAGATACCATCTTTAAGATTTTATGTTCTTACAACTATCTTAAATTAAAAACGTAATCGCATAGTAAAAACTTTTGTTTTGTCATTTTATTAAAAATCATGTCACTTACATATTACATCTTATTTTGCTCTATAATCGCCACTAATTCTTCAAAATTGTACAGCCCTTCTATATCTATTGTCTCAAAATCAAACTCAAAACCATACTGCTCTTCTATTAACGTAATTAATTCAATAATCATTAACGAATCAAAGCCAAACTCTACTGCTAAATCAATATTACCTTCCGGCAAATTTTCTAAAGTAATCTCCTCATTAACATCTTTGACAAATTTCCATAATTCCTTTTTGATTTCCATTTTCTCTACTGTATTCATTAATTATTATACTTTCCTTTCTATCTTTTCACATATTCATCTAATAACTTCTTTTTATCAATTTTACCATTATCAGTAATTGGAAAATTCTGACGCAAAAAAAAGATTTTTCTTGGAATTGCATATGATGGTAACAAATCTTTCACCTTTTTCTTAACAACTACTTCATCAAACGCTACTCCTTCTTGAGCATAAACAAATACATATATACTTTCAACAGACTCTTTTAGATAACATGCTACTACCTCTCCTCCTGTTATGTTTGATATAACATTTTCTAACTCTGCTAATTCTATTCTGTTTCCATTTATTTTTATTTGATCATCCGTCCTTCCTACAATGACGTAATTATTTTCTGAATCTCGATATACTATGTCTCCAGTCTTATATATTTTTCCAAATTTGTCATCATAGCTAAAGCTAGCACTTTTATAATTAACATATCCCTCTCCTACAAGTTTGCCAGCTATAATTAGCTCACCTTTTTCACTATCTCCTTCCGTACTTTCTTTTATAAAAAAACAGGTATTAGCTATTGGTTTCCCTATCGGAACTATGTCATTTACATAATTTAGTACCTTTCCATATATCCAATATGCAGATGCATCTACACAGCATTCCGACGGCCCATACACATTAATTACAACAGGATTATAACCCAAATAGTCATAAAATCTATTCAAAAATGACCAATGCATCACTTCTCCACCTATCAAAAAGATTTTTACATTAATATCATTTTTCTTCTCTGTCTTAATTAATAATTGATAAATTGATGGAGTTCCATCAACAATATATATATTCTGTTGTTCTAAATATTTTTGCAATTTATTTGGAAACATTCTTTCTTCTCTTTTTGCAATAACTAAAGTATGTCCCCAAAACAAAGCGCCAAAAATCTGCTTTACAGAGGCATCAAATGAAAAATTAGAAAGCACTCCAACATTGACAGTAATATCTATTTTACTATATATAGTTGCCAAAAAACCATTAATTAAATTATCGACATTTTGATGGCTTATTAACACTCCTTTGGGCATGCCCGTCGTTCCTGAAGTAAAAATACAATAGCATAATGGATTTTTTTTATAATCTAAAGGAGCAAGAAACTCAGTGCTTTGTGTCTCTTCCTGTTCGTCTATGCAAATTATATTATTTCTATCTTCAAAAAATTGTAACAAATTAGCTTGAGTAATCACAATATAATTATCAAATTGATGTAAAATATTTTTTATTCTCTCCAAGGGATATGGTGTTTCTATTGGTACATAATAATTTCCACTTCTTATACTCGCCAATATTGCAATTATGAAACCAATACCTCGATTGCATACAATTACAATAGGTATTTGCGCATCCACTTTCTTTAAGTTAACAATCTTTACCGCTAAGCATGTAGTTTTATCTATAAGCATTTTATAGGATATCTTTTCTTTTCCACAAACTACAGCAATTTTATCTGCTCTTTCCGTTGCCCAATGTTCTATTTGTTTTATCCAACTCAAATCGTGTCTCTCCTAAAGCTGTATACTTAAATTTTAGATAAAAACTAATGTTCCCTTTCGTCTAAGCAATTAAGTTTCCAGCATATTTTCGCTATATAGTTTCTCTAACAAGTCCTTTTCTTCTTGCTTAATTTCTTCCAATTTGCTAACTATTATATTTCTCCATTCATCATCGACAGCATTCCTTTTTAACCAAAACTTTATTGACAAATTTCTTAGTTTAATAGCGGAATTCTCCAATTTAATAAAATTACTATATATTTCATTGTTAATACCTATTTCCCGTTGCAACATTTTTATTATCCCTTCCCAAACAACAAAATGCTCGTACAGTGTATTGAAGTCAACATGGTTTAAATAGAACACATTACTTAAGTTTTTAATGTATTCTTGCCATTGAGAATATGCTTGAAAGCCATACTTTCCTTTTGATCCTCCATAACCTAAATAATCAGATATTAGTTTGAATACTTCCAATTTTTCTGTATGGTTTTTTTCCTTTTGATTTAATTTAATTGCTATTGGGCTAACACCTTTTCTCTGTTTGGTATCAACAGCCTGCTTAACTAATTGATAATTTAATGTTTTCTCTCTCCATTTAAATTTAGGTGTCCAAAAATCATACACTGTAACCATATTGTCAAATCTATTTGTAAGAAATATGCTATGATAATACGGTGTTTCCGTAAGTCCTAACCTTTTTGTGTCAATTGGCAAAAGAATACTGTAGCCTAAATCCAATAATTTAAATTCTTCATCTGTTTTTTTATTTAATATAATTTTTTCAATATACGGACACGATAATATTGTTTCATAAGTGCTTTTCCCCTCAAAACCGCATACTTGCAAAGTGTCCTCGCTATCATTCCACTCAATATTATAATAATTGCTCAATGCCCATCTCACAGAATCATTCGAATTTTCTAATACGTCAAGAACAGCAGCCACTTCTGCATTTACTTTTATATTTGGAATTTCTAACACAATGTTCCTTTCTACTACAATATATTATTTTATCTCATTTATGTAACACCATTCACAAAACTTACATATTTTCATATTCAAAGTATCTTTTCGGAACTTTTTGTACTGCTCACTTAACCATATATCATAAAAATTTTTATCCTTTACATTGCCAAAATTTAAATTATTGGGATTATTAATAATACTGCAAGGTACAACATAACCATCAGAAGATATGTACGCTGAATTCCATAGCCACCAGCAAGGATTTTCTTTAGTTCTCCATTTATTTGTAATAATTTCTATTTCTATTCCTGCCTTATTTGCCTTCTCGTATGCTTCAGATATAATCTTCTGAATCTTACTATTTGTTACCACAACAGTATCAGCCAAAACTCTTTTTTCTATATCTATATCATCCCTTGTACTTAACTTAGTCTGAATCTTAAGACCATCTACTCCCATAGCTGCACATAAGTCAATCATACTATCTAATTCATCTATATTATTCTTGGTTAACAGCATCCATATATTGATTAATGGCTTTTGTTGTCCGCCCCTTTCCTTCACTAATAATGATATATTGTTTATAACTCTGTTAAAGTCAAGTCCTTGTCTCATCAAATTATTAGTATGTGCTGTTGCCCCATCCATGCTTATGCGTAATTCAAACAAGCCAGACTCAATAATTCTTTTTCTATTTTCCCCATTTAACAACATACCATTTGTATTAAACCTTACTAGTATATTTTTATTAGTTGCATACTCTACCATTTTAAACAGTTCTTTATTTAACAGTGGTTCTCCTTGCCCCTGTAGTTTCATTTCTAATAAATACGGCATGCTATCAACAATTTTTTTAAATGTTTCAAAAGATAAATCTGCAAGCTTATTTCTCTCCCAATATGGGACTTGACAATAGCGACACTTCAAAAAGCATCTTGTTGTTGGCTCAATATCAATCTTATATGGAAATAATTCTTCATCTTCAATTTGAAAAAAATTTTTTTCTTTATTATAAAGATTAATTTTTTCATAATTATCTCTTATATTTAATTCCTTTTTTTGAATGTTGTTCTCCATTTCTTGTATATATATATCTTGTGATTTTCTCATCATAAGTCAATTCTCCCTAATATATTATAAATAACATCAAATTCTTTTTTCGAAGTTTGTGTAAGCATATTACATACTTGTTCCATTTTTTCTTTATCCCCTTTATTGTATTTCAAAACTACTAACACCATTTGTTTTGCCTTTTTTTCTATCTCCTTATACGCTGAAATTAATTGTTCGTCTATATCATACCCCTTTTTCATCATATACTCTAATCGTTTAACCATGACTTCTTTATGTTCTACGAAAGCTCTAAAAGCTCTAATGTCAATCTTTGTTTTTTGATTATTCTTTATATAATCAATCATTGAATCATAAACGCTAATCCCGAAACTAGCATTATTAACCCCCTTAATCACAGGTACATCCATTTTTATATCATTTAATCCTCTTTCATAATTTTTTAATTGCTTGACCACTTCATTAATATCAAAATTATAATCTTTATGAACAATTTTATACAATTTTACAAAACACTTATCTGCCCACCCCTTTTTGATTAAGTCTTTATTTAAATGCTCAGAACTAAAGCCCTCTTCTAAGTCATCTTCCGATACGTTAATTGGAACGAATTGTCCCTTAGGATTATAATCTAATATTGTTAAAATTCTATTTTGCTCATCATATCCATATATAAAAACACTATGAGCTCCCGGTCTTGTATGTATATATCCCGTATTTCTTAATTTAGTTGCATCTATATATGGTTGTACATAGTATCCTTCCTCCAACCATTTTTTACAATTATCTACAAATCTGCTATCAAAACAGTAGTCTTCGTCTTTAATCAATCTTTCTTCCACAAACGTTCTATGACAATTATCTTTAAAAGAAACAAATTGAATTCTATGATCTGTTCCTCCATGAGATAATATTCTCTCATTAAAATATAATTGAATATGATTTGAATAAAACCAATTCCATACATTTTCGTCTGCATTGCCTAAAATCATTGCCAATCTAGTGCTTCCAAATGTAGCATATTTTATAGGAGGATCTAACATAATCTCTTTATACATTTTCTTGTACTGCATAATGCACCTCAATTCGCCTATTATCACACTAAATTATATAAAATATTACATATTATGTAAACAGATTTCTTTCTTTTTTACTATAAATAAAAGATACCTTTAAAAATTCCGTGTGTAATTCTACCTTTATACTCTTCTCTATATTTTGAATTTTTTAATATAAAATATGGACATACTCTAATATTCACAAAAATAATGAGAGTTTTTAGTAACAAACTATTTGTTCACAAAAAACTCTCACTAGAAGTTTATTTATCTGACCTCAATACGCTCCATAAATTCATCAAACTGTTTCCTGCAAATTTCCTCATTGCTAATACCTGGTATTAATTCAAGAATTTCCTTATCAGAATATTGTTGAACATATTTCTTCAGTCTTGGAAAAGAATATTTTCCAGGCATATCAAAGGCATCTCCCACAAATAAGTAACCATCAACTAAATTATGTTTTTCCGCCTTTTCGATGCTATTTATTATGGTGTTTTCTTTATATAATTTATATTTATCTTCTTTTATGCCATAGGAGCCTATGCTTGTCGGATTTAACAGATTTACCTTATCTGTAATATAGTCCATTAAATCAGATTTTCTGTATAAATCGACAAAAAATGGTGCTACACCAATCAGCATTAATGTCTTTTTCTTCCTGTCCCTTTTACGTAAAGACATATCATAAACCACCGGTCGTTTAGGAATTTTCTTCTCCCTTAGTATTTCCTCATTTTTTTCTCCTGTTAAAATTTCAGACAATTTAACAAAATTTTCATAGTCACTCTTTCCTGGTAATATGTCTCGCTTCCAAACTATACATTTTACATTTTCAAAATAATGTTTAATCCATTCAACTCGATATATGCTTGCCATACAATTAGAAATTTCATCTTCACGTAAAAAAAAGAGGAAATAATCAACTTTATCAGCCAATTCTATTGCTCTTCCTAAACGATACTTAGAATTTACACATATCGATGACGGGAAAATAGAATTGCTTTCACGTACATATTGTTCTAATTTATATTCTTCATCATCTACTCCAACATATTCAACTCCAATATCAGAAAAATATTGTTTCCAAAATTCCAACGTTCCAAAACATCCATTACCATCCGGCAAACCTATTCTCACTTTTTTCATGTCAAAACTCCTTCTTCAAACTTCTTTCAAATAATCCAAACAATTTTTTCTTTGGTTCTGCATTTTCATATAATATGCTATATACCGTTTCACAGATTGGCATCTCTATATTATGCTTTTTAGCTAATAGATAAACCGCTTTGACTGTTTCAACTCCTTCAGCTAATTTGGATGCCTCTTTACCTAAAACATAGTCTTCTCCATATATTCGATTGTGACTGTATTTTGAAAAAACCGTTGCCTCATAATCTCCTAAATGGCACAAACCATATGCACTTACTGCCTTGCCCCCCATCACCTCTATCAATCTTGAAACCTCTCTTGTTCCTCTAGATATTAATGCCCCTTTCAGTGCTGTATATCCCAACCCATCTAGCATTCCAGCAGCTATACCTATTACATTTTTAGTCGCAGCTCCTATCTCATTTCCTATAAGATCCTCTCCGTAATAAAATCTAATTAAGTCACTTGACAGTTCTTTAATTAATTGTTCTTTAATTTTATAATCTTCTGAGTCTATTACCATACAGTTAGGAATACCTCTCACATATTCTTGGACGTGACCAGGTCCTAGCCAAACACATATATGCACATCCCTTCCAAGAACAGCTTCTACAATTTCAGATAGCCTTCTTCCCGTACTTGCCTCCATACCCTTCATACACAACACGACGATCTTACCTGATAAATTAAACTGGTTCAGTTCCTGACATAATTTTTCCAGTCCTTGCGCATTAACAGAAATAAATATAGCATTTACTCTATCTACTTCACCCAATTCATTCGATAGTGTTATGTTTAATGGTAATTCTAAATATTCGTTCTTTCTATTTTTTAACAACTGGTGCATATTTTTTGAATCTTTTCTACCATATAAAATTACTTCTTGTTTAACATAATTTAAATACCATGCAATAAATGTCCCCCATCTTCCACATCCAATTACCATCGTCTTCATCAACATCACCCACTTCACTTATACTTTATTCTATAAAACATTTTTTTCTATTATATCTTAGCATTTTTTCATTATCAAGCATTTATTTAATATAAGGCATTACCTCTTTATTCATTTTATCTTCCCTTTATTTTTCCTAGTAAGACAAATGGAAAAATTTTAACCCATTCGTCATCAGTTTTTACCTAAATGATGTCTTTCCATTTCTTAGATAGATAAAAAATTTTTATAACACCATATTTATTGTCTTACAACAAATCAAGGTTCATAATTACATCATATAAAACAAATCTGGCACTAAAATGTCTCCAACTGGCATGGCTTTGCGATTTTCACTGTCACTTTACTATGCTACAATATAAACCGTGAATAACTGGTATCATTCACGCACGACGCAGGAAAGGCTCCCCCTTTAACTTTCCTGCGTTATTTTTATGCGGGAGGTGACAAACTTGAACATCAAAAAAATAATCAAATCCGAAAGGGGTGACGTATCCTACATCAGTACCTTTGTCTATATCCTGGTCGCAATGATTATGGTGGCATTTATCTTAAATGTGTTCCACATCATATCCGTTAAGCAGGAAATGGATCATATTTCCGATCAACTGGTAAAGCAGATCCAGCTAAACGGTGGCACAAATGCCGATACTGGTGCCCTGTTTTCCTATCTGGCTGCACCACTATCAGAAGTCGAAGGTCTCACTTATCAGGTAACCAGTTCCGGGAGTACCAGCAGGATTCAGATAGGAACGCCTTTTTATGTGACGGTAACCGGTCGGTGTTATCTGGGTGGATTTTGGAAAATGAACCTGATCCCGATTGACATGAAGGCAAATGGGGCCGGAGTCAGTGAACATTACTGGAAGTAGGTGAATTATGAAAAGCAGAATCAAAAGTGAACGAGGAGATATGTCTTTTTTCTCCATCTTTATTATCCTCGCCATCAATATGCTCCTGTCCTTCGTCCTGCTCTATGCTTCTGTACAGATAAACTGCATCAACATCCGTAATGCAGCTAAAATGGAGTTAAATAACGTAAGTGCCAGGATCTATGCAGATACCTTTCACTCCCAACGAGAGGCCAACCTTACTTCCTATATGTCTGACATCAGCTTAAGTGCTGCATACAAAAATGCTTTGCGGGCTAGTTTTACTGAGGGCATGAGGTCAAGAGTAAAACTTACAAATGATGATTATGATGTAGCAAATATTGATTTGACATTCCGTCAATATTCTGAAAAAATAGAATATATCGCATCGTTCGACATTACATACCGGATCCGAATGTTTGGAGAGTCTTTCCCTCCGATCCGAAGGCACGTAGAATTAACGGGATCCCATAATACAAAATACTGACCTTCTGTAAGATTTATACTCTGTTTTGCGTATATATAATTAAAGACCAAGAAAGGAGCCGCCTATGAAAAAGAAGAACATTAATAAAAAAGTCGTATTTTCCATCGGAGGACTATGTACATTATGCCTGGTACTTCTTGCTGGCACCTGGTATTTAAACTATGAACCCACAGAGGAGTTCACTCCTGCCACTCAGGAAGTAGAAACCTTGGCAAACACCTGGGATGATAAATTAGAGTCGGATGTACCAGAGGCATCTGTCAAAGAAGAACCTCTTTATACCGGTGAAGTATCCGACAATACTCAAACTGTCATCTCTGAAGATGAAAGCGGATCCACCGTAGATCTATCCGGAAGCGTGACAAAAGAGGAAGCCCAGGAGACCAAACCTACCGATAAACCGGTGCCCATTGGGGATACCACAAATAAGGACGAAGTTCCTTCCTATCCGGAAGAGGTTCCTGTAACAGCACCAGAAGTGCAGGCTCCTGCTGATAATTCAGAAAGTTCCCATCCCGGACAAGTTTACGATCCGGTATTTGGTTGGATCGATACCGGTAATACTACTTATGATGTAGTTGACAGTGATGGAGACATCAACAAGCAAATAGGCACTATGGGTGAATAACAAAAAAACGACTAAGACATGGTAAGCACGCCATGTCTTTTTTTATTGCAAAGGAGATCTTATGACAGCACTTAGGAAATACTTTTTTCTACTGCTTCTATCCCTAACCATATTCTTATCCACAAGTATATCCACTTATGCTATGGGCAATGGAAATATTGATGGAGGCGGTGGATCTTTTGGTACAGGATCCGAACTAAACGTTTGGCGAAATAACCAGGACGGAGTCCGTGTTACGGTCGTTACCACGGGAGGCAGCGTCGTTGCCACCCCCATTGATTTATCAAACTGCAGCATTGCCTCCGCGGTGTTAAACTTTGGAAAAGTATCTAAACTGCAATATACTGCAGGTTCGTCTCTTTCCATTAACGCCTCCTACACTTATTCAAAGCCAGCCGTCGCTCTTCCAAGAATCATCAGTGGTTCTGTGAACAAAGCCAGCATTGCAGCTATAAAGCGTTACTTCTGTTCGGAGTATGCAGCAAAATTCATTGCAGCCAAGACTGGCATCCCTTTTGAAAACCTGATAAACGGAGATTATAAATTAGTAATCGAACCCATTGCTTACTTCACATATAATGGCAGAGCCTATGCCATGACAGCAACGGAGGCAGCTCTTTATAACAAGTTGTCAGGCGGAGCATTGAGAAAGGTACTTCCCTCCCTGACACATCAGAATCTCCCGTTAGCGTTATTTTTGGAAAAATCTGATCTTGGCTACCCTGCATGGACTGGAAGCACTACCGGAAAAGTGTCGGATGATGCCATTATCTCTTCGCTGGGAATCGGTATCGTAAGCTACAAAGATGTGCCTGCCGAAGAGCTGGAGGCCCCTGACTATACCTACCGGGTGGATACTGATGTTATTTCCAGCATTATGCTGACCAGTGCCACAGAGGTAAATCCCAAAAATCCTGCCACGGCAACCTTTTACATTAACGGCGGCACCTACACTGTGTCCGACATTGTCATGCCCAAAAACGGATCTCAGCTTGTCTGGGTCAAATGGCATACCCCGAAAGATCCCGGCACCGTAAAAATTAGTGTATCTGTCAGTGGTGCCGGTACTGCGAAGACCTCGTTCCTTGCAAGAATTGTTTCCCTAGAAGAAAATATTCCGCCGGATCCACAAGCCACCGATACTAATCCCGGTTTTTCCACATCCACACTGCCGTCAGAACCAATAAAGACTAACGCATCCTGGTCTGTCTGGAGTGCCTCCTGGCACGCAAAATGGGAGTGGAAATCCGACTGGACTTGGGAATCAGAGGAGCATAGTGAAGATTGCCCCAAAGGCTGTACTGCTTCCCATGGTGAATGGGTCGATGACGGGGAGTGGGTCGATAAAGGCTGGTATGATTTTACCTCCACGGGTTATCATGCAGCCCTCTTTGCGTCTTCAGATATTTCTCCCGATGATATTGTCCCCACAAAAAATGGAGATACCATGAAAAGCGGGTATGGAATCAAGGAGGATCTGAACGCAAGCTTCACTGTCAATGCTCCGGACAGCCATTACACAGATGTCCAGACTGCAGTATCTTATTTTCCTGAATTTTCCTATGATACCTACTGGCGGCTACTCGAAAGAACTGGTGCAAATACTTTTTCCTTCAAAGAAAATGAATACTCGACTTACTCAAGACGGGTACATTTCACTCCCGTCTGGTATCCTGATGGCAACTATTACCCGGTTTATACCTACGTGATGGATATGTGGACTCCATCCGGTATGCTCTCTACCGGAGTTACCGATTCTGTATATATTCAGGGGTCTATGTATGATGACTGGTATTCCAAACGTGAATAGGATATATCTCCTTTATCGTGCAGTCACCCTGGTGTTCCTCCTATGTTTGGGAATATATGATGCGAAGCATCACCTGATAAGAAATGCGGCACTTTTTTCCTTTTGCTGTTGGTGTTTATTAAGCATTCCGGCAAAATACTTCTGTGGGATAAATATCTCTCTTTCTTCTCTGGTATTTGCTGCGATCCTTGGTGCTGTATGCGGTTTCTTTCTATTCCTTTCCATCGCTGTTGCCACAGACAGCGGTATTGGAGGCGGTGACATCAAGCTTGTCACCCTCCTGGGCTTTTACTATGGAGCCTCCGGATTATACTTAGTACTTATCTCATCCTGTATAATGGTTCTTTTCGTCATTCTATTATGCAGAATACTTTTTCGATCAAAACCTAAATCGGTTCCCTTTGCACCCTTTTTATTTCTGGGGTGCTTTTTTTATGAGTTATCTTTATTTTGATACAGACAGGAGAAAACCTATGAAGATGAATAACCGTTTTATCTATGGCTTTTTAAGCCTTATTTTGGCTGCCATTGTTGCCTTTATTGCAATTCCGGCTGTTACCAGCAAAACCAGCCACACTACGCAGATTGTGCGCATAAAATCAGATGTTGCAAGAGGAAGCATTCTCACATCTGATGATGTCGAACTGGTTGAAGTCGGTGGCTACAACTTACCGGAAGGTCTCGCCAAGAAGATTTCCGATGTGACAGATACCTATGCCACCACGAATCTTTATGCCGGAGACTACCTGCTACCCGCAAAGTTAAGCAGGGATCCTTTATCCTCAGATCTGTCCCTCAATAATATCCCGGACGGGTATGTTGCCATTTCCATTACTACCCAGACTCTGGCTTCCGGTCTGTCCGATAAGCTGCAGGCAAATGATATTATCAGACTCTACCATTACGACAAGGAAGATGTCTTAGAACCTGTGGTGGATATTCCGGAGCTTCGTTATGTAAAGGTTCTTGGTGTTACTGACTCTGAAGGTCTTCCCATTGATTACACAACACCTCCTGCTGAAGATGAAGAAAGGCAACAAACGGCTACCATCACAGTGCTCGCCACTCCTACCCAGGCCCTACTCTTAACCAAGTTTGAAAACGAAGGAGTCCTTCACGCTGCCCTCATCAGCCGTGGAAATGAGGCTCTTGCAGAAGATCTCTTAGGAAGGCAGGATGACATTCTGGTAACTCTTTATGGCGACGGTTCCACCGAAGAGGAACTCACCTCATCTTTTACCCCGGAAACGCCAGTAGATGCTCCTGACGTAGAAGAGACCACTGGCGCAGCCGAAGACCAACCCACAGATGCAGAATAGGAGGTTACTATGGGAAAAATAATTACGATCTGGGGCAATCCCGGAAGCGGGAAGTCCATGTTTGCCTGCAATCTCGCAAAAGTCCTGACCGCAGGGAAGAAAAAGGCCCTGATTATCAATGCTGACTCTTCTACACCGATGCTTCCCGTCTGGATGCCTGACCGGATTTTAGAAACTTCCACTTCCATCGGGAATATCCTTACCGGTCTGGAAATCAACAATGCCCTAATTGCAGAGCGTGTTGTTGTACTGAAAGAATACCCCTTTATCGGAGTCTTAGGGTATGCCGCCGGAGAAAATCCATTCAGTTACCCGGAATTAAAATATGAAAAAATCAAAATATTTATTTCCGAGTGTGCAAAACTTGTAGATTACATTCTGATTGACTGCAGTGCAAATATGCTCAATTTCTTTCCGCCGACAGCTATTGAAGCTGCTGATCTGGTTGTCCGGATCATTACACCGGATCTGCGGGGACTCAGCTACTTCAGAGCTCACAAGGCTCTGCTTACTGATAGTAAATTCAAGTTCGAGGATCAGCTAACCTTTGCAGGACTTGCAAGGCCCTTCCACGCCATAGATGAAATGGATAATCTGATCGGTGGTTTTGATGGAATCCTGCCCTACACCAAAGAAATAGAACGATGCGGCACCAGCGGGCAGATGTTCCGGGCTCTTCCCTACTGTAATCAGCGATACTTAAATGCTCTGAAGCTTGTAAAGAATAAACTTTCCGATTCCGCAGAGGATCTGCCGGACAGTATTCTGGTGGATCCTGCCAAGGAAGAATTTACGGATGCACCTGCTGGAAAGGAGAAATCTATCAATGGAACGTCTGAATGATCTTTTCTTTTCCTCGAAGGCATCAGAAGGACTTACCTATGAGCAAATTCTTTCTGATGTACAGAGATTCGTCACACAGAATCACGCAGATACCCTATCTAGCGAAGGAAATCAGGAAGAGGCCAGGAAATTACTGAAGGATTACATATTGCAGTATGTACAAAACCGCTCTTATCACGTAGATGGACAATCAACGGAAGAACTTGTGGACAGCCTCTACGAAGACATGGCCGGTATTTCTTTCTTAAAGAAGTGGATCTATAAACCTGGTGTAGAGGAAGTAAACATCAATGCCTATGATGACATCGAAGTCATTACCAGTGGAGGACATTCGGAAAAAATTCCTGACCGCTTTCCTTCTCCCCAGGCTGCCATTGATGTCACCAGGAGGCTTCTTAACACCTGTGGTATGGTGATCGACGATACCATGCCTTCTGTCATTGGGTTCCTCGATAAAAATATCCGCATCTCCGTAGACAAGACTCCTATCGTAGATCCGGAAGTCGGCATCAATGCCTCCATCCGTATTGTAAACCAGCAGTCCGTATCCAAGGATAAGCTTATTGCTTCAGGTTCCGCTACTGAAGAAATGCTTGATTTCCTCACCTGCTGTATCCGTTATGGGGTATCCGTCTGCATCTCCGGCAGCACCGGATCCGGGAAAACTACCCTTATGAGCTGGCTCTTATCCATGGTGCCAAACAACAGACGGCTTATTACCATTGAGGAAGGCAGTAGGGAATTTGATTTGATCAAGCGGGATGCCGAGGGGCACGCCATCAACAGTGTGGTCCACTTACTTACCCGTCCCAGTGAAAATCCTGCTCTGGATATCGACCAGGATCTTTTGTTAGAGCGTGTTCTTCGTAAGCATCCGGACGTGATCGGGGTTGGGGAAATGCGTTCCGCCAAAGAAGCTTTGTCCGTCGCGGAAAGCTCCCGAACCGGTCACACGGTAGTTACCACCATCCATAGTAATTCCGCGGAGTCCACCTACCGTCGTATGATGACACTGGCAAAGCGAAAGTACAATATGGCTGACGAAATCCTGATGCAGATCATGGTGGAAGCCTATCCGATTGTTGTATTTACAAAACAACTCGAGGACGGTTCCAGACGTACCATGCAGATCATCGAAGGGGAAGATTATAAGGATGGGGAACTCATCTTCCATCCCTTATACCAGTTTGATGTCACCGACAATATCACAGATGCATATGGCAACATCACCGTCATTGGCTCCCATAAAAAGCTTGGCGGCATCTCAGATAACTTAAAGCGCCGGATGTTAGACAACGGGGTTCCCGCCGGGAAACTAAAACCATTTTTACCGGATACCCCATGCAAAGAAGGAGGAAAGTAGCGTGTACTGGACCCAGATTATTATCTTTTTATTACTACTAAGTTCCCTGTTTTCCCTGTTTAACGTCCGCTTTTCGGATTTTCTTAAAGTATTCTCCCCCAGTAGGAAGAGCACTCTGAGAGATGACATGGACATTCTCCTTGGAAAACCTGCTAAGGGATTCTTTAACCGGGAGGTCTTAGAGGTAGAACAGCTCCTTGTAGCCACCGGAAGAGCCACAAGATTCTCTGCTGTAAAGCGTATCTGCCTTCTTTTGTTTATTTTAGGGGCACTCTTAGCGATCCTTTTTGACAATCCGTTTATGGTTCCCATTTTAGGAGCCGGATTTGCTTTTACTCCGATCTGGTACTTACGAAGTACCGCGGCGGTCTATAAGAAGCACTTAAATGAGGAGCTGGAAACTGCTATCTCTGTGATTACCACCTCGTACTTACGAAGCGGTGACCTGCTGACCGCGGTAAAGGAAAATCTGCCGTACTTAAATCCTCCGGTAAAGGGGCATTTTGAAAGTTTCATCATAGAATCAGAGATGATAAACGCCAATATGATCTCGACGCTAAACAACCTGAAGATGAAGATTCCAAACCAGATCTTTCATGAGTGGTGTAATACCCTGATCCAGTGCCAGTCGGACCGTACCATGCGAAACACCTTAACCTATACGGTGCAGAAGTTTTCGGATCAGCGGATCCTTCAGTCGGAGCTTGAAGCGATCATCAACGAGCCCAAGAAAGAGGCCTTTGCCATGATGTTCTTAGTTGTTGGCAACATCCCTCTTTTGTATGTCTTAAATCATTCCTGGTTTGAAACACTTATGTATTCCATTCCCGGAAAAATCACCCTGGCAGTCTGTGCTGCCATTGTGCTTTTTTCGTTCACCCGTATCATGGCACTGTCAAAACCTGTGGAATACAAGTAAGAAAGAAGGTAACCTATGACAACACTACTTATCATGTCTGCCTGTGGTCTGTTCGCACTGGGACTATATCATCTATCCTGTGCCATTGTGGATGTGCCTACGCCAAAGACATCCAAGATGATGTTACTTGCCAAAAAGCAGACCGGTATCGGTAAGGAAAATCTATTCGATGTGTACCTTACCAAAATAGCAGAGCGATTCAGTCCGCTACTGAAGCTGGATCCCATAAAACGTGGGAAGCTTGCCCTTACCCTGTCCATTGCAGGGATTTACTTGTCACCAGAAACTTATACGCTGAAGGCACTATTTACTTCCCTCATTGTGGCAGCTTTATCGCTGCCGCTTTTTTTATCCTCACCGCTTTTTGGATTCCTGATACTGGGACTAGCGGTTCTAATGTGGTTTTCTACCTACTACAAGGCTTTCGACCTCGTTAAAAAACGAAAGAAACTTATCGAAGCCGAGCTTCCCAGGTTCTGCATCAGTATCGGGCAGAGTATTGCCACCGACAGGGATGTTCTAAAGCTCCTTGTCTCTTACAGACGGATTGCCGGTCCAAACCTGGGTGCAGAACTGGATACCACGATTGCTGATATGCGTACCGGCAATTATGAAAATGCCCTGCTTCACCTGCAAAATCGTGTGGGGTCTACCATGTTATCGGATATCATCCGGGGGCTAATCGGCACACTGCGCGGTGACGATCAACAGATGTACTTTAAGATGCTCTCTTTCGATATGCGGCAGATTGAGCAGAATAATTTGAAAAAAGAAGCCGCCAAACGCCCCAAGCAGATGCAGAAATATTCCATGATGATGCTATTCTGCATCCTGCTTATTTATGTGGTCGTCCTGTCCATAGAAGTCATCGGGTCCCTCGGGGCCTTTTTTTAATGACAAAAGGCATAAGGGAGGTGACCCCATGTAAAAATTTTTCGTAACCCGTACACCTATCAAACATAAGGAGAATCCAATGAACAGAAAAATTTTATCCATGAAAACCCGTATCCACAACGCTCTTAGCAATGAGCGCGGCGATTTCTACATTTCCGATGGTGTCAAGATCATCATTGCCGTCGTACTGGGTGCGCTGCTTCTTGCTGCACTTACCAACATCTTTAATAATACCGTGATTCCCAGAATCACTACGGAAATCACAAATCTCTTCTCATAATTTCCTTTTCTTTCCAGTCTGGCAGATCTTTGCAGTAGAAACTGCTCCACGGGTGTAGGCACTGCCTACACCCTTTTCTAAAATATACTTATAAACACTATTTATTACGTATTCCCTACGTAGAAAGGAGATGATCACCATGAAAACCAAAATGAAACCCAAGAACATGAAATGCCCTTACTGTGGCAAAACTGCCGTATTAAGAAAAGCCTCTTACGTCTACAAGGACCGTGCTTTAGAGGAATACCTTTATGTCTGCTCCGGCTACCCGGAATGTGATTCCTATGTAGGTGTCCACGCCGGAACCTTTAAACCCAAAGGATCCCTTGCCAATGGTGATCTTAGGCATAAACGGATTGAAACCCATAAACTCTTCGATGCTATCTGGAAGAACGGTATCTTTACCAGAGCCGATGCTTACCGTTGGATCCAGGATATCTTTTGTCTAAATGACTCACAGGCACATATCGGACAGTTCTCTGAATACCGGTGTGACTGCCTGATGAATGAATGCAGAAAAGTACTTACAAACCACCATGTGAAAGTCGCATAAGGGGGGGAATAGACATGATGACCGAAAATGAAAAACAGTTAGTGGAGGGACACTTATATCTTATCAGGAACATTATTCTTAATACCATAGGCATGAACAAAAATACGGAGGAACTAGAATACAATGACCTATACCAGACCGGCTGTGAGGCACTCTGCCATGCAGCTATCCAGTACAAACAGGATAAAGGCGCATCCTTTCCCACATATGCATCCATTGTGATCCGGCACGCACTGCTCTCCCAGTGTAGAAAGGCATCCAAATGGCAGGGAATCATCGTTTCTTTGGACGCCCCGCTATCTGATGACAAAGAGCTCACACTTTCAGATGTGCTGAAGGATCCAAACGATCAGGCATTTTCCGATCTGGAAACCCGGCTCATGTTAAGGGCTTATGAAAATAACCAGACAGAACCTGCCAGGAAGCACCTGGAAATGTTCCTGTTAAACCGCCTCTGTGGGTACAACATCTCTGAGCTTGCCGCTTACTATAAGGTAAGCCACAGTGTCGTTTCCACCGGGATCTTCAGGGCAAAGCAGAAACTGCGAATCTACTATTTTTTATCAGCATAAAAAACTTAAGAGGAGTGACAAAAACTATGATTAGACTTTACACTGCTGTTGGAACCTTCAAATTCAATAAACATGGACTTCCCACCATTGTCTGTGCAGACAGGGAATATGGTCTGACTTCCATGGAACTTGTATTATGGTCCTGTCTTTCTTTCCGGATCTTAACCTATGATGAACTGCGAAAGGAGTTTTATGAAAAAGAAAGAGAACTCCATGTCCTTAGTGAGGAAGAGTTCGACCAGTATCTAAACAGACTTTTACAGCGAAAGCTTGTAGTCTGTGGGGAAGATTATGTGGGCGTGGATGCACTCTATGCTCTGATCGGCCACCTGCAGCTTCAGGCGGTGCCAAACAGCATTCCTGTCAAGCTGCTTATTTTTGTGAAACTCCTCTTATACCGCAAGGTGCCGCTTAAAACTGCTTTGTGTATTTTCCATTCTGTCCGGTTGGATCCTTTAGAATCACAGGTCATGCAGCTATTAAAAAACCAGGATCTGTCTGCTGCAGAAGTTATCCTGTGCAATGAAAATCACATTTCTCATCTGAAGGATTCCACTGCCCTCATGGAAGCACTCTATAACGATGAGGAGACAGACTATAACACCCTGGTGACAAGTGCAAGAACAAGCTCTTCCCGGATTCCTGTGCTGTCTGCCATTGCAAACCTGTATCTGAAACAGCAGATTATTCTTCAGCAGATTTAACCTTTCATCATCATTACTGTATTTATTCTTTACTATATGGAATAATATATGTATAATTATATCAAAGAATTGATATGAAAGGAGTTTTCCAATGATCATTAAAGCTTCCGCAACACTACGAAATGACTATGGCTCTATTTCCACTTTAGCGAAAGAAACCAAGGAGCCTATTTATATTACTAAGAATGGGGAAGGGGATCTTGTTCTGATGAGTATTGATGCCTTTGAAAAAAGGGAACAGACACTGCAGCTACGTGCAAAGGTCTTACAAGCCGAGCAGGAACGCATGGACGGTGCTCCTACCCTCAGTGTATCCGAAGCCAGAAAACAACTCAGGGAGCGCATGAAAAATGTATAATGTTGAAATTCTTCCCTCTGCCTGGGAAGACTTGAAATCTATTGAAGACTACTATGCCATTCAATTTGATGTGGATACTGCTATAAAAGTATCCGACAGCATCTTAGATGCTATTGAGCGTTTGGAATCATTTCCAGATTCAGGTTCCATGACACCGGATCCATGGTTAAATAATCAGGGTTACCGCATGATCATCTGTAAAAAACACGTAGCTATTTATCGTAAGATTAGCGAAACTATATTTATTTATCACATAGCTGATACTCAGACACAGTATAACCGGCTATTTTATTAGAATGGGAGAAACAAGATGCAAAAGGCGCTCAGAAACAATAGCAATTAAAACTGTACGAGCAATTGATGGAGAATTTCTTTTCTAACCGGCACCTCTTGATTTTTAGCTTATATCGTTGTAAAAACCTTATATCTCTTGTATTATAATTATAAGACGTTAACAAATCGGAATTCGACAAGGAGGTAACTGATATGAGGAAAATGTTAGCAGTCGTATTAGTGTTGACCTGTCTACTTGGTGTGGCTGGTTGTTCTTCCATGAAAGTTGACAAAACCAAACCAGTATTTGAAACAGATAATATAAGTAGCATTTCCTTTTATACTATGCCGAATCACAATGATGGAATTCAAGTTCCTGATGAATATATCGAAGAAATCAAAACATGGCTTTCTTCGTTTAGACTCGATGAGAAAGTGAAGGATAAGCAACTTCCCCCTGGTAGCAATAGCGTTTTGGTGGAAATCGTATATTCTGATGGAACTACAGTGAAGAACGGCTTGTCTACATTCACTGTTGATGGAACACTTTATTATCTGTCTCACGATGATGCACCAGAATGTTATTTTGACATTCTGGATAGTTAGCCTTACAAATTCCAGTTTAACGAGGAGGTGATTTACATGAAAAAAAGTATATCAAGGATTATCGGTGTGATAATGCTGATTGTAGCTATTGTATTTATAATGTTTGCATTAAACCATCCAGAAAAGAGTTTCCCTTGGAACAATACAATTACGTGGTTACTGTATGGTGTATATTTTCTTGTGGCAGTAGTGCTGCTTATTGCTCCTAAAATAAAGAAGTGAGAAATTCCAGTTTGATGGAGTGACAAATTCCAGTTTGTCGCGCAAAAGGATTCATTCATGCAATGAGTCCTTTTTTATTTTCACTTCTCACCCGTGTTGTTTTTCATACCATTTGACAGCTACTGAAATCTATGCTACTCTTATTTTGTAATTGATTTTTGTGCAATCCTAATCGGGATAGAAGCACACGTTGTTTAAGTTTGTAATAAGTGTCAAAGAATTGCCATCTTTAAAAGTGGCATTTTTTTGGCACTTTTTTTATTACAAAAATTTTTGACACCCAGAAAGGAGAAGAAAGAATGGGAGATCTTGTAACTATCACTACTACCGGCAGAGCAACCGCAGATGTGGAGCTTAAGACCAGCACGAATGGGAAAAATACCAAATACGTGCAGTTTGGTCTTGCCGTAAACAAAGGCTATGGGGAACATGAAAGGCCCAACTTTTTTAGCTGTGTCCTCTACGGGGAAGCAGCACAACGGCTGACAGATGCCGGAGTAAAAAAAGGAAGTCTTATCACCATTACCGGGGATCTTGAACTTGAGACCTTTAAAAGAAATGACGGAAGTGAGGGGTGGCGTGCCAAAGTCACACTGTATGACTGGCGGTATGCCCACACCAGCAAACCCAAAAACACGCCGCAGAACACACCCGAATCGGATGCATCCGGTTTTTCCGGTGCCGATGACTGTGGTGAGGAAGGATTACCGTTTGGTGCCTAATGCACTGGACAAAAGTGAGGAATTGCAATCGTGAGATTATTTCACGACTGTGATTCCTCTTTTTTATTTCCATATTTTCAAAATCAGAAAGGATGAATCCAATGAAAAAGAATGTATTTACCACAAGCTACCGTATTTTGCTGCCCATAATCCTTGCGATTGCATTGCTGGCACCAAAGAAACCCGGACAGATTGCTATTTTAATTCTGTTTGGTCTCTGGGTACTCTTTTTGCTGATCCATTATTTTTGGGCAGAAAGATGCACAAATAGGAAATGCAGCAAATCACTGCATCGAAAGCGGAAGCTGCAACAAGGCAATGAAAGTATTCAGATCCTATCCCCAAACAGGGAGAGCAGCATGACACTCTCTTCAGAGGATGTGCAGGTGCTTATGACACAGTACAGGCTTCGGATCTCTGAGAAATTAAAATCTGCCTATCCGGATGCTGTCTGGAAATGGGACAAAGAACCTACCTTGCGTAATCTCATGGACGGTGACACAGCCAGGATCCAGGTGGAAAACATGGCTGCTTATACCCATGCGGATGTATCTTTTGATTTTTATGGGCGGATCCATATTGAACCCATGACTATCGGAAACTTCCTTCCGGAGAATGCGGAAGACTGCGAGGCATCCATTCCAAAAGAGCCTGCGGTGGTTGATGTAAAGGCATGGTTTGATCTGGTAGGTCGACAGATTCTCGACAAACAGATCACAGAGCTTCATGCACAGGGGCATAACAAACTTACGATCAAGGAAAATGGTGACATCGTAATCAACTGCCAGAAAAAGGAACGTTTCCTGTGCTCTTTGGATGCATTTCCGGGGAAGAACTACTGGCAGGAACTGATTTGTGTACTTGGTGACAACGAATTGGAGGCAAAGATTGCCGGGAATACCATACAGGTATCCTGGATATAAGGAGGATGAAAAACAATGGCTAACACACGCTTATACGAAAAATGGACCTGGAATATTGGTCTGCCGGAACCCTTTGATAAGGCTGCGCACACAAAAAGCAGTACCGACAAATCAAAGTACAATACAACTACCACAGTGGCTACCTACCACGGTCCTGTTTTACAGGCACTAATGGAATACATGGAAATGGACACAACCATCTCCTCTTCTATGTCAAACAGTGCGATTGGTACACAAAATGATCAGATCATGGCAGAATACCACAGCAGAACCGGGCAGATCCATGTCGTTGTATTTAATAAAAAGAATGGATCCTTTCGGGCAGGCTGCTTTACGGATGCAAACAGCAACGCAACGGTATATATGTTATCGGAAAAAGGCTGTACCGGCAGTGCCCTCTTTTTTACCCTGATTCCGGAAGCTATGAAGGACGAAGAATTTAAGGAAAATTATGATACTCTTCTAAAATGTAAGGAAGCCGGATTTTCCGATATGGCAACCGCAGAAAAAGCAGCATTTATACTCTGCGATAATTTCTACCGTCGTATTGAAAATGCCAAAAATCTCGGAGATACCGGAATTAAGATTGCCGATTCACGTACCGGTAATATCCCCCTTCTTACAGAAATGAATCTAAAGAACGGTAACTACTCTCCTACCAGTGTACTTTTTGGTGAGTTTGAAATCTTAACAGCAACTCCCAGAGTGAAAACTTCCGTAGTCACAGACAAGAAAGATCTGATCGGGAAATATAAGTTTTCTGAAAGAGATTTTTCCGCTACCGAACAGCTTTTAATTCCCACACTGGAGGACTGGTATGTCATTCCCCCGGAAGTAGTTACCATCTGCGCCCACGCAAAAGCAACCACGTCTTCTGCGCAGCCCATGCGTAATTTTATGATGCGTGGGCCTGCCGGAACCGGTAAAACAGAGGCTGCCAAAGCGATTGCTGCAGGACTGGGACTTCCTTATCTGTCCTATACCTGTTCTGCAAATACGGAAATCTATGATTTTCTTGGGCAGATGCTTCCGGAAAATGAAAAAGATCACACCGGTGTAAAAGAATATCCGACCTTCCTGGATTTACAGATGGATCCCTCTTCCGCTTATGAAAAGCTCACGGGGATTTATAAGGATGACGTTTCCGAAGACGAAGTCTATCAGAAGCTCTTAGAAGTTATGGAGACGGATGTCAGGGCACAATCTAAAGGCGCATCCTCCGGACAGCGCTTTCGTTACGTGGAGACTCCCCTCGTAGAAGCCATGAAAAATGGCTATGTCATCGAGATCCAGGAGCCTACCGTAATTTCTAATCCGGGAGTCATGGTAGGTCTAAATGCACTGCTTGACCGCTGTGCCAGTATTACTCTTACGACCGGCGAAGTCATTCACAGACACCCCGATACGGTTGTGATCATTACCACAAATAACAACTATGCCGGATGCCGTGATATGAACCAGTCGGTAATTTCCAGAATGAACCTGGTCTTTGACATGGATGCGCCCAGTGTATCCATCCTTACGGAACGTGCCATGAACATTACCGGCTGCACCGACAGATCCACGGTAACTTTAATGGCATCGACTGTCATGGATGTAAATGAACACTGCAAAGAATCTATGATTACAGACGGAAGCTGCGGTGTCAGGGAGCTGATCTCCTGGGTACAGTCCTATATGGTGAGCGGAAACGCATTGGAATCTGCAAAATACACGATTCTTGCATCCGCTTCTGCGGATCCTGAGTGCCGGGAAGAAATCTTAAATACCTGCATTGAGCAAAAGTTTGCAGCATAAGGAGGAATCCCTATGCCCGAAAAAGAAGAAAAGCTAAAAGCAAATCTGGCAATGAACCTACAATATCTGCGTATTCGCCATAAACTGTCGCAAGTTTCATTGGCGAAGCATCTTGGGATTTCCCCACGCAGTATCTCTTACTATGAATCCGGAAGGTATTTACCCCCAGCGCACGTACTATGTGCCATGGCTTTGTATTTCGGATACACCGTGGAGGAATTGTTAGGGGAGCATCTGCCAGCAAACAAAGGAGGATCGACAAACAAATGAGAACATCACATATCGCAATCCATAAACGGATTGCCGAAAAGAAAGGGAAACTGACGGATGAGGAGTTCTTCTCCTCTCCCCAGTATGCCGCATATCTTACGGATATTGCGGAAGGAATTACCAAAAGATATCACCGCTCAAGCCGTGTTAAGACCTTCTACGACGATTCCGAAGACGCTGAAGCTGCATTCACGGATAATCGTGTGATTACTATTAACGCCGGAAATTTCCTTACAAGACGTTTTCCGACAAGGAAGCTTAAGCATCTTAGTCTGTACGGTATGGTATCCCATGAGTGCGGGCATATTCTGTATTCTGATTTTGATATGCTTGCTCTTTACCATAGCACACTTTCCACAGGGCGATTCTATCCAGCAGAGCCGGATGATCTGACGCTTCCCCAGAAAAATGCGCTTTCACAGATCAAGACCGCATTTGCAAAGAATGACAAAGCCGTACTCTCTGCCATCTCCTTAGTCACCCATCAGCTTGTGAATATCATGGAGGATGTCTATATCGAGAGCAGAATGTGCGATGCCTTCCAGGGTACGGTTCGTTACAGTATTCTTCTGAACAACTTAAAATTTGCTGAGACCATGGATTCTGTAAGTGATGAAATGAAAAACGTGCATTTTGAAGTGGCGATTCTCATCAATCTGCTGATCCAGTATGCGAAGAGTGGCGATATTAACAATCTTGGAGGTTATTGTGGACCCTTGTTAGAGGTCATCAATGACTGTATTCCCTACATTGACAATGCAGCCTATTCCGATGACGGAAGAGAACGCTTTGTTGCAGCCAATCATATCTTGCTCTTGCTCTGGCCCTATATGCAGGACTACATTGAGGAACTTAAGAAACATCCCCAAAAAGCTGAAGCTGCTATGCAAAAGCAGGTAGCAAGTGGGAGTAGCGCACCAAATGGAACCGGAAAACAGGCAAGAGGAATCGGGAAAACCTCCTTTGATCCAGATGAGCAGGAAGAATTAAGAAATGAAATTCAAAAAGTCTTAGATGAGGAAGCCGGCCGTATTGCGCTTATAAAGACCGACGACTTTGAAACAGAAGGAACCGGCAGCACCACAAAAGACACCACTTATGAAGGAAGTGGGTATCTTAACGATGCCACCGCTGACATGGGCAAGGTTCTGACACAGGTAGCCACCGAAATGACCTATGACGAATGTGAGAAAGAGCTTTCCGAAGAACTGCAGGCGGAGTCCGATAAGATCCGTTATGGAAACGCCCATAAGGGAGTCGATGTCTGTATTCACCGTATGCCTCATGTAGATCCAACTTACAAAAAAAGGTATCAGCAGGTAGCACCACCACTGTTACTTATCTCCAAAAGACTTCAGAAATGTGTATCCCAAAAGTTGAAGGTTAAAAAAGAGGGAGCAAAGCTTGATAATCTCCCCATGGGTCGCCGGATCAATGTACGGAATGCCTTCAGGGGAGACGGAAAGATCTTCTATAAGAGGAAACTCCCTGACGACAGTATGGATATTGCGATTGCCATATTAAACGATGAAAGCGGATCCATGTCCAGCAAACAAAGAATTACCTATGCCAGATCTGCATCCATTATTCTTTATGACTTCTGCAGATCTTTGAATATCCCGATTGCAGTTTATGGTCATACGGAATGCTACGACGTTGATCTCTTTGCCTATGCCGAATTTGATTCCGTGGACGGCAATGACAAATTCCGGATGATGGATATGTCGGCACGTGACGGAAACCGTGACGGCGCAGCCCTGAGGTTTGTGGCAGAACGCCTTATGACACGCCCGGAACCCTGCAAGCTGTTGTTTATCATTTCCGATGGACAGCCTGCCGGAAGTGGTGGTTACTTTGGTACTGCAGCAGAAGCGGATCTTCGGGGAATCAAGGCAGAATATGAAAGAAAAGGTATTACACTCTTTGCCGCAGCTATCGGGGATGATAAACCGAATATCAAGCGGATCTATGGGGATGGTTTTATCGACATCAGCGATCTTAGTAAGCTTCCCACAACCCTTGGTAAAATCCTGATTGCAAAGATCAACCAGAAATACGCAGCTTAAAATACATACAAGAAAGAAGGTATCTTATGAAAAATGAAGATTATATTTCCAACCAGATTGCTGTCTATAAGAACAGCAAGACCCTGGTAGAGTTCCAGGATAAACTGAAATCTGCAGGGATCCATAGCTATGCTCACATCCATGCAAACGGTGAAATAGATGCTGATGGCAGAAAACGGTACTCTTTAATCGGTATCTTAATGAAGGACTATTCCAAAGGCACCGGTGATAAAGCAGTAACTGTATCTGCCAACATTTCCCCGGAGCAGGTAAAATTTTTCCTCTCTAGGATCGAAGCTTGCGTCGAAAGTTACAGTTTTTTGGAAGAAAAGATATTTGGTTCCCCCGATAAAGACGGCTATGCACAGGTCACTAAATTCAAACTGATCCGTGCCACAAAAGATGCCAAGGGGAATGTCCGTAAGCTTCCCTGGTACATCGAAGTCGAAAACGGGAAAGGAATCCCTGTGCAAAATGCCAATGGCGGAACCTACATGAAGCCTAATTCCTTTGTCAGTACGGGAAAAGCCTACGCAAACATGAGTGATCTGGATCTTTATGAATGCTTATCCCGCGTATGCTCTTACATTAACTGCTGGGAAATGGCTATGGCACCGTACCTTATCAAAAAAGCAAAAGAAGAACTGGCTAACAGACAGAAAGCCGCATAAGAATGGGGATGCTTTTACAGATCCCCTAAGAAAGGAATCCTATGAATAATCCATTATCTTTAGGTACTATAAGAACCATTGATGATCTTGGCAGAATTGTTCTTCCCAGAGAAATCCGGAATAAGCTTGGGATTCATCCCAAAGATTCCATGGAGATCCGTACAAACGGGCAGACAATTCTGCTAAAAAAATACGAGGAAATGCAGACACTCTTATCTCTTTGTAATGAATATCTGGAAGCATTTGCCAAAAGCAGTTCTACTGCCTGTGCCATCTGCTCTACACAGTTTGTGCTGGCAGCAAGAGGGATCGCTCTTTCGGACAACTACCCTTTATCAGGATCTGTCCGTAAGTTGATAGATGAGCTTCAGGTGTATCACTATCAGGCTGCAGAAGAAATCCCGATATTCGATAAAAGCACCTACTATCTGGACAGTCTCTATCCCATCGGGACTGTATCAAAACCACTGGGCTGTGTTGTTTTATTTCACTTTAGACCCCAGACAAAAGAAGAAAGGGCCTGCGCCAAATATATCGCAGATATACTCACAAATATAATTTCAAAGGAGAATGCTTATGTTTCGCAATAGAATCAAACACGTTGTAAATGTCACCGGTACTCTCGCTAATGTTCTCGTTCCCGGAATGCCGGCCCTTTATCTTTATGAAGGTCAGTGTATCCGAACGGCGGTGGTAAAGTCTATTTTAGAGGTTTCCACAGATTATGTCCGGTTTGAAACTTCCAGAAGGATCTACAATATTTCCTTTACTGCAGATCCTTACCAGATGGCAGAACAAAGTGCATAATTTTAGGGCTGTCATTACGACAGCCCCATTTGGAGGTATCCTATGCAGGATGATAACTATACGAAAAAGTATCAGGATATTGAAGAACTTCGCCGTTTACTTCTGGTACTTAAGAATAACAAAGACCACATTCCGGTCTTCGTTCTAAAATCAAAATATAAAAAAGGTTACAATGATCTGTGTGATAAAATTAGGTGTTCGGCCTCTGCTTACGCCCTGGACGCATCACTTCATGGGCTTAAGGTGCACATCTCCTATGCCAATGAAATTGCTACGATTGTCACTAACGTGATCGCAAGCTCCGGTATTATGCATCAGTTTTCGACAGCCATCTACAAAAACCAGGATCTGGATCAATTTGTAAAGCTGACAGAGGACCTTAGGGAAATGATTCTGACTTCTCTTTCCGTTTACCTAGATGCAGGGATTGTTGTCGATACATCACACAAAAGTAATGCCGCTTAAGGTGTCCTTCGGGGCACCTTTTCTATTGTTATCTCATTCTCCACAAACTTGAATTTGTATGGCTCAACTCCTTATCGACCGGCCATAGCTCGTTTATAAAGTAGACCTCCTTTTATAAGTAACAACAGAAAAGCCACTGTTACTGCATATGGTTCTCTCGCAATCGCCAGATACAAAACAGTAATAATACTAAGCCCTACAGACAAAAAAGTAATCACCTTTTTTCCCTTTTCAAATTTGAAATTGACCATTAAAATATTCACAATTCCAATAATCGTTAATGCGATAAAAAGACCCCAGTATGTCATACGAATCCAAATTTCATTATCTACATACTCAATAAGACTTACTGAATAGATATATCCATCAACCGGTTTGGAATACAATGGAAGAAAAATAAGCATCAAAGAGAGCAAATCGGTAAATCCAAATAACAAGTCACATAGACCATTGAGATTTGACTTGTTTTCTTTTTCAGCAATCAAAACCAACTGATCTCCGGATAACAGCTCATCAATGGACACAGAGAAATATCTGGATATTTCCTTTAATGAATCTATGCTCGGATATCCTCTTCCGGATTCCCATTTTGAAATTGCAGTTCTTGAAACAAATAATGCCTCGGCTAGTTCTTCTTGTGTCAAACCTCGGCTCTTTCTTAATTCCTGAAGCTTTTCATGGAATTCCACCTCCTTCACCTCCTTTTTTATTTCACTTTTTTATTGTTAGCATAACTACTGCCTTATAAACAGTAAATAATCCGGCACTTAACAATACACCACCCACAATATCCGTAAACCAATGTACTCCGGAAATCAATCTGCCGATAACCATGAATGCAGAAAAAGCGATTGCTAGAATCGTTATGATTCTTTTCAATGTAGAACATGACATTCTTCGCTGGATCTGTTCAACCAAAGTCGGCATCACGCACAATACCAGTAGAGTCGTTGAAGAAGGATAAGAAGCCTCCATAATTCCATTGATTAAAATTGGTCTGTAATTGATTGGGATGATCTCAAAAATGAAGTATGCCAGTATCACTATAACATAATAAACTCCCAGGATAATGATATCGGGATCCACTTTGAAGAGACTTCTTCTCTTTATTAACTGAACCAGTCCAATACCTGCAAAAATCAGGCATACAACTAAAGGAATCAGACCCATCCAATCGGTAATCGTATAAATTGTCATATTAACATTTGTTAAACGATGAAACCAGCAATTGAATGTTGCAAATCCAATATTCGTTGCATTCTGCCCCAGTGGCTGCACGTCTACCATCTGGATCAAAGCTGTCCATATTGCAAACGCTATAATAAATATACCTCCTAAAAATAAAACTTGTTTTCCATTCTTTTTCATCATTATACGTCCTTTCTATATTGGTTTGTCTTTTCGACGATTTCACCTTATCAAAAAGCGTAAAATGACGCAAGAATCGCTCTTTCACATGTATGACACGATTCGTATCATCCCCACAAATGCGTGATTTTCTGTATATTTTCCTGAATACCTATTCCTACAAATTCCGATTTTGCAAACTAAATTAACTATTCATAATTGGCGAAATAACAGGCTTCCCTTCTCTATCCAATAATGGTGTCAAACCTCCGGAATAACCACTTGCATGATATAAATAATTTACTCCGGTCTCTTTATCCACCCAAATTTCCGTAACATTCATCGACCCTTGTGAATATACTTTCTCAAATCTTTGATCCTTTGCCATTTCTGTCTACCTCCGTAATCCAGAATTTCTTAATTATATTTTTTCCATTGTATCATACTATTAGTTCTAACCCCAAGTCTATTCCCATAAAACCTACTGTATTATACATTTCTTCGCTTTTTTTCGACAAAATTCGATGTTTTTTGTAAGAACTCTGTATTTATTCACATATATAATAGGGAATCAAATAAAAGGAAAATAAAATATGACAGTGAAAGAAAAAGAACAAAAAATCAAAGAGTTACACGAACGTTTAGACTGGTATTATGACTGTGCATCAGACGAGGAATTTGACACTGATGAAGTAATAGCTCTGTTGCATCAATTAGATCAACTGGAGCCTATTGAGCCACCTCCCTGGAAATCTGACGAGGAGGCTCTGACTGACTTTTGGATGTATGTTAAGGAGCGTGAGGAAGAGGAACGCATACTATCTCAGCTTAAAAATAGTATTCCACTAATGTGACCAGTGGGAGTCGAACCCACGTATTCAGATCCACACTCTGACGGACTTACCGCTATCCTATGGCCACAGTACCTCCTGTGGGACTTGAACCCTACATTTCTGACTTGAGAGGCCAGTATCCTACCCTTTAGATTAAGAAGGCATAAGCGATCCCAACGGGACTTGAACCCGGCATCTCTGGCTTGAAAGGCCAGTGTCCTACCCTTTAGACTATGGGATCAAAGCACTCATATCAGGACTCGAACCTGAATCCACCGGTTCGTAGCCGGTCATTCTATCCATTGAACTATACGAGCTTATTATGAGGCATCTTACCTGATACCTCTTTTTTCTTTTCATGCACTTATCTGTACCTTGGCATCTATATCAACAACAATGATCTGATCCATGGTTACATTAAAAATAGCTGCTAATACTACCAGGTTATCGAGTGTTGGCATTGCGACTCCATTTTGCCACTTATAAACTGCCTGTGGTGTCGCAAATCCAAAAATATCTGCAAGATCTCTTACAGACAGTCCTGCGTTCTTTCTGAGTCTGGTTATATTCATTCCTGTTGCAGCCATATTGATGGTAGGCATTGCTATCATTTCTTCTCCTTTCCGATCCTGCCGTCATTCGTTTCCTGCAGAGACCCTATCTATAAACATCTTATCAGCCGTAGTGCTCCTCATGGGGCTCGAACCCACAACCTACCGGTTAAAAGCCGGTTACTCTACCAGTTGAGTTAAAGGAGCATAAAAAATACCGCCTGCCCTCATCTAAGGTAAGCGGTACGTTCAAACTGGTTTCTATTTTCTGTATCCTTCCAACTATCTTCTCAGTCAGGATACGATATCAAAAACACAATTTCCTCGTTTCGACCTTGCCCTAAATAAGCGCACAGATTCAAAGCTCCACTCATGTTCTTTGAGCAGTGCCATCGGTTTGCGTTCCATATTGCGATGTTCAAAACGATTCATTGTAATCATGTCTTTTCCTTTCTGGAGACCTCTTTCGTCTCCGCTTATCTCTTTCTATCACATACAATAACATAGAATTTTGCACTTGTCATTATACCTGTAATATAAATTCAAACTACAATTTTTCCAATCTTTCAAGCCATTTAATGATAGATCCATTCTGAAGAAACCCTTCCAGTGCTCCACTGCAGAATCTTTCTGCCCTGACTGCCCCCATAATCAAAGCCAGTACAGCCTGTCCATTCAATTCATCTATGTTGGCATTAGACATTGCATTCTCATCCCAGTGTATGCCATAGTATCGCAAGATAAATACATAGCTGTTTAATTGATACTCCGGGTGCCTTCTTTCAAAAGCATATATATCTTTAACAAAATCTTCCACGTCTCTCGAATATGCTCTATATGTAAGCCGGTACGGGTGCTCCATGGTACCATCGCCAATATTATCTTCCGGCATCACTTTACTCCAGGGAGGATTACTCAATTTTGATATGTACTTGGTCAACGATGAATAAATACCGTTTTCTACCTTGCTATCATCTATAAGTTCCATCTTTAGCAGGTCCCATTGATCCAAATAGGTATCTTCCAAATCATAAAATTCCCTTATATTTGTGTTGTTATGTTTCTGTCCCTTCTTTCCAGGAGTATTAAGCCATTTCTCATGATTTTTACGAATAGTGTCTGCAACAATTTTGCTCGGAACAATATGATATTCCGGTGTCTCTAATTCATTCAAGGATACAAATATGTAGAATATATTATCTCCAAGTAATGTTTCATTTTTCTTTGATAATGTCCATTTCTTCTGCTTATACCCTGTGGTCTTTACCTGTATTGCAATCTGTTTATGTGTATCCCGTTCAATCGCCAGCAAATCAAAGTCCTTCACGTTTGACATTGGAACCGCAACAGTATATCCTCTTCTCTCCAGTTCACCCGCAACAAAGTATTCCCCTGAATTTCCAGTATTAACGTTTGTATCGTTTCCCATAGCAGATCTCCATTCGTAGTTATCTATGACAGCATGGTAATTGTATTTTCAAACTTATTTTAACATAACATTAGCATATCGTACACTTTCCTACTTAAAATTCAATACCCACCTGCCCTCTGACATATAATATATCAGCTTTGCGGGAAGCTGCCGTCCCAAAATAACAATCGTACAATCAAACTCTATGGATGGAATACCTGCATAGTTCTTTCGTTCCTGGGAGTGTATCTGTAACTGTTTGATGGTCCGGATCTCTCCATCCTCATCCTTTACCTTGATATATCTCGGAAGCAGATCCCCATCCGCCGTAAACCAGCAGTCACACGCCACCTCCCACTGGGATCCCTTCACTTCTCCTGCATTCGGCGTACTCGTATTTGTGCCGATTCCAAAAGCCATGAATTTCACCCCTTTCCATTACTGCACATCTACTTTACTATAATCTACCGTTCTCTTTTCCCTGGAGATGCCTCCGGACATATGATCTATGGGACTGTCTACAAATACTGCACGTTTTACGGCATCAATCCCAAATCGCTCTCTGATTTCATCCAGCGTTGCATCTGCCTTTGCAAGCTTATCGTAATCTGTGTCGTCAAAGAGATCTAACTGCCTGAAAATATCTCCATCCAGCACTTTCCCGGTATGCACTCCAAGGTGCCTGATTGACTCACCATTCCACAGTTCCTGAAACAATTCACACGCAACCTCATAAATCTTGATGGTAAGGTTTGTACTGCTTGAAAGCTTCTTCTGATGTGAGATATACGACAAATCCGAATACCGGATTCCCACTGTCACTACCTCAATTTCCACATTATCAGCACGCAGCCTGCTTCCAACCGTTTCTGATAACCCAAGTAACACCTTTTTGGCAGTATCATAGTCCCTGACGTCAAAAGGAGTTGTCGTGCTGTTTCCATATCCTTTGTTTGCCGGTGCCTCGTTTAGCACCGGGGATTCATCTATCCCATTTGCGAACGCCCAGACAATCTCTCCCTGTTTCTTCAGTACCTTCCGTAGCCACACAGGATCTGCTTGTGCCAATTCTCCGATAGTCGTGATCCCCAGTGTAAGAAGTTTCTTCGTTGTTGCACGACCCACAAAAAATAGGTCAGATACCGGCAGGGGCCACATCTTTACGGGTATCTCCTCCGGATATAACGTGTGCACCCTGTCAGGCTTCTGAAAATCAGATGCCATCTTAGCCAGTAATTTATTTACCGAAATTCCAACGTTTACTGTAAATCCCAGTTCTTCCCGGATCCTGTTCTTGATCTGTTCTGCAGTCTCTTCCGGAGTGCCAAACAGATGATACGAGCTGCTCATGTCCAAGAATGCCTCATCAATGCTATACTGTTCCACTGCATCCGAATACTCCCGCAGTATCTCCATAAATGCCTGGGAGCATTTCTCATAGAGGTTATAATTTGGCGGTACCAGTACCAGATTTGGGCACTTTCTCTGCGCTTCCAGAATCGTCTCTCCCGTGGTCACCTTATATTTCTTCGCCGGAATGGACTTCGCGAGAATAATCCCATGCCGCATCTCCATGTCTCCACCCACTGCGGATGGAATCTCTCTTAAATCCACCACACCACCTTTATGATGCAGGCGATAAACCGCCTCCCAGGATAAGAAGGCGGAATTAACATCTATATGATATACAATTCTTTTCAAACGTGTGTTCGCCTCCTGTAATGGCATTATAGCAAACACACGTTCTGTTTTCAATAGGGAAATCTATCCTAAAAAAGACTTAGCTGTTCAAATTCCGTACTTTTTTCAAGCTGCTCCGGAACTTTCTTTAGAATATTATCATAAGAATGCAAATCCCCCAGGATCCAGGGGATGATTTCATTGTTATCAAGAATTAGAGGCATCCTGTCGTGTACCGGTTGCATAGACGTATTGGCTGCTGTTGTAAGAATGACAAAACGGTCTTCATTCTGTTCTAGGTTATAAAATCCGGCAAACCACATGAGAGATTTGTCCTTCTTCCGGAAGGTGTATTTCTCTTTTTTGGCATTCCACTCATAAAACCCTGCCGCCGGAATAGCAATCCTCCTGTGTTCCACGCTGTCCGCAAACATCTTTTTTTCAAGAACGGTTTCGGTTCTGGCATTGATAATAAGCTTATCATCCTTCGGGATTCCCCAACGGATTTTTTCAAGCTGAATTTCATGGTTTCTGCCTGCAATCACCGGTGCCAGATCCGCCGGATGTATGTCACCTACCTGCAACATGGTAAGATCCGCCCTGTTATGCACCTTTGCATCCACCAAGCGGATTACTTTTTCGATCTCTTCTACTGTTTCGTCATCCATATAATACCGTCCACACATAATGATCTCCTAATAAGCTACTCTGCCGTGGGCACTATGAGGATTGATAAAGAGAGGGCACGAGCCCTCTCTTTATTTTTCTCCATAGTTCTCGATAGCATCCGCTACGAACAGTTAATCTTTCTATCCAGATCTACCCCATCTGCTTTGCAGCTTTCATGTACTTCATGGTATATCTCTTCCACTTCTGCCTTCGGAAATGAATGGAATACACTACATAATCCTTCCAGATCAATACCGCATCGTACCATGCCTTCCACAGCTCTCATATCCTGTTCTTTCACTTATGTTCCCCTCACATATTTCGGATTGTATCTCATTCCGGTTTTAATCCTGCCAGATCCATAAATTGCTGCTTCCTTACAGCATATTCCTGCTTTTTTTCATCCGGAAGCTTTCGGTAGATCTCTTCAAAGCCTGCTTCCGCATCCTCTGTCCCATATACAGGCTGCATAACTTCACTGTAAAGCCACTCATCCCACAATGCTTCAAACAGTTCTTCTGCATTACGATATACCTTATTTTTATCAAAGCAGGATTTCTGATCCCTATAATATGTTAAGTATACAAATCCAAATTCACCTGCATCCAGGACACAGGTATCACCTAACATATCATACAATTCCCGGAAAACTTCTGCAACCTTTTTACATTTATCATGCTCTTCTTTTGAGTACTTTTCTCCCATACATAAATACCTCATTTCTAGGAATACTTAAAATGCAATATCTGCTTAATAGCTATATTTGACACCACATCTTAAAAAACTTCCCTTAATATATTCCATAGTTTAACACATATTCTATGGTTTATTCCATTATTATTCTATACACGATACCATAAATTATAGAATATTTATGAGAGGTATTTATGTATAATCGAGACGAAATTGGAAAACGCATAAAAGCAGCTCGGCTGGAAAAGCATCTGAGTCAGATAAAATTTGCAGAACTTATCAATGTCTCCACTCCCTACTTAAGTGACATTGAAAATGGGAAAACAAATCTTTCTCTCGAAATTTTCGTGCGGATTGTAGAGGCACTTCAAGTATCGGCTGACTGGCTTATTATGGCAGACACACCCCAAAGCATCGAGTGTTCTTCTGCAGAGCTGAATCATCTGTTATCCGATTGCTCTGTAAACGAATCCAAAGCCATCCTAAAAATGGCGGAAGATCTCAAAAGTATTTTACGATCCAAAAAATAGGACTGATGGTTTTTCACCAAACCATCAGTCCCTTCCTTTTGGCATAATTTGTTGCATTGTCAGAATTTATTGCTTTGAAAATAACGCATCATTTTTTGAGAGAAGATATACACAATACTGATTCATACTGATTCCCTCTCTCTGCGAGTGCTCTGCTAAAGATCTGTGCAGGCTCCTCGGCATCCTTAATTTGAACTGTCCGGAATAGTCCTGCAAACTATTTGGCTCTGGAATCTCTACCCCTTCCTCTAACGCAGCTTCTATCCATGTTTTTTTTGCGTCCGCTGCATTTGCTATGGCACTTTCCAACGTTTCTCCACAGGTAATGCATCCCGGCAAATCCGGAAAAGATACTACAAATCCACCTTCTTCCCTATCTTCGACAATTTCCATGCGATAGGACATTTCCAAATAATCATTCAGCGTCTTCATCATTCTTCGCCTCGCTTTCCACGATCTCTCTTACCAGTTCAACATATACTTTTTTGATTGGTTCATGCTTCGGTATGGTGATCGGCATACATCCCGGCTTTCTAAAAGTATAATGACTGCTCCCACTTCTTGGCGCATTCATTTCATATCCGCAACTCTCCAATACCTTTCGTAACTCATCAAACCGAAGATCCTTTGATAAATTGCATATACGTGTTATCAATTTATCCCATTTGGACATTCTGTATTCCTCCTATATTATACATGGTGTCATATATGGTGTCAATCATTCTGGAATCATCATAACCCATATCTCCACTTTTAACTATCATCTGGCCACCAGATATTATTACTTTGAAAACTTTATATCCTTTATTCTTTTGGATTCTTTTTCTTGTAACGTACCACGTATCTTCCTCGTTGCAGATTCTCGAAGTTAAAATACAATGCTTTTCTATGCAACGCAAAATAACGAATATCGTGAATATGAATATCTAATTCTTGTAGCATCGCAGTATAAATCATCCTTCTATAACGATGGAGTGTATCATGAAAATAAAAGCCTAGTTCATCTGCGACCAACATATTTTTTGTTTCATCAGATATTTCCGGGAGTCTACCATCAAGATCAACATAGACTGTCTTTCCACCTATTTTTTTATCCAACAGCTCGATTTGATTCCCTTTAAGATTTTCCTCCCGTAAATCCATAAGCTGCGTATGTCTGATTCCGGTTTCTACTAAAATTCTAAAATAGGCAATTCTTTCCTGTTTTTGCTCACTTCGTATTGTCTTCTCTGCAGTCTCTATTCTGCTTGCTATTTCAGCCAAACGAAGCAGCATACCGTCACTTGCTGATCTCTCACGTCTTCTTGAGTGTCTGTAATAATAAACAATATTGCGGAATTTTTCTAAATCATCATAGTATATCTGGCGGAATCTACAGATTCTGACGGCATCGTATTCATTCAAGGTCGGATCCCATTCCACAATTTTTTTAATATACTTTCCCATATCTTCTAGTTTGGGCTGCTGTTGTGCCATCTCCGTCCAAATTTCTAGTGGCAAATCTTTATTTTCTGACATATTTCTACCTCCTCACCGTAAGTCCATCCAGCTTCAGACCCAAAAGTCCTACAAAATACCACTCTCCGGACATTTAATCTCTACCATATAAATACTCTCTTACTCATCATTTCCCTGATTTTCTTCCCATTTTTTAACAAGCCGGTAAAAGCTGTCCTTTTTAAGTCCCAGGATTGTCATTGCTTCTTTGGAGCTGATGTCTTTTTCTTTCCACTTGCCATACCACTCTTCCCAGTTATCCGGATAGGTTACTCTGGGTCGTCCCAGGTGTCTTCCCTGTTCCTTGGCAACTTCGATGCCCTGCCGCTGCAACTCATGCCGCTCCTCCCAGTCACTCTCTGCCACATATGATAGTAGTGCCAGCACCACATCCGATATTACCTGTCCCATCAGATTCTTGTCCTTGGATGTATCTAAGATCGGCATATCTGCTACCCGGATATCCATGTGCTGCTCCTTTGTAATGTGCTGCCATTCGTGATAGATCTCCACATAGTTTCTACCAAATCTCTTTAACTCCGTAACAGTAAGCCGGTCTCCCTCACGCATAACGTGGTTCACCAGCATATCATATACTTCTCTGCAAAACGTATGCCCGGATTTCTTCTCCACATAAATATTTCGCTGATCGATTCCAAGCTCTAACAACTTTTTGATCTGTCTGTCCGGGTTCTGCTCTTTTGTGGATACTCTTACATAACCAAAGTCCATGTTCTCACCTCTTTTCCTTTCTAAAATATGCGTCGCTAAAGGTATACCTTTTAAGACTCTTTTTTCCTGCCTGGTTCCGGCATAAAAAGTGTCGCTAAAGGTCGGTTTTGACTTTTGCGATGTCGCAGGTCTGCTACACCACCTTTAGCGACATATTATCTTATACGCCAGGGCGCCCTTAGTTCTTACAGCTTATCCACAAAAATTTCTTATATGGTGAACATCCGGATGCACTGCAGGAGTGCTGCACACAATTCCTGGTACAGATCTTCATCAAATATCCCAAGTTCCATGGCATTCTTAATAAGAAGTGGCCGGTACATCCGATGGATCTGCCGAATGGCTTCCGCCTCTCCTTCCTTGGCTCTTCTTAACAGGTCTTCAAAATTCATCTCGCTTCCCCTCCATTTCTTTTCGCAGTTTTGTGATAATGTAGAAATAGACGGCTTCCGCCTGCTTTTCCGTCATTCCAAATTTTTCTCCGATCTCCCGGAAGGTAAGTTCCCCAAAAAGCCTCGCAAACAGGATCTTCTTATGCCTCTCCTTGAGTCCATCTAACGCATGGAATAATCCCCTGCTTTCTAACGTTGTGATAAACTCTTCAAAGCGTTCCCAGTCCATCACAATAAATGCCGACTGTTCCACCTGGTAGCCGTGATATTGGATTTCAAAATCCAGGTAGCTTTTATAACTTTGATCCTCGAAAACAATCTCCTTTGCAAGGATTCTATTTCTTTTCCCAAAATAGCTTGCTTTTCTATTCGCGATTGCCGCCTGCAGATACGCTGTGAAGCGGTTCTGGATCGCATCTGTATATCTGTCCTTCATTTTCTCCTCCGTATGATTTGTATTTTTCTGATCATGCGGAGGATGGCGGTCCCCTGATCCGGACAAAAAAGAAGAAAACACTCCGCTGCTTTTTAAGCTTCGGACTGTCTTCTTCATGTATGGTACTATATGAACTTATCTTTTGGTATGCTGTTACCTTACCCGAATGGGTGCAGACTGCTGCAGAATAAACAACTCTTTTTTTAGCAGCTTGGGATTCCCTCCAGACGCAAAAAAGTCAGCCAATACTCTCTACCGCCCCATACTTATAATACTTAGAGGTATGAGGCCGTTATAGGAAACTATTAGTTTCCTTTTTGGTATGTTGTCTGCTTTTTTACTTTTCTTTGGTATGCTCTTACACTACCATTAGGGAGGTGGACAGATGCCTTTATTATTCGATGATAACAAACTATTCAGCATTCAGCTAAAAGACGCACGCAAGAATATGAACCTCACGCAGGCCAAATGTGCAGAATACTTAAATATCTCCACAACGTTTTATAAAGAGCTTGAAAGAAACCAAAGTAGCCCCAGTCTCGAACTTTACTATAAAATTTGCCGGAATATGCACATATCTGCGGATTCCTGCATCTTCCCCCAAGACCGGACTACATCTGCGTACAATGACCTGCTGTTGCTAATTTCCCAGTGTTCAGAGTCTGATCTTAACGTCTTATGCGCCACCGCCAGAGCTCTGATCGAGGAATCAACTTCAGCCAGCAAAATATCATAAATAAATACCTCTATATTATATATATGGTAAGTGCAGCCCATTTCTTACAAACAGGCTGCACTTTTTCTCTTTTAAGTTGATTGCATTAGTAACTTCTACTGCCATGCTTCAGAAAAAGAATTGCACGACTAACTTCTGCTTTGCCCCAACAAACTTAAGAACTTAATAGTGCAGGATTCCCAATGCAAAGTAGTCCATATAGCGCATTTATCATTTTACAGCAATCCAGTTTCGTAGCTATTGTAGTTTTTCTTCCATGAGCAATCCAATGGCGATTCAAACTTTTGGGTTCAGTCTCAGGCTTGTCAAACTCACTATATCTTTGAAATCCCTCCATTGTTTTTGTCCATGTAATATACATACCAAACACAGTTATTTCTTTTTCTCCCAAACACTCCCATTCCTCATCCGATAATTTCTCCATCTTGTTTCTAATATCTTCAATTCTCCTTGAAATATTTGTTGAAGCATTACTTGTTGCTTCTGTCAAAACTCCGTCAAACACTATCACAGCTCCTGCTAATGCTAAATCATACAGCTCTGCCTCTATTGCTTTAACCGTTTGCTGTAATATTGACTTATTTGTAGCTGATAGCAATTCCGACGATTCCATTTCTTTACATAAGGTATCATAGTCAATAAACCCTTTATCCTCTATCCGTTCTAAAAGATATTGGTCTACGTCATAAGAATTAAGTATTTTTTCTACGTCATCACTCTGCAACGGGTTCCAATATGTAAATTGATGATCCGCTAAAATGTTAAATGCGCGAAGCGGCTTTGTTTTTTCTGTAAAATCTATTAGGAGACTTTTTGCGTTTTGTTCAACTGCCTTCCACTCTTCAGCATACGGTTTTAGCTGTTCCTGTAAAGAATTAATAAAAACACTGAATCCTGCAAATTTTTCATTCCATCTCTCAAAATCCATCGGATACTCCCCTTCTTATTAAAAATTCAATGTGAAACCATATTTTGATTTCCTTGCTCGTATTATTTAATTATACCACTTTTACTCTTCATTCTCACAAAAAATAGTACCTATAAGCTTTAGAAACTGATCATTATTGCTACCCTATTACACTAAAACACTGACTTGCATGGCTGGATTCGCAAGCATCTGTTTTCTGATTGTTGCTCTACTATCAACTATTTTACATTTTGTATAAAATGAAACCCGGCAGACACACATAACTGATATGTATCTGCCGGTTTTTTATTGATGATTCTGAAAAGCACTGAGGGATGCCATGATACCCTGCATCGCAGATTCGTCGAAGCCTATTAACGGATCCTCTTCTGTGATCTGCTTTTTTGGTTCGGTTTCCGGCTGTAAGGAAGCTGTTTCCGGTTGCACCGCAGGTATCTTCCCATCAGCACCCTGCTCACGCATGATCTGTAACACGATCCTTTTGATTGTTTCATAATCATAGGACACTGCCCCACCTGTCTGCGGTACTTCTCCCTTCTCTTCCAGTGTCCTGTATGTGAGAACCGCTTTTACAATGTACTGCGCCTTTTCCCGCTCCAGGGAATTGAGGAACTCTGCCACCTGGATATGCTCCGGGTTGTTCTTCTTGAACCCTATTGTCATTACATACGGATTTTTCTTTTCTGTAGCCATAGCAATCACCTGCCACTCTTTTTCTGCACCTGATACAATATTTCGTATCCTTTTGCATTCGCACAGATATCCTCTACAAAAACACATTTTCCGATTTTGTCCGTATTCTCTAAGTATTCCCTGAGTAATTTCGCTCCACCGCCGATAAACACAATGCATCCGGTTTTTAGATCGATTCCTCTCTCTCTGAATGCCCCCAGGAAATCATCGACATACTGCTTTGTCATCTGCTTTACCAGTCTGATTACGCTGTCGCTGTAATCACTGTTTTTGCCAAGAATAATCGTATCAATGTCCGTATCTTCTAGGAGCATATCGAAATCGGAGCTGACACGGGAGATAATCCGGTTATACAACGTAATGACACCTTTTTCCAGGGAATCGCATACTGACAGATCCGGTCTGCCCTCCCGAAGCAGCAAATAATCTAAAGTAAATCCACCGATGTCCACGGTTACTACACGGTTATATGCTGCGATCTGCGGATAAATTGTCATTGCTGCAGCATAGTCCTGGGGAAAAACGGCTGCTTTCGTAATCTGCACCAGGTATTCCCTTTTGTTAAAGGTAAACCGCTGTACACCCGGTCTTACAAAATACTGGCCAAACTTCTCAAAAAGAGCGCCATAATGCTTCGGAGGCAGCCCCACCGGAAGTTCTACCTGGTAAATGGTATCCTTCTGGGGCTGTGTGCGCCTCTCCAGTTCTTTACCGATGCCAAACAGGGTAAGAATGAAAAATCTATCGTCCAGGGTCTTGTCCCTCATATAGGGGATACGCTCTCCGGTAAGGGAATAGTATTTCCCATTGTACTGCAGGTACTCTCCGAGCACCGGTTTTAAGTCGCTCTCCACAAGACCGGAAGTAAATACTTCTTCAGCAGTTTTCATGTTGCGGTTGCCATGATCCAGGGGGATCGTAATTTTCTGATATGTCATAATATCATCACTCCTTTACGTATTCTATAATTATATATACGCATTGTGGAGGCTACATCTTACAACCTATTTAATTATTTTCCATATATCTTGCCTATTACTAATGAAAATGCCATTATATATATATGCCATTTATTTTTATTACGCAATTTTCTGTCTGATGTTCAATGATTGAAATTTATGGAGAAATGAGTATATATGTTACAACCAACGTTACTAAATCAAATAAGCAATATCTACTATATAGCAGATAGCGTCTGGCGGTCTGCGTATTCTGGCGGGGCATGGGACGGCAGAAGAATGTCAGAGCAGATCACGCCGCCCTTTTTGGTGTAGTCGCTGTATTCGCCGTAATACTCGCTATACAATCGCTCCCCGGCACGGTAGGCGGCAGAAGCAATAGCGGACTGTCCTGCGCTTCGCTTAGTCTGCGTGACGCTCAGATGAAATAGTGCCATCGGCTTTCAACTCCTTTTCTCTGTTTGCTTGGCTGATGTGGGTAATCGCCATGTGACGGACGGCTCGCTGGACTTCGGACAGGGAAAAGATGTGTTCCATCAGCTCTGTCATTTCGGTGCGTGTGAGATCTTTGACCTCCGGGGCAAGGCTCTCAATCGTTCCGCCCAGATTGCAAAGGCGGTGGGTGCGCTTGGTGCGTTCGCCTTTCTCCAGATACTTCTTTCTGTTCTCCAGACGCTCCAGCTTGTGCTGTTCCTGTGCAAGCTGCGTCTCGGCTCGTTCCTTTTCGGCTCGAAGCTGTTCAAGGGTTTTCGGTTTTGTCATTGTAATTGACCTCTTTTTTTGATTTTGCGGATAAAAAAAGACCGTCAACTTTTCGCATAGTGCGACCAGTCAACGGTCTGATTTTCAGTATTAAATTGTATCACTTATGATAGAAATTTAGTTAATACCTGTTCATTTTTTACTCATATAATGCTGGCAATTCATCTTCCGATGCAGTTGTTACTTCGTAGTCGTAATTCCCCCAGAATGCTCCTATATCGGCTGAAGTGAAGAAATCTTGTTCCATGCCTGTTGTGATGACTCTTCCAGCTTTTACAGCGACCTCCGAATAGATAACCTCATAAGATGTACCATCAGAAAGATTAAATCGGAAACTGGTCACTGAGCCACCAGCAATAGGTTCAGTTGTTTTATCTTTCAGAGAAACACTTTCAAAAGTCTGATAAATTTCTTCAATATCTTCTGATTTGGTAATCACTTTTTTCTCCGCATCCGCAGGAATAATGAAGCGGAACATTTCCACATTTTCGATACTGGACAATTCAAAAGGAAAGTCGATATTTTTTTCTTCATTGCAAGCAGTTAGTGTGAAACAGAGCATAACTGCCATAACCAGTATAAACATTTTTTTCATGTAAATCACCCTTTCTTGCTCACCATTTGGCTGATAGATATTGATGCAATTTATAAACCTTGCTGGCGGCGAACAGCATTTCATGCTGTTTGCGGACGGCAAGTCCACAAGGGATAGCCGCATAAGCGGCGCCAAATCCAAGAAAACCTAGGACATATCCAAAGAAATTATTTGTTGTCACAGCAATTCCTAAAAGTATTGTTGCAATCCCCAATAACTCAATCTTAATTCCTTTCATAGCAAATACCTCCGTTACAAACTTGAATTTGTCAAAGAGGATTATTCCAATATTCCACAGTATTTCTATTTACATCATAAAAAGTAATATTACCCGCATTTATAGGCAAGACAATCGCAAAAGGTTTATTGCGGTCAATATCAACCACTTGAATTGTGTTGCCATCATCTATTTCAAGTTGTTGCACCTGCTGTTGATTCATAGAAATAAATGCTCGTTCATTATATCCCTCTACAGTAAACTCCACAATTCCTCTTTGAATCCCCGAAAGAGTTCCACCTCCACGGAAAAAATATCCGAAGGAAAGTCCTGGACGATTGACATAGACGGAAAAAGTGTGGTCGCTCATGTCTTGAGAATAAGAAATATAAGCAGCCATCGTGTTAGAAACGCTTCCATCAAGCGTCCAATCATCTTTAATCTTCTGCGATGAACGAATATCCGTTTCCAAATTGGTCGAAGTCATACCGATGTTATTGTTTGCATAAAGAAATCCAACGAATAAAATGCAAACTAAAACAATCCCTATCACAATTTTAAGAAATCTCTTTTTCATGCTATCAAAACTCCTTGCCAAATTCCGATTTTTCGTTCTCTGCGACGACCCAATAAACGGGAAGTTATTTTACTTGCGTTCCATAAATCCTATGATTGAAAAAATCAATCCTACAATCCCAATTCCGATAACGAGCAGCCCCATTCCTGATGAGCAAAGAGAAATTATAATGGCAAAGAGTAGTATTGCAATACCTAATCCAATTTTCTTCATTGTAAATCCTCCTTTACAAATGTCGATTTTCTCAATTCTCCAAACTTGAATTTTCTCAATTCTTCATCTCTGTTTTTTTCCTTTTCCAATTAATTAATAGACCAATCGTTGAAATAACAAAAATTAATGCTGATGTTAGAGAAAAAATACCATCAGTAACCACAAATATGATAAACGTGGCTAATGGAATATAATTAAGAATACTTTTCAAAATTTTCATGTCCAATCCTCCTTTTTAAAATCTCATTAATCTTATAAAATATTTTGTTCTAAAAATTCCGATTTGTTGCTCACTTTTCGTATTCAAATTATACCATAAAACTTGTGAACACTTCTACCGCACCTTTGGACTATATGAGAAAAGTCCGAACAGTTTTCTGCCCGGACTTCCTCGCTCAATCGTAAATCAATTCCGCTTTCACAATCTCCTCTGACTGTGCCTTGCAAGCGTTCATCTGCCGCACCCATTCCATTTGGTTTTCGGCTTTCAGCCTTTCGGTCACGCCGTACTGCTTTGCCAGCTCTGGCACGATCAGTTCCATGCGGCTTCGTGCCGCTTCGTCAATCTCGGCGCAATGCTCAAAGAGCTTGTCGAATAGCGCCAGCTCATTGAACAGTATCGGGCGGTGCATTTTCAGATACGCCTTACCTGAAGTAAATAACCTACCCAATGATGAGACAATAGCTGCCATGAAAGAAGTAGACGAAATGCGTAAGCATCCTGAACAATATCCATCCTTCACTTCCGTTGATGGGATGTTTGACGCGCTCTTAAAAAGTGAAGATTCTGACGAAGTTCACTCCCCAATATAATTTTAATTACATCCATAAAAAAAGAGCCTATCATGCGCCTAGTGCCTCTGATGCATCAGATCCTTTGGCTAACGTCCGAAACGTCCATGAAAATAGCTCTTTTTCTAACTTTGGGTGCCACAGGGTTCCTGCATGGGTCCGTTACCCACCGCAACCAATTACCTGTTGTGCACGTGACAGGAATTACACTCTTGATATAAATATACCCTACTTTACTTACTGTGTAAATATACCGTAAGTATAATTCGCTTGTCACATTTCCTTTTCTCTGTACCATGGATTTGCATTACGTGCATACAATTTCGCTCCGTACTTCGTATAATCCGCATCCACATTTTTCTATCAGATATTTCTCTCCTTTTTCATTTAATTCGTTGCATCTCTTTTCTGCCTTCTTTTCGGATGTCCAAACAGAATCAATTTCAAAATATTCATCCCCATTGCAGCAACAGCAGATCACTATATACACCATTTTCATCCTGTCTACTTCCTTTCCAATACAAAAGGGATAGGGCAATTAAATTTCCCTAAATTTGGACTTACTAATGGAAACCAGGTAATCATCCACGCCTTTCACGTTTTCTGCCCAGTTACCGTCTGTATCCGTATCCCAAGTAAGCGTCTTACCCTGAAGGCCAAGCTCCTTGCAGATTTCAGCCAGCTTATTGCAGCCACGGTTGATATTATCCCGTTTGATCTGCTTTTTCTCGCAGGGAATACGCTGCTTCTTCCAGTCCTTACGATAACAGGGACATTCCTTACAGTTTTCACTGTAATCCCCCTGGCAGACCGGTCTAAGCAGCTTGTCCATGTCATAGGCTTCATAGAGGAACCTGGTTCCCAGCTCTTTCATCTCATTTAAGACTGGCATCAGGTTTGCTGACTGGTTGACTCCGGGAACACACAGGAAGGTTCTTCCGGATAACGCATGGGCCAGATCTCCTTTTAATGGTCCTTCCGTAACAAATACCGTCTTATCTCCCGGCTTTCCAACGAAATGCACAGGGCTTCCGGAAGTCGTCCCTCCTTCAAAGTTGACGCTAGACAACCAGATATACTTTCTGCCATCGTAAGGGTGATCTAATCTAATCTGTACGCCGGTAATGAGTCCATCCGGATTTTTCACCGGGATCATAAAACCGGAGGCTTTTCTGTTAAAATAGATCGTCCATTCTCCGTCCTTATCCCTGTAAAATCCCGGAACGCCTTCTACCGTGCATCCTTCCTCGATCAGCCGCTTGGTAAGCTTTTTATAGCCATATACCGGAGTACTCTTATACCCGTTTGCTTCAATCTGTTCTTCCGTGAATCCACGCTTTAACAGACTGTCTTTATGGCAGTCTGCCAGGATCAGCATCTCAAACAGCCTGGTATAAGTCTTATGCTTTACGGCATCTTCTGCCATTTCTGCATTTGTGATCTGTGGTCTGGTGCTTTCTATCTCTCTTCTATGGATCTGCTCTCTCTTAAATGCACTTCCACCGGTAGCCTCAATGATCTCTTTTCTGGCGGTCTGGAGATCTACCCCGTATGCTTTCGCATACAGATTTAGCATTCCTCCGCTCTCACCGCACCGGTTGCAACGGAATACATTCTTCTGAAAGTTCAGATTCATTTTCCCTTTGTGGTCGTCACAAAGCGGACAGTCTACATCCAGGCTTACCGTATTCCGATGTCTGATCCGCAGATTCATCACACTTGCCACGTCACGAATCGTAAATGGAAAATCCTGCATTGCTGTACCTCTCCTTTCTATCGGACCCACAAAATGTGGGGCCCTATATTTTAGCAGGCAGGTGCAAGTGCCTGATCCAGCAGATACTTTGCTGCTGCACGAAGCAGGTTATCAGGACCTTTATAGGAATCCACATACCATTGTAAGGATCCCGGCTTCTCTACTGCAATCTGCCCCAGAGTCTTACCCTTGTAACATCCGGCAGAAACTACCACCTTTACCGCTAAATCTCTGGTAAGCTTTCCGTAGATGTCATTTACCGGCATATCCCTTGTAATGCCAACTGTGGACTCCGGAGCCACATTATTTTTCATGAACTGCTCCTGTGGTGTCTGCTCCGGCTTCTTCGTAGGCTGCTGTGCTGCCTTGGGCTGCTGTGCTGCCTTGGGCGGTTGTGCGTCCTCTTTTGAAACCTCCTCCACCTGCATGATCTCATCCGGCATCGGGATATAATCCTCAATTCCACACTGTCCCGGAATCATATCTTCCATCAGGTTTTCTCCAACACTGCTTCCAAAAACTTCCTCCGGAATGTTCTCCGGACAGATGGGAGTTCCTGCCATCACTTCTTCATCGATGGGTGCCTCCGTTACTTCCGGATCCATCTCTTTTTCACGGTCTGCAAACTGAAGTCCGAAGCCTGCATCTGATAATGCCCGTCCCACAGCTGCCGTCTCCGCAAGTTCCACATACTTCTGACCGATCTCTGAATCATCCATTCGGTACTTCTGCGCAAACGCATTGGCAACATAGGAATCCTCCGGATCATTCTTGCTTAAATACACCTTAGCTTCTACAATTGCCATCTTCTCCGTGATACTACGGATCGTTTTCACGATCTTTCCTTCCGGATAGCAGAGGCGAAACCACAGTTTACGGTAAGCTACATCCAAGTAATATCTGGATGACTGGTCTTCCTTCTGTATCAGGCGCATAAACTTTCTCGGATCGAATCCTTCCACCTGGTGTAATGCTGCTACGGCTGTTTCCTGCTCATACATATAGGTCTGTTCACTCATTCTTTTTGCTCCTTCCATTTAAGGAAGGTGATATATAATAAATACCGCCTTCCCGCCTGTTTCTATGAATTTTTCTTTGCTGTAATAGATATGGTGCATTCGTCATCCTTGAAGTCCCGTACTTTTATCCCGGTGATATCCTCGCTGACTATGCAAAACCCTGCATTTTCTATTACATCTTTTAACTGTTCTGATATTCTGGATGCTTCCCTGATATGGCAGGTCTTACATCCACAATGCGTCGTATTACATAATATCTTCTTCCCATCCTGCACATAGATGTCCGGATAGCATACGTTGAACCCTAATCGTTCCAGCATGGTGTCTGCATACCCAAAGAGTACCCACATCAGCTGTTCATCCATAGGGAACCGCAGTGCTGCCTCGTTTCTGTCCATCTCAAGTACAGTAAGGAAATATTCATACGTGGCATTTAATAACTTTGCTCTTCTTTGTTTCATGCACTCCGGCATTACTATTTCGCTCATGCTATACCTTTCCTCCACTTTCCTCGTTGACTGCAGTCTTAAGATCCGTCCCTTCTCCTATATGGTAACGCTCATAATGCCAGTGATATACATTGTAAGCAGGCGTATACCATACCTCATTTTGAGGATCTATCCCAGGGTTGGTAATAGAATTACCGACAATTACGATTGCCGGAATAAATAACACCGAAAGCTGCAGATAACACATAAGAGCTGCTGATCTGTCAACGTCCTGTGCCACAGCCAACACCTGATAACCTGTAATTCCCATTTCTCTTACCGTTTCATAAAAAGAGAGTAAAAGGGCTCCGGATCCACATGCAGGATCGCTTACTGTAACATAACCCTTTTGGGAAATTTCCCCTGTAAGATTCTCGGTGGATAAACTTAATAAAGTCATCAGCTTGCATACATCATACGGAGTAAAAAACTGCCCTTTTTCATGCTTTTGCAAATCAAGCCTGTGATACATCTCTCCTAAAAAATCCTGCCCCGGATTTTCTTGCAGTGCATCCATGATGTTCGCATATAAACTCATTATTTTATACTGCTCTTTTTCGGAATATTGCTCCATTATCTTGTCAATCTTTTCAAGACCGCTCTTATCCTGACTCCGTAAAAAGACTGATTGCGTTAAAGCGCAGGCATAAATCACATCTTTCCACACTTTTTCTGCTGAATATTTTCTCGCAAGTTCCTGAAATGTCGCATAAAACTCATCGGCATATTTATTCATTGTCATCCTCCTATGCTGAAGCTTTCTTCGTAAGCAGTGCGTTGTATTCCCTTACGATCCGCTCTCCAAGACGGGTATTTCGCTTGTCGCACGCCGTGTTATGGATTGCCTGGTAGAGAGCCTTCTTACTGCCTACAATGACTATTTTTTCTTTTGCCCTGGTGATCGCCGTATAGAGGATGTTACGCCGTAACATCATGTAAAACATGGGAAGCCATGGAAGGATCACAACCTTATATTCACTTCCCTGGCTCTTATGTACCGTTGTTGCATATGCGTGTTCGATAAGGTCTGCATCCTCTGCACTGTATTCCACGATTCTTCCATCCGAAAAGGACAGTCGCATAAGATCCACGCCATCCTCATCCTGATAGATATCCGTGATATACCCGATGTCACCGTTACTGATGTCATTCTTATTTTTGTTATGGATAATCCGGTCTCCTTCCCGGTACAGCGCATTGCCGGCCTTTAATTCCCTGGCAATACTGCTTTTCGGATTTACCATCTCCCACAGCCTGTCGTTTAAGGCATTAACGCTTGCTTCTCCCTTCTTACGAAATGGAGTAAGTACCTGCACATTGTCAACGCCATACGTATCCACAAAGAATCTGTAATATTCCGCAACCTTGTCTGCCGCTTCCGCTGCAGTATCCGCCGGACAGAAGATAAAGTCATCTCCATAATCCAGGTTCGTATCATTCTCCTGCATCTTATGGGCGTTTGCTGCGATCCTGCTGTCCTTTCCCTGACGGAATACCATGTCAAGGATTGTGACCGGGATCACACCGCACAGCACAAGCTCGCGGAACACATTTCCGGGGCCGACACTGGGTAACTGGTCTACATCTCCTACGATCACCACGCGTACACCCTCTTCGATGTGCTTGAAAAGCTCATAGGACAGCCGCATATCAGCCATCGTAAACTCATCCGCAATGATAAAATCCTCGGATAACATTTCGTCCGCAGCCTCACACTCCTCATCGTTATTTAATCCAAGCGCACCATGGAGCGTCAATGCATCACTTTTTCCGGTGCTTTCCGCCATACGTCTGCTGGCTCTGCCTGTGGGAGCAGTTAATAAGATCTTTTCTTCTCCCAGCTTTTCGCTGATGTATAACAGAACCCGCTGCACCGTAGTCTTACCGGTGCCGGGACCGCCGGTGATAATACTCACCAGATTTGTGAATGCCTTCTTTACTGCTTCCACCTGCTTGTCTGACAATAACAGCAACAAATCCTTCTGCGCCTGCGTGATCAGATCTTCCAGTCCTGCAGGCGGCATATACGTCTGCACCAGGAGTGTAGCCAGATCCTTCGCTGCTTGTGTCTCAAAATGATAGAGTTTGGCACTATACAGGGCACCGTCCTCATAGTAAAGGGCTTTGTCATGCACCATCTGGTACATCACCTTATACACCTCTACCTCGGTAACTACTTCTTCTGCATAACCTCTGTTTAGCTGCTCATGCACCTGCTTTTGGAATTTCTGCTTATCGGCATAGAGATTACCGTTCTGCATTTCCAGTTCATGCAGTAGCCGATACAGCCTTCGATCCTTAATGGCTCATTGGGTCTGCAGTGATTCGCTCTGGCGATCTCATCCACGGTAAGGAACCCAAATCCACTGATCTCACACAGGGCAAACGGCTGGTTCTTTACGACATCCAGTGCCGCATTCCCGAAATGCTCATAGATCTTACGGATTTTCTTGGGTGTTAACTTAAACGGAGTAAGATAAGCTGCCAGATCCCTGACCGCATGACTGTCCTGATATGCCGAAAGTATTTTATCCAGTTTTTTCCTGGTGATTCCCTTGATCTCCAGTAGGGACTCCGGGTAATCATCCAGAATTTCAAACGTTCTGGTGCCATACTTTTCGACAATCAGTTTTGCCGTCTTGGGACCGATCCCTTTTACCATACCGGATGCCAAGTAGCTTTCGATTCCTTCTACACTCTGCGGGCGGATCTCTTCAAAATAATCTACTTTGAACTGCACTCCGTGGCTGTTTTTCTCCCAGTCACCATGCAGATCTACTTCCGATAGCTTATTTGCCGGAAGATTATTTCCGATAGCGGTAAATTCATATCCAGGGCCTTTATAGTAATTACTTCTGGCTGCCTGTGGCACCGATTCTGCTTCCGTAACATATACATAGATGCAAAATCCATTCTTCTCATAGACCGTTTTTACAAACTTACTTTTCATCTGCTTCCTCCTCGTCTTGATAACAGAAGATACAAGCACCTTCCTCTTTTTCTATCATTCGATAAATTTCCTTATGATACCGTTTTGCTTCTTCAATCTGCTCTTTCATATTTGGTGTTATCACATCTCCGCAGACTATGACGATATCACAGGACTTAGCCATTGACTTTTGTAGGCTCTTCCTGAAGAACGCATCTGATAGGTTTGCGTTATTAATCGCAAAAGCAATGTATTTAAAAGTGCAGCACTTAGGCTCTCCTCTTCGGAACACTCTTTTGTAGTGCTTGCGGAGCTCATATTCCTTTTCTGCATCTTCTTCTGTGACCGCATCACAAGGTGCGCATATAAGTATTTCTGGTATCTTTCTTTCCTTACACATATTTTTTCTCCTGTTCTACATACATGGTAATAATCACTCCCTTTTTGCCTTCCACTACCCGGTAAATTGGGATATTTAATACCTTTGCCTTTGTAATCTGTACCTGCATTCCACCTGTCACTTCCCTGCCACATACAAACATCGCATGGCAGTTTTTAAGGATCACATCTTCGATCTCTACCCGGAAATCCTTTGCCTCCTTTGAAGGCCCGGTAAGGTAGCTTCCGGGAGCATAAGTCTTATAGTGGTACATATCCTCTATAAGAGCCCGAAAATGCGATACAAGTGCGATTTCCTTTGCGTGAGCGATGGAATCCTTAGCATCATACGGTGCACAGATAAATACAACCTTTCTGTTCTCCATACCGCTATGCCACCTTTCTTTCCTTTACGACAAATCTCCGGTTCTCCGTCGTCTGCACGTAATCGTCATAGACATCCGGGTGCTGGATTTTCAGTTTCTCCAGTCCTTTTTTGTCAATGGAGGTACGGTAGGTCGGATTATAGGACACCTCATACTTTGTGGTGCCATCCATGATCGTGCCGCTGCAGCTTGCTCCTAATTCTTCCAGAACACCAAGATAGGACTGCTTCATTCTCTCCTCCAAACGCTTTACCTCGCCTTCCAACTTCGCTTTTTCCTGCTTCAGGCTCAGATACGTCTTGATCCCTGATAGATTCTTTGTGGAAAGAATGACACCTGCGGCCTGCGGATCTGCTGGACCATAATGCTTTTTGATGCTTGCGATCACAAGATCTGCTTTCTCTACGTAATCCGGCTCCACCTTCTTCAACACCTTTTCTTCCCAGAAGTACTTCTCTTCCGCAATAAGATCCTCTTCCGTCTCCAGGTCTCTCTCCAGGGGACGTATAAAGAACTCCTCTGCATTGTTCCCGTAAAGACAGGCAATATAGGCCTTATCAATGTTCATGACGGACATATAGTGCCGTACCTGGTACTCATAGTTGACCGGGATTGTATTATTTGCCCATTTTTCCTGACAGTTGTAGTTGGTTGTCTTACACTCCAGGATTCCATACGTACCATCTGCAAATTCGATGAAAAAGTCCACGTCTGCAAGCATAAAGCGATACAGCGGATGTCTGAACATCGTGCGCACTGGAAAAATCTTAAGTCCTGTCTTTTGCGAAAAGATTTCTGCTACCAGATCTTCCAGTCTGTGTCCTACTTCCTTTGCTACCCAGTTATCCTCATTCTCCTGAAAAGCCGGACGGATACCTGTTTTGTCGTAAAAGAGATCTCTTTTGGTTGCAAACGGGGAAACTCCCATGATTGCTGCAGCATCACTGCCACCGATTCCTTTCTTACGGTAATCTAACCATTCCTCTCTTGATAATCCGGAAATATCCACAACTGCTTCCGGCTTGTAATTTAAGTTAAGACTCATATTCTTTCTCCTTCCATACGACAGAAAAAGAGAAGGGGATGCCTTCTCTTTTCTGCCACTGTTCTATATTTCATTCTGTTTCTATCTGTTCAGTTCGCTGAGCGGTTTCCCCAGATAGTCTATGGTGACCTCTTGTTTCTCGCGGTCAAAGTAATAAACGCTGTTGGAAAGTCTTTCCTCCGGAGAAACATTGCTTGCATTTACCTCTTCCACCATTTCTTTCTGCTTTGCTCTCTGCTTTCTTGTACCTTCAACCGGTAATACCAATACTTCATGGATGCTGGATGGATAGATAAACAGATTACTGTGTAACTCCTCCGCTATCTGATTCAGTGCCGGACCATTTAAAAGTGAGCTTGCACCCAGATATTTGGAGTTTGTTGTCAGGATATACATGGGAATCTCCACTCCCGGAGGAAGCTCAAAGTCATCCTGTTGTGCCAGCAGATCACTCAGTTTGCAACAGAATGCCTCTTTCATCGTGTTCTTCAAGGCAGTAGTAAACATTTCCTCTTTGGAAACTCCCCAGATTTCCAATAATCTGTCAGTGACATAGATAAAGCCCGTTCTTCCCACGGGAGCTTCGTCATTTCTGACACACGCAATGACCGCCAGGTCAAGGATCCGCTTATGAGGTCTGCTGGATAAAGTTTCCTTGTTTGCCTCATAATTACATAGTGCAACTCTCAGATTTTCCTTCGCCCTGTCATATTCATAGACATTTCTTTGTAGCTCCTCATCGTCTATTTCATAGCAGGATCTGATATCCTCCAGAATGTAATCTATCATCTCCTCAATCTCTTCATTGGTCCCCTGAAATCTCTGATAGAAATTATCTACATATACCGTAGGACCTCCTATGTTGCCTTTTAACATTATAGAAATTCCATGTAATATCGTTCCATTATTCTTATTTACGTCTACCGGGGATACCTCATATCCTTCTCCCAGCTTATTCTTTAATTCTTCCATCAGTTTCTTTCTTAATTCTTCCATTTGTCCATTCTCCTTTGTTTTTATTTACATTTCCGGGAAATCATACTCTGCCCAGTTCATTGACAGTGCCCTTGCGATCTGCTCTTCCATCTTGGCGATACGGCTGCCCGAAGCTCCTTCGCACTCCAGCATGAAAAGGATCTCTGAAATAGCGAAATAGATATCATGTGCCGTACAGGACCAGACATCGTACTGTGCCTTGAATAAGTCCAGTGCTTCTGCCTGATATTTCTTAGGAATTGCAAGCTTTGCCATTACTTCGCTCATGCAGTTCACCGGATTGGCGATCCGCACTTCTAAAAGCTCTGTAAGCTTTCCGATCGCAAGCTGATACTTTGCATAGAGTTTCTTAAGCTGTGCATCATAGTCTGCCATTGTGCTGCCGTTCTTATGAACAAGCTTTAATGGAGACCCCAGGTTGACACTCTTTCCATCCTTTACGTTTAACAGCATAGGGTAGATATTGGCTCCACAGGTTCCGGTATCTGATGTAGTAACCCGCACCATGGGGATCATGTCTTCCGTCGTCTTCCCAAGAAGGGAAAGTTCCCTGCTGTAAGCCGATAACAGACCTGACTCATCAATGCTCCACATGGCAGATACCATGTCATGCTCATAGAAGCCTGCCATATACCTGCAGCCTTCAAATTCCTCCTGCAAATATTGCATGGTGTGAAGGAATATCTCCTCCATGTTAAGGATGGCGTAATCATTGCAGTCTCCGCTTAATACTGCGGATACCTTTCCTTCGCTGATGCGGAGTAATGCCTCTCCCTTTGTGACTTTCAGTACGTCATTTAATATCCTGGCATAGACGTTTCTCTCCACCCTGCGAAGGCCGCTTCCCTGGATACCTGCACGGTCCAGAATGCTCTTAATGGCGCAGTCCCTCACTGGTAACATATCTCCTCGGTATTTGAGCATTAACGCCGTATTTGCAATCGTATCCGATATGATGCCATCATCCATGCCATCTTCCGTATACTGACTGCGTAGTTCTTTCTCAAAGGTACTCCCTGCAATAATAGGAACTAACCGCAGGTTTCTGACCTTTTGTCGGATCCATAAGGATTTTCCCATAATTTCATGTAGGCATGAAAAGAAATCCTCCTGTTCCCTGAAGACACCACTGTAAGCGTCTTCAAACACTCTTGCTCCATTCATTTGTTTTCCTTCCTTTCTTCTCCTCATTCGAGGTTATTTATCCAGCCGCTTTGCGGATTAAGCCCTTGTATGGGCAATTTCTGGCAACAAAAAAGAATGGCTGCACAATGAATCCATTCCTAAACTGCGTGTGGTATTGCCCACATATAAACTTATTTTTCATTTCCATTTTCCGGAAACAAAAAAAGTGCCAAAAATATGCCACTTTTACTTATGGCAATTTTTGACACTTACGTACAAACTTAAACAACGTGTGCTTCTATCCCGAACGGAATGCACAAAAATCAATTACAAGCTGAGAATAGCATATCTGTGATTACTCTGTCAACCGGCTTGTTAGAAATTATCTCCCCAGACTTCCTGCGCTACTTCTTTCACCAGTCGGAGTTTTGCCCACTGTTCTTCCTCAGTCAGCTTGTTACCGATTTCGCAGGAGGCAAATCCGCACTGGGGGCTTAAATATAATCTCTCCAGCGGAATATATTTTGCCGCATCATGGATTCTGTCAATGACAAACTGCTTGTTTTCCAGTGCGGGAGACTTGCTGGTGATCAGTCCCAGTACGACCTTTTTCTCTCCGGATACTTTGGCTAAAGGTGCAAAACCTCCGGATCTCTCGTCGTCAAACTCCAGGAAATAGGCGTTCACATTCTCTTCTCCGAACAGAATGTCTGCTACCGAATCATACGCGCCCTCACTTGCATAGGTGGAATGGAAATTGCCCCGGCATACATGGGTGTTAATGATCATATCCTTTGGTGCATTCGCGATTACCTTGTTATTAATATCCTTATGCGATTTCTGGAAATCCACAATCCCCTCTCTGGTGGTTCCGTACAGAGTGTGACCGATCTTATCCGCAAACATACCCCAGGTACAGTCATCCAGCTGCAGGTTTCTGCATCCGGCAGCATAGAGGTCATCGATTACTGTTCCGTATGCTTTTACGATATCTTCCACCAACTCCTGCTCGTCCGGATAATATTTCTTTGTACAACTTCGATTAAACGGCATAGTAAACTGCGCAAGAAACTGTGCCGGGGACGGTATGGTCTGCTTTGCCACAGTATTTTCATCCTCTAATGCTTTTACAAAGCGAAAATGATCTACAAAGGGATGCTCCCTGTTCAGTCCGATTTTTCCTACAATATATGTATCATCCACCATTGCCGCCTCGCCGTGGAACGGAAGACCTGTCTTGGTTGGAGTGTGACCGATGCCGTCAAATGCCCACATGAAATCCAGATGCCAGGTAGCTCTGCGAAATTCACCGTCCGTGATCACATGATAACCTAAGTCCTTTATCTTACGCACAAGTTCTGTAATGGCTTCATCTTCCACTTCCTTCAGTGCCGAAGCATCGATCTTTCCTTCATCAAACTGTCTTCTTGCTTTTTTCAGCTTTTCCGGTCTTAAAAAACTTCCTACAAAATCATAACGAAAAGGTGTCTGTAAATTACTCATTTTATTTTCTCCATTTCTTTTATTTTTTTAATTTTCCTCATTATATGAGATATGGAGAAATCTGAAAAATACATAAAAATTAAGGTTATCCATAGTTTCAAACTATGGACAAACCATTTACCCTAAATACTTCTGAAGGGCTTCCAGATAAGTGGTGCCCAGTCTGCTTAACATCCCTTTTTTGTGTGTAATATATCCGATCCGCATATCACTCTCATCAGCTAACGGCACAGCAATAATATCTTTGCCGTTTAATTTCTTATCGATCACGCCACTGCATACGGTGTAGCCGTTCAGACCGATCAGTAGATTGAAAAGTGTTGCTCTGTCACGCACACGGATATTTTTCCTTCGTTCAAAATCAGAGAATATCTCCTCAGAAAAGTAAAAGGAATTGTGTTCTCCCTGTTCAAAGGAGAGGTACGGATATTCTTCCAGTTCTTCGTTCCTGATTATACTGTTACCAGACAGCGGATGTTTCCTGCTGATAAATACATGGGGTCTGGCAACAAACAGTTGGTGAAATTCCAAATCGTGAGTTTTCAACAGCTTACTGAGTACCGCCTCATTAAAATCATTCAGAAACAGGATACCGATCTCGCTTCGCATGTGTGCCACATCCTCTATGATCTCATAGGTCTGTGTCTCCCGCAGGCTGAAATCATATTCTTCCTGCCCATACTGCTTGATCAGATCCACAAACGCATTAACTGCAAAAGAATAATGCTGGGTGGACACGCAGAACTGCTTTTTTCCACCGGAATTTCCCTTGTATTTATCCTCAAGAATTGCTGCCTGCTCAAGCACCTGTCTCGCATATCCCAAAAAGTCATCTCCCTCTTTGGAAAGCGTGATCCCCTTGTTGGTCCGGTTGAAAATAACAATATTCATTTCCTTTTCCAACTCGTGGATCGCGTTGGTTAAACTAGGCTGTGAAACATACAGCCTGTTGGCTGCTTCCGTGATGGTGCCGGTCTCTGCTACCGTTATTACATACTTTAATTGCTGAAGTGTCATTCTTTTCCCTATTTTTTATCCTTTTTACTTTCACCGTAAATGGCGACAGCAACGCACAGGATCGCTGCTGCAATCGCCAGCCAGAATGCCAGATCCATATATTGTCACTCCCAAAGTTTTCAAAATCTCTTCCTGAGGTTAGCACTCGCTAACCTCCGTGTCAATCATTCTTCCTTTGGGAAACAGGATTTATTCTCAGACAATATCTTTCAGTTCTTCCTCTTCCTGGCGTTTCATTTTCTCGATTTCTTTTTTATCCATACGCTCGATCACACGGGAAAACAACACGGTTCCTACTATAAACGCGATCACTTCCAGCGTAAGGTTGTCTCCGAATATCAACGTTGCCACAAAAAGGATCAACGCACTGATGATCATTCCGGCTTCTATATATTTCAGTTTTTCCCGCCAGCGCTGCATCATAAGATCAGTCCCTCCCTTGCATCCACACCAGTCTCCCTGCGGTTCAGGTAATCAAACGAAATCATCTCATGTTTCACATAGAGCCGCTCGAGTGTCATAATGGGAATCTTGTAAGAATCTCCCCGTTCTTCCCAATATCCCACGCCGTCTTCTCTCTCCTGCTCGATCAGCATGTGAATGTACGGATCTTTGTCGGTGTAGCAGATGTAGAACTTTTTCAGGCTTCCCATAGTAGGCGTGACTGCGATCTCCACATGGCCCGTCCGGTATTTCGCCAGCCACTTGATGGCATATTCGATCTGGGAAAAATCCGTGACGGTCTCCACCTTATCCCCGTAAGTTAAGGTGAATGTGTAGGTCAGAGACTTGTCGATCTTATACTTGGTGTATTTCGTTTTCTCCTTGTGGTATTTGACAGAAAAGTGAACACTAATCACAAAGATCACCAGACCCAGCAGAAACATGATAAGCGGCGGCAGGATCTGCTTCTCCTTTGTCGCACCGCAGAAATAAATAACCGGGAACACCATAAATACCAGTCCCACCATAATAAGACCGGAATAAAAGGATTCCCAACTCCTTTTTGTAAACATATTCTCCCCACTCCTTTGTATTATTTTCCACCATAGTAACACAAGAGTGGGGCTATCGTCATCTTTTTTAGAAAAGAATGTCCTCCGGCCGGATCTTATCTTTCTCCGTAATGGGACGGATCACCCGGCAGGGAACGCCTGCTGCAATCACTCCCGCCGGAATATCATGGGTAACCACACTTCCGGCGCCGATCACAGAACCCGCGCCGATGGTTACACCACCGCAGACCGTGGCATTTGTTCCGATCCATACATTTTCTTCCAGCGTGATGGGTGCAGAAGTACCGATTCCCTGACTGCGCTGTCCCGGGTCAACCGCATGTCCGGAGCAGGCCAGACAGACGCCGGGCGCGATAAATGCACCCGCACCGATATTGACGGGTGAGGTATCCAGAATGACACAGTTATAATTGATGACTGTAAGTCCGTGGGTATGAATATTAAATCCGTAATCGCAGTGAAAATCCGGTTCAATGCCTGTCATCGGATGACAGGTTCCCAAAAGCTCCTGTAAGATTTCCCGCCGCTTCTGCTGTTCCTTCGGAGCTGTCCGGTTATATTCCCAGCAAAGCTGTTTTGCCCGGTTCTGTTCCTCTCCCGGGATATTTTCATAGCCACTGGCATAGGCCGCAGGGCGCTTCATAATGTCTATAACGTTCATGTTTTACGCTTCCTCGCTTTTTCTTTTCCCGAAAACCTCACAATTTACAGTAATGTCACCATTCTCCTGGATGATAATATTCTGCCAGTGAAATGTATTTTCATTTCTTTCCACGAAACGCCATTTTCTATTGGGATTTTCCAGAACAGTTCCCGTCAATATTCCATTTTCCATGGTAAAACACAAATTTGTAAATTTACTCTTGCATGCATATACCATATCATAACAATGGGTCTTTGAATTATATATTCTGAGTCCGACACCATACTCACCATCCGGCTGTGGAGAAGTCTCCCTCGTTGCTCTGGAAGGACATATGAACATATCTTCAATACCTATCCCGTTGAGTACCCGTCTGAAGATCCACTCTCCTTTTAACTGGCGCTGCGGCCTGCTACGATCACCATCTATAAATTTATCTTTATAATCAAATTCCCAATCACCCAGCAATGGTGCAAACCAATCATATTCCTCCGGAATAGTTTCTTCCGATCGTCCATATAAAGCTTCTATAAAGCTATCCATATCTTTATACCTTCCCTATATCTGCATCATATTAATCCTGCAATAATCGCCCTCACATCTTTTATCCCCGAAAGCAATCCTCGACCTGTTTCACAATCGTTTCATCCAGCCAGCCCTTATTCGCCATATCCCACAGGATCTCACAAGCTTTTTCGTGAGACATGCCCTGTTTATAGGGACGACTTTCGGTCAGTGCCTGATAGATATCTATACATGCCATCATGCGCTCCTGCGTGTTCAGTTCTGCGGCGGTCTTCCCGAAAGGATATCCGGTTCCGTCCAGCCGCTCATGGTGGAATGCCGCCCAGTCGCGGATCTCGTCAAAATCATCTACGCCTGACAGAATATAATAGGTATATGCCGCATGATGTTTCATCACAGCAAATTCGTCCTCCGTAAGCCTTCCCGGTTTCTCCAGTATCTCATTTCCTACCGCTACTTTTCCGATATCGTGCAAAGCGCCCGCAAGGTACATTTTCTCCACGGTTTCTTCATCAAATCCCATATAGCGGCTCAACCGTTCCGCATCCTCTGCTACACCGATGGAATGGGTGCTGGTGAATGGAGATTTGTAATCGACGATCTGTGCAAAAAAGCTTGCCAGCTCCTCGATCTGCGCAAAGCTTAGCTCCTGTTTGATGCGGGGGATTTTCTCCCACAGATTTTTCTCAAATCTATCCTCTCCCAGTGTCAGAAAATGCGGCAGGGGAAACGCCCGCAGGAAAGCATCCACACATTCCTTGTCCACAACGGTTCCTTCATTTTTGTGAAGATATCCACAAGCTTTATTGAAAATATCCTCCGTGAAGCCCTTTGCACCGTACGCCCGGTCCAACAGATCGCTTAAATGAATGATGCGGGAAAAAAGCGGAACCTCTTCCCACGTTTTTTCAAACGGTCCACTCCCATTGGCATTTTCATGGTGATACAGAATTACATTCTTCACATCCGTATGGAAGGGAAGTCTCTGTATATTTTTTTCACCCAGGGTACAGTGAATTCCTACCTGAGAAGCTTGCACAACATTTGCAACATCCTTATGTAATTCTTCCTGAATATACTGTGTCAGTGCATTATCATGAAGCAGGGCACATGCTGCCAGATCCTGCAGGCTCTCACCGCTGATTCCCAGCTGCTCTGCCATGCAGACACTCATGTATGCCACACGCTTCGCATGTTTGTCAGACACATGTACCAGCTCTGCCTCCACACAGTCCAAAGCATACGAACAGGCTGACAATAATCCTAAAACATCCAGTAACATTTCTATATCTCTCCAATCTCTTTATAACACACCTATTATGACAATGATTTATGTGAAAAGCAAGCATATCCTGGACAATAAATTATATCAAAAAGGAGCAACTCCCGGTACTGCAGAGTTGCTCCTTCTTACTGTCCATCGATCGGATTATGTTAGCTATTGATCCTCTTAATTACTTCTTCCATTACAGGCATCGCAGGTATTGCTCCTTCTCTCTCAACACATAGGGAAGCCACCGCATTTCCAAAGCGGACACATTCTATCATTTCCTGTAAAGAATATTCTTCTATACGCTTACCGGATTCACAAATCTTATATAAAAAGCCTCCCATAAAAGAATCTCCGGCACCGGTGGTATCCACAACTTTGCTGGAATAACCTGAAACATATGCTTCCTGCTGATCCTGCAGATATACAAACGATCCTTTTTCGCCTAAAGTAATGAGTACTATTTTTGCGCCATACTCTGTTATGCTCTCTGCTGCTTTCCGAACATCCGTATAACCTGTTAATAGCTCAATCTCTTCTTCTGATACTTTAACGATATCTGCATATTCTAAAATACTTCTCATCCATTTACAGGCTTCTTCCTGTGAATCCCATAAACTGGCTCTGTAATTCGGATCATAAGAAATAATTGTTCCATTATTTTTCGCAGCTTTTAATGCAATAAACTCTGCATTTCTGGATAGTTCATCTGTTAACGACAAAGAGCCTACATGAAGAATACGGCTTTGGCAGATGATATCTTTCCGTATTTCCTCAGCCTTCAGACCGATATCTGCTCCAGGTTTTCTGGCAAACGCAAAATTTCGTTCTCCGTTATCTGCCAGTTTAACAAAAGCAAGTGTTGTAAAATAGTCTGCATCACTTATTAATCCTTCGGTTGAAACACCGCATTTATCCATGGTTTCCTTTAAGAAATCACCCAAGAAGTCTTCTCCTATTTTTCCGATAAATGCTGTTTGGGCACCCAGCCGTTGTGCCGCAACCACAACATTAGCAGGTGCACCTCCCGGATTTTGTGTATAAGACAATGTTTGTCTTTCACTCTCTTTTTTTCCGGTAAAATCAATCAATATCTCTCCCAGAGAGGTAATATCATAATGCCGTTTTGTCCTATATTTTATATCTACGCCTATATTTCCTTGTGGGTATAATTTTCCTGTATAGCGATATAAACCATGCTCCCACAATAATGTAAATGTATTTCCGTCTATGAGGATATCAATATCTGTTTCTTTTTCCATCATTTCACAGGGCACAGTCCGTATACCATATCTGGAAGCTCTGTCTGCCCGGTTATAATTCACGGTCATTTCTTTCTTTGAAGAATCAAAGCATATTGTCACGGTATGCCTATCTGTATCATATAGATCAATACACAACAACTCTCCATCTCCCGGCAGCTTTCCCTTCAGTTCTACCATAACCGGCTCACTTTGCGGTGGTATGTTTTCACCGGTCCAATGTTTTTCCAATGTTCTGCTGAAGAGCTTCATCTCAGCTTTCACTTTATCAGCCACTTTTGCGCACAAGCGCCTGTTATCATCTAAATACCACACTCGTGATACATCCAGTATTCCACGATACCCCTCCTTGGGACCGAAATCCCGGATCCAGGGCATCCACAGCCAGCCGCCCAGCCAGGCAACAGACCGTATTTCCCCATGCAATACCGGATATGTCTGTGCCGCATAATAATGAGTTCCAAGATCCAAAGTTCCGCTTATCTCTTTATGGAATTCACATTTGTCAAAATCCATCTGTCCGGACAGATATAGCGTCGTTACACTGTCTTTTTCATACATCGGCGAAGTTGTCAAAAACCAGACATCATCAAGGCAGAAGGCATCCGGACATTCAAACATTCTGCCCTCACCGGGCTCTGCTTCGTACAAAATTCCGCTATACGTCCAATGGTACAGATCGGTAGAAGAGAACAGATAAATTCTTCCGCAGCTGTCCGGATGTTCAATTCTTCCGGTGGATCCTCCACAGATCATTCTCCATTTCCCTTGTGCAAAAAACACCTTGGGATCTCGAAAATCTCTTCCTCCCTTTTCCGGGACTTCTTTTATCAGCGGGTTTTCTTCTGCCTTTACGAAATGTATCCCATCCTTCGACACTGCCAGATTTTGCGTCTCAAAAATACCGGTTTCATCTTCCGTTCTTCCTGTATAGAATAAAAATAACTGATCATCATGTACAACAACCGATCCGGAAAAGCATCCGCCGTTTTTATCGTTATCATAGGGCATATCGGGGACCAGTGCCGGTTCCAATTCTTCCCAGTGTATCAGGTCCCGGCTTACCGCATGCCCCCAGTGCATACTGTCCCAGTTATCATGGTACGGATTATACTGATAAAATAAATGATATTGTCCTTTAAAAAACACCAATCCATTAGGATCATTGATCCAGCCTTTCCGTGGTGTAAAATGTAGGGATGGCCTTACGATTTCTCTCATTTTCTTATCCTTTCACTGCTCCTGCAGTCATACCACTTATAATATACTTCTGCAAAATGACATAAAATACCAATTCAGGAAGCATGATCATCAGACTCGCTGCAATGATCCCACTGTAATCCATGGAATATTGTCCTTTAAACATAGATGTCATTAACGACACGGTGTTTAAGGCATTATTCTGAATAAAGGTTGATGCAAACGGGAACTCATTGTAAATATAAACTGCATTAAAAATAATGATCGTCACGAACGTCGGTTTCATGACCGGAATCACTACTTTGGTACACAGCTTAAAAAGATTGCAGCCGTCGATAATTGCTGCTTCTTCCAATTCTCCGGGGATATCTCTCAAAAATCCGGTAAACAGTAAGGTATTGAACGAGATGTTCACTGCAACATACGGCAGGATCAGTCCCAAACGGGTTCCAAGGATTCCCATCAATGAATCAATCCGGTATACCGGAAACAGTAGCACATAAATAGGAATGCCAATCCCGACCAGCAGGAACAGATACAATGTTTCCGATGCCTTATGGTTTCGAAAAACCATTCTGGCAATTGCGAACGAACTCATAAAAGTAAATAAAATACTGAAAAAAGTAGATATTACTACCAGTAAAATCGTGTTAAAATACATTCTGGAAAAATCAATAGTATCGATCGCACGCTGATAATTTTCAAAGCTTATTGTCTGCGGCAAAGAAAGCGGACTGTTGACAATCTCATTATTTGTCTTTAATGAAAGCAACATAGCCCACAGTATGGGCATGACCAAAAGAATAATCAATCCCAGCAGACATATGTAAAAAATGACTTTTTTTATCGATATTCTCTTGTTTCTCATGTTTAACTCCTTTGCTTCCTCGTTGTGATCTTAATATAGGAAAACGAGCCCAGAATTGAAAGTAACAGAATTGCAACCGCAATTGCCATTCCATATCCATACCTTCTGGATGTAAATACTGTAAAATACATATATGAGGTAAGCAGCTCCGACTGATGAGCAGGTCCTCCGCCTGTCATCTGATATACCAGTTCATATATTTTAAATACGCCTGTTACCACCAGAACAATATTAATAATAAAGGTCTCTTTCAGCATAGGAATTGTCACATAAAACAAGCGTTGTAACAAATTGGCTCCATCAATATCGCAAGCTTCGTAAATATCTCCCGGTATTGCTTTGATTCCGGATAAAAAAATAGTTCCATGGAAACCCAGTACCTGCCATGTGAATACGATCGCCAATGACAATGGAGACCATTTAGTTCCACCGATCCATTCAATAGCAAGCATATCCAGTCCTATTTTGTGCAATACACTATTTACCAGCCCATAATTAGGATTCAGGATATATCCCCAGATAATTCCTATGATAATAGGCGCTATTACATAGGGAGCAAAAATCACCATTTTAAAAAATGCGTTTCCGTGAAAATTCTTGTTCATCAATAATGCTGCCATAAAAGATCCAACGATCAGGAATATCACACTGAATAACAATACTAAAAATGTATTTTTCAATGCGATCAGAAATAGCTTATCATGGAACATAGCAACATAGTTTTTTATTCCCACAAATGATGCTTTTCCAAGACCACTGTAGTCCGTAAAGCTATAATAACATGCGATAAACACAGGAATAATAATAAATACTGCATAAATCATAAGAGTCGGAAGCAGCATAATGATTTTTGCTTTCTTTGTACTCAACCAATACATAGCTTTCTCCCTTTCCATTCTATAGAAAAGAGCGGTATTACTTAATTTCATACCGCTCTTTTGGTTTTATCTTTCGGCACTTTGTAAATTTTCTACATAATCAGCTGCTTGTTCCGGTGTGTAAACGCCGGTCATAACACCGAAGGTAGCATCAAAATATCCATATGCCACATTGGACGAAAGTGAATTAAACGGCTCAGTTACTGCTTTCCAGTCATCATTTAATGCCGTGATCATCGTGGAAAGTACAGGATGTTGGCTCTCATCAATCTGTCCATTATATGTAGAGCACGGTAATGCCGCGGTATCCTCGGCAATGATCCTGGTTCCCTCTTCGCCGTAATAGAACTGCCAGAACTGCATAATTGCATCTAACAACGCAGGATCTTCTTCTGCTGCCTTTGAAGATACTACATAAACACCGCCGGATGCCTTGATTCCGATCTGCTGCTCATACTGGCTGTCGGAAAAGGTAGGTCCCCAGAAAAATCCGATTTTAGAAGCCATATCACTTCCCTCAAAATCACCGATATCCCATGCTCCGGAATTGAACATTGCTGCATTTCCACCCAGGAACTGCTCTTTTGCTTCAAAATATCCAATATTAGAAATGTCCTTTGTGAAAGTTCCTTTTTCACGCATTTCTTCTACTTTTTCAAAATAGTGAATAAAGTCTTCGTTATTCCAGGAAATGCTTCCATCCTTCAGACCGTCAAGCTTTTCAAAAAATCCATATCTTGCCAGCATTGTCTCAAATGCCCAGATACTGTAATTATCCTGCGCACCCACGGTCAGCGGTGTGATTCCGGCTGCATTCAGCTTATCTACCGCATCCAGGAACTCTTCATAGGTAACAGGCACTTCTTCGATTCCTGCCTGCTGGAAGAGATCTTTGTTATAATAAAATCCTACCATCATAACTTCACTGGGCATTCCCACATCTTTACCGTCAACGGTACATGAATGCACCAGTCCGGGAAGAAGGCTGTCATTGATACCATACTGATCCAATGCATCTGTCAGATCATATAAATACCCATTCTGTGCAAACTCCTTTGCGGTTGCCTGCTCCAGCCAGAAAACATCCGGAAGCTTATTTTCTCCTGCCAGTAAAGTCATCTGTGTATTATGCTCGGACACTTCTTTGCCCGTAATATCAATTTTAATCCCCGGATGGCTTTCTTCAAAAGCAGTAATAATCTTCTGCAGATGCGGCTCCTGTGCCTGAATATCAGCAACATGCTCTGCAAACTTGATCGTGATCTCTCCGGATCCATCTGCAGTCGTAGAGCTCTGCGCAGTCTCTGCGCCGCCTGTAGTTCCTTCTGCATTTCCGCATCCAGCCATTGTAAACAGCATAGCGGCCGCACAAGTAAGTGCCATCATTTTTCTCCAATACTTTTTCATCATAATTGTACCCTCCTTATTCTTGTACATGAATATCATCTAACGTCCCATACAGGATGTCAATATGTTTGCACATTTTCCCATTCTCTTCCTTCTGACTGTAGATACCCCATGCTTTTCCACAGATGAAGAAACTGGACATTTCACCTTCTATTGCAGGATGGAATGACAAGGTTCCGCGATACATATCACTTTGCAGTCCCAATAATGCATTCAGCACTCCCCAGCTTGCCATTGCTCTGCAATAATGATGACCGGACTCGATCTCACTGAACGGATTCCTCTTGTATCCGTCATAACGATCCCGAATTGACTTTACCACCGTCAGACCTTCCTCTACACAACCTGAATAAATCAGATTAACGGCCACTTCATACTCTACTCCTGTCCACACCTCTCCGGCATAGGATAACGGGAATTTAGGTCTGCCGCCTTTCGGCCAGGTAGCTACTACCATTCCATGCTCTTCATTGATTGCATATGCTCTGTGCACACTGTCCGTATGATAAAAATCCGTTTTATAATTATACTTGAATACGGATTCCATAGCAGATTTTACATGCTCTTTCGGTAAAATTTCCCCGATTCCGGCCATATATGCCAGGAACTGTCCGAGAAGCTGATCTGACAAACAGCCTTTTCCGAATTGATATTTATATTTATCAATCTCCTTCTGTACCTGAATATAATATTCTCCGTCAAACATCAGTTGATCGGCTCTTGCAGCTCCTTTTTCGTAAGCATCTGCGTATAGCTGATGATGTTCTTCGTCTCCTACGATCTCAGCCATCTCTTCACAGCATTTCAGTGCTGCCAGGAAGATACTGTCCGTCATGGGATTCGGTCCGTAAAATTCAATATCATAGGTTGTATTCTGCTGACCGTCCAGTACATCATCTCCATCCAGATCCCATTGTTTCAGGGCATATTCCATTGCCAACACTACTTTGGGCCAAATGGTCTTCAAAAATTCCACATCCCCGAGATTCTTGAAATCCCGGTAGACACGAACAACACTTCCAAGTTCTCCATCACAGGCCGGAACCATTGCATACCGTTCCTGATCAAATACGGAAAACATTCGTGTAGACATGCATCCTGTCTCATCTGTTTCTCTCAAAAATTCTACATTACGCATAGTTTTTTCAAGATCCGGGAACAGAAAAGCAACCGTCTGTGCATAATTCCATACATGAGGCACACTACCGTAACCGCAGCCTATGTAGTCACGTATTCCTTCAAATCCGGCAAAGGTTCCGTCTTCCAGCCGGAAACATAAATTACTTCGAAGATTCGTAATGTTTGCAGTCAGAGCATCAATCACATAATAAGGTAATGTAGTCTTATGGAACATAGCATCGGCAAATTTTCTGCTGTCTGATTCCAGTCGTTCCTTATTATGGTATACATATTTTGCTACATCCCATGCATCTGTGAATTTTGTTGCATAGTAATTTCTTACCGTTCCGTATTCACCGCGCTGGAATTTCTCGTAGTCCTCATCAAACTCGATCCATGCCTTTACCCTGTTGGGGAAATACCATGTAATGACAAATTCGAAGGTTCTTTCTTCTCCCGGCTGAAGTTCTTCCCAGGCTCCGATGGATCCGATCTTTTCTCTTCTTTTCAGGAAACTGAAATTATGAAATTGTGCAAATTCACATCCCACACTGTCAGATACGGTCTCTTTTTCCAAAAGTCCATCACTGGTAAAGTCATCCCAGAAATCCTGTATTCCATCCACCCATTCGCCGTCAAACCACTGTGTTTTATAGGTTACATTGGATCCACTGGTCAGAATCGCCATATTTCCATACCGTAAATGATCCTCTTTCAAATGTTCGGGTGAATAATACAATCCCTTCACATCATCAAATTCCCGATATTCATTTTTTACGCTGTCGGCCAGCTTCAGGTTCTCAATAACATCATATCCCTCAAAACCGGATGCATTGGGAAGTGTGCCTACCAGGCTTACTTTTGTCGGACAGTCTGCAACATTTTTCACTGTGTATCGGATAATTGCACAGGGAATACTGGAATCGTCTGTATTTAAAGGAATAAACGGTGTATATGCTTCCATAGATACTTTTACGGGCAATTCGGAATCTTTGAAATTCACCCTTGCAAAAGGATATTCACAAATCAGTTCGGAATCTTCCATTCTTGGCAGATTTATTAATTCAGCCTGAAGATATCCGTGTGAGCTGGTATATGGCGGAACCATTCTCGATTCCAGAATTTTCGATATAGGTTTTTCCAGTTCTTTGTTTTCCGTACGAATTGCAAAAAAGGAAAGGGGAAATTTCGTATTCTTGGAAGGCCAGTTAAAAATTTCCCAGTCGAGGAACTTTCCTCTTGAATTTACAGAAAAATTACCTGTTCCGATTCCGCCCAGCAGAAAACGGACTTCCGTTGCATCCCGCTTAAAGACCCGCGGTGTTCTGTCAAATAATTTCTCTTTTGAAAATGTCTTTTTCATCTTCTCCTCCTTTTAGTTGTTCGGTTGTTCGAATAACTTGTTTTATTTTTTAACTCCCTGCTTTTGCAGAGAGTTTTTTATTTAATCTTGTTTGTTCGAATAACTTATGCTATGATATTAGCATAACGAAAATATATTGTCAATCACTTTTCAAAATGTGGGGGATTTTATGAACACCAGAACACCAAAATACATGCTTATAAAAAATGAATTTGTCCAGAAAATCGAAAGCGGATATTATCGTCCCGGCGATCTCATCCCTTCCGATAATGAATTAATGCGTACTCTAAATGTAAGTAAAAGCACTATTACACAAGCCCTGAAATGTCTGGAAGCTGAAGGATATATTATACGGCAACAAGGAAAAGGTACTTTTGTAGCAGACCGCTCCAAAGATAAAATAAACCTATCTATTTATTTATGTCCTATGGAAGATAATGAAAAACATTTTTGGATCTCTCTGATCGAACAGTTTAATCTGACATCTTCCGGTTTTTTTGTAACACCGACTTTTCTCACCAACGATAAGGCTCCTCTGCGTGACTCGCTGTTGCAAAGCTTTACCAGTGGAAATGCACCGGATATTCTGTCCCTGGACGGTCCTGATGTCCCCTATTGGGCATATATGAATTCTCTGCTGCCGTTTGATGGATATATGGATTCGTCTTTCCTATCCTCTTTTCTGTCTCCCATTGTGACACAGGGAACCTATCAGGGAAAACTATATCATCTGGGTTATACGGAATCCACTTTATGTATTCTGTATAACAAGGAGTTATTCCATTCCCTTGGTATCCGCATTCCGACTTCTGCGGAAGATGCCTGGAGCTGGGATGAGTTTCTGAATGTCTGCCATACAATACAGACCAAAACTTCTTTTCCCTATCCTTTGCTTATGGACTCCGGACGCGGTCTTTCTCCAAAATCCGGAGAATGGAACAGCTACGCCGGATTGCCATTTATCGTACAGAACAACGGCAGCTTTTTTAACGATACGCTGACGGCAACCTCTGGATATATTAACTCTCCGGCTTCCGTCGCTGCTATGAATTGGCTGGGCGAATTATTTCATAAATATCATTATACCCACGTGGAGAATCTCAGTGCCGATTTTCCTGAAAACTTTGCCATGAGTCTTTCCCTGCCCAGTGCCTATTTTCAATCGCAGAAAAGGAATAGTAATATCGGCATAATCCCTCTTCCCCATGGTATAAAAGCAGCTTCTCCCCATGGAAGCTGGGGATTATGCATGTCCAGACAGACACAATATCCCAGGGAATGTTGTGAATTTATCCGTTATGTTTTCAGTCTGCAGAACCAGTTGAAGATCAGTCAGTTAACGGGTATTCCCGTTTTAAAAGAGATTTATGACGTAATGGACAGCTTTCAGGCTGGTTCCGGCAACAGCAATATTTTATTTTCACAATTACGGAATACCTCTTTTACCAGACCGCAGACCCCCGCATATCCTTTCTTCAGTAAGCAGTTTTCCTATGCGTTTTATAATATTGCCATGGGTGCTGATGCACAAGAAGAAATGAATCACCTGGCGCAGCAGGTAGACGATCATCTTTACCGGCATAATTACTATCAACAAAGCTAATAATTTAGGCTAAGGATAAATAAATTCATTTAACCTTAGCCTATTTTCTTAAATATACAATTTTGACATTTCCTCTTCCAGTCCCCACCGCTTACAGTTCTCTGCCAACTGCGCCAGCGAATATCTGAGGTAATCCATGGGCTGTTCCTTCGTAATCTCCACGGCAAAACGAAGATTTTTATAAGTGTTCTTCATTCCCCAGATCACATCCTCCCAGGGAGTTCCCTCCGGGATTCCTTTCACGCTTTCATCTGCATAGACCACATTTTTGGCTCCCGCCTGATACAGAAGATCGAAATAGGCTTTCATTTCCACTTCGTTCAGCTTCTCGTGAATAAAAATAAGCCCTTCTCCGTATCCCGTAAATGATGCCTTGCCAAGATACCGGCACAGCATCTGCTTTAGCATCTTTTCCGCACAGGTATAGTCGCTGACTCTTCCCAATACGATCGGAGAAAAACCAATAGAATTAGCCGGAAGAGTGTAAAGCATGCCTTCGCACTCTTTTCCGGCTGTTATCATTTTCCCTGTTTTCTCAAAAATCACCAGGGATTTCTCATCATATTTTACTTTCTGCTTATAATCATAGATCTTAATGTCTGCACAAAGCTCTGAAGGGGTAAACTTTTCCATCCCGGTACCTCCGTTCGTTTCCGGAAATAAGTATACCTCTTTTGCCCTGTCAGTTCAATCCGATTCTTTTACCGAGAAATCCGAATCTCTTCTACAAAGAAATTCGTGCGATAGAGATAGCACAGTTCCTTCTCTGTGATGTAAAAGCCGTAATCGGCATTAAAATTTTCTTCGTTTTCTTCTTCAATAGAGCCTGCTGCCCGGATCTCGTCCCAGGTCTTCCCCAAAACTTCTTCCGGAGTGACTTCTTCGCCGGTGGCAACGGAGATCGTCACGGGTATGTAATTGGATAATGGATGCGCTGCTCCTGCATAATAAACCGTGTCATTAAAATGTAGGCTGACATACTCGTCATCCGCTAAAGTAATGCCATTGAATACCAGATAATTGTCATCATACCGCTGTCCCTCGGAAAGAGTTTCATCCACTAACTCATACGCTCCGGTGTGATTCTCCCCTTCCTCCTCATACTGGGTTCTGTAATTCTCATACATCTGCTGCAGATAATCATTCACTTTGGCATACTTCTCATCGGAAAAAAAGAACTCATCCATTTCGTAGTAATAGGTCTTTTTCTCATCGTCATTATAGAAGTCTTTCACAGTGTTGGAACATTCCCCGTAGTCTTCCCAGGGAAGCCATGCGTCCTCATCTTCGTAAGAAGGACCTGTCGTGGATGCCGTAGTGTCGGAAACAGTCTCCGTGGATACTGTCGCTTCCATGGATTCACCAGTCTCTGAAGTGCTCTCTTCCGTTACCGCAGCCTCTGCGGATCCGATAACCTCTGAACTACTACTCCCTCCCACCGGATCACTCCCCTGTGCTCCGCAGGCAGACAACCCCAGTGCCATAACTCCTGTGATAACTATTAATTTGCCCCTCATTTTGTATCTCTCCTTATGTATTTATTGTAACCGAACGCTTCCCCCGTCCATTACAGTAAAGAATTTAACATACCATTGCATCATAGTTGCATCACGTGCAACTCTTCCGATTTATTATTCAATTATCATTTCATAAAAAACGCAGAAATGTATAAACATGAATTACACATCCCCGCGTTTTTTCCGGTAATAATTCTCAGGCCTCTTGGGATTTTTCTTTTCCCTCAATAATCGTCTTTACCTCTTCTATTGTTTTATCTGTTGCAGATGCAATCAGTTCTATTGAAAGACCGTTTTTATACATTTTTGCAATGAGTCCTGCCTCACCCTCTGCACGCCCAATTGCGATACCTTCTTCCTTAACTCCCTGGCTCAAATTACACATAGTACTCATATCCTTTCTGAAATTCTCTTCTAATGGAATATCATATTCCTTTCCAATAATATCCAGCTTCTCGTCCACTGTAAGCTCTCTGGACAATAATGCTCCCAACAGACGATGTAACTCGTAGGTCTCATCATGTTCCGGCAGTTCCTTTGCAAGACCTATCATAATGATATTCAACAGATCCAGATTACCTTTCCATTCATAAGAACCGATCAGGTCTTCTTTGGTCAGATGAATATGACTCATGGTGTTTTCCTCCATATTCATACAGATCCAGATGGAATAGACACATTTGATGTCATCGTAGCTCGAATTCTCAAAATCCCGTTCTTTCTGGGAAGAAATCAATCTGCTCACGTAGAAGACTGCCCGGTTCAGGATCTCATAGTCGCTAGGTTCGTCCTTTTGCGCTTCCACATTGATGATGATCTGCGAAAGGCCATCCTTCATCCGCACATAAAATACAATGTCAAAACGCACCAGGCCTTCGTTCAGTTCCTGATTCTCTGTATTAAAACCAACAAGGCGTTGACCATTCTGAAAATGCACCGCATTCGTCAGTCCCGGCTCCACCGGCACGGCGCTGATATAAGGAAGTCCCTCTATCAGTGCTGCTACCTCGAGCGGATCCATCCCCTTAAATTCCTCCACGGTCTTCACCAGGATCCGCGCCAGGATGATCTTATGTGCTATCAGGCGTTTTGCGCTGTTATCGTATTGGGCGTCTCTGTCTGTTGCCATTACTGCACTCTTTAATTCCGTATTCAATGGTTTCCTCCTTTTGTGTCAGGTAATTATAGATACCGCCGAAAATAAAAGGATTTCGCCATATCTACATTATAACTTACCTGTTTTTCTGATACAACTGATTTTCTTTCTGTGTGGGTTTTCCTCTTCCCTTCTTCCTGGTTCTATGATTTAGGGAATCGGATGGGACATCAGCTTTCGCTGACATAGAAATTTTCATAAGTGAAATGTACTTATACGCAAAGTATAACTTATAATTCCTAATTAGACAATAAATATATTTTAATATCTAAATAGAATTGTCTTTTAAGTGTAATAGTATAATTACCCCTTAAAAGACAATCCTATAAATGATAATTTACCACGGTGATTGCTTATTAAATAATCCGGTTACTTACTTCGATATTATTTCAACAGTCGGCGTTATGCTGTCCAACCCGAGTTCGCTATCTTCCGCAACTCTATAATTAGTAACATCTATTGAATACATATAATCCGAAATATCTGGATTTTCCTCATCAGCCGGAAGTTCAACTTCAAATGTCTTGAACTCGAACACATAAACCGTTCCTTCAACAAGCTTTCCGGTCATATCTTCCTGAAAGCGAAGTAAAAAGGGTGCAGTCTGAAAGAAGTGAACTACCGCAATCGTTTTTCCCGGAAGCGCACAGTAATCAGGCAAGAGTTGCTCAACAGTAGCTGTAAAAGACCCCGAAAACTGTGCATAGCACTTTTGGGGGTCGGTCATTTGCTGCTTCCCATCATTATATCCAGCCTCGTAGCCAGCCGTATAACCTTCTTCGTAGTTCGCATCATGCGTATCTGAACTTTGATCATTATTTCCACAGCCAGCCAATGAAAAAACCAACACAAGACAAAGAACCATTGCAATAATCTTTTTCATACTGTTTCCTCCCTCAAATTCCGATTTAGTTCAATTCACTTTTATCATATAAAAAAGCCTCCCTTTCAAATATTATTATATCCAAAAGGGAGAGCTTTTTCCATTTATATTTTACTATTTTTCCACCTGCGCTGCCGTCTTGCCGGTGTACTGCACAGCAATACGGTTCTCGGGATGGGCGTCTGTCAGGTACAGCACGCACAGGAAGATCCATTCTAAAGGTTTCATGATAAAATACACCAGATCCGCCGTGTATTTACTGTGGATCAGTCTCGCCACAGGGAACCCGTAAGTATCATAAAAATGACGCAGCGCCCGGTGGAAGACGGGAGTCCGTTCTTCCAACACCTGTTCAAAAGCATTGGCGATGCACAACTGACGGTTCACAATGACTTCATGCCCATGCCGCCTCCCCAGGCGGATAGGCTTTACGACCTTTTCATGACCGCCGGCAGCTACCGTGCAGAGATAATGTTCATCATACATGACATTCTGCGGTGCCTGCCTGAGAGACAGATTCCAGTCGCTGGTCTCCGTGAATGCTTTAATCACAGAATCCGGTGCCTGCCCAAACAGCATGAGGATTGCGATCAGAATTCCCAACAGAGGGAACATCAATACCAGTCCCAGCACCGGCCACCATGCAGCCTTCCGCAATATGCTGTCACACCAACGCAGCATGGGATTCTGATAAATCTTCCCCGTCCCAAAGTGTTCCGCCTCCGCATTCTGCACCAGTGCATTCCACTCCCGTATTTTCTTCAGAAGCAGTCGCACCACCAGCAGCACACAGCACAGTGGAAATAATAACAAATATCCATCAAGCAAAATCGTCGGCTTGAATATCTGTACTGTGAACAGGATCAGTTCTAACAATCCCAGGTACATTGCGGAAATCGACAGGACTGTCACAAGGGGCGGCAGCTTCCGAAGCGGAATGCTCTGCAGGATCTCATACCCTATAAATGCCAGCAGCAGGAGTACTATAAAAGTAACCATGGAACCACTGTAAATCGGTGTATGTTTATTGGAATTGCTTAACTGCGTCTGCCAGTCAGCGGATGTCACATCCATAATCAACCCCAAATAACAAAGTTCATAGAATCCGCCCAGCCAAAATACGTGCTGGTCAAACAGCCAGTCTCCCTTCACCGGGTGCCCTCGTTCCTCACAGATCAGGCAGATTACTTCACTGATCGTCAGCACCACAGGAAATACCAGTACCGCTCCCATTAAAATTGCCCAAGTAAACATTTCTGTAAAAGCCTTAATGATCTCCCATACATAATCTCTTTGCTCATAATGAATAACAGAGGCTATGATCGTAAAAAGCGCATAGCCCAGTCCGATAAATATAGAAATCAGCCATGCAAGCAACACCGGATGCTTTTTATAAAACTTTATTTTTTCCGTATTCATTTCTTTATTTTCCATCGATTCTTGCCTCTATCTGTTTCCGTGCCATATATCTGGAAATATTAAATGTCCGCAGAGATGTCTGATCCAGACGCTTCTTATTATGGTTCAGGTAATAATATCCGAATCCCTTCGGCTGATAACTCCCCCACCACTGAGCCTGCGTATCTTCACTCATAATATCCGTAGGGTTCTCCAGTTCATAGGCGCCGAAATCATACCCAAGGCTCTCCATATAAGGAATAATGACCGGTGCCGCATCCGCACTGAGATCACTCAGATAAGAGTAGTCATTATATTCCGATCCCCGGAAAAACGGTCCGGCGAAAAAATCGTCTCCGTAATCCTGCGCCACGGATTCTTCCCAGCCTGTACCGTCCGCGCCGGGTGCATTGGCAATATTCACTCTGGCTATAATATAGTCGGGATGACTAAAGGACAATGCCAGATACAGCACGGTCACCATCACGACACCATAGCGGAACAGAGGGAAGCTTTCCCGGTAAATGTTGATCAGTACTCCGATAAACATGACGAATAGTACCGCCAGCATCCACAGGACAAATATCCGCAGGAAAGTCAGATAATAATACCGGATGTAAATGATCATACGCATTACGCTGGATGCGATCATGATAAAAGTACATAATGACATAATCGTCATAATTACTTTCAGTACCTTACTTTCCCTAAAAAAGCTGAGGCACACCAGTACCAGGATCAGATTCAGAATGCTGACAGCCAGCAGCTGGAAGAAGCCCTCTCTTGCGTACTGTGCATAGGTATAGCCCTCCGGCAGCTGCATTTTCCCCAAGAACAATCCGAAGATCTGAATACCGGAAAACAGCAGATACAATAGTGACAGCAGTGACATAATCGTAATTGCCAGTACCGGCTCACCCTTTCTGCGATCCTTCACTTCTTCCGGGATGCTTCTCTTACACAGATAAGAAGTCAGTGCATAGGAAGTAAAGAACAGAAATGTTACCCTGATGACTACGTTGAATATATTGCCCGGGCGGATCCAGTTCATGAAATCCGTTGTCATCTTACGGAATACCGCATCGGCAGAGCTTAACAGTCCGGCAGCGATCAGCACAATCGGCAATGCGATCACTACTCCCAGCAGCCCATACCATACCTTCTTATTTACTTTTCCCTTTTCACGAAAATAGGCTTTGCCATCGGAGAAGGGCTTGCCCAGTTCGCCGAAGCTCATAACGATCAGCTGACAGATACTCCCCACATATTTTCCCAGATTCCACTTTTTCGTATCAAAATATTGATTCAGCAGCAGACACATTACCAGCAAAAAGACCGCCAGCTTATTCAGGCTGATGATTGCCCATCCGTCCGTGCAGAAGGTGGATATCCCCAGCAGCAGAATGCTGATCATGTAAAAGGTGCTTCCTTTTTTCAAGGTAATCTCCAGTTTTGACAGCGAGAAGACAAAATACAGTAAAGTGCCTGCGAGAAAAAAAGGGAAGGTAATTCCCGATCCGTTATGAAACATGCAAAACGCATAGAACACGGCATAGAGAAACGTCACCGGTCCAAAGAAATTAAAATGTTCCTTCATGCGCTTTGTCTCCGCAGTCTCTGTCTTTTCTACCACCCGGACTACATTCTGCCCGGATATCTGTCCCTGATTTGCTGAAGTTGTTTCCTGTACTACTGTATTTTCCTGCATTGTGATCTCCCCCTTTCAGGATTTAATTGTTTTTCTCTTCTTTTGAATCTTCCACATATTCCAGAATGTCTCCGGGCTGGCAATGCAGCACCTCGCAGATGGATTCCAGCGTAGAGAAACGTATGGCTTTTGCTTTATTATTTTTCAGGATGGACAGATTGGCCTGGGTCAGATCCACCTGATTCGCCAGTTCCGTCAGGCTGATCTTCCGCTTTGCCATCATTACATCCAGATTTACAATGATTCCCATAATAGATGCCTTTCTACTTTTGAATTTCCGTTCAGCCGGCGTCATTTACATAGTCGCGTATCACACGCTCTATCACTTCGTGACTGAATTTTTAGATTGTTAAGTCGTTTTCTTTCTTGTAGCGCACGGCTTCTTCAAATACCATCGCCAGCACTTTGCTGAACATGCCTGCAATAATAAATACCAAAATGATCACCAGCATGGCAATGGTCAGGTACACCACACATCTCACAGCGCTCATGGCCGCGATGAAAAAGCTTAAGTCTCCCATTCTCCTAAGGCTCGCCACATTTTCCGGTACAAAGCAGTTCTCCGCAAGCACCGTGCCAAACATCTTGCGCAGTTCATTGATCAACAATAACGCCAGCACGCCCAGAATGGCGAATATGATCACTGCCGGAAGGTAATGTTCCTCCACTGCCTCCAGATACTTTCCTATGTATTTGAGACTGAGCGGCAGACTTACCGTCACCAGTATCCCCGCATAGAACATGAAATCCAGCAGGTACTTCGTCCCCTTTGCCAGAGAAAACTTCCTCTCCCGCAGCTCCTTTTCCGACAACTCTCTCTTCTCCATAATGAATACCTCTTTCCTTCTTGGTAGCCTTAACATATCACTCTATGATACGAATGTCAATATAATTTTATTGATATTCGATAAATTTATATTGAATCTCATATATCACAGAGCAGATATAGGGTAAATAGGGAATTATTAACATAAATGAAAATAATTGATATAGACATTCTCAGTGCTTTTTTTTACAATGAAAATAGTAAAAACGAAAAGGAGGATTTTTATGGAATCCGTTTTACTGTCCGCACGCTGTACTGCCAACACCGCAACTGTGTTCTGGAATAAGCCGGAAAATGCCAATGCCGACACAGTATATGAAGTTTCTCTCGATGGTGGACATTCTGTTCACACAAATCGGACACATTATACATTCACAGAATTGATACCCAATACTGAATATTGTGTTACTGTCTACAATATCGGCAGTATCCGCATCTGTACCTCACCTGCACGGCACCGCATCTATGTAACGGAAGAACCCTACAATGCCGTGGGTGATGGAAAAACGCTGAATACTGCCGCACTCCAACAGGCTTTTACAGACTGCGGACCAAATGACGAAGTATACTTTCCCGCCGGAATCTATCTGACCGGAGCTCTTGATCTACATAGTTGTATGGCCGTGTATCTGGAGAAAGATGCTGTTTTACAGGGAAGTTCTGACCCCACAGATTATCTGCCTCGTATCTGGAGCCGTTTTGAAGGCACGGAGCAGGAATGTTACCGCAGTCTTTTAAACGCCGGACAGCTTGATCATACCGCAGGTGCAAATTGCGAAAACATCCTGCTTTATGGGAAAGGAACCATTAGTGGCGGTGGGCATGTTCTGGCTGAGCGCATGATCGATATCGAACGGGAGAATCTCAGGGAATATCTTGCCCAAAATGCTGCACTGGTTGCCACCTGTGAGAATGACCGTACCATTCCGGGACGTGTCCGCGGACGACTTATTAATTTAAGCAACTGCTCCCGTATTCGTATTACAGGGCTGACTTTACAAAACGGCGCAGCATGGAATGTCCATATGATCTACTGTGATGACATTGTGACTGACCACTGCACGCTACGCTCTGGCGGTATTTGGAACGGCGATGGCTGGGACCCGGATTCTTCCACAAACTGCACGTTATTTGCAACGGAATTTGAAACCGAAGATGACTCCGTTGCCATCAAATCCGGTAAGAATCCCGAAGGTAATGCCATTAATCGTCCTACAAAGCATATCTGCGTATTTGACTGCCACAGCAACGGCGGTCATGGTATCTGTATTGGCAGTGAAATGTCTGGCGGTGTTGCAGATGTGCAAATTTGGGATTGCGATATAGCTGCCTCTTCCAATGGCATTGAAATCAAAGGAACCCCTAAGCGTGGCGGATATGTGCGCAATGTCACTGTACGCGACTGCACCTTCCCCCGCCTGCTCATTCATTCTGTTCCATACAATGATGACGGCATTCCTGCTCCAGAGCCGCCTTATTTTGAAGATTTCCACTTTGAACGGCTGCATCTGACCGGGCAAAAACAGGAGCACGGCACAGTGGAATCCGTTGCCCCCATTGAAATTGATGGTTTTACTGCACCTGGGCATAAAATCAAAAATGTACTTTTGTCAGACTGTGTACTGCCGCCGAATGCGAAGCTTCTGCTTTCGAGATATGATGCACTGACAATTTCCAATTTGCACACGGAAGAGGCTCAAGCTACATCCCGATACTCCGCAACATTATGATTATATTACAATGGAGAATATAACCGGTAGCATCGAAAGCTTTCTTAACATAAAACCCTGGACACAGTTTTGGCATAGACTCTGAACCAAGCCAGTATAAGCTGATGAATTTTTACATTCTACAATTTAAATATTTACCATTTTTACAAAGCGGGTGATTGTCAATGAATATGAGTAAAATCGATATGACACAAGGTTCTATTTTAGGCCGCGCAGCACAGTTTGCATTGCCGATCTGCATCGGAAATATCTTACAACAGTTATACGGAACCGTTGATACTTTGGTTATCGGTAATTTCTGTGATGCATCCGCTTTGGCCGCTGTGGCCACAAGTTCCCAGCCACTGGAGATTCTTTTGTGTATCTTTCTTGGCATTGGTTCCGGAATATCCATCCTGATTTCACAGGCGGCAGGTGCCTCCGATACAGATCAACTGCGTAAGCTTGCACAAACCGCAGTGTTTTTTCTGTACGCTGCCAGTCTGCCGCTTACGTTGTTAGGCGTAGCGGCCGGACCGTTTCTTCTAAGGCTGATGCAGGTGCCTGCCGATGCCATGCCCTATGCCATTATGTATTTGCGTATCACAACGTTAGGCATTCTCGGCAATATGGGATATAACTTTAACGCAGGCATTTTACGGGGTCTGGGAAACAGTACTTCTTCGCTGTTATTTCTTGGCATTTCCTGCGTTACCAATATTGTTCTGGACCTTGTACTGACTGCCGGTTTGGGAATGGGCGTCACCGGTGTTGCCATCGCAACTGCTGCCTCACTGTTTCTGTCCTGGATGTTCAGCATCTTCTACATCCGTCATACTTATCCTGCCATGAATTTTCCGGTTTTTGCGCATGGTTTTGACCTTCCTATTCTTCATGAAATGTTAAAGGTCGGCCTGCCGCTCGGACTGAATACCGCACTTTATTCTGTCGGTCATGTGCTGCTTCAGGCACTTTATAACACGCTTGGGTCCACCTTCGTAGCCGGATGCTCCGTTGCCGGTAAAGTCAGCGGCATTGCCAATATTGCCATTACTTCCTATTCTTCTGCGGCTACTGTGTTTGCCGGGCAGAACCTTGGTGCCCGGAACTACCGTCGTTTATGCCGTGGGGCATGGCAGATACCGCTCTGTTCCGGCATCGTCACCCTTGCAGGGGGATTACTTGTGACTGCTTTTTGCCATCCTCTGCTAATGCTGTTCAGCCGTGATCCTGCCGTATTGACTTTTGCACAGCGATATACTTATCTTGTTCTGCCATTCACCTGGGCCTACGCCGTGTTCAATGGCATTATGTGCTTTATCAATGGTATCGGAGAGATTCGCTATCCCACCATCGTAAATATTCTGCTATTATGGGTTGTCCGAATCCCTGCCGCTTATCTCATCATGTATGCCGGCTATGGCGAATATGCCATGGTCAGTGTTTCCGCCAGCTTTATTACCGGCATGATTGCCATGCTCTTCTACTTTAAATCCAGGCGCTGGGGCGCTATTTGCGCCCTTGCAAAAAAACAGGAATACCCACCATTAATTACTGACTTGCCAGATTCATAAAAATTTACATACTTCTTAAAAATAATCACATGGATTTTCCTTTTGTCCTGCCCTATAATAAGCGCAATTACAGGCCACAGGGCAAAAGGAGGACTACCATGTTATATCCAATCATGAACCGTTCCCGTAGCTTGATCGATCTGGGAGGAGTATGGCAATTTCAATTAGGAGATGAGACAGAGCCGGAGGATCTCTGGAGCGGACCGCAGGAGATGGACCTGATTGCCGTGCCGGCTTCTTATAATGACCAGAAGGATGATCCGGCTTATCGGAATCATTACGGTTGGGCTTATTACGAGCGAACCGTGGTGCTCCCGGCTCTTTTGTGCGGGAACAACGGGCAGCGCCAGGTATTGCGTTTTGACGCCGTAACTCATGTTGCAAAAGTTTATATCAATGGGAAACTGATTATGACACATAAGGGTGGTTTTCTCCCTTTTGAAGTTGAGATCACGTATCTGGTTCCGGAGGATGGCCACCTTACCATCGGTGTCGCTGTGGACAACCGGATCAGCCACAGCACTCTGCCCATCGGCAACGAAGGTAATATTGCCTTCTTCGGCTCGGACAATCCCGGCATTCCCAGTGTGGAAGCCGCAAAAATATGGAGAAAGAAACAGAATCTGCCGAATTTTGATTTCTTTAATTTTGCAGGTATCAACCGTCCGGTACGCATCTACAGCACTCCGGCCTCCTACATCAGAGACATTACTCTGGTCCCGTCTATCGAAGGTGACACCGGCGTCTTAAATTACGAAATTCTCACGGATGGGATAGATAGTGACGCTCCTGTCACTTTAAAAATCATAGACGCAGAAAGCAACTGCAAAGCAGAAGCCACCGGCCGAAAGGGAGAGCTTCGGATCCCGCAGGTCCATCTCTGGCAGCCTTATCCCGGCACTCCTTACCTGTACAAGGCGGAAGTTCATTACGGAGAGGACTGCTATACGGAAGAATTCGGTTTCCGTACCGTAGAGGTGAAGGGAACGCAGTTTCTGATCAACGGGGAGCCTTTTTATTTCAAGGGCTTCAGCAAGCATGAGGATTCATTTTTCCGCGGAAGAGGACTGGATCTCTGCCTCGATGTAAAGGATATTAATCTTCTACACTGGATCCATGCCAACTCCTTCCGCACCAGCCATTACCCTTACGCGGAGGAGATCTACCGGCTCTGTGACCGTGAGGGTATCGTTATTATTGACGAGACGCCCGCCGTGGGCATCGGTGCCGGAGACAGCTGTGACCCTTATAAGACATTTCCCATAAGAGAGCATCACGAACAGGTACTACGGGATCTGATCGCACGGGACAAAAATCATCCCTGCATCGTCATGTGGTCCATGGGAAACGAACCGGATACCGAGCATTTCCCGGAATCCGCCTACGATTACTGGCATTCTCTCTATGAATTTACCCACCGGCTGGATCCTCAGAACCGCCCCGTGACCTTTGTCTGCTGCCAGAACAATTACGAGAAGGACATTGTGACCAGAACCATGGATGTAGTCTGTCTCAACCGTTATTACGGATGGTACAATCTCTCCGGTGATCTGGAAGCTGCTTCCTACGCCTGGAATCTGGAACTGGATTTCTGGGAAAAGATCGGAAAACCCGTGATGATGACCGAATACGGCGCCGATACTCTCGCCGGGCTCCATAACTGTGCGCCGGAAATGTGGAGTGAAGAATTCCAGGTAGCGCTTTACAAAATGTACAGCAAGGCCTTCGACGGAAGAGACTTTTTTATCGGGGAACAGGCATGGAACTTCGCCGATTATGCCACCCTGCAGGGCTGTATGCGCGCAGACGGCAACCGGAAAGGCATCTTTACCCGAGACCGCCGTCCGAAACTGATCGCCCATTACTTTCGGGACAGATGGAATCATATTCCGAATTTCCATTACAAGAACAAGAATAATTCATAAGATGAGCCACTTAAAAACAGCAGCGATACCTAACATATCGCTGCTGTTTCTGGATTTATTCTACGGTGATGGTGTACTCCCTGCGGAATACCCCGCCCGCCTGCAGAGTATTGCCATACTCCCGCTGTTCCAGGCTGCCGTCGAAGGTCGTCCGGTCGCATCTGCCGTACCAGGGCTCGATGCAGATAAACGGTGCTCCCTTGCCTGCGGGAGACCACAGCCCGAATAACGGAGCGTCAAAGCTTACGGTAAGGTAAGGCTTTTTGTCCGGAGTACACAGGCTCACTGCGGAAGCCTGACGATCCTCCACGATCAGAGCATCCCGGTCAAATAAGTGCTCTGTGATCTGCGCATAACCGCTTTTCACCGGTAGTACATCCTTTTGCTGTCCCATGAGTCCTTGTCCGTCATCTGCCACCAATCCGTAAGTCAGATCTTTGTCCGTATCAAACTTGAAATAATATTCCGACTGCTTTCCTTTTCCATCCACAGGACACATAAATGCCGGGTGTCCGCCGATGGAAAAGTACAGTGTTTTCGTATCCGGATTCTCGACCTGCCAGATGACCTTCAGGTCTTTTCCTTCCAATTCATAACCTACTTTTAAAATGAACTCGAACGGATACTTCGCTTTGGTCTCTTCATTAGATCTCAGGGAAAACCATGCTTCCGTCGCGGTCTGTACATCCACGGCAAATTCCATGTCTCTGGCAAAACCATGCTGCCCCATGGGATGGGATTTTCCTTCGTAGTGATATTCCTTATTTTTCAGACTGCCCACAAAGGGGAACAGTACCGGTGCACTTCTCTTCCAGAATTTCGCATCCGCATTCCACAGATACTCACTATCTGTCTCTTTCCCCCGAATACTTGCAAGTTCTGCGCCAAAGCTGTTAATCGTTACCTTTAAAGCTTCATTTTCCAATATTACCTGCATATTACATACCTCCCTCTCTTTTTCCCACATTATACCTCATAACAGTTCATCCGTGAACCTATTCGGGCACAAAAATCATGCTCTATACTATCTGTTATCTTTTAACCCGGCCGTTTTCAGCCAGTGGCCGGACAAATATCTGCTCACGAAGCAGATCACGCGGAAGATCCAGTCCAGTACCATGGCGATCCAGACACCAATGGCTCCGTAGCCCATGTTCACACCGATGATATAACTGAAACCGATGCGGAACATGAACATAGAGAATATGGACAGCACCATAGTAAAACGCACGTCATTGCAGGCACGAAGCATGTTCGGCAGTACAAAAGATGCTGGCCACAAAAACATTGCCATGCCATTGTGGATCATGACCAGAATGTAGGACAACTGCGTGGTCTCCGTGCTTAATCCGTAGCATTTCAGGATCCAGGGCAAACACAGCAGGATGACGCTGTTTACCATAAAGGTACACAAGTAGGTAATCTTCAATAATTTTTTCGTATAGTACCGCACCTGACCGGAATCTCCGGCGCCGACACAACGGCCAATTACCGTGATCATTGCCAGATTCATAGCCTGTCCCACGATACAGCCCATGCTGTCTAAGCTGTTCGCCACGCCGTTGGCAGCGATCTGCACAGTTCCGAAACCCGCGATAATGCTTACCACAATGACACGTCCCAGCTGGAAAATCCCGTTTTCAATACCACTGGGAATACCGATATAAAAGATCTTATGAATCACAGGCCAGTCAATCCGAAATTTTTCTTTTAACAGATGCACTTCGTTGGACGGATTTTTCAGCAAATGATACAGGATAAATCCTGCCACCGCACGGGAGATCAGGGAAGGAATCGCCACACCTGCCACGCCCAGTCCCAACACATAAACACCCAAAGCATTACCGCCGATGTTAATGATATTTTCCACCACGGAGACCTTCAGCGTGATCTGGGAATTTCCCATGGAGCGGAACAGCGCCGCACAGGAATTGTACAGGGCAAGGAACGGGAAGGACAGTGCAGAGATCATCATATAGATCACAGCATTATGAAATACGTCCGCTTCAATTTTACCGAAAAATAGGGAAATGATGCCATTACAGAACACCATGACCAAAATCGAAATACCGATGGTAATGCATACGGAGGACACGATCAACTGTTTTGCAGATTTGCAGGCGTCCTCTTTTTTCCCGGCTCCGAGGAACTGGGAAGTCACCACCGCGCCACCGGTAGCCAGTGCCGCCAACACACTGATGATCAGGTTATTGAACATGTCGATCAGGGATACGCCGGAGACCGCCGCCTCGCCCGCCGAAGAGATCATGACGGTATCCGCCATGCCCACAGTGATTGCCAGTGCCTGTTCAAATAAGAGTGGAATGATCAGTTTTTTCAGATCATCTTTTGAAAATAGTTTTGTTTTGCTTGCTTCCATTTCTTTTTACCCGGTTATTTATCCATCCGATACAATTTCAGGGAATTGTCCCATGCCGCCTTACGCACTTCTTCCTCTGTGATTCCCTTGATCTGTGCTATGGCAGCGATCACATAGGGAATATTCAGGGAACTGTTGCGTTTGCCACGGTTCGGTTCCGGTGCCAGATACGGGCAATCCGTCTCCAATACAATGCGATCCATGGGAATGTACTCTACCGCTTCCTTCAGCTTCTTTGCATTTTTAAAAGTCAGCACGCCGCCGATTCCGAAGTAGAATCCCATATCCAGGAAAATCTTCGCCGTCTCCTTCGTATAGGAATAACAGTGAATTACACCGCCGATCTCCTCCGCGCGCGCCTCCGTCATGAGATCCACAGTATCCTTCGCCGCATCCCGGGAATGAATGATAACGGGCTTTCGGATCTCTCGCGCCAGATCCAGCTGCCGCAGGAACCACTTCTTCTGTGTCTCGTGATCCGGCTCCGGCCAGTAATAATCCAGTCCGATCTCTCCCACCGCCAGGCATTTCTTTTTCCGGCACTGTTCCTTCAGCCAGGAATAAGATTCCTCATCCAGTTCCGCGGTCTCGCTGGGATGCACACCGATGGCTCCGTAGATATAATCATATCGTTCCATCAGCTCCAGTACTTTCCGGCAGGATGCCAGGCTCGCACCCACATCCACCACCCGGGCAATGCCCTGCCCCGGCAGCGCCGCCAGAAGCTGTTCTCTGTCTTCATTAAATGCGTCATCGTCATAATGCGCATGGGTATCAAATATCGCAGTCATGTGAAATCTCCTTAATCAGGGTATCTATGCAAAAAAAGAACCGTCCCCGGAGCTCCTATGTCTCCAAAAACGATTCTCTCGAGTGCACCGCCAGGGGCTCGAACCCTGGACACCCTGATTAAGAGTCAGGTGCTCTACCAACTGAGCTAGCGGTGCATTTTCTGTGTCGCTGTTGCGTCTCCCGCAACGACAAGACATATATTATCACATGGTTTTCAAGAATGCAAGTACTTTTTGAAAAAAATTTAAATATTTTTTTCGATTTATTTGTACAATAGGTGAAATTACTGTTTTTTACGGGCTTCCTGGCACTTTTTGCAGTAGCCGTACAGCTCTAATTTGTGTCCGGTGACAGTGAAATCTCCGGTATCCTGCTCTAAATGCACATGTGCAAAGGGGCAGCTGGGCAGCGGAATCCGCTTATGACATTCCAGGCAGACCGCATAATGGGTATGTTCCCCGCGGTTCAATTCGTATACTACGGTACCGTCTCCCATGAACGTTGTCTTCTCTACCATTCCATGTTCTTCAAATGTTGCCAGAATCCGGTAGATCGTGGATACAGCATAATCGCTGCCTTCGTGATCTCTCTCAATACGATTGTAAATCTGTACGGCGCTGAGGGGCTCGGTCGCTTCCTCCAGCACCTGATACACGCATTTTCTCTGTTTGGTCCATTTTAATCCCTTGGGATAAGAAATATCATTGTGTTCACATTTATGTTCTTCCATAGATATCTGTCCTTTTATATTGCGATCTCGAGGGCGCAGTGCTTTCCACCTCGAAACACTGCTTGTGCCTACAGCCAGTTTATCACAATTCCTGTCAAAACACCAATCACATATAAAATTCCCACGATTTTCAGATTTTCCTTTTTATCCGGATTCACGCGGAACAACACCAGCAGTCCTACTCCCGCGCCCACCAGCAATCCGGACATCATGGCTCCAAGGCTGATCACTCCACTGATATACAATTGCGTTATGGTCACAGATGCTGCACAGTTGGGGATCAGTCCCACCACTCCTGCCAGCACAGGTCCCAGTACGGGACGGTTCAGGATCAGTCCGGCCAGAACATCTTCTCCCACAAAATGCAGTGCTGTGTTCAGAACAAATCCAATGACTATAATGAAAAAGGTAATGTGAAGCGTATGCTTTACCGCAGATAGAAAAATGCCATCCTTTTCACAATGGCAGTTCTCATGCTCACAGATTTCATGAATGTGCTCTTCCTCTTCATGATCATTTTCCTCATGCCCGTGAACATGGTCATGAGGATGCATCTTCCTCTCCCGGATCAACAGATCGATCACAAATCCGGCTACGGCACCAATGGCCGCTTTCGCTCCCAGCACGCCCAGAACAAAGCGGATATCCATTTTCTCCGAAATCAGGATCGGCAGCATCTCATCAGAAGTGGACAGATAAATGGCTATCAGTGTTCCCAGGGTGATCACCCTGCCTGCATATAAGTTGGATGCCGCTGCTGAGAATCCACACTGAGGCAGCACACCTGCCACGCCACCGATCAACGGTCCCATTTTACCTGCTTTTCGCACCATATGTGTGGTCTTCTCGCCAGCCTTATGCTCCAGATATTCCATAGCCAGATAGGTCAGGAACAAAAATGGCACCAGCTTTATACTATCTATTAAAGTATCTAAAATAACTTCCGACATAACTCTTACCTTTCCATACTTTCTTTATCAAATGAATACTTAATCATATATTTGTTCTAAATGCAAATGAGTTGCATTTGCATTTAGAACTATAACACATTTTTTCATATTGTCAATATTTTAATTATAAAAAATGCGCTATGCTATGATAAGCTACGAAAAGCAAGAGAATGCCCATCTGGGCAAAAGCCAGCCGGTATACCGTCTTATAGTACTCCCGGATCACTTCCATCAATCTTCGATCAATCCTTTTTTCTTCCATGCTCCGCTCCGCCAGCGCAGCAGCATGCCGACTGCACGGCAGCATTCATCTGCTGTCAGACCGATATAAGCACCCACTACTGCCAGATGCAGCTGTATCCCCAACAGATACGTTCCTCCCGCTGCACACAAAAACATAAAAACAGCTCCGAGGATCACCGGAAATACAGCATCTCCACTGGTTTTCAGTGCATTTCCATATACCAGATTTGTTACTCGTCCGGCTTCCAGGGCAATGTCAATAAACATCAGCTTCTGCACTAGTTCTACCATACTCTTATCCTGCGTGAAAAAAGAAATCAGGACCGGGGCACTGACTGCAAACAGAAATTCTGTTCCCATCGCCAGTACCGCTCCGATCGCCGCAGATTTTTTCGTCTGCTTATCACATATTTCATATTTTCCCGCACCCATGTACCATCCGGTCATAATGGCATTCGCCTGGGCAAGCGCATTTCCCACACAAAAGGATAAATTCGTGATCTGTACCGTATAGGAGCGGGCTGCCACATTGATTCCTTCTGTATCCATCTGGTTCAGAAAACGGATCACCAGTGTCATCGCTACATTATAAATAATATTCTCCAAAGCGGAAGGTAATCCGATCCGGATGATCTGCCGCAAAATCTCTCCGGAATTCACCCTTTCCGAATATTTTTTTGCAGGGATCAGCCGCCGTACGAAGATCACGATCAATATCAGATTCACCACTTTGGAGATCACTGTTGCGGATGCGACCCCCTGCACGCCGAGGTGGAAATGAAACAGAAACACGGCATTTAATATAAAGTTCAAAATATTACCTGTCACAGTTGCGATCAGGGGCTGTTTCGTATATCCAAACGCACGCAGATATCCTGCCAGTATGGGAATCATTGCGTTCAGTATGCTTCCGCCTCCTACGATCCGCAGATATTGTACGGCAGGCTCCTTCAATGCCGGCGCAATACCTACCACATACAGAATCCCATCGGAACAGAAAAACAAAAAAACAGACATCATAACACCCAGGATCCCATTAAACCATAATCCCAGAGTCTTTGCCTGACAGGCGATCCCCGGTCTGCCCGCACCGATATTCTGTGTCATCACAGCCAGCATTCCCATAGAAACTACCGAATACATAATAATAAATACACCAATATAAGTATTTGCTGTTCCGACTGCTCCGACTGCCTGATCTCCCACAGAAGAAAGCATTAAAGTATCCACCATTCCGGACAACATGTAAAAGATTGTCTCCAGACACAGTGGTACAAATAATTGAAATAATGACTTATTCTGTCCTTCCATCGTATGTTTTATATCCTTTCTGCGGTTCCTATAAATTTGCATTTTCATTTTGTAACCATTCAGAATACTATTCTGAATAGTACCTTCAATTTTTACATATTACTACTTTATCTTTCCTAAAGCTTGCATTTTTACCACAGAAAATTGACTTATTTCTACTTTTATAGTAATCTGACCATAATATCCTCTGATCCACTTCACAGAAAGGCCTGCCTATGTACCCTGAATTAAGAGAAGAACGCATTCACGGAACAAAAGAATTTCCTTTTAGCTGTTATCACCTGCATGATATGCCTGCTTTTTTTCAGATTCCTGTCCACTGGCATCCGGAGGTCGAGATCATATATGTCCGCTCCGGCTCTCTTAATGTCATCATTGAAGGGGAAGAATACGAAGCGGCCGGCGGCTCCGTATTCTTTGTGAATCCCGGTGAGCTTCATTTTATGGGTTCCGCAATTCCGGGCGTAGACTATCATACCCTGTTGTTTCCACTGGAATTTATTTCCTTTCAGACGGACGATCTGTTGGAAACGGAGTTTCTCCTTCCCCTGCGTAACCATGAATTGCTTTTGCATCATAATCTTTCCCACGAAAAAAGCTGTCCTGACATCATTTCTCTCATCCGTGAGATCCTGTCTGTCAGACAGCTTCCAAATACATTGAGCGGGCATTTCCGATTACGTATTTTATTGTTGTCACTTATCCAAAAAATTGCTTCCTGCGGAACCATTAACCCAATAGGCTCCAAAAGGAACGATCCGATGCAGCGTGAGATACTGACTTATCTGCAGTATAACTACACAGAACCCCTTCGGTTGGAAACCCTGGCAGAACAATTTCATTTATCCGAAAAATATTTGTCCCGCTATTTTAAACAGCACTTTCATCTGACTCTGACGCAATACCTGATGCATCTGAGACTGACCCATGCCTGCCATTTGTTAGAGAGCACCTCTCTGCCGGTTACAGAGGTTGCCCTGCAGTCCGGCTTCCCCAATGTAAGCCATTTTATCCGCTGCTTTCATAGGACATATCAGATGTCTCCGCTGCAATACCGTAAACAGCCGCCCTATCAATGATCGTTTTCAAGAGCTCTTCTTGCAAGCTCCAGGCATCCCATGATACCCTGATCATCATGAAGAGAGGCCGGCACCACATAATGCTCCATGTCTGCAAGTTCATCCGTTGCGATATAGCCATTGATGTATTCCTTAAGCTTCTTGCGGATCAGCGGGAACAACTGCTCCTGGTGCATGACACCGCCGCCTAAAATGATCATTTCCGGTGATACCGTCATGACATAACCGGTCAGTGCCTGAGCAATGTAATCTGCCTCCAACTCCCATACTTCCGGGCAATCTGCCAGGTCCACTGCTTTCCTGCCCCAGCGTTCTTCGATGGCAGGGCCTGCCGCCAGACCTTCCAGACAATTCTTATGATAAGGACATCTTCCGGCATAAGTATCTGCGGTCCGCTTCGTGATCAGCACATGTCCGGTCTCCGGATGGAGCATTCCGTGATGCAGATCTCCGTTACTATAGATACCACCGCCGACACCCGTACCGATGGTCAGATACATGACGCACTTTTTCCCTTGTGCCTGTCCGAAAGTCACTTCGCCGAGGACAGAACCATTCACATCTGTATCGAATCCCACGGGGCAATGAAGTGCCTCCTGCATCTGCCCAACAATATCGCAGTCCCTCCAGGCCAGCTTTGGCGTGGTTGTGATATAACCGTATTTTTCGGAATCTCTGTCCAGCTCAATGGGCCCGAAACAGGCAATTCCCAATGCATCGATCCTCTTGTCCCTAAAATAAGCGATCATCTTAGGAATCGTCTCCTTAGGCGTAGTTGTAGGAAGCGATACCTGTTCATAAATTTCACCATTCTCATCGCCAATAGCGCAGACCATTTTTGTACCGCCGGCTTCCAATGCACCCAGACGTAATTCTGCCATATAAACTCCCTGCCTTTCCAGATTCTGCCTGTTAAATATATCCCGAGCTTTTCCTTCGGATTCTGCTCTCTGTGGTTAGTATAGCAAATCCTTTTCTCCCTGTTAATATCCATTTTTATGGAGTTTCTCTCACTTTTTAATTTTCCCTTTTCCAGGGAATCTTTCCTATGCTATACTTGTTATACTGTTCTCAATTACACACAAATTGCAGGAGGTTATATCACAATGAAAAAAATATGGATCGTCGGTTCCCTTGGTCACATGGGGCAGGCGTTGATCAGGTTGTTAGACATGATGGAATATGAATTATACGAGACCGACAAGGATGAGCTGGATATCACGGATGAACATGCAGTTTCCCTGTTCATGCACCGGAATCGTCCCGATGTCGTTATCAACTGTGCAGGATATCATCCTTCCGCCGGTGCCGCGCAGTCAGAGACAGATATGGCTTACAAGGTAAACGCCGTAGGTGCGAGAAATCTGGCGCAGTCTGCGGAGAGCATTCAGGCAAAACTCATACAGATCTCTACGGATGATGTATTTTCCAGCGCATCCGACACACCCTATAATGAGTTCGATGATGTAAATCCCGTAGGACTGTTTGCAAAATCCAAATACGCCGGAGAGAAATTCGTCATCCAGCTGATGACCCGCTATGTCATTATCCGAAGTTCCTGGATCTATGGCATCGGCAAAGACTTTTTGAATGAAGTACTCGAAGCAGCCGCAGACCCTCGGGTATCCACTATGGAACTGCTAAATAACGACCGTGCGGTACCTACCTCCGCTGCTGAGCTTGCCCGGGTGGTAAAATTTTTCATCGACAACGACCATTACGGTATCTATCACGCCGTATGCAGCGGCGGTTCCTGCACACGCCTGGAATTCGCGAAAGAGATCCTGCGTCTTGCCGGAAAAGAAGACCGGCTTACCGTCACAGTAAAAGACGGCACCCCGGAGAAATATTCCGTACTGGATAATATGATGCTGCGTCTCACCGACATTGAAGAACCCAGTGGCTGGAGAGAGACACTGGCTTCCTACATGAAAGAAACCGGAGGACTGGAATAGTGGAAAAACACGAAAAAGAAAAGAAAAAACTTGGTCTGTCCACCAAAATCTTTATCGCCCTTTTAACCGGTGCAGTGTGTGGTGTGCTGATCCATTATTATATGCCGGAAGGGTACTTTAGAGATACGATTCTGATCAACGGTATTCTCTATGTACTGGGCAACGGCTTTATCCGCCTGATGCAGATGCTGGTGGTTCCTCTGGTATTCTGCTCCCTGGTCTGCGGCGCCATGGCCATCGGTGATACGAAAACGTTGGGAACTGTGGGTGTGAAAACGATCCTGTTCTATCTGTGCACCACTGCTTTGGCGATCTGCGTGGCACTGGGTATTGCCAGTCTGATCAATCCCGGCGTAGGTTTAAATATTGCATTGCCGGAGGGTGCCACCGAAGTCGCGACCACCCAGGTAGATTTTGCGGAAACGTTGTTGAATATTATTCCGAAAAATATTTTTACCTCTCTGTCCACCGGAGATATGCTGCCGATCATCTTCTTTGCTTTATTTGTCGGCATTCTTCTGGCTGCCATGGGCAACCGGGTCTCCACTGTGGCGAACTTTTTCAGTCAGTTCAATGACATTATGATGGAAATGACGATTGCAGTCATGAAAGCTGCCCCTGTCGGTGTCTTCTGCCTGATTGCCAAGACCTTCGCAGGCATCGGCTTCGACGCTTTTGTACCTATGCTGAAATATATGGGAAGCGTAATCCTGGCGCTGGCAGTACAGTGTTTCGTGGTATATCAGGTCATGCTGTTTGTGTTCACCCGCTTGAATCCTTTTAAGTTCATTAAAAAGTTCTTCCCGGTTATGACCTTTGCCTTCTCCACCTCCACCAGTAATGCGACGATCCCTCTGTCCATCGACACCTTATATAAAAAAATCGGTGTTTCCAAACAGATCTCGTCCTTTACGATACCTCTGGGTGCCACCATTAACATGGACGGTACTTCCATTATGCAGGGCGTAGCAGTTGTTTTCATAGCACAGGCTTACGGTATTCCTCTGACCCCGGCTGCCATTGCTACTGTCATTGCCACCGCGACGATCGCTTCCATCGGTACTGCCGGTGTCCCCAGTGTCGGTCTGGTCACCCTGTCCATGGTACTGACTTCCGTGGGCCTTCCCACCGAGGGAATCGCACTGATTATGGGTATCGACCGTATTCTGGACATGCTGCGTACTGCCGTAAATATCACTGGTGATGCTGTATGTACCACCATCGTTGCCAAGCAGCAGGGAGCCTTTAACGAAAAGACTTTCCAGGCAGATAACTGATCACCTGTTTACAGCTTTCCAGATGGTTGCACTGTATAAAAAAAGTGAAACATTCTGTCTTGTGCTCAAGTGCACCGTCAGAAGTTTCACTTTTTTATAGCTCGAAGCTATTCTATTTCAGTTTATTTAATTTTGCCCGGTTGGCAATAACGATCAGACGCATATCCTGTGTCAGAGGTACTTCCGGATCGATATTGGTATTTACATTTTTTCCTTCGATGATCGCCACCACGTTAATGGAATATTTTTTCCGCAGATTCAGCTCGATCAGATTCTTGCCGATCCACTGCTGTTTGACTTCCATTTCCACCATAGACACATCCTGGGACAATTCGATAATGTCCATGAAACCGGAGCTTAACAGATTTTTGGCCAGGTGGATCCCTGACTCACTCTCGGGGAATACTACACGGTCTGCTCCTACTTTCGTAAGGATCTTGCAGTTTATCTCAGTGGCGCATTTGGCGATAACGGTCTTTACGCCCAGTTCTTTACACAGCATGGTTGCCATAACACTGGCTTCCAGATGATTTGCCATGGTCACGATGACCACATCAATATTCGCAATACCGATCTGTCTCAACGCTTCCGGATCTGTAATATCTGCACATTTACAGTATGGAATCTCTGAGATTGCCGCATTGACAACTGCCTCTCTATTGTCTACCGCCACCACCTCTGCGCCGTTCTCTGCCAACTCCTTCGCCACACTTCTTCCATATCTTCCAAGTCCAAATACTGCATAGGTCTGATTGATTCCCATAGTCTCTTCCTTCCTGTTGCTTCGATCTGCTTTATCCGACGCTGATCTCTTCTGTCGGGTTCTTCACAATATTTTTGTTCTTTTTCTGCGTGCTGAATGCCACTACCAAAGATATGGGACCGACTCTTCCCAGATACATGGTCACGATAATAATCAGTTTTCCCCAAAGATTCAGCATGGAAGTCAGGTTCCTGCTTAATCCCACAGTAGCTGTGGCACTCACTGTTTCATACACAATATCGATCACAGCCGCATCTGTCACTGCAGATAAAAGAATTGTGGACAACGACGCAATGATAAAAAACATACCTACAACCGCTACCGATTTATTCACCGCCTGCTTCGGAATATTTCTCCCAAAAAGCTCCGCATCCTCCTTATTACCTATGGTGGCAAACATAGATACCAGCAGCACTGCGATCGTAACTGTCTTCATTCCTCCTGCGGTTCCCACCGGAGAGCCGCCGATCAGCATCAAAAGCACCGAAATGATCGCAGAGGTATTGGTCAGATCCTCTTGTGGAATCGTGGCAAAACCTGCGGTTCGCGTAGTTACTGCCTGGAACAGGGATGCCCAGATCCGTTGCGGCACCGTGTAATCCTGCATCGTCAGAGGATTATTGTATTCAAAAATATAAAATGCCGCCGCTCCCACTACAATAAGTATTCCTGTCACCGTGAGTGCTATTTTACTGTGCAGCGTCAGCAGTCGGAAACATTTCAGCTTCTGGCTCCGGATATTTTTCAAAACCCGCAGTACATCCCACCAGACGATATAGCCCAAACCTCCCAATATGATCAACAGCATCGTGACCAGATTGACCATGGGCTGAAATACATAGCCGCACAGACTGTCTTCCGCCATAATATCCATTCCTGCGTTGCAGAAGGCAGATACGGCATTAAAAATCGAAATCCATATGCCTCTGAGTCCGTATCCCGGCACAAATACTGTCATGTACAAAAGAGCTCCGCATCCCTCCACCACCAGAGTACCTATGAGAACCTTGCGGAGGAATTTCACGATTCCGGAGATATTATTCAGATTAAATACATCCTGCAGCATCCACCGGTTACCCAGTCCCAGTCGTCTGTGCAGTCCCATCATCACACCGTACATGACCGTAATGACTCCCAGACCTCCCAACTGGATCAGAAACAGGATCACGATCTGTCCCCAGACGCTCCAGGTGGAATATGTGGGAACCGTCACCAGACCGGTCACACATATGGATGTGGTAGCCGTAAATAAAGCATCTATATAAGGAACCGCTTCTCCGGTAGCTGAACTGATGGGTAATGCCAGCAGGAAGCTACCCACTAATATGGCACACAGAAAGCTAAGCATGATCTTCTGTGTCGTAGACAACTGTATTATTTTTTTACTGTTCATAACACACTCCATTCCGCCGATGCTTTATCTCATCAGTGGAATCGCTAATCAAATTTCACGGGTGCAATCCGCAATGTTATGATTATAACACACTTTTAGATAAAAAACTCCTATTGGAGACAGTTTGTTGCCGAATCCATCATAGGAGTTCTCTTCTGATCTTATTTTTCTTCTTTTATACTTTAAATCGGTAGCCCACACCCCAGATGGTCTCGATATACTGAGGTTTTGCAGTATCTTTTTCAATCTTCTCACGGATCTTCTTGATGTGCACGGTAACGGTGGCAATATCACCGATAGAATCCATATCCCAGATCTCACGGAACAATTCTTCTTTGGTAAATACATGGTTCGGATGCTCCGCCAGGAACGTCAGCAGATCGAACTCTTTGGTCGTAAACGTCTTCTCCACACCGTCCACATAGACACGTCTGGCAGTCTTATCAATACGGATACCACGGATCTCCACGATATCATTCTGCTGCTTCTGGTTGGTTCCCACCAGTCTCTCATAACGGGCCATGTGCGCCTTCACGCGGGCTACCAGTTCACTGGGGCTGAAAGGTTTGGTCATATAGTCATCCGCACCCAGCCCTAAGCCGCGGATCTTATCAATGTCGTCCTTCTTCGCAGATACCATGAGAATGGGAATATTTTTCTCCTCGCGGATCTTCTTACATACTTCGAAGCCGTCCATGCCGGGCAGCATCAGGTCCAGAATGATCAGATCATAATCGCCTGCCAGTGCGGTCTTCAGTCCCTCATCGCCGGTATTGCAGATATCGACCTTGAAATCACTGAGCTCCAGATAATCCTTCTCAAGATCTGCAATTGCTACTTCATCTTCAATAATTAAAATCTTACTCATTATTTATCCTCCATTTACAGAATGTCCTTGTATTATCGATGATCATGCCATTTCTGTTTCATTCCCTTATTCATTACTTGGTTCCACCCGGCTGCAGCTCAATATATTTTCTCAATACAAAATGCATACAGGTTCCTTCCCCTTCTTTGGCTGTCGCCCATACATAACCGCCATGATCCTCAACAATTTTTTTAACAATGGATAATCCGATGCCACTGCCGCCCTGGGCGGAATTGCGCGAAGCATCCGTGCGGTAGAACCTCTCGAAGATCTTCTGCAGATCCTTCTGTGCGATTCCCTTGCCGTTGTCCTCGATCTCTACCCGGATGGAATCCACTTCGTCAAGAATACGGATATCAATATGCCCGTCAGGCTTGTCCATATATTTTACGCTGTTACTGATAATATTATTGATGACCTTCTTCATCTGCTCCGGATCCGCGATGACAACTGTGTCAGGAGATACCAGATTCGAATAGTTCAGCTTGATACCCCGCTGCTCCAAATCCAGTCCGACTTCTTCCACACAGTCTCCGAAATAATCCGCCACGTTGATCCGGTGGAAATTGTACGGGATCCGGTTATTATCAATTCCGGAATAAGTGGTCAGCTCGTTGATCAGACGATCCATATCAATGGCTTTATTGTAGATGGTCTTGATGTATTTGTCCATCTTCTCCGGCGTGTCTGCCACGCCGTCCATGATTCCTTCCACATAACCCTTAATGGCTGTGATAGGGGTCTTCAGATCATGGGAAATATTGCTGACCAGCTCTTTGTTCTGCTTCTCATGCTGAATGTTCTCTTCTGTGGATTCCTTCAGCCGCAGACGCATATCCTCGTAATTTCGGTAGAGATCACCGATCTCCCCCTTGGCATCCGTCTCCAGAACATAATCAAAGTTGCCTTCCTTGATCTTGCGCATTGCCACGTTCAGCTCATTGATGGGCTCAAATACGCCCTTGTGGATCCATTGGGTCAGCATCAGGCTGGTGAAGATCAGGATCACGATGATAGCCACGAACATATCAATCAGCAGATGTCTCGAGATCAGCGAATTGACCTTCGTGACGATAAATACGCTGCCCGGTGTTCCATCCCGGAAGGTGAAATCAATCTGTTTTACATACTTCTCCAGTTCATTGTAGAAATATCCGCTATCATCCGACAGATTCTCTTCACCGTAGGCAGGCAGTTTTTCAAAAATCTTCTGTGCGGCATCTTCATTGCCCGCATAGTATAGTCCGTCACCCTTTCTCACTATAATATAAGTAGACTTCCGCGATACCTCCTCATTGATATGAGCCAGATATTCTTTATCTTCCAGCCTGCTACTGTCTTCCTTCGCCTGGTCCAACAGCACATAATACGCCTGATCCGTGGTGTTGGTGAATTCCCTGAAATTCTCCGACATCATGGAATAATCAATATCCGTCAGGCTGAGACCCTGAGAGTAATTCATCAGGTAAATAGCAATCATTACAAAAGCCATGATCGTCAACAATAACGGAAGTAATATAATACTTATAAATGTTACGCGAAGTCTTGTTTTAAATTTCATATTACTCTTGCCTTTCAGCAACCTGCACGTGAATAATTTATATTTTATACTTTACTTTCGCTCATTATAGCATGATTCCCACCTTCTGTGTATAAAGGAAGCAAGAATATCATTAAAAAAATATAAACAAAATTTTTTCATTTTTCTGTTGACATTATTCTCGCATCATGTATAATAAGCTTATAAGAAACAGTAATCATTACTATTATTGAGAAAGGGGCTTATCATGGCACTGAAACGAAGCAGACAACGGGAAATGATCAAATCCTTTCTCATGGGACGCAAGGATCACCCTACCGCTGATGTGATCTATTCTAATCTGAAGCAGCAGGATCCGAACTTAAGTCTCGGTACCGTCTATCGTAATCTGACTCTGTTGTCGGACATGGGAGAGATTTTACGACTCCGGGTCGGTGACGGTGTTGACCATTTTGATGCCGATACTTCCGAACATTATCATTTCGTGTGTACGGAATGCGGAAGCGTCATTGATCTGGACATGGATAGTATTGATTCCATCATGGAGACAGCCGGAGAGAGATTTGACGGCCGGATCCGGGGACATGTCACTTATTTCTACGGCTCTTGTCCCGCCTGTACCAGGGTTGCTACGGAGTCCTAGTTTTCTGAATGAAAACTGGCTTCGTTCCATAATATATTTGTGCTTATAAAGCACACGCAAAAAGAGAAAACTGAAAACAAAACATTTCATTAGAGAAAAGGAGAAAAAATTATGGCAAAGTATGTATGTCAGGTATGTGGTTATGTTTATGAAGGTGATGCGGCTCCCGCAGAGTGCCCCATCTGTCACGCTCCCGCTTCCAAGTTCACCAAGCAGGAGGAAGGCAAGACCTGGGCTGCTGAGCATGTAGTAGGTGTAGCAAAGGGTGCTCCCGAGGATATCATTGCTGATCTGCGTGCGAACTTCCAGGGCGAATGCTCTGAGGTTGGTATGTATCTGGCAATGGCAAGAGTAGCTCACAGAGAAGGTTATCCCGAGATCGGTCTGTACTGGGAGAAGGCTGCTTACGAAGAAGCTGAGCATGCTGCAAAATTCGCTGAGCTGTTAGGTGAAGTCGTAACCGATTCCACCAAGAAGAATCTGGAGATGAGAGTAGATGCCGAGAACGGTGCTACCGCAGGTAAGTTTGATCTGGCTAAGAGAGCCAAGGCTCTGAACCTGGATGCTATCCATGACACCGTACACGAAATGGCTCGTGACGAGGCAAGACATGGCAAGGCATTTGAGGGTCTGTTAAAGAGATACTTTGGCTAAGCTACAAGCCATGCAAGGATAAAATAAAAAGTCACTGGAAGGACATTTATGTACTTCCAGTGACTTTTTATTTTAGATTTATACGGCGACAGCCGTCCATGAGCAAGTCACGCAGTGACTGCGAATGGGTTGCATGGCGCCAGCCTTAGGAGCGCGCCAGCCCTTATACGGTTCCGGAGATTACCAGCGTGCTGACACCGGGATTGATCCCCCACGCTCCCGTAACGGGATCCTGGGTGTAAGTCGCTGCGGGTACAGTAATACCTCCTGCAGTTCCGGTAAATAATCCGGTAGTTGTATCATACGTATAGTTTGTTCCCTCTGCCCATGCAGTTCCATTAAAATTCACAGTCAGATTCTCCAATACGGGATTAAAGGTATCCGTGATCACGACACCGGTAGCTGCATCCGCTGCCGTATTCCCCAGATTCTGTATCAGGAACGTATATGTCAATGTTCCATTCTCTGTCACAGGTACGGGGCTGACGGACTTTGTGATCGTAAGAAGCGGTCCGCTTGCCGCATTTACTGTCTCGTTCACAGTAACAGGAGTGACCCCTGCCCCGGCAATCGTCGCTGTATTCGTAATGGAGGCCTCTGCTGCCAGCGGCGCATAAGAGTTCACCTCTGCCTCATAGGTAAGTGTCACATTACCTCCCGCAGGCACGGTAATTCCTGTGATTGTCAGAGGAGGTCCTGCCGTTACAGCCGGTGTTGCCTGTAAAATTCCGTTTGCATAGTATTTTACGGTTCCCGGAATATACGTCAGAGGTGTCAGTTCTCTGGTATTAAACAAATACTCTCCCAGATTATCCGTTACTGTAATTCCGTTAAATGCAGTAGTGCCTGAATTCACAATACTGATCACATACGTCACATTTTCATTCTGCCCGTAGGTATCACGCACTGCTGTCTTGGTTGCAGACAATACCTCCGTGATCTCACCCACTGCTATATTGGAGTTTGTAATCTCATTTCCATAGCGAAGCTGTGCCTGATTTGTAAATCTAGCCATATATTTTTGTATCCTTTCATTGTATTTGGATTTACTATAATATATGACTGTTTTTAAGAAAGTTGACGGATTCTGTCACTGCATTTCTTGACATTCCTCTTCCACCTCCGTATGATGGAATCACAAGCATTCCCTTGCGCTGCCCCAAAAACAATGAGGATTCCACATGAAGAAAAAAGTATTTAACATCATCCAGATCGGTGACAAAAGTAACCGTCTGAGCCGGCTCTTTGATATTTTTATTGCTATCGTTATCTGTGCAAATATTCTGGTGACTTTTCTGCAAACCTTTGATGAGCTTGCTTTTTTATTTCCGGCATTTCACGTGATCGAGGTTATCACTATTCTGATCTTCTGTGTGGAATATATTCTGCGGATCTGGACTGCGGACTATCTATATCCTGATAAAAGCGAGTTTCGCTCCCGGCTGCGGTTTCTGATCTCCTTCGACGGGATCATCGATCTGCTGACAATTTTACCCTTTTTCTTCCTGTCAGGCATGGTCATCTTCCGGATGCTGCGGGTGGCAAGGATCTTCCATCTGTTCCGCCTGAATGCCCGGTATGATTCCTTCAATGTCATCACTACAGTATTATATGAAAAACGCAATCAGATCATTTCCTCCGTATTTATCGTCCTGATCCTGATGCTGGCCAGCAGTCTGTGCATGTACAGCGTGGAGCACGATTCCCAGCCGGAAGTATTCCGCAATGCCTTCAGCGGCATCTGGTGGAGTATGTCGACGCTGCTCACCGTAGGCTACGGTGACATCTATCCCATCACCACACTTGGCCGGATCATGGCGATCTGTATCGCCTATCTCGGTGTCGGTGCCGTGGCTATCCCCACCGGTATCATCAGTGCCGGTTTTGTAGAACAGTACCAGCGCAAAAGCAGTCTCTCTAATATTAAAGAAGCAGATATTCATGAGATCGCCGAGATCTTCGTAGATAAACGCTTTGCGGGCAAATCCGTGGAAGAAATGGAAGAGGCAGAACAGGTCACGATCTTCCTCATTCTGCGGGGGGATCTGTCCATTCTGCCTCAAAAAGATACGATGTTGAAAATAAATGACATCATTGTCATTCGTGGTGAGAATCCCTAACAATAGTGAAGACTGCCTCTTTTGCAGGGGCAGTCTTTATTATTTGTGATACTTATTTGGCTTCCACGGTTTCCGTAGTTTCTGTTGCCACTGTTTCACTTTCTGCGGTTTCAGCCTCGACATTCTCGGTCTCCGTCGCAGTTTCCGTTGTCTCGCTTTCCGTTATCGTAGTATCTGTAGTTTCGATGCTTTCTGTCTCTTCAGCGGTCTCCTCCACCTCCACCAGATCCTCCAGTGTATAGTTGAATCCGGTCACCACGTTGGTGGCCACGACATACACTTTCATTTCAGAGGGAAATGCAATGTAATACTGGCTGGTCATGGAATTCAGATTGCCGACATTAATGATCACGCTGCGGTCTGCAGTCTCGTACTGAATGGTACGCTCCGGATCTGCCAGTCCGTACTGCGACATATCCGTCACATTTTCAATCACCTGATCTGCCTTTAACGGTGCCACCTTCAGGATCATAGCCTTGATCCGATCCTGGTTCAGATTCAGGGAATGATCGTCCGCATAGTACCAGGTATCATCCTCTTTTTCAAAGGCATAGGTCTCTCCCTCATATACATAGCGGAAGCTGGTAATATCATCGGAGTTCACGTCCAGCACCGTCTCCTGTGTATCCTCGGTGGTGGAAGTCGCAGACGATGCATTTTTATTATACTGGCGAATGCCCAGGAATGCTGCCGCCAGCACCAACAGTGCCAGCAACATTCCGATCATCTGTCTTTGTTTCTTTTTCATATCTATAACTCACGCCTTTCACAATTATTTCTTCCGTCTGCCAAACCAGATCACGAATCCGGCGATCATACAACCGACGGGAAGGATCACAGTAACCAGCAATCCCAACAACAGAATCTGTGCGGAATCCACTACCAGATTAGAGACCTCATAGCTTTTTACCGGAATGGATACCGAGGTCTCATGATCTGCCATTCCACTGAATGTATTGGTGAACAGAGTCAGGTTCGCACCGCTGACGACAGAATTTGCATCATCCGTGAACAGCTGCTCGCAACCGTACACGACCAGTGTCGCATCCCCATTATCCAAAGTTTTTACTGCCTCAACACCTAATGCGAAGGGACCATTCACATCATTTTCACCCTGTGAAAAATCCTGTGTATTGTTGACATCCTGTTTTGCAAAAGAGCTGTCGGAGGTGCTCAGGAACACATCATAGGTAATATCGCCGGTGACTGTCTCGTCGGTACTTACTTCCTCCGGGACGATGATGCCCTGAGAATACGGCAGGAACAGATATTTTCCGTAAGTGCCGGAGGTATAACTGTCAGAGCTCTGTGTCGGCAGGATATAATACGGACTTCTGTAGTAGCCGTTGGAATCATTCTCCACTACCAGTCCTTTGGCAATGCTCAGATTCATATAGCTTAAGATAGCATCTATATTGGGTGTCTCCTCATCGGTATAGCCGGTTACCAGGATGACTTTTCCACCGTTGTTCAGATAGTCGATCACCTTATCCTTATCATCGGAGAGAAATCGCTGGTAGCGCCGTTGATGAACAGACAGGCCGCATCGTCGGGGATAGCATCCAGATCCATCAGATTCACGGTCTCATAATCCACATTTTCCTTGTTCAGTGCGGATGTAAAAGTGTTACTTAAACTCAGTTCGTTATGTCCTGTTGTCATATATACCTTCGGCATATCATCATTTAACACATAATCCAGTGCACTGGTGATCTGTCCTTCGCCATCATAACCGGTGGTCGTGGTGTTATAACTGTACGTCGAATAGTCAAAATCATAGGAAGACTCATAGACATCGTTGTAATCAATGACCTTGCTGCGCTTGTCGCTGACCACGATCAGGCTGTTCGTGCTGATGTTGCCGGTGGTGTACTGGGTATAGAACATCGGGTTAACGGTAGGATCCACATATTCCACGGTGATATGATCCGACAGATCATCATATCTCTGTAAAGTCTGCCCCAGTGTGGTATCCTGATTGTCCTGATTTACCAACACATAGATTGTCACATCATCCTGCATATTTTTCACATAGTCAACGGTCTGATCTGTCAGGGAATAGAGCTTCTGGCTGGTCATGTCGATTGCTGTCCAGCTAGAAGGCATCTCGCCCATGATAATATTAACGACTACTACCAATGCTACCGCTACGGCGATCATACCGGTACTGTAGGCACTAAAGCTTAAGTTCTTCACGGACATGCTGTAACGGCGTTTCTGAATGGACTGTACCGTCAGGAACAGAACCAGTGCCGTAACAGATACATAATATACGATAGAAGATACATCCAGCGTGCCGTTCAACAGGTTGGAAAACGGTGTGTAAAGGTCAAAGCAACGCAACAGCCTTGTCAACAGATTGCCGGTACTGGAAATAATGGAGCAGATGGAATCCATCATATATCCCAGGAACAATACTAAAAAAGTAAGTACTGCTGCGATAACCTGGCTCTCTGTCACGGAAGACAGGAACAGACCGATGGCAATGGCGGTCATTCCGAAGAGGAAATATGCCAGGATCGACAGATAGGCCTCTCCCATGGGAACACTGCCGTACTGCGCCATGATCAGCGGGTAAAAGCAGATGATCGCTACGGGAATGGCAAATATAGTTAACAGCGCCAGAAATTTTCCCATAACGATGCCGCCTACGGACACCGGTGCCGTCAGGATCAGCTGATCCGTCTTGCTCCGTTTTTCCTCCGCCAGAATACGCATGGTCAGGATCGGCACGGTCAGCATGAAGAGAAAGGTAACGCTGGATACCACATACGCAAAATAAGGATATCCGTTCATCAGGTTATAAACACTGAAATACAGTCCCAGGAAAAACAGGGTGACTGCAATAAATAAAAATCCGATAAAGGAACGGAAATAGGATTTCAATTCTCTCTTATAAATGGCTAGCATATTATTCCGCCTCCTTTGTAGTTACAGTTTCTTCGGCTTCCGGCTTTTTTCTCTTTGAGAATAGTTTGTGCTTCTCCGGCTGTGTGGGTGCCACATCCTCGGTCAGTTCCAGGAAGATGTCTTCCAGAGACTTCTCCGCATGGGTCATCTCTAAAATAGGCAATTTTGCTTCTGCCAATGCATAGAATACCTGCTCTCTGATATCTGCATTCTCTTTGGAGATCACTTTCAGTTTTGCAATATTTTCGGGAGCCTCAGTATTTTCTTCGATCCGGTCGATCTGTGAGATCTCCTGCAATGCGCTCTTCACCGCAGCGGTGCTTCCCTTTACTTCCAGGTTCAGTTCCATGGAACCACTCATAAGCTTCTGCAGATTCTCCGGAGAATCACTGGCTACCAACTTACCGTGGGCTATGATCATAATATGGTCGCAGACCGCACTGACCTCCGACAGAATATGGGAGCTGAGGATCACGGTATGATTCTCCCCCAGCTTGCGGATCAGATCACGGATTTCGATGATCTGTTTCGGATCCAGACCTACCGTGGGCTCATCCAGAATGATAACCTCAGGGTAGCCAAGGATTGCCTGCGCCAGTCCGACTCTCTGCCTGTAACCTTTTGACAGATTCCTGATCAGACGCTGCTGCATATCGGTGATCTGTGTCATTTCCATGACCTCGTCAATCTGCTGCTTCCGCTCTTTTTTCGACACTTTTTTCAGTTCTGCCACGAATTCCAGGTATTCTCTGACAGTCATGTCAACATACAGCGGCGGAAGCTCCGGCAGATAACCGATGGCACGCTTTGCCTCCTCCGGATCTTTTTGGACATCTTTGCCATCGATGGTCACAGTGCCCTCTGTGGCTGCCAGATAACCCGTGATGATGTTCATGGTCGTGGATTTACCTGCGCCATTAGGACCAAGAAAGCCGTAAATCTGTCCCTTTTCCACGCGGAAAGAAAGATGATCTACGGCTATATGGTCTCCGTATTTTTTTGTAAGATTGGTTACTTCTATCATATTTGCCTCCCATATCAGTTACTTGCGCTTACCTCAAATAATTCCCGATACTTGTGTCAATCATTATTTGGTGTACTTGTATTACTATATGAGGCAAATGTCATCAAAAGGTGAAACATTTGTGAAAATTGTGTGAAACCGGTTTTGAATCCTACAAAAAACTTTTCACCTTATCGTCAAAGAAGTGCTTAAGTTACCGGCTTCCACCGCCAGATGCAGCGGCAGCTTCTCTGCCGGGATATCCTCAAAAATAAACTCCGGCCCTCCGGTCTGCGCCGACTGAAACAGGAAAAGTACCCCGTCCACATAGAGCACCACTTTTTTCTGGTTGCTGTAGACTGTCAGGGAGAGCAGACCGTTCTCCTGCCGGTGCAGGGTAGAAAGTGCCGGATAGAGTACCGGTTCCCTACTCCATTTCGCCTGATAATAGTAATAGTGCTCCGTCAACGTCCTGCCGTCCTCCGAAAGCAACATCTCCTGCGTAGTTTCTCCGGGTAATCCACGGTATATGGGGATTTTTTCGTCTGTTATCCACAGGTCTTTTACCAAAAATCCTCGTTTCAGGCATAACCTGTAAAAATGATCTGTTCCCGGATTCTGCCTTACCCCATTTTTCTGTCCGGCATTGTCCTGCCCGGTCTTTTCCTGTCCTTCGCTTTTCCTGTCGTCATTGTGAAACAGAATCGCATTGGCTCCCATCCGTGCCAGCCGCTCCAGATCTCTTTCCATCTGTTCGTCCTGCGTACCGTACTCACTGAGTTGCGGTGGCAGCCGGTATTCTACGATGTGTGGATGAAATTCGGCTTCGTTCAAATAGATGCCTTTTTTCTCTATGACACGCAAGTCATAAATTGCAAGGTCCCGCTGCCAGTACACTTCCCGTCGATTTTCGAAATCTTCTGAATCCCGGAATTTTCCTGAATCCTCTGTTTTAAAAAGACTACTATCGATCCCGGTTGGGAACCGCAGCCAAGCTCTCACCTGATAGAGATAGGGATCCTTCCTCCCATTCCACAGGTGCGGCCGCAATAATAACGCGGTCATCGGATCCTGATCCACATTCCGATAATTTCCATAAAAAATAGGGCGACCGCCTCCTGCTGTCTCCCATATTTCCATTCGCATCTCAGTCTCCCGCCGCTCCGTCAAAAATTCTTCCGGCAGCTTGAATTCCAACTGTGCTTTTCCATTTTCCAGATTTACTATAATTATAAGATCCTTCCGCATCTGCATCCCTCTTTTCCGGTTTCTCCCTTATAGAAAGAGTTTTTGCAAATTTCGAAACTTTATGCTTACTATCCTTACATCGGGCAGGATCTTCTCCCCGGTACTTCCTCCCCCGAGACATATCCTGCATGAAACTCCATATTAATGTCCCGAAGCTCCTTCTCCCCATCGATGTATGCCTGATACATCTCTGCCAGTCCGGACGAACAACCGTCACAATTTGCTTCCATATATCCTAAGGATTCCGCTACGATCTGCTCCCGTTCTTCTCTTGTAGTATCTTTGATCAAATATCCTGCCATACGAATCTTCCTGCCTTTCCTTTTGCTTAGTGTCAATGTACCACACTCCCAAAGTTCCCACAAGTTTTTTCACAAAATACTTGTCCTGACCACGTGTGTATTTTACTATAGAAGAAAGTTGCGCTATGGATGATTCCTGCACAGGCAGCGCCTATGGGACTTTATTCTAGCTGAAACGAACGATTAAGGAGCCAGGTTCTCATGATTTACTGGATTTTAGCCACTTTAACAGCATTTTTCATAAAAGGTCTGTGCGGATTCGCCAATACACTGGTATTCACCTCTATTTTAAGCTTCGGCATCGTAAATGCTAATATTTCTCCGGTGGAACTGCTGATCGGTTATCCGTCGAACCTGATCCTAGTATGGAAAAAAAGAGCTTCCCTGCATCCACGTATCTTTTTCCTCCCTATGCTGTTCGTTCTTGCCGGCAGCATTCCGGGGGCATTTATTTTAAAATACATCAATGCCAATATCGTTAAGATCATCTTCGGTATTGTGGTCATAGGCATTGGAATCCAGATGTGGTTTCAACAAAAAGGGGCAAAAAATGAAGAGACCTTTTCCCCGAAAAAAGTCTCTCCTCTATTCACCGTAATAGTAGGACTCTCCGCCGGATTACTCAGCGGGCTGTTTGGTGTCGGCGCTCTGCTGGCCGTTTACATGACAAGCGTCTGTGAAGATAATGATGCCTTCAAAGCTAATATCAGCGCAGTATTTGCTGTAGAAAGCACCTTTCGCATCTGCCTGTACAGTGCTTTGGGACTGATCCGGTTCGAGACGATCCGGCAGGCGATACTCCTGATTCCCCTAATGCTGTTGGGATTATTCCTTGGCCTGAAGAGCAGCGACCTGATGGATGAAAAGCTCATCCGCAAAATCGTGATTCTCCTGCTCATTCTCTCAGGAATTGTGCTTGTTGCAAAAAGTATATAATTTACTCATACAGCTGTCCGTCTACAATTCTTACGATACGCTTCGCGGACTGTGCCACTCCCAGATCATGTGTGATCATTACGATCGTGTTGCCCATGTCGTTTAATTCCCGGAACAGCTTCAGTACCTCCTTGCCGCTGGTCTGGTCCAGGGCGCCGGTAGGCTCATCCGCCAGCAGGATCGCCGGCACTGTATTCAACAGATTTTTTACCCAAAAAAACAGGCAATGCCAAAGACCCTCTGTTCGAGGGTGCGGTCACGCTGTTGGCAAGACTGATTGCACCGGTCATGACAGATGCCGCCATTACCGATCTCTCCCTCATCGGCTCTATCCTGATCTTCTGCGTGGGTGTGAACCTCGTCTAGGATAAGAAATTCCGCGTGGCAAATATGCTTCCGGCGGTTGTTCTGCCAAATAGAACCACATTTAGCATATCAGCTTCATTTGCATATGTAAAACTGATTTGTGCTGATGTCAATTCCGGTGGTATCAAATTTTCTTTGATTGCATCTGTATGTATTTTATAATTCAATTTTGATATTTCACTGTTTAGATTCCAATTTAATGAAAAGCGGCTATTTTCATCTGCTTTCAGCCTTTTATAATCCATGATTATATAAAGTTTAAATTCTGCTGAAATCCATGATGCAAATTCAAATGCAATATCTGAATGTGCATAAGTGCCACCATAACGTCCGGATTTACATACGATTCCTATTGCCCCAGTAGTCTCTATCCATTTTGTAGGTGACATTGTAAATGCATTAGATCCCGCCTGATTTCTAAAGGAGTCGAATTCGACCCCTTTAAAGTTATTATTATGTAATTTTTCCCATAAACCAAGAAACTCTATTGTGTCTTTGCTTCTCATCCAATTTTTAATTACATCCTTTGCTTCATCACTTTTATAGCGTGCAATATCCGTCAATGATATAAATTCATTTTGAAAATCCTATGTATATATTCCAATATCTATTCCATTCGCGTGAATTGTGTCTTTTACAATATTTTTCACTTTATTATCCTCCAGTTCAATTGTAACTATATGCTTTGTTTTCTTCTTCAATAGTCTCACACTCCTGTATTATTCATTTGTCAACTTTCCAGACTGCTCTGCAAGCTTTTTCTCTTCTCGCTTTACCCTGCGTTCCAGTTTCTTAATATCTTCCGATGCTGGTAAATCTTCCGGTTTAATTCCTCTTTGTCCAAGCATGTCCCTAACAGAAGTATTATTTTCCACATGTTCAACAGTGATTGCAGATTCTCCTTGCAGATCCTTTTCTTCAACATTATAATTTGTCATTTCAGTTGCAAGATTTTTTGCGGCAATGGTAAGTGTTGGCAGGAAATCCGCAAGTGGTCTTTTGTCCTGTACTCCCAAACGGTCTTTCATCTGTTTCGTGGTAAATCCACCAAATAAAGCCTGATCTCCTTTAGACCGAATCCGACCAAATCCAGCATCATCTACTCCACGCTCATATATATTTTGAGACAATCTTTTTTCCGATTCCCTTAATTTTCCTCTTGCCTCTGTTCTTTCGATATAAGAAATTCTTTCTTCAATCAATTCCTGTTTTCTAGTCTGAACCGCAAAATAGCTTTGTGCAAAAGCTATCTGCTCCTTTCGTGGATCTCCATTTTCAGCAATAAGATAACATGCATAACGGGTAAGCATATAATCCTCAACTTCTCTATTGGCTCCACTTCCCAATGTGACCATTTTGCTGACGCCAGCAAAATGGTCTTCCACACTAATTCCGTTATTTTTACAAGAAAGCATTCCCTTTTTTACAACATTTTCGAAATTTCTCCATTGAATATAGTCCAATAATGTCATTAATTCTCGTGCATACCAATACTCAATGCCATCCTCTTCATGTCGGATATCATCAAATTTTCTTCTGTACAATTCAATTATTCTCTTTTCCATTCAAATTTCCTCCTCTTATGAACATATTGCTGACGCCAGCAATATGTTTTTTACTATTAATTTCTTCAATTACTCTATCACATTCTCCTTTGTGTTCCTCATCTTGTCATAATACGCCTTATACCTGTATATCGTCCTCTCGCTGACATTATTTCGTTTTGCAATCTCTATCATAGCCATGCCGTTCTCATAGCAATCAACAAAATCATTGTAGATTGCCATCCATTTTGCATTGTGCTTCTGCCTTCCACTTAATTTACGATTTTTATAATATTCCAGTTCTTCGCGTAACTCGGCGTTTTCATTTTCTAATTCTTCAATTCTTTTTAATGCTTCCTCAAGTGTTATAACCTTCTCCACTTCATTGTTCCTCCGTTCATGTCATTTTCGTTTTGTCTATATTATATATTGCTAATTAGTATTAGTCAATTTGATTTTGTCATACAGGAAGACTTTTCATATTCATCATGCAAATAAAATACCGCTGATATCTTTTGCAAGCTATGTCTTTCCATAGACTCTCTGCCTGAATATTCCTAATCCACTCGTCTAGATTCCATTTTCGTTTTAAAGCCGGTCCATATTTTAGAATCAGGGATGTTATTACATCTGCACATCTCTCAAAAGCTGCATTCTCTTTTGCATCTTCATAATACTTCTTTCTCATTGCTGCTCCCTTTTCCGAATATAATTTGTTTTGGCAGCCAATTTGAATTATCTGCTTTGAGCAAATCATAAACATAAATCTTATTCGGTCTTCCCAAGCCCTGATGTCTTCGGTAAATCAAGCCATGCTCCTCCAGCTCCTTCACCATTTTGTTAACCTTCTTATTCCCCAGGTTCATCAGATTCATAATTTCTTGGATTGTGAAAATGATATAGGTAATTCCATATTCATCACGCCATGCGTCTCCATTGGAGTCTGACAAGCACTTGCGATCCAGCAGTATTCCATATAATACTTTTGCTGCATTTGTCATATCTCTGAACATGTCTTCCTTAAAAAATCTCTTAGGTATCCTGTAAAACTTATAATCAAAAGTTACATTTTCCATTGTCTTATCCTCTCTGTCATTCCTAATTTCGCTACTTGGCAAGCAGTGCCCCGGTATATACCCGGCGCATTTTTGCTTGTTGGGGAAAATGCCCCAATCCCCTCGAACTGCGGATAAACCGCAGAGCCACGCTAACGCTTTTTATCAATTCACTTTCTCTTCTTTGAATCTTCCTCATATAGATGAATAACTGCTTCAAGTGCCTTTTTTAGAAGCTCTGTTTGCTCATTATTCATCTTTTTTATTTCTGCAAGATCCTCTTCATACAGCTTCCCCGTTTCATTTGCTTTCTTAGCATACTGAACAACATTTCATCCTCCCGGAACTGACGGATATAAGGACGCTTCGGCTTGACCATAGCTGCGGCAGTGGGCGGTTTCGGGTCAAGCTCAAAGTCCGCAGCCAGTTTTTGCACTGCTTCATAACTGCTCAGATCGAACAGCCTTGCCACAAGGTCGATTACATCCCCCTTGGCTCCGCAGCTGAAGCAGAAAAAATAGTCCTCATTCAGCTTCAAGCTCGGATGCCTGTCGTTGTGGA
>ERZ860023.15-NODE-15-length-104720-cov-3.733005_pt1 | contig 104720 bp, 111 predicted proteins | sample MGYA00509983_ERZ860023 | MGnify/ENA primary metagenome ERZ860023 (study PRJEB30046, sample SAMN00715180) | human gut metagenome | study: EMG produced TPA metagenomics assembly of the A metagenome-wide association study of gut microbiota in type 2...
CTAAGGTCACCCTCGGCGGCCGTTAGCCGTTATTCTGCTCTGTACTGCTCGGACTTTCCTCATACCGATAATTCGGCACGCAATTGCCAAGTCAACTCGCTTCTTCTATTTTAAGGTAATTTATTATTCATGTCAATATATTTTATAAAATGGTAGTTGAAATAGTTTTAAATATGTAGTATATTCTTTAGTAGAATTGGAGGCGATTGTATGCCACGCTTTGAAAATGAAGATTTTGACCCTAAAAATAGAAGCAGGGAAGATATAGACAGAACAGTTCCTAAAGATGAAGATTATTATAATTATTCACCTATGGATGTTGACCTTAATTTTAATTCTAAAAAAAGAGACGATGTTGTAGTTGATAATCAGCGAAAAAACTCAAATTATGAGAATTATCAGCTTGATGATAAAGGCGATGTCACCTTTAAGAGTGAAACTATTGATGATTTCAGCAGAAGCGGCAGCCATTCAAAAGCTTTAAAGGGTAATTTTGCAAAGTTAAATAGCAGCAGACCTAATCATCATTTTGACAACAAACCCGGTAAAAACAAAAGGCACAGCAGTAAAAAGGGCAAGAAAGCAAAGGCTGTTTTGGCAGTTATTTTGGTGCTTGTTCTTATTATAGTAGGCTCGGTATTTCCGGTTCTTGCAAGAGTTAATTATGATGAGAAAAAAGAAGATAAGTATGTTACCGCAAGCGATTTGAAAAATGATTCGTCGGTTAAAAATATTCTTCTTTTAGGTGTTGATGCCAGAAATGGTGAAAATGCCGAGCAAACACGAAGTGATACTATGATGATTGTAAGCGTTGATTCAAAGCATCATTCTATAAAGCTTGTATCGTTTCTTCGTGATACTTGGGTGTATATTCCGTCACTCGGGCATGAGCAAAGGCTCAATGCGGCATGCTCTGACGGGGGATATAAAAATGTAGTTGAAACTATTGAATATAATTTCGGTATAGATGTTGAAGGATATGTGGTAACCGATTTTGAAATGTTTAAGGTGCTGGTGGACAGCCTTGGCGGTGTTAAAATTGATGTTACCGAAAAAGAAGCTAAAGAAGTTACAAATCATCCGAAAAGATATGGCGATGTTACACTTGAATCCGGTAATAATAAACTTACGGGCGAGCAAGCACTTGCTTATTGCAGAATAAGGAAGATTGATACCGATTTCGTCAGAACTCAAAGGCAGCGTACGGTTATGAGTGCGATACTTAAAAAAGCACTCACAAATCCTTTTAAGCTTTATAAAATGGCATATAACAGTGCACCATATATTGAAACCGATTTGTCAAAGGGTGAACTTATGGGGCTTGTGTCAAAAGCAGGTACTTGCGCATTTAATATTCACCAAACAAGCGTTCCTTTTGACGGAACTTGGGATTATGCAACTATTTGGGGCAACAGTGTTATTAAAATCAATACAGAAAAAAATAAGGACAAACTTATTGACTATATTTATAACTTATCTTCAGCCGATATTAAGGCACAGGAAAAATCAGATGAATAACAATACGGCAACGAATAAAATTCGTTGCCGTATTCTTTATTATCTTATTTATCAAAAGAAGGATTGAACGCATAGTAGTTTTTACTGTCAAGTTTATCCGTAACAAGCCTTAAGCCTTCACCTCGTCACCAATCTTGTAGAAAATAATGACCGATAGTTCAAAAACAATTTTCAATTGCACTTATTCAAAATATCCATACTCATCACATATATTGTTTACTGACTCAGCAAATAATGATCTCGACTTTTTATTTATATCATTATTACTATTCTTTCTCTTTAAATACATTTCTCTCAATTCTGGCCATAAATCTTCGTCTTTAATCCATTCAATTTTTTCGTCAAGCATATAAAAACCGTCATCTTGCTCTTCCCAAGTGTAAGAATTATGTTTTTTATTAAATCTTATGTATTCCTGGCATTGGTATCCTTCTTCATCTTCATAGTCATTTACAATCGCAAAGTCTACACTATGAATGATTCTGGCATTTTTTGTATCATTAACTTTAATGGTTATAACTCTTGTTGAGTTTTCGATTTTAGAATATTTGTATTTTTTTAAATATTTTCTAAAAGCCTTAATAAGAGTGGTTTTGATTTCTTGAGGGGAATATTCATTGAAATCATCATTCGGATATATGTTCACATCCAAATCAAAACCAATATTTGATTTAGAATCATAGGTTATCATATTGCGAGAGTAGCTGCCTACAATTTTATATTGAAATGTGAATTTGTCTCTTACCTCATTTTGAACGTTCTTAAGTATTTTAATAAGATTATTGTAAGCAGATACTACTTTTTCATCATGCTTTGATATGTATTGAAAATTGTGTGACATAATAATACCTCCGATATAGTTCCCCTATCCTACCATTTAGTCTGCTTACTAAATCATTTCATTATATCAGAAAAATTATTATTGTCAATACAAATATCAGAAAAAATATTATTGTCAATACAAATTTAATTAAATATAGGTTTATGATAAAAGCATTGTTATTGTATCATTTTTATTGACAAAAATTCGCTAATAAAATATCATATAGTTATGATTAAGATTATGTTTGTGTGCCACGGCAACATTTGCCGTTCGCCGATGGCTGAATTTGTGTTAAAAGATATGGTTAGGCACAGATGCTTGGAAAAGGATTTTGTAATTGCATCCTCTGCTACCAGTACAGAAGAAATATGGAATGGTGTGGGCAATCCGGTTTATCCGCCTGCAAAGGCTGTTCTTGAAGGTCACGGCATTGACCCGAGCGGTAAAAGAGCCGTTCAGCTTAAAGCGAGCGATTACGATAAATACGATTTATTCATCGGTATGGACAGTGCCAACATCCGCAATATGACTCGTATTCTCGGCGGAGATAAGCGGGGCAAAATCCATAAGCTGATGGAATACACAGGCAGTAGCGCAGATGTTTCGGACCCTTGGTATACCCGTGATTTCGACAGGTGCTACAAGGACATCTATTCCGGTTGCGAAGCATTGCTAAACAGCTTACTATAATTATTGATTGAAACTACGAAAGGATGAAATATATGAAAATTAAACCATTCAAGATTACAAGTGCAGGAAATACATTAAGAGGAATAATGCTTAACTGTGATGCAAAAGTGCCTAAAAAGACGGTCATTTTATGCCATGGCTTTGCAAGCAATATGATGATTACCTCGCCTTATGCAAAGGCATTTACAGATTCAGGATATGCCGTAATTATGTTTGATTTTTGTATGTCCGGCAGTGGAATTTCCGGTGGCAAAAGTGTAAATATGAGCGTACAGACTCAAAAGAAAAATCTACTCGATGTGCTTGAATATGCCAAAGCTCTTGATTTTGTTGACAACAATCACATAACCCTTTGCGGTTGCAGTCAAGGTGGACTTGTCTGCTCGTTAGTAGCTGCCGAAAAAGAGGACGAAATCGAGAGGCTGATTATGTATTATCCTGCCCTTTGTATTCCCGATGATTCAAGACGCGGATGTGTAATCGGAACAAAGATCGATCCAAACAATGTGACTGACAGCTTTTACGGTGTTTTTGTCAAGCTCGGCAAAAAGTATGTTGAGGAGGCAAGAATTCTTGACCCTTATGAGCAGATTTGCACCTTCAAAAAGCCTGTTTTGATTATTCACGGAATTGAGGACAAGCTCGTTAAGATTGAATATTCAAGAAAAGCGAATGAGAGATACGATGATTGCGAACTGATTGAGGTTCACGGCGACCACGGCTTTATCCTAAAGGGCTTCAAAGCCGGCAAGAAAGCAACTGAAAAATACTTAAGTGATTTGAATTAATGAAGCTTATGAATCAACTAAACGACAATGTTCCCGATAATGTTGTTAAGGAATTATTAGATAAATCTTATAACGAAATCCTCAACAAGCTTACAAAGAAGAAAAGAGCAGAAATATTATCATTGTAAAAATTTAATATATTAAACCTTAATAGTTGTGAATGTAAAATAGAAGTGTGTAAGTAAAAAAATAACTTACACACTTTTATTGAATAAAGTTGTCCGTGAATTATGCTTCAACATTTATTTGAATATCGTTAGTTATACCATAAATATCCATTAGTTGTTTTGTATAAACTCTAATCCTATTTGAACTTAAATTTGCTTCAACATAGATATTTGTTCCATCTATTAGTATTGGCTGATTAACAAGACTCTTATCTGTTGTCAAAATGGGATCATAGCATGGATAGTTTTTTGTTTTTGTAGATTTGTGAATAGAGTTTTCTTCAACAATTCTTTTTAGTAATTCGGAATCAAATTCATTTGCTATACTACAAATTGCAAGAAGCAACTCACGCCATGAGGCAATCTTTTTCACTGTTCCGTCAAATATAATTTCAGTAACATTAGTGCTGTTCATTGGAGTGGTTGTATCAGAAATTGGGTAAAGCCCTGGCTTAAACTCTTCGGAAGCAACCTTTGTTTGATATTTTCTAGTTCTAGGTAACGGACTGGTTATTGCTTTACAAGCTCGATTAGATATATCTTCATTTCTGTTTTTAATATCAGATTCTTTCCATTCTTGATAATTTTCAATCTCAGATGTGATAACGAATTGAACATCTTTAATTTGTTGCAATTTATCGTACCACGGTTTGTTTGAATTTTTAGAATTATACCCCGAGGACATAGGTGCTAAATTACCAATACAATTCAAATATCTATCATGAATATCCATTGCTTGTTCTCTTCCACCTAAATATTCAATCCACCAATCTGATAGTTTTTGTGGCATTAAGTGTTCAGTTGTAACCTTGTTAATTGATAATGGAATATTTTTTGTTTCGTATTCTTCTATCCTGAGTAACAATGCTCTTGCATAATTCACATTAACATCTTGCATTAGTGCATCTTTAAATTCTTCGTCTTCAGGAAATCTTCCCGATAACGAACTACTGTTTGATAATTCAAATAGTAATGATTCGTATGTTAATTCAATTTCATCACTACTTAGTTTTTCAAGTAATTGATAAAACAGACTTCTCATAGAACCACCACCACCGTATGGTGCAACGATTCTGTATCGTATCATAAAGTCTGTTAAAAGGTTTAATAGCTTTATGAGTAAGGAAACATCATTATCATACAATTTATAAAACAAATATATAAATAATGGATATAAATCGTCCGTTTTCAAAATACTTAAGTAACCAAGAATATGGTTTATTTTGTCATTAGGTGATTGCTCAAATTTTATCCAAGAAAAATATTTTGATAAAGAAAACATCTCTCTTAATATATCTAAATGAGTTGCATTAGTTTCATTGAAATGAGATTTAAACATCTTATATACATCTGCTTCTGCAACATCTTCATAAATATTCATAATAAGATAATCTCTAGCAAATTTAGAAATGTAATGGTTTGTTACTAATTGTTCGATTTTTACCCAGTAATTTTTATATAACTCTTCTTGTTCGTTGGAGTTATTAGCAAGTAATAAATAGTTCCTAATTAAGTCTGCAGAGGTAAGTTTTTTACCGGTAGAATTGATTTTTTCAAAAACTGTTTGTACTGCAGTAAGATCATCATTAATCTGCAAATTTACATCAACAATTTCTAATTTTGGTATGGTATTGTAAATATCCTCTGGCGAAACAGAACTCTCTTTAAGTAATTCAATGAAATGTAAATAGTTTTTAACCACATTACTCTTTGAATATTGGGTCAAATCCATATCATCAACAACCGCAATAAACGAATCAGTATCATAAGATGTCTGCTTTAATCTAATTCTAAATTTATCGCTACTTGTGTCATTCTTTAAGTATCTTTGATTAATACTTTTCTTAATATCATCAGAAACAAGAGATCTAATGGCGCAAAGTAGCAAAAGGATTGTAGTAACCCTTTGCTGTCCATCTACCAATATGTATTCGCTATATGCTGCACCACTATTTTTTCCAACATAGTAAACAACGTTTCCTAAATAATGCGATTTACCTGTTTTATATGCAACTACAATATCCTCAAACAACTCGTCACATTGTTCAAAAGTCCACTCATAGTTTCTTTGGAAAGGTGGTATTACAAAGCATTTATCTAATCCACCAATAAGATTTAATACTGTTTGTTCCTGTGCTCTCATGTTTTTCTCCATTTTTCACATATAATTAATTTATCAATTACATAATCGACAAATATACCTATATTTTAGCAATTATTTTTATAATACGCAATAGTTATTTCACTATTCCCATAGGAATTTATTTTTATAGGTAAAAACTTTTATTCATTTGATTCTCAAACAATATATGCTTTAATAGCATAATTATAGAAAAAAGAGAAACAATTATCAAGATTGTCTGATGACAATAGCGAAACAGTCCCCAAAATATCCCCTTATTTGTCACATTATTGACGATATGAAAACTTAACGATATAATGAAAACACCATAAAGAGTGTGCGAGGGACAAGCCCGTTGACCACACAGCAACCTGCGTTTGTAAGGTGCTAATGCTTGTATGATGGGCGTTGTATTTGTTTTTTTACACTCCTTTCTCTGCTCCCATCATAACGATGGGAGTTTTCTTTTGCACTCTTTTGGAATATATTTTTAGGAGTGTTATTATGAGAACAATCGCAAATTTATTAAACCTTGACGGCAGAGTGTATGTTTATGTGCCAAGCAAAAACATCAGAAGGCTATTCTTAAAGAATGCTGGGGATGAAGGCTTTATGTTTGCTGGCGGAGTGAAGCCTACAAGAAGACGAGCCTACGATGATATTTATGCCTTAAACAAAGATTTTACATTAAATTTTGTCGGCTCTATCGGGCATATCGCATTTCATCATCCTGACTATTTCGATAATGACAAGTTAATAAGAATAGACCATTCCGCCTATCTGTCAGGTGCAGAAAACTATATTGTAAAATAGAAAAAGCCGGCTTAAAAAAGTCGGCTTAAATCATTTGATTTCCTGTTCAAGATTTCTAAAGGTTTCTGTATCAAAGAAATCGGTTATTGTTATATCCAAACCGTCACAGATTTTCTTAATTGTGGTTATGCTTGGGTTTTTGCTTTGATTATAAACGTTGGATTTAACAGTTGTGTACGGAACACCAAAAATTGTCGCAAGGCGACAGAAGTTCAGTCCTCTCTCGTTGCACAATTCCTCTATTCGCAATTTTGTAGCTTCAACAATAGTCATCAGTATCACTCCGAACAAAATTATGATACTAATTTTGTAGGAATAATATAGACTACAAATTATACTAATTACGATGTATAGTCTTTTTTGCTTTTGCAGTAGCAAGTGCGATGAACATAGCCAGTTCAATATCATAGCCTGCCGTTTGTAAAGCTGTTCGCATTTCACTGTCAACCTCTTGGGGAGTTGTGTTATGCCCCCTTGCGACCTGCTCCAATAATTTTTGATAACTCATCAGCTTGCCTCCTTTCAATAGATATAGTACAATATATAGTCTGTCAAAATTTGTCGAACGGTGTAAAATTTTTTTGTTACTTTTTGCTGTTTTGAACACTTATAAAGTGAGCACGAAAACATGTAGCACATATCGTATTATGTTTGATACTATTTCGTATTCTAACAACATACTTTCGTGATCTTATGTAAAGTATCAACTATTAGAGCAAAAAAACATAAAAAACAATTAGATTATTTGAATTAGCGTTTTAATTGATATTCTTTATTTATTGTGTTAATATATAATAAACATAAGTTTAGAGGTATGAAATCCGCTAATAATGCACACCCAAATAGTGACACATAAACATTTTGGTTGTTAAAATACACAAGGGAAATATTGATACAATGAAAAGTATGGCCAAGAAGCGGATATTACCAAATAATAGAATGTTTTAGGCAAACAATGATTAAGATCTCAAGAAGGAGTGATATTTATTTTGGATAACCAAAATAATATTACATTTATGTGCTGACATAATGAACATGCTATCAAAGATAATGAAGGAGTAAAAACAAATGGATGTTAATAATATTTTACACAATAATCTTACAGATGAACAGTATGATGCTGTTCTTGACAATTCAAAAAATATACTTTGTTTAGCTTGCGCTGGTTCAGGGAAATCACGTACACTTGCATACAAAATTGCTTATCTTGTTTCACAAGGGGCAAATCCAGAAAACATTGTAGCTTTTACTTTCACAGAAAAGGCGGCAGAATCTATTAAGCGTCGTGTCGCAGAAGCACTTCACAAATTTGGATTTCCTGAGAATTATATTGGGGCTATGTTCATTGGAACAATAGATTCTTTTTGCCAAAAATTATTAGGGAATATTGATGCTTCTTACAGACAATATGATATCTTAGATCAAAATGGTCTTTTCCTTTTTGTAATGTCGCGTTTATATCGTATTGGTATTAAAAACGGAGCAGGTGTATTTAAACGAATCACAGATTTAACAAGTGCATGGCAAACTGCGAATAATGAAAATATAGATATTGAAAATATTCGGAATTATGATTATGAGTTATATACTCAATTATCAAAGTTAAAAGAGTCATTATTAAGTGACGGTTATATGGATTTTTCGTATGCTATTAGAATGGCAACGGATGAATTAAAAAAGATTACGGATAAAAAGGGAACGGATATTGAAAAATATCAATATTTATTTGTTGATGAATATCAAGATATTAACCCAATACAAGAAGAATTTATAAAGACTTTCTCAGAATTTTTAGATATGCTTTTTGTTGTTGGTGATGATGACCAATCTATTTATGGATGGCGAGGCGCCAATGTGCAAAATATTTTGACTTTTAAAGACAGATATAAAGATGTATCTACACATAAATTACTTATCAATTTCAGAAGCACAAAAGCCATTGTTGAAACTGCAAATAGTTTTGTTAAATCGACTTTAAATTATAAACGATTATCAAAAGATATCTCTTCGCATTCAGATGGAAATATCCAGGATCTTAGAAATCTTTGGTTTGAAAATAGAGAAGAAGAAGCAAAATGGATTGCCCGTAGAATAAAGTCATTAGTAGGAACTACATATATTGAATATAATCCAGATGGAACGGAAAAATCACGTCGCGGATTAACATACAGTGATTTTGCAATATTACTGCGTAGCATTCATAATTCAAATGGTGAAAACCGTGACATACAATTCGTTAATGCTTTAAAGGAGCTTGATATTCCAGTAAAGACTACTGGTGAAGGGGGAATTTTCGATAGGCCATATGCACAATGCATACTTAATACTATGGAGCTGTTACGCTATCAAAGTAATAATAGAAAAGATGCGTTAAGGCTTTTTGAAGAATCTATAATTAAAGCATTTCCTAGTGCAAACAAAGAAAAATATCTTTCAGTATTGCAACACTGGTATCACGAAATATATGCTCTAACAACGGAAGGTTCGAGAAGAAAGGTATATCCACAAAAACTTTTACATGATCTGCTGGATGCTTTTATGATAAGAGATTTATCAGATGAAATTGCTTTGCGAGATTTAGGCTTATTTAGCCATATTATTTTAGATGTAGAGCAAACATATATAAGCATAGATTCCCATATACGCTATTGTGAAATGCTTAATTTCTTTCAAAATATTGCAAAAAACTCCTATGAACTTGAACCCATTGATTATATTGCAAAAGACAACGCTGTTAATATATCTACCATCCACAGAGTAAAGGGATTGGAATTTCCTGTAGTTTTTGTTGCAGATTTAGTAAGCCAAAGATTTCCAGGAAAAGAAGAATATTATAGAGGAATTTTACCAATAGAATTAATGGCTGATGCTGTTGAACGTGGTGCATATGGAAATCGTAAGGAGGATGAAGCAAGGTTATTTTACACAGCAATAACTAGAGCGGAGAGAGTTCTTTATTTAAGCGGAAGTTCAATACATCCTGGGCTAAAAAGGGCTAAAAAGCGTTCACAATTTATTATCAACTTAACTCATCCTAATATGAGAGAAGATAAAAATTTTGATGACCTGGATGTTAAGATGACACCTTCTCAAAGATTTGATGATTCGGATTTTCCGACAGATTATTCTTCTGTAAAAAATTATCTAAATTGCCCATATTCATATAAATTATCTTCGGTATATGGATATAATGCGGCAGTTCCTGAATTATTTGGATTTGGTAAAACCAGTCATACAACATTGGAAAGACTCCATCAGCGCTTTAAAGATTATGCTCCAACAGAAGACGAAGTAACAGATATTGTTGAAAAAACATTTATGTTAAAACATGTTTTCCCAAGTAAAGATCCAGAGAACAGGCCCGGCTCATATGAAAGAGCTAAATCCCTCTTGGAAAGGATACTGAAAGAGTATTCAATAAAATATGCTTCTGATTTTGGAAGGCTTCGTCAGGATGAGGCTCGTTTTGAAATATCTGTAAAAGATGCTCTCGTAACAGGTGCCATAGATCTTTTACTTAAGGAGGACCCAGAACATCATATAACTACTGCAGATGTTATAGATTTCAAGACAATGGAACTTCCAGATGATGCTGGAGATTATGATTGGCGAGATATGTCATTACAAGTGCAGTTGTATTCAAAAGCAGCAAAAGAAATTATGGGAGAAAATGTTGAGACGGGATATATTCACACGCTTAAAGACAACCGAAGAACGCCTATTCCAGTTGATAAGGACTCTGTTGATAATGCAATAAAAGTTATCGAATGGGCTGTCAGTGGAATACTAGATGATGATTTCCCAATGCGCCCTTGTCATAACAAATGTAATAGTTGTGATTTTAAGGCAATGTGCTCACAAAAATCAGAATCGTTCAAACGAGCAGATATACCGCCAGCAATAAACACGCCAGATGGAGAGAAAAAAATCGCAGCGTTTGACTAGAGGAGAAAAACAAATGGTAAAAGCAATAGATATTTTTTCGGGATGTGGTGGCGTTTCATGCGGCTTGTCACATGCAGGATTCGATGTTAAGGTGGCTGTAGAATTAGATAATTCTGCGGCTGCCACATATTTGAATTACGAACCCCTAAAAAATGTAAATGTTCTCATTAAGGATGTTTGTGAAGTGTCTGGTGATGAAATAATTAAAAATGCTGAAATAACAGATAATGAACTTTATCTTTTTGCTGGTTGTCCTCCATGCCAAAATTTTTCAATGCAAAACCCAAAGAATAAGAAAAAAACGGAAAAAGAAAGAAAAAAATTACTTTTTGAGTATTTAAGATTGATTGAAGAAATACATCCCCCGTTTATTCTTATGGAAAATGTTCCGGGTATTGCTACTGAATTCAACTCAAAAATTCTTAATTCATTTATTAGGCGTCTTGAAAATAAAAAAGGTAAAAAATCTGAAAAATATCTAGTAAAAAAGGATATTTTAAATGCAGCAGACTATGGTGTACCACAAGCAAGAAAAAGATTTGTGCTTCATGCAATTCGATTAGATGTTTATGAAGAATTACAATCATGTGGACTTGATTTTTCACTTCCAAAACCTACTCACAGCAACGATAAAAACAGTGGTTTACCCAAATGGATTACCGTCAAGGAAGCCATAGGAGATCTTCCACGCCTAAAAGTAGGAAGCACCTATTCTGGAAAGAAGAAAGTATACAATCACAAATGCGCAAATTTAAGTGAAAAAAATATAGAAAGAATGAAATACATCAGAAGACATGGTGGCTCTCGGGATTGTTTACCAAACGATATGGCTTTAGACTGTCATAAGAAAAAAGATGAACAAGGAAATATTTTTACTGGACACAATGATGTGTATGGTATAATGGATCCGAATAAGCCAGCACCTACTATGACTGGAGGATGTTTATGTTATAGCAAAGGAAGATTCGGTCATTATTCTCAAAATCGTACAATTTCAATAAGAGAAGCGGCACGTTTTCAAACTTTTCCAGATGATTTCATTTTTAGTGATTCGCTTACAAAAGCAGCTTTGCAAATAGGAAATGCTGTCCCCGTAAAGCTTGTTGAAGCAAGTGGCCAAGAGTTTTTACAAGCAATAAATGCCATTAACAATAAAAGGAGAATGAAAAACGATGTCTAATTTGTTTGAATCGTTAGTTTAAGTAATAAAGAAAGATGAGCGTTTTTTTTCGGACAAAAGAACGCTTTTAAGAAACAAACTTTATGAGTCCGCAATGAACATGGATGTCGATTTAGTTAGGCTTCTTTTAAGTAATAGTGATTTAAAAGAACGTTTCTTTTCAGAGGTTGATGGCGTTTTAGTTTTTGATAAAATAAAGTTCGGTTGGGTAATAAATAACCGTGAATTTTTGCCGGACTCCTATACCCGTTATAAAAACAAAATCGGGCTTGTAAATAATAGAGGCGAGTATATTTCCGCATCTAACGATGTAGAACTTGTTTTTCCATATAAAGATTGTGTGTTAGAGGGCGGACAGACAAAAGAAGATCAAAAACGCAGTGAAATTTTCTATAACGAAACGCTTGCTCCGGACGAACTGGATAGACTTCTTTATCCGAAAGTTTTTACAAATGCAAAAAGATATACTGCGGACGGTGTGCAAAATATTCATGAATTTTCAGATGATGACAACTTGATTATTAAGGGTAATAATTTGTTGGCAATTTCCTCACTTCTTGCAAAATACGAGGGAAAAATTAAGTTAATTTATATTGATCCGCCATACAACACAAACAATGACACATTTGGGTATAATGATAAATTTAATAGAAGTTCTTGGCTTGCTTTTATGAAAAACCGTTTGGAGATTGCAAAACAATTACTATCAGATGATGGTGCAATTTATGTTCAACTTGATTATCATCAAGTTCATTATGCAAAGGTACTTATGGATGAGGTTTTTGGCGAAGATAATTTCCAAAGAGAAATAATTTGGCGTATTGGTTGGCTTTCAGGCTATAAAACGAAAGACAACAACTGGATTCGTAATCACGATACAATTTTATTTTATTCAAAAAATAATGCTACCCTTGATTTCAAAAAATATTATATTCCAAAATCAGATTTTAAAACTATTGCTAATTCAAATGCAGAGCGTTACCCAATTGAGGATGTTTGGAATGGCAACGAATATGACGATTTGAACAGCATTGCTATTGTTTCTTTTTCTGGAGAAACTGTATCTAAAATGTTAAATCCTGAAGATAAAGTAAAGGGACAAAAATCCGAAAAATTAATTGAAAGAATAATAAAGGCTCATACCAATGAGGGAGATATTGTATTAGATTTCTTTGGCGGAACAGGTACTACAGCGGCTGTTGCACATAAATTACATAGACAATATATTGTATGCGAACAGTTAGATAAGCATATTGACATTATGCTCAGAAGATTAGACAAAGTAATTGACGGTGAACAAAGCGGCGTATCAAAACGTAATAATTGGCAAGGTGGGGGTTCTTTCGTATATTGCGAACTTACAAAATTAAATCAGAATTATGTTGACGCCATTGAGAAAGCAACGACGAATGAAGAATTGACAAAGCTTTATGGCGAAATACTTGAAACGGGCTTTATCAGTTACAAAGTTAATCCGAAGGACATTGATGCAAATGCAGATGATTTTGTCATATTATCGATTGAAGACAAGAAAAGATTGCTTATGGAGCTTCTTGACAAAAACCAGCTCTATGTAAATTACTGTGACATAGACGATGAAACATTCAAAATTTCAGAAAAAGACAAAGCATTTGCAAAGAGCTTTTACGGGGAGGTATAAGCAATGCCGTTCCTTTATGAGAAAATAGATACATTGCGTGAAGTCGGCGTTTTAAAAGAGATTCCGCAATATATACCGGATAATTTGAACCCGAATTTTGAACTGCGCCCTTATCAGACAGCGGCTTTTGAAAATTTTATTACATATTTTGAAAATGATAAGCTTTGCCAAAAACCGACACAAACGCTCTTCCATATGGCAACAGGCTCCGGCAAAACACTTATTATGGCAGGGCTTATGCTGTATCTTTACAAAAAAGGATATCGCAATTTTCTCTTTTTCGTAAATCTTGATAATATCGTCAAAAAGACAGAAGAAAACTTTTTAAACAGTGCCTCTCAAAAATATCTTTTTGCTGATGAAATAAAAATTGATGGAGAGCGTGTATTGGTACAAAAAGTAAGCAATTTTCAGAGTGTCGATACTGATTCAATAAATATATGCTTTACCACCATTCAAAGCTTACATTCAGATTTATGGAACGTCAAAGAAAACTCTCTTTCAATAGATGATTTTCAGGACAAAAAAATCGTTCTCATTTCTGATGAAGCTCATCATCTTAATGCAGATACAAAAAAAGGTAAAAAAGGTTCGGATGATGATAATGAAAAATCTTGGGAATATACCGTTAACATAATTTGGGACGCAAATAAAGATAATGTACTTTTAGAATTCACTGCTACATGCAATATAGAGAATCCTTATATTTTAAGTGAATATGAAAATAAAATTATTTTTGATTATCCCCTTAAAAAATTCCGCGAAGAAGGATATTCAAAAGAAGTAAAAGCTATAAGATCAGAATGGCAAATGGATTTAAGTACAGAAGATTGGTTCGTTTTTAATGATAATTTTGGAACAACAGAAGAAAATCTTTTGTAACACATTTCGCTCAATATGTTGAAAGATTTAAGGAAAAGTATGATAAAGTATTTCTCGTTAGAAATGAACGACAACTTGTTCTGTATTCATTTAAAGGTGGCGAGCGTTTTGAGCCCGACTATCTTCTCTTCTTGCTAAAGAACCACAGTGATGGGTTCGAACAATTCCAATTATTTGTTGAGCCCAAAGGAGGTCATCTTATAGCACAAGATAAATGGAAAGAAGATTTCCTTTTGCAAATTGAAGCAATGGGTATACCTACAAAGACATTTGTGGATGACTGCAAATATCATGTATTGGGACTACCATTCTACAACCAAAATCTTCGCATAAAAGAGTTTGATTCAGAACTTGAAAAAATGTTATAATCTGATAAGGTGATAAATACATGAATATGGATGATAAAGAACCAAATTATAATATTTTTAACGGAGATAGTGTTTTAATACCTCATGTTACATTTTCAAGAAAAGGTGTCCATTATTGCATATATTGTGGAAATGTTTCTGACACAAGAGAACACATACCTTCGAAAGTGTTTCTGTCAAAACCATATCCAGATGATTTACCTGTTCTTCCTGCATGTAAAAAGTGTAATAATGGATTTTCAGATGACGAATTGTATACAGAAATATATATTGATTCGATAAAATATCTTAGCGGATTTAGCAATAAAATACTCAATGAAAATGAACAACATATTTTTTGCAATTCAGCATTTCCAGATGCACAAACAGATTTATCCTCGTATTATGATATTGGAAAAATACCAACAAGAGAAAGAATTGAACGAATTATTACAAAACTTGCAATTGGACATGCTGTATATGAATTAAGCACAGGTTATTTCTCTAACAGTTTTAGTGGTAAACCAATATCGATAAAATACAACTTTCTTTTTGAAACATCAAAAACTGAAAAAGAAGAATTTGATAGTTTAATTATTATGGATGACAAGGTATTACCTGAAATTGGTTCTCGAGTATATGGGAAATTATTAGTGCTTGAGCAAACGATGCAATCTCTTAATGGCAACGATACAAAAAAATTACAAATTCCCATTATGAATTGGTCGGACATTCAGGATGAAAGATATAGATACATTGCATGGCTGGAAACTAACAATACATTTCATGTTAAAATTGTTATTCACGATTTCCTTTTTGCAGAAGTTATATTTAAATTGGATTAATATATGTATTATAAGACATTCAATATATTTTAATCTACAAAGCATTTATGATAAAACAAAATTTTGTCTTATTTTCATATCTGAAAATTACAAGATTTTGTTTATGCAGTATTTCTGCAATGTTGTTCACTACAAATGCTAATATTTTTCTGGATATTTCAACTCCTTTGTGGTATTGTATGGTACTGCAAGGGAGTTGATTATTTATGACAACGCTACAAAATTTATGGTATGGAAACATTAGATCGAATGAAGATAAAGTTATTACAGAAGAGGAAAAAAGGTTAGTTTCGCTGATTGCTTTGCATCACGAAACACTATTTTCTTCCCTTAAGAATGACAACTTGGATGTGTTTGAAAAATATGTTGATTGCTTTACGCAATATGCTTCGCTGATTGAGTGCCAAGCATTTGAAATAGGATTTAAGTTAGCAGTGGAATTGCTGAAAGAATAGCCGGAGCTTATTTATGCTCCGCTAAACTATTTATTCAATTTTAATTATCTCCAAAGCTTCTGATTCGGACAACTCATTATTAAGATACATATTTTTGGCATTGACTGCTCTGTCAAGCCAAGCTGTGTATTCATCAGGTGATATTGCCTTCGGCGTTTCGCCAAACACATATGCTCGTTCCATTCGCTTATACATTTTGTTCTTTTCTTTGTTGAAGGTCTGAAAAACCAAATCATTCTCCTCAAGCTTCTTGTGCTTCATCAAAGGTCCGATTTGCTTGCAGGTTTTACCGTCCTTGAAAACTCTGTCGCAGTACAGGGTTTTCTTTTTTGTCTTTGGAATAAAATATCTACTGCAAAGTTCACATTCGCAAACTGTTTCTTTTCTGTTGTAAAACAATAGCATTAAGTATTCTTAATAATCCTTTACATAATCAAAGAACAGAAAGCTTTTTTCCTGTCCGTCAATATATGTGTAAACCGTTTTGCAGAAAACTGCTTTTGGAATCAGTTCGCTTAAATAATCTTCAAACAATTCATTGTGGGTTATACAAGAAAAGAAATTGCAAACCTTTCTTTGAATTACAAGAAACTCATAAAGTCTTATGCTTAAAGTTGTTAATGCTGTTTCAAGACTTTCCTTTGATTCATAAGTGAGTAGGGTTTCTTTATCACTGACAATCTCAGCAAATGTTCCCGAAAGCAAGGCTCCCAAGGTTTTGTTTCTCTGCCCTATTATTTCTGCAAGCTCATAGCATCTGTTGATTGCCTTTCTTAATTCGTCATCATTATGTTTGTTGATATCAATTAGATGCAACAGATTATATATTTCATCCTCCAAATCACTGAAATCACAATCGCAGAAACTTTGAATTTCCATTCTGTAATCAACAGGCTTTAATTTTTTAACACCGTCATCACTAACTCAAAGTCGCTGAGCAATATTTTTATTTTGAAAATTTATATACAGTCCGTTTCTTAATTCAATATCTTCGTCCATAATCAATCTTTCTTAAAAATTTCATTTTTTACTAAAACATAGTGATTTGTTCTTTACTGTATTACAATCATAGCAGGAAGAGATTTTTCGAACAACAATAATTTATCAAATGTCCGAAAAATTTCTCTTTCGAGTTTAGGAAAGGAGGAATACGAATGACTGAAAATTATTTCAGATTGCCGAATCAAATATTCGATGAGGGGTTAACTGAAAATGAATTTGTGGTCTACAGTTACCTAGTCAAATGCTCGGACAAGAGCCATAAATGTTTTTCCAGCAGACGAACTATTGCAAGACGGTGCAATATTTCAGTAACCACGGTAGACAAGGCATTAAGTGGTTTGATAGACAAGGGACTGATTGATAAGACAAGCCGATTTGACTTTTCAAAAGAGCAGCAACAGTTATCAAACATCTATACGCTGAACAGAATTCAAACCGGCGCCGGTAGCAAATTCAAACGCTAACAACTAAAAGCCCTTCTTGCAGAATACTTATGAATCAGCATAGATACTCGAAAATTGAATAAAAATGCTTTGTAGGCGATTTGTGAGGATATTGTGCAAGTATATAAAGAAAATTAAATATAATTATTTTCCTTGTAAGAACTCTCCTTTAGGAGAGTCAAAGCATAGCGCTTAGGCGCATCATTTCGGCACTTTGCCGAATGATCGGGAGACCCGGGCCCCTTCGTCCAAACATATTTCGTGATTAAAATGATTGAAAATCATTAACAATCACTGCATATGTTTCTCCTCTCAGCAAAGGTACAAGTATCCTTTGCTGTAAAACTAATATAAGGAATGGTGATAGACGTAAGCAAAGAAACTAAATCAGAACGAATCAATTTGCATTTGACACCGACTGATAAATCAATCATCAAAGAAAAAGCAGATTTAGTCGGTATGAATATGACGAATTACCCTACTGTTTGTGCAATAGTCGAAAAGATTTATTGTGTAGGTGATAAAGAATCTTTTGATAAAATCATTTATCAGTTAAAGAAAATTGGCAACAACATTAATCAAATCCGTATGCTTGCTAATTTCGGCAATATACAATTTGCAAATCTTGATGAATGTACTTCAGCATTGCTTGAGGTCAACAAATCAATTCAAAAGATAATCAAGAGGACAAGCCAATGGCAACCTTGAATTTTATCAAGAGAAAAGATGTAATAAATATTGCATCGCTCGGAAATGTGATTGCATATTGTGCTCAAGAATACAAAACTAAATATGAAAATTCGAGATTGATTTCGGGAATTAACTGTATGCCTGAAACTGCAATGAAAGAATTTATCGCAACCAAAAGGCGATGGAATAAGCAAGACGGTGTGCAATATTACTATGCAGTTCAATCCTTTGAAGAAGGACTGAAAATCAATCCGGTGTTTGCACATCAGATTGCAAGAGAATGGGCTGAAAGGTGTTATCCTAATCACGAAGTGTATATTGCAACTCATCTTGACACAGACAGTGTTCATTCACACATAATCATTAACTCAGTGAATATGAAAACAGGTCGAAAGATACATCAAAGCACAAAAGAGCTTGAGCAAATGCGAAAGGTAAATGACGAGCTGTGTATCAAATACGAATTGCCTGTTTGTGTTCCTAAGAAAAATCAAAAGGTAAAAACAATGAAACCGAAGGAATATTACATTGCAATGGCAGGCAGAAGTTGGAAGTTTCAAATGATAAATGCCATTGAATTTGCAATGAAGCGAGCGAAGAACAAGCAGGAATTCATTGATGAAATGGAAAGGTTAGGTTATGAAATCAAGTGGTCAGGTACAAGAAAGAACATAACCTACATTGAAAAGTCAAATCCAAATCGCAGATGCAGAGATGATAATCTGCATGAAGAAAAATTTTTAAAAGTAAATATGGAGGTAGAATTTGCATTACGAGAAAGACTTGCAAGCCCTGAAAAAGAGCAACAACCAAATGATTTCGACTATGGAGAAAGCTACATCGGTAACGATAGTCGAGAGCGATTACTGGAAAGCCTTGATAGAGCTGAACCGAAATCAAAATCGTCAGTTGAGCTTGATAGTGGAGGAACAAGTGAACGAAGAACTAATCGATCAGTATTCGACACAGATATTTTATTAGCTGAGCAAGGAATTATCAAAACAGGTTGGGAAAGTGAACGAGAGTATGCTCTCGGCATCAAACAATTTGAGTCAGGACATGAAACAAATCAAGAAAAAGCGGTTACCGCTCCTGATTGGAATACCAACCGCAATACAAGTGTTATTAACGACAGTCTGTATTTTATCAGTAATGTTTTTGAAATGATAAACAATCAAAGCCATTACCATAGAAAGAGATTTAAATTATCTCAAAAAGAAATTGAAAAGCGTATTGCTCACGGTCAGAAATCTAATGGCTATGAGGAATACGAAATGACAATGTATTAAATATTAAAAAAAGTCCCGGCGATGAATCGTCGGGCAGAAAGGAATTATATGAAAAATAAATTTAAGGAAAACAAATTAGGTTAGGAGCGTGATGTAGAAAAAATATAAGCCCGTGGTATTATGCCACGCAAATTTACAAAGCTGAATAATGAAACTTGTCCTTACAATATAAATTGGTATAGGGAGAGTGTGCATTATGGATAAGCCTGCTATCAATGAAAAGTTAATCGCAAGCTATGAGATTGATTTCGGTAAAGGCAAAACCAAGGTGTGCGAATACTCCCCGAGCCTCACTAAAGATGAAATCGAGCTGAACCAAATGACTGTTAAAAATATTCTTGCAAAGGTGTTTGGTAGGAATGAAAATTAGGCTGGACTTTCCAAAAGGTTTCGTATATATTGATGTTGAGTTATCGGTCATAGGAAAGGAAGAATTCTTATGATTGCAATTTATGCTCGACAATCGGTAGAAAAAGAGGACAGCATTTCAATCGAATCGCAGATTGAAATGTGTACCTACGAGGCAAGAGGTGAGGCATTTTTAGTATATAAGGACAAAGGCTTTAGCGGTAAAAATACAAACCGCCCCGAATTTCAGCGAATGATGCAGGACGTCAAAACAGGGCGAAAAGGAATAACAAAGGTTATTGTTTACAAGCTCGACAGAATCAGCAGAAGTATTCTTGACTTCTCAAATATGATGGATACATTCGGAAAGCTCGGTGTTGAATTTTCATCGGCTACGGAAAAGTTTGATACAAGTACGCCTATGGGCAGGGCGATGCTGAACATCTGCATAACCTTTGCTCAATTAGAGCGTGAAACCACGCAACAGAGAGTTAAGGACAACTACATTTCACGCAGTCAAAAGGGCTTTTATATGGGCGGACCTGTTCCTGTGGGATTCAAAAAGGTCGACCTGACCATTGACGGTATCAAAACCTCTATGTATGAGCAGATACCTGATGAGGCTGAACTGGTCAAAAGGATTTTTGAAATGTACGCAGATGTGAATTACTCCAACGAGGATATTGCCAAGGCGGTTCGTGGTATGCCACCGGAATGCAGACGAAACAGAACTGTAACAAGGGCGAGGGTTCAGGACTTCATCAAAAATCCTGTCTATGTAAAGGCTGACATAAATGTATATAATTTCTTTAAGTCAAAGGGTGTAAAAATCATCAATCCGCCCGAGGATTTCATCGGCACAAACGGCTGTTATCTTTACACAGGCAGTAAGAACACACGAAAGCAGACGGACCTTTCAAATGCTGTTCTTGTGCTTGCGCCTCACGAGGGATTTATCGACTCTGATTTGTGGATAAGATGCAGAGAAAGAGCCCTTGATCAACAGCAGATTAAACGCAATCCAAAAGCAAAAAATACTTGGCTTGCAGGACTTGTTAAGTGCTCAAACTGCGGATATGCGCTTGTGCGAAAGAATTATGCTAATAAAAATGTCAGTTATTTTCTCTGTTCTCACAAGATGAATGATAATCTGTGCTGTGGATGCGGAACAATTCACGCTGATGAGTTTGAAAAATTTATATTGCAGAAAATCAAGGAAAAACTGGCTGATTTTAAGGAGTTTGAACTCAAAGGTGTTACTGCCAATAATCCTAAAATAGAAGAATTAAAGGCACGGCAAATTGCAATAGACAACGAAATAGGCGAAACGGTTAAAAATGTTGCAGGTGCAAGCGAAACGGTAATGGCGTATATCAATGAAAATGTTGAACGGCTCCATAGTGAAAAACTGCAAATACAGGCAGAAATTCAAAGACTTGGTGAAAACAGATATTCGGCAAACGAAAAAATAATCTGTGATTTTGACAGATTCGACGAACTGCCGTTTGAAAGAAAGCGAGAGCTTGCAAATGCAGTAATTAAAAAAATCTATGCAACAAGTGATAAAATTGACATCATTTGGAACATATAAACAAAAAATCGGTGCAGGGGTACACCTTGCACTGAAAATTAAGCAAAAAGTTTACAAGATTGCGGTAGAGTATCACCGAAACGCTGGTAATGCACAATTTCTCTTTCACGCAGAAATTTAATAGGCTCAATAATATCAGGGTCGTCAACAAGGCGCAAAATGTTATCATATGTTACCCTTGCTTTTTGCTCTGCCGCCAAATTTTCATTTAGGTCGCCGATTGTGTCACCGGTTGATGCAATTGATGCGGCATTCCACGGTGAACCGCTTGCGGCAGTCGGGAAAACACCCGCTGTGTGGTCAACAAAATATGCCATAAAATTAGGATTCTTTTCAATCTCGTCTTCGGTTAAATTGCGGGTGAGCTGATGCACCATAGTGCCTATCATTTCAAGATGCCCCAATTCTTCCACACCGATGTCCGTTAATAAACCTTTAAGCTCCGGATACGGCATTGAATAGCGCTGTGAAAGGTAGCGAAGTGAAGCGCCTAATTCACCGTGAGGCCCACCGTATTGGCTTATTATTATTGAAGCGGCTTTTGGGTTTGGGTGTTTAATATTGATTGGATATTGCAATTTTTTTATATAACTAAACAAATAATCAACTCCTTAAATTACTTGTTTATTCTATGAAAAAACAAATTGTTTGTTACACGGTGGCAACAAACGCTATGGGAATGGAGCAAAAGAGAGCGGAAAATATCCGTAAGCAGTTTCTTGATATGCTTGATAATGCAAGCAATAATCTTTATAACGGTAACAGAGGAAGAAATTTTGAAGATGTTAATTATGATAAGACATCCGAAGAAAAATACTCAAGAGATGTAGATTATTCAGAATACTTAGAACTTAAGCGTGAAAATAAGCACACAAATGAAGTCAATCAATTGATGTTTTATATGCTGTAAGCGAAAAAATAACCGCTTTGTTTTTGAAAAACAAGCGGTTATTTTTTAACACTTTTTGAGGCCGGCTGTCTATCCGATAAGCCATTTGTCTATATTTTTATTATCATACAAAATTGATAAACTATATAGTTGTTTTATAAGTTATTTTTTGTTTTAAAATTATCTATTACGGTGTAATAACGCTCGTACGCTTTTTTAACAGCATCTTCCCAGCTTATATAAATTTGGCTTTGCGCGTTTTTGCCCACTGTTTTGAGCAATTCCTTATTTTCCATAATTGTATTCAGTGTGTTTCTTATGGAATGTGCGCTTTCAACACATAAAAAGCCTGTTTTTCCGTCTTCCACACCTTCTGCCGCGCAACTGCCACGCACCAAAAGGCTTGGCGTTGCGCATGCTGCGGCTTCCCTTACAACTAATCCGTTTGTATCAAATGTTGAAGGGAAAAGAAGTAAATCCGAAATTCCGTAATATCCCAAAAGTTCGTTTCTGTCCAATATTTTTCCTGTCCAAATAACATAATCGGAAAGACCGCATTTACGAATTTTCTTTTTAATGGCATTTTCATCAGCACCGAAGCCGAGCATAATAAGTCTAAACTCTTTGCCTTCGTTTTTAAGCATTGCACAGGCATCAAGAATAAGTTCTATATTTTTGTACCAAATCATTCTGCCGGTATAGATAAAAAGAGGAACATCATTTGGTATATTGTGCTTTCTTTTAATCAGTGCAATATCATCATCGCTTACATTGGTAACAGGTAAGTCGCAACCGTTAGGCATAACAACATAATCGCCTGTATAACCTACTTTTCTTAATGAATCTACCGTACCCTTACTCGTTACCCATACTTCGTCAGCTGCATTTATATTGTTGAGCAGGAAACGGTACGCAAAATCCCTTGCAGGTTTTGTAGGAATTCGTCTGTCAAAATCATATTCATATTTTGTGTGATATGTTAAAACGGTGGGGATTTTTTTCTTTTCAACAACGCGCCTGAAATAATAACTTGTGGCAAGCGGTGCGTGCGAATGAAGAATATCAAAATTCATATCAATAATATCTTGATGAAGTTGGTCTTTGAATGGCCAGCCTATACTGTAACCCTCTTTTGAGGGAACCCACCAGCTTTTATATCTGTAAATTTGATAATCGTATCTGTAATCAAGCTGATTTGGATTTTTAGGTGTTACAACTACTGCTTCACCGAATTTTTTGTTTATAATATCAGCATAGCTTTGTGCAACATTGCTGATTCCGTCGGTAGTGGGCGGAAAAGCATCTGTGCCGATAGCAATTTTCAGTTTTTTTCTGTTTTCCACTTTTTATGCTCCGTAAATAATATGATTTAAGTAAGTTTAGCATAAAAAAAGCAAATTGTAAACATTTAGCAGTTTATTTTATATTTATATAATAAAAAAATAAAATTCCACTTGATTAAGTTAATAAAATACTTTATAATATTTTTTGAATGTATATTTGGAGGAATGGATTATGCCGCAAACATATTCTGTTTCGCTTGAAAAGATAATTGATTTTCATAGGCTTGAAACGGTTTTTATGCCAAAATCTGCTGATGATATATTGATTACCACAAGTGAAATTAACCGTCCCGGCATTGTTTTAACAGGATATACCGATTATTTTGATTCGTTGAGAATTCAAATTCTCGGTTGGACTGAAATAGGCTTTATTCGCAGTATGAATGAAGAGGAAAGGGATAATGCACTTGATTGCTGGCTTTCACTTCGCCCGGCTGCTGCAGTTGTTACAAGAGGTCTTGAAATACCGGATTATCTTTTAGAAGCGTGCAAAAAGCATGAAGTTCCGCTTCTTAAAACAGAGGAGGAAACTTCGCCGTTTTTGGCTGCTCTTATTGAATTTCTTAACACAGAACTTGCACCAAGAATTACACGGCACGGTGTTTTGGTTGAAGTTTACGGTGAGGGTGTGCTTATCACAGGCGAAAGCGGTGCAGGTAAAAGCGAAACCGCAATTGAACTTATAAAACGCGGCCACAGACTTATTGCCGATGACGCTGTTGAAATCAGAAAAATAAATGACAGAACACTGCGTGGCAATTCGCCGAGTAATATTCGCCATTTTGTTGAACTTCGCGGTATCGGTATCATTGATGCAAGGCGTATTTTCGGTATGGGTGCAGTAAAACCAAGTGAGAAGATAGATATGGTTATTCAGCTTGAAGCTTGGGATTCCACCAAAGCTTATGACAGACTCGGGCTTGATAATGAATATGCGAATATTCTCGGTGTGAAAATTCCTGCAATGACTGTTCCGATTACTCCGGGCAGAAACCTTGCTGTTATTGTTGAAACCGCGGCTATGAATAACCGCCAAAAGAAAATGGGTTATAACGCGGCTAAAGATTTAATGCTGAGTCTTGGGATGGATGATGTTCAGCCTGTTGACAGGGAAATTGAAATTTGGCAGAGTTAAGCCGAATTTTGCAGATATAAATTAAAATAAAGAGGTTAGAAAAATGTATACTATTGGTATTGATTTAGGTGGAACAAATATTGTTGCGTCAGTTGTAGATGATGAATATAAGATTATCGGTACATCAAAAACTCCTACAAATGCACCAAGAAGTGCTCATGAAATTTTTGATGATATTGCCAAGGTTTGCGAAGAAGCAGTTAAGTCAGCAGACTTGACTATGGCTGATATTGACAGTGTAGGTATGGGCACACCGGGTACTGTAAACCAAGACGGTATTATTGAATTTGCAAATAACCTTGCATTTAATAATGTTCCGGCAAGAACTATGCTTGCAAAAAGACTTAATATGCCTGAAGAAAAGATTTATATTGAAAATGATGCTAACTGTGCGGCACTCGGTGAGGCTTATGCCGGTGTAGGCAACGGAGCAAAGGATTTTGTGGCTGTTACCCTTGGTACAGGTGTAGGTTCAGGTGTTATTATTGACGGTAAAATCGTGAACGGTGTTAACTATGCCGGCGGTGAATGCGGCCATATGGTAATAGTTGTTGACGGGGAGCAATGCTCTTGCGGTCGTAAAGGTTGTTGGGAAGCTTATGCATCTGCAACCGCTCTTATCAGGCAGACCAAAAAAGCTATGGAGGAATATCCGGATTCACTTATGCACAAGCTTGCTAAAGAAGAGGGCAAAGTATCAGGCAGAACTGCATTTGACGCTATGCGACTTGGCGATATTGCAGGTATTAAAGTTGTTGATGATTACATCAAATATGTTGCTTGCGGACTTATCAATATCGTAAACGCACTTCAGCCTGAAATCATTTGTATCGGCGGCGGTATTTGCAATGAGGGTGAAACACTTATGAAGCCTCTTCGCCGCTTTGTTCAGTCTGAAAGATATTCTATCCACAGTAAAATTCAAACAAAGATTGTTAAAGCTGAGCTTGGCAATGACGCAGGTGTTATCGGTGCGGCTATCCTCGGCAAAGTAAAATAATAATTCGGTGATATATTGAAGCAGTTAATTGAACTATGTAAAAAATTTAATTGCAAGTATCTTGAAAATGAAAAAATGAGCCTTCATACCACCTTTAAAATAGGTGGTAATGCAAGGCTTGTTGTTTATCCGCAAAATGAAGAGCAGATTGGTGAATTTGTAAAATGCGCAAAAAGTGAGAAAGTCAGGCTGATTGCTATCGGCAACGGCTCAAATCTTCTTGTGGATGACGGCGGAATAGATGCTTGCGTTTTAATACTCGGCGAGCCGTTTTCGGATATTAGGCTTATTGATGATGAAACTATATATGCAAAAGCGGGTGCAAAGCTGATTTCACTTTGCCGCTTTGCTTATGAGCATTCACTTTCGGGGCTTGAATTTGCCTATGGTATTCCCGGTTCGGCAGGTGGTGCGGCATTTATGAATGCCGGTGCGTACGGCGGCGAGATGAAAGATGTGCTTTATAAATGTGAGCATATTGATAATGACGGAAATGTCGGCTCACTTGAAAAGGATGAACTGAAACTTTCGTATCGTCACAGTGTGTATTATGATAATGATTGCATTATTACAGGTCTTTATTTAAAACTAAAAAAGGGCGAGCGTACCGAAATTAAGGCTAAAATGGATGACTTTATCGGGAAAAGAAGGGATAAGCAACCGCTTGAATATCCGTCGGCAGGTTCAACTTTTAAGCGACCTGAGGGGTACTTTGCAGGCGCTCTTATTGAAGAATGCGGACTCAAAGGCAAAAGCGTAGGCGGTGCACAAGTCAGCGTTAAGCACGCGGGCTTTGTTATAAATAAAGGCGGTGCAAGCTGCCAAGATGTGCTTGATTTGTGCAAGTATTGCAGTGATACGGTGTTTAAAGAAAAAGGCGTAAAGCTTGAAATGGAAATCAGAGTTACAAAATAAATCAAGAGGTAAAATATGGACAGCAGTAAAGAACTTATAATTATAACAGGAGTAAGCGGTGCAGGTAAGTCATCGGCAATGGCATTTATGGAAGACGCAGGATATTATTGTATTGATAATATGCCGCCGGAGCTTATGTCTACCTTTGTATCGCTACTTGCAAATAACAGCGAATACTATCCAAAGGTTGCAATGGTTGTAGATATTAGGTCAGGCTATGTATTTGAAAAAATCATCGCAAGTATTGATAGTGTTGAGCAGTATGGCTACACTTGTAAAATCGTATACCTCGATATAAATGATACCGAAGCCCTTAAGCGATATAAGCTTACACGCAGAAAGCATCCTTTTGCAGATAAGTTTAACGGTAATATTCAAAATGCTCTTGATTATGAAAGGGAGATTTTGGCTCCGTTAAGACTTAAGGCAGACCATATTATTGATACATCAAGCATTGATACACACCAGCTTCGTGCAAGGCTTACAGAACTTCTTATGGGGGATGCCAAGGAGTATATGAATATTCACTGTATGTCTTTCGGCTTTAAATACGGTGTGCCTAATTCTGCAGATTTTGTAATTGATGTAAGATGCTTGCCAAACCCATATTGGAATGAAAAGTTGCGTAATAAAACAGGGTTAGATAAAGAAGTAAGCGATTTTGTATTTTCATTTGACGAATCAAAAGAATTACTTAAAAAGCTTATTGATTTTCTTGATTTTCTTAATCCTCTTTATATCAGAGAGGGCAAGAGCCAAATCGTTTTTGCAATTGGCTGTACGGGCGGTAACCACAGAAGTGTGGCATTTGCGGAAGCGTTGAAAGAATATTTTTCAAAAAAATGGGATAATGTAACAGTAAGTCACAGGGATATAAACAGAAAGTAATGTTAATGTCATTTTCACAGCAGGTAAAAAGCGAATTATTAAAAATTGAATATGAAAGTACTTGTTGCGAAAAAGCAATGCTTTACGGAATGTGCATTTTCGGTAAAACTTTTTCGAGTTACGGAGTCGGAATTCAAACCGAAAATAAAGAAATCGCAGTCAGATATTCAAAACTTGTTGAAAAGTATTGCAATATTAAATGCGAAGTTAAAACATCACCGCTTGGTAAAAGTCATACCGTTATGATAAACGATAAATCGAATTGCGATAAAGTGCTTGGCTTTTTCGGCCATGAAAGCAAAGGCAGTTTGAAAATAAATCACTCTAATTTTGATTGCGAAAATTGCCAAAAGGCTTTTTTGGCGGGTGCATTTTTATCTTGCGGTACTGTTTCAGACCCTAATAAAGATTATCATTTGGAATTTACAGTTCCTTTTTTAAATTTATCAAAAAGTCTTGTTACTCTTTTGGGAGAAATAGACTTTTCCCCTAAAACAGCTAACAGAAAAGGGTATAATATAGTATATTTTAAAGACAGCGAAGCTATTGAAGATTGCCTTTATATTATGGGTGCGAGTTCATCAATGTTTGATATGATGAATGTTGAAATTGTGAAAGACCTTAGAAATAAGGCTAACAGAACGGCAAACTGTGAGGCGGCGAATATAGAAAGAACTGTTAAAGCGAGCTGGGAACAGAGCGCGGCTATTGAAAAAATAGAGGAAAAAAAAGGTTTAGATTTCCTTAAACCCGACCTTAAAGATATGGCACTTTTAAGGCAGGAAAACCCGGAAGCGTCGCTTGCAGAACTGTCTAAAATCAGCGGGCTTTCACGCTCCGGTGTTAATCACAGGTTGAAAAAAATAGTAGAAATAGCTAAGGAATTATAAAAAGGAAGATAATATGTTTACTCATTTGCACACACATACAGAGTTTTCTTTGCTTGACGGTGCTTGCCGTATCAGGCAACTTGTGGCGCGTGCAAAGAGCCTTGGAATGCAGTCTCTTGCAATTACCGACCACGGTAATATGTATGGGGCTGTTGATTTTTATAAAGCGTGTAAAAACGAGGGTATTAAGCCTATTGTCGGGTGCGAAGTTTATGTTGCACCGAGAATTAGATTTGATAAAGATAAGGTGCTTGATAAGGAATACAATCACCTTATTCTGCTTTGCAAAAATGAGCTGGGATATAAAAACCTTATTAAAATGGTATCAAAAGCATATACCGAGGGCTTTTATTTTAAACCGAGGATTGACCACGAGCTGCTTGAAAAATATCACGAGGGGCTGGTATGCCTTTCAGCCTGCCTTGCAGGTGAAGTGCCGCAGGCTCTTCTTCAAAAAGATTATGATAAAGCGGTTAGAATTTCAAAGTGGTATAACGAACTTTTCGGGCAGGGAAATTATTATCTTGAACTGCAAAATCACGGAATAAGCGAACAGGCAATAGTATGCGAAGGGTTAAAGCGTATTTCAAGGGAAACGGGTATACCGCTTGTTGCTACAAACGATGTTCATTATATAGAAAAGCAAGATGCAAAAATACAGCAGGTGCTTATTTGCATTGCCACCAATAAAACCATCGGTGATGATACCGGGCTTGAATTTCATGCAGATGAATTTTACCTTAAAACCGAACAGGAAATGCGTGAAATTTTTGCCGATACTCCACAGGCAATTGATAATACTCAAATTATTGCGGATATGTGCAATTTTGATTTTGAATTTGGGCATACGAAATTGCCTTATTATGAAACACCCGATAATATGAACCATTTTGAATATTTCAAAATGCTTTGTATGCAGGGTATGAAAAAAAGATACGGGCAAAATCCGCCTAAAGAATATTATAACCGACTTGATTATGAACTTGAAACGGTTGAAAAAATGGGATATACGGATTACTATCTGATCGTTGCCGATTTTGTTTCATTTGCAAAAAGTAAGGGTATTCCCGTAGGCCCGGGCAGAGGCTCGGGTGCAGGCTCAATTGCGGCTTATTGTATGGAAATAACCGATCTTGACCCGATGAAGTATAATCTGCTTTTTGAGCGATTTTTAAACCCGGAGCGTGTATCAATGCCTGATTTTGATATAGATTTTTGCTATGTCAGAAGGGGTGAAGTTATTGATTATGTAACGCAGAAATACGGTGCAGACCATGTGGCACAAATCGTCACTTTCGGTACACTTGCTACTAAAGCTGCAATCAGGGATGTAGGCAGGGCGATGGGTATGCCTTATGCTGCTGTTGACGCTGTTGCCAAGCTTGTGCCAAATGATTTTCATATTACTATTGAGCAGGCTGTAAATAAATCAAAAGAGCTTTCATCCCTTATGAAAGAAAATGCGCAGATAAACGAACTTATAGAAACCGCAAAAAAGGTGGAGGGTATGCCGAGAAATACATCCACCCACGCGGCAGGTGTAGTAATTACTCATGACCCGGTCAGTTCGTATGTTCCGCTTGCTACAAATGACGGTGTTCCCGTAACGCAGTATATTATGACTTCTCTTGAAGAACTCGGGCTTTTAAAAATGGACTTTTTGGGGCTTCGTACCCTTACTGTAATAGATAATGCAAGTAAAGCTGCCGGTATTGATATAAACAATATTGCTATCGATGATGAAAAAGTGTACAAGCTGTTTGCAAATGGGCAGACAGAGGGTGTATTTCAGTTTGAATCAAGCGGAATGAAGCGTATGCTTATGAATTTGAAGCCGACAATGCTTGAAGATTTGATTGCCGCTACTTCACTTTACCGCCCCGGTCCTGCAAATCAAATTGACACTTTTGTTGAAAACTCGCATAATCCTGAAAAGGTGAAGTATTTAACCGATAAGTTAAAGCCTATACTTGAAAATACTTATGGCTGCATGGTTTATCAGGAACAGGTTATGCAAATTTTCCGCGAGCTTGCGGGATATTCGTATGGCAGGGCGGATATTGTGCCAGGGCAATGAGCAAAAAAAAGCTTGATGTAATGGAAAAAGAGCGTACAGCATTTATATTCGGATGTGAAAAAAACGGTATTGATAAGACAGTCGCAAACACTATTTTTGACCAAATGTCTGAATTTGCAAAATATGCTTTTAATAAATCGCATGCGGCTTGCTATGCGCTTGTGGCTTACAGAACAGCATATTTAAAATGCCACTGCCCGGCTGAATTTATGGCTGCTTTAATGACTTCGGTGCTTGACCAATCAAATAAAATTGCAAGATACACGGCTGAATGTAAGCGCCTTGGTATCAGGCTTGCACCGGCTGATATAAATACTTCAATGCAGGGTTTTACCGCAAATAAAAAAATTATAAATTACGGCCTTTTGGGTATTAAAAATGTCGGCAAAGAATTTGTTGATGATATTGTAGAGGAAAGAAAAAACGGCGAATTTAAAGATTTGCCCGATTTCTGTATGCGCTTGCAGGGCAAGCATTTTAACCGTCGTGCAGTTGAAAGCTTGATTAGATGCGGCGCTATGGACTGCTTTGATTTAAACAGGCGGCAAATGCTTCAGGCCTTACCGTCAATTGCTGCAAATATTGAAAATTACAGGCAACGCACTCAATACGGGCAGGTCGGCTTTTTTGAACTCGGCGGTAATGATTCGCCGCTTGAATTTGATGTTCCTAATGTAGATGAATTTCCTAAAGCAGAGCTACTTAAAATGGAAAAAGAAATGACCGGTCTTTACCTTTCAGGTCACCCTATGGATAAATATACCGAACTTTGCGAAAAATTCGGCTTTGCTAATATAGGCGAACTTTTGGAAAGTGCAAATGACAGTATGAGCGTGTATAAGGATAAATCATTTGTTCGTACCTGCGGTATTATAAACCATATTACAACAAAGCAGACGAGAGCAGGTTCATCAATGGCATTTGTTACTATTGAGGATTTGTATGGCTCGATTGAAGTTATTGTTTTTGCCAAAACGCTTGAAAAATATTCGCACTATCTTTATGCCGGAAGCGTTATAACCGTGTCGGGCAACCTTTCACTTGAAGAGGAAAAGGATGCAAAAATACTTGCGTATTCTATCGGCACAGCACCGTCAAATGCGGATTTTGAAAACGGAAAATATAAAAACGATAATGTTTCAAATAATAAAGAAACAAAAAGTGAACCGCATAAAAAGAAAAAAGCTGCACTGTATTTGCGCTTTAAAAATGAAAATGACGAAAATATTATTTTGGCTAAAAGAGTTACTGATATTTTTGACGGTAACATTCCTCTATATTTTTATTATACTGATGATAAGCGGTATGTTCTTCAGCCGAGGGAATGTTTTGTAGAGGTTAACAATACAGAATTAAAAGAACTTAAAAGGATTCTTGGCGATGAAAATGTCGTATTTGTTCACTAATTTAACGACAATACTTGACTTTTTTTGCCAAAACATATAAAATAATAAAGATTATGGTTAGTAAGTTTTAGGCTATATTATATATAGGAGGACATAATTATGAAAACAATTGCGGTATTAACAAGCGGTGGCGACGCACCGGGTATGAATGCGGCTATTCGTGCAGTTGTGCGCACAGCCTGCGAAAACGGAATTAAAGTATACGGTGTAATCCGTGGATACAACGGTCTTATCAACGGTGATTTCATCGAAATGGACCTTAGAAGTGTATCTGATATTATCAATCGCGGCGGTACTATCCTTTATTCTGCCCGTTCAGTTGAATTTGCTACTGAAGAGGGTATGAGAAAAGCTATTCGTACCTGCCAGGAACACGGTATTGAAGGTGTTGTAGTTATCGGCGGTGACGGTTCATTCCGTGGTGCAAGAGACCTTAGTGAAAGGGGTATTCCTTGCGTAGGCCTTCCGGGTACTATTGATAATGATATTGCTTGCTGTGATAACACAATCGGTTATGATACCTGCCTTAATACTATTATGGAAATGGTTGACCGTGTTCGTGATACAAGTGAATCACATGACAGATGTACAGTAGTTGAAGTAATGGGCAGAAAAGCCGGCTACCTTGCACTCAATGCAGGTATTGCTTGCGGTGCAACTTCAATTCTTATTCCTGAAATCGAATATGATATTCAGGAGCATATTATTGAGCGTATGGAAAAAACTCAAAGAACAGGTAAAAAGCACTTCATCATCATTGTTGCCGAGGGTGTAGGTGTTGATGTTCAGGAACTTGCAAAAAAAATTGAAGCAAAAACAGGCGTTGAATCCCGTGCTTGTATTCTCGGCCATATTCAGCGTGGCGGTTCACCTACTGCAAAGGATAGAGTTCTTGCTACTCGTATGGGTAACTATGCAGTTAAGCTTCTTATGAACAATATCGGCAACCGTGTTGTAGCCGCTCAAAAAGAAGATGTAGTTGATTACGATATTTTTGAAGCTCTTAATATGAAGAAGACAATTGATATGAATCTCTATGATATAGCACACGAGGTTTCAATCTAACGCTTATAAAATAATGTATGGCAGGTTTGCTCTGCCGATAATCAGCTCTTGATTTCAAGGGCTGATTCTTTCTTGACTTTTGCATTTTGATTTGATATAATCAACGCAATTTGAACAACTGAATATTAGGTAAATATTGGAAACGCACATTCTCCGTAATGATAACGAACAACACATTTTATTTGAGTTGAATTTATTATTAAGGAGATTTTTTTATGCCAAAAACAAAGTTTCAAGATTTTATTTTCACAATCATAATGGTAATCGTTATGGTTTATGCAATGGTTTGCTACAATATTGCCTTTGATAAAGGCGGTATGTCAAGCGATATTTTTCTTTTAGCATTGCACGAGCTCCCTATTATGGGTGCTGTCGGCTTTGTGCTTGAATTTTTCGCTGTGGGCAAGCTTTCCCAAAAGGTGACCTTTAAGCATTTTGACCCAAAAAATACAAATCCTTTCGTAATTACCGTTATGATTTCAAGCGTTACGGTTGCTTTTATGTGTCCGCTTATGAGCTTTATTGCAAGTATTCTTTTCGGATTTCAGGATGCGGCGCATATTGTTCCTAACTTTTTGCAAATTTGCGTGCGTAATTTTCCTATGGCTCTTTTCTGGCAGCTTTTTTATGCAGGTCCGTTAGTACGCTTCATATTTCGCTTGATTTTCAAAAAACAATTAAAAGAAGATAATTAAATAAAAATACTTATTAAAATTCCGTCAATAATAATATAGGTGATTATATGAAAAAAGCCATTCGTATTATTGACGGAATTTTTGCGTTATGCCTTATAATAATTTATTCATTTATAGTTTTCGGAAATATTGTTTTGCCGGATAAGATAGAAGCATATTCAACTAAAAAAATTGAATATAAAAGTGTATATTCGGTTGAAAACAATTCTTCATACCTAGTTGATTACCAAAATAACAGCAAGGTTTCGCCTGTTGAAAATGATATTAAGCTTTTGGGTATTATTCCGGTTAAAACAACAAGCATTATTCAATCAAAGCCTAAAAAAGTAAGTGTAAGCGGTGAAAGTTTTGGGATTAAGCTTTATACAGACGGGGTAATTATTGTAGGTATTCGTGATGTTGAAACGGATAAGGGCAAGTGCAATCCGGCAAAGGAAGCAGGACTTGAAAAAGGCGATATTATTATAGAAATTAACGGTAAAAAAGTATATTCTGCCGATTCTGTTACAGATATATTGAATGATAATAACGGCAACGATTACAAAATTACCATTAAAAGAAACGGTAATTACAAAGAGTTTTTGCTAAAGCCGGCTTATTCATCAAGCCAGGGGTGCTACAAGGTTGGCTTGTGGGTTAGGGATTCCACAGCAGGTGTAGGCACAATAACTTATTATGATAAATCAAATAATACCGTTTCGGCTTTAGGACATCCTATAACGGATGTTGATACTAACGAAATAATGCCGATTTTAGACGGTGAAGCCGTTAGGGCAACCGTAACCAAAATTTATAAAAGCAAAGCGGGTGAAGCAGGTTCGCTTTGCTGTGAATTTACAAATGATATAATAGGCACGCTTAAAAAGAATTGCCAAAGCGGAATTTACGGTAAATATACCTGCACGCTGAAAAACACTTATGAATATGAAGTAGCTTCGCCAAATGAAATTGTGAGAGGGCCGGTGCAAATCCTTTGCACAATAGATTCAGGCAAGGCAAAGTTTTATAACGCACAGATAAGTCGCATTTCATATCGTGAAAATAAAAAAGGCAAAAATATGGTGGTTAAAATAACAGATGAACGCCTGCTTGAAAAAACAGGCGGAATTGTGCAGGGAATGAGTGGCTCGCCCATTATTCAAAACGGAAAGCTTGTGGGCGCACTTACACATGTTATAGTGGATTCGCCGGAAAAAGGCTATGCGATATTTGCGCAGGATATGGTTGATGAATTATAACTTACTCGTCAATCCTAATATATAATCTGAACTGACATTATAATATTTGCAAAGCGAAATGATGTGCCTTATCGGCATTTCGTTTTCACCTTTTTCGTATCTGGAATAAACTTGCTGTGTTGTACCCAGATAATCTGCAATTTCCTTTTGCGTTTTGTCATTATCTTCCCTGAGTTCTCTGATTATTTCATTATATGATTTCATATCTAATCTCCTTGTAATAATATTTACAAGGTTGATTTTAATATACACCACATTAAGTGTATTGACATTACACCTAATGTGGTGTATTATTTATTTGGACACAGTCCTAAAATATATAAAAAGAGGTAAAAGTATGAAAAAATTAACAAGTATTTTGCTGTCGGCAATAATTATGCTTACGGCAGTAGTGGGTTTCGATTTAACTGCGTATGCAGGTGCAGGATCTTATGACACAACGGCCAAAGCAATGAGTTACACGCTCGGCACTACAACAACGGGCTATTTCTCTTCTAATGACAATATTGACTTTTTAAAAGTTGATGTACCGCAGTCAGGCAGGATTGATTTTACTGCCGAGGGTACAGAAAGTTATTATGTTTATATTTATCCATCAAATGCAACTGAAGATATAGTTGATGCTAATTATATTCATTATAACGATAATTTAGGCAAAGCATATTCAGAATGTTACGCCTATTTAGTAGCGGGAACTTATTATTTTAAGGTTGACGGAAATTACTCTAATTGCAGATATACAATTTCGTCATCATTCACCCCTGCAAATGAAAGCTTTCCTGAAAGTTTAGATGTTAATAACAATATTATAGGAAATGCTAATCCTATTTCACTTGATACAACATATAACGGTATGTTAGGTGAAAACGATGATATAGATTTTTATTCTTTCACAGTACCAAGCGGAACACAAGTTATCAATATTAAATCGAATGCTTCAATTTATTTTTCCGTTTATTCAATGACAGGTGAAAAAATTGCAGGTACTTGGCAAGCGTATAAGAATGATTCAACAGGTATAGCAGAAACATCTGAATCTGTATCTTTAAATGCAGGTACATACTGTTTGAAAATTTCAAAATATGGTAGCAGCGGTATACATGATTGCTTCTATTCATTCTCAATCAATTCACCACATCAGCACAGTTATAACTATGCTTATACAGTAAAATCTACATATACATCACAGGGATATGATGTATATACCTGCTCGTGCGGTGATTCTTATACAACAAATTACAAAGCTGTTAAAAAGCTTGGTAAAGTTAACCTTAAATCTGTTTCTTCCGCAAGAAAAAAACATACAATCAAAGCATCTTGGGATAAAAAATCAGGTGCAAACGGTTACCAAATTTATTATTCAAGAAATAAGAATTTCAAAAAACTTTCAGCAAAAAAGATTGTAAAGGGCGGTAAAAAAACTTCATATGTGGGCAAGAACTTTACAAAGGGCAAAAAGTATTATGTAAAAGTGCGTGCATACAAAAATGTAAACGGTAGAAAAGTTTACGGTAAATGGTCAAATGTAAAAACCGTTAAGTGTAAATAAACTTTATATTTATATTGTTTAGGCTAATCATCAAATATGATTAGCCTAATTTTATAAGGGGAGATAATTTTGAAAAATAAGCGAATTTTATGTTTTGCGGTGATGTGTGTTATTTTGCTTTGTGCTGTTTTATGCGGCTGCCAAAATAATAAAGAAACAAGCGCTGCAAACAGCAGCACAACAAGCGAAACGGCAAAGGCTAATATAGTTGATAAAGATTTTTCAAATCAAATTCATGAAAAGTGGAATTCAAGTATAGCGGATAATCAACCTGAATTTTTGAATTTGTTAGACGAAAAATCTTCATTCAAATGCATAAGCACCGAAGAAATCGGCGACGGATATTATGTTGTAAATGTAAGTGTATCATCACCGGACATCAGCAAAAGCCTTAAAGAATATCAGGAAAAAGTATCGGGCGAAAAATTCAGTACAGATGAAATGAATAAAAAGTTATGTGAACTGATTGATTCAGCCGAAATGAAAACAACAAATCAAAAGGTTGATGTTATTGTTGATGAAGAAGAAAATGTTCGTGTGCAATTTAATGATGATTTTGTAAATGCAATGTTTGGATATGCATATATTGAATCTATGCAGGCGATGATGAGTGGAGAAGCAGGGGAACAGTAATTATGAAAATATTTAAAAGGATAATATCGTTAATTTTAAGTATGGCAGTTTTGCTTGCGTCAACTGTGGTATATGCCGATAATGCAAAGTTTATTTCTTTTAAAGTGCAGTCAATTGATGAATACGGAGAAATAACAGAATCCGACGAGGTGGGATATTATGACGGTGAAAATTTATTTGTTTCTACAAATTTTATTACCGATTTCACTTTGTATTATTATGATTCGGGTGCAACTTCGTTTATCAGAAAAGGGCAGGAAAAAACAAGCAAATACGGCAGAGTTGAAATAAATAAGCAAAATAAAAAAGCTGTTTTATATATGAATCCATTTATAAAAAAACAGTATACGCTTGATAATATATACGAATTTTCAAATCAAACATTTTTGCCGCTGGCGCAAATGATGTCTTTTTTGAAAGCGAGTTTAACGATTAAAGATGATACAATGCGCATAGTTAACAGCGGATACAGCATTGTTGACGCTGATTATGCAATGAGCAAAATTGCAACAAAGCTTTCATTGGTTAATTATAGTATAAATGATGTTATTGATGATATATATGCCGGAAATGAGTCGGCATATTGCGCTTCGGCATATCTGTCATATTTCGGCTCAACGGTATTCGGTTTAAGACTGATGAATTTAGATTATATTACTAAATTAGGCGATTTTGCGGATTATGAATCTTTTATCGAAAAGTGCGTAACTAACAATGAAACCTACATTGAAGCATTAACCACAAATGCAGATATGATAAATCGCTTTAATTCTGTTTACCATTTAAACAAAGATGTTAACGATTATTCAAAAGAAATGAAAGATATAACATCATTGATTAAAGATGTAAGCGAACCTTTAAAAGATACATCTATGAGCCACGCATTATTATGGGTTGATGCAAGGGATTGGAACGCAGTATTTGATACACTGTCATCTATAACATCATTTGCCGATTATTATTTAAAATTAGGCTCAATGTGTGAAGATAACAGAAATATGATAAATAACTTTGAAGCAAAGTCAAATGTTGATAAAAACGGATTGCCGATGCAATTGGCGATAGAAACCGTAAGAAGAAAGTACGGGCAGGATTTAACGAAAAATATTATGTCACAAATCGGGCAGGAATTAGTTGATAAATCAGTTAAAAAAGCCAAAAAGGCAGCGCTTGAAACGGTTATTCCGTCAACAACCGCAATAACGATAGTTTCAAAAATTTTCAAAGCGTTTGGTTTTGATATTGCGTCCAAAGCCGATTACTCTATATTGATAGATTTGAATACAAAGCACTCATTATTTGATGATTACGAATATTTAAAAAATCTGCTTAAGTATAAAGATTCAAATCAAACAGAAGAATATAGACTTTCTGCCGTGTTCTTTCTTCAGGCTTGTGAGCAGACATTCAAATCTGCAAATAAGCTTGCAAAAAAGCACGAATTATCAGGTGATTATTATAATTCAAAAATTGAAATAATCGATTCTATATTAAGTTTGTATTATCTTGCAGGTCAAAGCAAGAGTTTTGATAATTTTCAAAGTGTAAAAGAAAATGCAGTAAATAACAGAAATGAGATAATTAACGGCAATATTATCGGCACGGCTTCTACTGTTTCGCAGGCGGAGATTGAAAATGCCAACAATAGTGCAAAAGTTAAATCAAAATCATTCATAAAAAAATATACAAAAGCGGTAATGTCATTTCTTAACGAAACTGAATTTGATGGAGTGACAGACCACGGCCAAATGCGAATTATTGATGTTAATTCAGACGGATACCCGGATTTGACTATGTCGCAATTTTCATCAGGCGGCGGAGAAGGCGGGATTTCGAATGTTTATCTTTACAATAACGGTGCTTTTGAAGAAATATCCATAGATGATAATGTTGGCGCTACATTTTTTCAAATTGCAACCGATTCAAAAGGTAAAACTTTCCTATCTAACGGAAAGCCAAGACCGTACTATTCTAACGATTTTTATACACCTTCAAGATTCGGAAAAGTTGTAGTAAAAAACGGAAAACTGAAAATAAAAGTTATTTATGATGAAGAAAATGATTTTGACAAGCCAAAAGATTATTTAAAAAAAGTAACATCTAAATATACTTTTAAAAAACTTAACGATGACGAAGCAATAAATTTTGAACTGAATTTTGATGAAAAACAAGAGATATATTGCCAAAGAACTTCAAGTGATGATGAAGTAAAATATGTTATAAACCAATATTTTAAGCATTTATAATAAAAATGTGCCTAAAAACAGAGCCGGTAATTACTTTATCGGTTCTGTTTTTTATTGTGCAGTTTTGACGAAATTTTGCGTTGGTTTTTGTTAAAATATACAAAATTCAGAAAAATCGGAAAATATTAAAAAAATATAAAAAAAGTGTTGACAAGCAGGGCTTTATAATATATAATAAACGAGCGTGTGAACAGGGTGTATTATATAAATATATAATATATCAGTGATTCACCATAGATATGCGATGATGTATGAGGTTGCGTCATAACCCACGACGGTAATTCATACGGAGTATGTCCGATTTTAAACCGGGCGAAACGAAGATGATTTGTAATCATCTGAACCGATAGGAAACTACAAGCTGTGACTTGCGAACGCAGATTTTCTGTGTATTCGTTCCTTATGCCCGAATGATGTTTTTTTCATTCGGTTTTATTTAAAGAGAGGTTTGAAACACACGGAAGCGTGGTTGAAATATCGGTACTCGCACCATAATTTTTCAGGGAGGAAATAAAATGGCAGCAAGTAAAGTGAAGATTCGAATCAGACTTAAAGGCTATGATCACAGTTTAGTTGATCAGGCTGCTGAGAAGATTGTTGACACTGCAAAGAGAACAGGCGCACAAGTTAGCGGTCCTATCCCTCTTCCGACAGAGATTGAAAAGGTAACAATCCTCAGAGCTGTTCACAAGTATAAGGACAGCCGTGAGCAATTCGAACAAAGAACACACAAAAGACTCATCGACATTCTCAGACCTTCAAACAAAACTGTTGAAGCTTTGACAAGTCTTGAGCTCCCAGCAGGCGTTGAGATTGAAATCAAGCTCTAATCGCAGCTGAGGTCATGTTGGGGAAACCCAACCAATAACCAAAAGGAGGAAATAAACATGAAAAAAGGTCTTATCGGCAAGAAGATTGGCATGACTCAGATCTTTGACGAAGCAGGCAATGTAGTTCCTGTAACAGTAGTTGAAGCCGGTCCTTGCACAGTAACACAGATTAAGACAATGGAGAACGACGGCTATGAAGCAATCCAGGTTGGTTTTGGTGATGTTAAGGTATCACGCGTAAACAAGCCAATGAAGGGTCACTTTGATAAAGCTGATGTAGCTCCAAAGAAAACACTTAAAGAATTCCGTCTTGACAGCATTGATGGCATTGAGGTTGGTAACATCCTTAAGGCTGACACATTTGAAGTTGGCGAAGTTGTTGATGTTAAGGGAACAAGCAAGGGTCACGGAACAGCCGGTGCTATTAAGCGTTGGAACTTCTCAAGACTCAGAATGACACACGGTACAGGTCCTAACCACCGTCACGCAGGTTCACTCGGCGCTTGTTCAAGCCCTTCAAGAGTATTCAAGGGTAAGAAGATGGCAGGTCACTATGGTCACGAAACAGTAACAGTTCAAAACCTCAAGATTGCTAAGGTTGATGCAGAAAACAATCTTATTGCAATTAAGGGTGCTATCCCTGGTCCAAAGGGCGGAATTGTTGTAATCGCAGACGCAGTTAAAGCTTAACGAAAGGAGAGATAAGTAATGGCACAGGTTCAGGTTTATAACCAAGAAGGTAAGAAAACCTCAAAATTAGAACTTGCAGATTCAGTATTCGGCATTGAGCCAAACGAATATGCAATGCATCTTGCAGTTGTTAGCTATCTTGCTAATCAGCGTCAAGGCACACAGTCAACTCTCACTCGTTCAGAAGTTAGCGGTGGCGGTGCAAAGCCTTGGAGACAGAAGGGTACCGGTAGAGCTCGTCAGGGTTCAACAAGAAGTCCACAGTGGACACACGGCGGTATCGCTCTTGGCCCAAAGCCAAGAAAATATACAGTTAACCTCAACAAGAAGGTTAAGAGACTCGCTATGAAGTCTGCACTTTCAACAAAGGTTGCAGAAGGCGAAATGATGGTTGTTAATAAGGTTGAGTTCGACGGCATCAAGACAAAGAATGTTGTTGCAATGCTCAAGGGCCTTAAGGCAGCTAAAAAGACTCTCATTATTACAGCAGAGAGCAATGAACAAATTTACAAGAGCGCTCGTAACATCGAAGGTGTTAAGGTAGCTACTGTAAACACACTTTGTGTTTATGACATCCTTAACTGCGATTCTTTCGTAGTTCTTAAGGACGCAGCAAAGAAGATTGAGGAGGTATATGCATAATGAGAACAGCTCAGGATATTATTCTTAAGCCTATCATCACTGAAGAATCAATGATGGGTATTATGACTAAGAAATATACCTTCAAGGTTGCAAAAGATGCAAACAAAATCGAAATCGCTAAGGCTGTTGAAGCTGTTTTCCCTGGCACAAAGGTTGCTAAGGTAAACACAATGAACGTAAGAGGTCAGAAGCGTCGTCAGGGTATGCACGAAGGCTACACTCCATCTTGGAAGAAAGCAATCGTTACTCTTACAGAAGATTCAAAGGAAATTGAATTCTTCAACGATATGATGTAATCACAACCTATATATAATTAGTATATAACATAAAGTATTTCGGATGATGAGGTATGAAAGGTGCCATCCTTTCGCAAAGTTATCCGGAAAGGAGAAAAATAATGGCAATTAAGAATTACAAGCCTACCACTCCTTCACGCAGAAATATGTCAGTAACTGATTATTCTTCACTCTCAAAGGTTGCTCCTGAAAAATCTCTTCTTGAGCCTCTCAATAAGAAGTCAGGTCGTAACTCTTACGGAAGAATTACAGTTCGTCATCGTGGTGGCGGAAACAGAAGAAAATATCGTGTAATCGATTTCAAGAGAAACAAGATTGATATGCCTGCAACTGTTAAGACTATTGAATATGATCCAAACAGAAGCGCACATATCGCTCTTATTCAGTATGAAGACGGTGTAAAGAGCTATATCACAGCTCCTGAAGGTCTTAAAGTTGGCGATACTGTTATGGCAGGTCCTAACGCAGACATCGTAGCAGGTAACGCTCTTGCACTTAAGGATATGCCTGTTGGTACAATCGTTCACAATGTTGAACTTTATCCTGGAAACGGCGCACAGCTTGCTCGTTCAGCAGGTAACAGCGCACAGCTTATGGCTCTCGAAGGTCCATATGCACTTCTTAGACTTCCTTCAGGTGAGCTTAGAAATGTACCAAGAGATTGTATGGCAACAGTTGGTGTTGTTGGTAACACTGACCATGCAAATGTTAAGATTGGTAAAGCCGGTCGTAAGCGTAACATGGGTTGGAGGCCAACAGTTCGTGGTTCTGTAATGAACCCTAATGACCACCCTCACGGTGGTGGTGAAGGTAAATCACCTGTCGGCCGTCCGGGTCCTTGCACTCCTTGGGGCAAGCCTGCACTTGGCTATAAGACACGCAATAAGAAGAAGGCATCTAGCAAGATGATCGTTCGCCGTCGTAACGGTAAATAAGAAGAAAGGAGAAGATTAACTAATGAGTAGAAGTACAAAAAAGGGTGCTTATGTAGAAGACAGCCTTTATAAGAAAGTAGAAGCTCTTAATGCTTCAGGCGACAAGCAGGTTATCAAAACTTGGTCAAGAAGTTCAACAATCTTCCCTGAATTCGTAGGACACACATTTGCTGTTCATGACGGAAGAAAGCATGTTCCTGTATATGTTACAGAGGATATGGTTGGACACAAGCTCGGTGAATTCGCACCGACAAGAACATTCAGAGGCCATGCCGGCTCAAAGACATCTAAGTAATCGGAAGGAGAATTATTATGGAAGCAACAGCTAAAGCAACTTATGTCCGTATCTCCCCTCGAAAGGTGCAGATTGTTCTTGATCTTATCAGAAATCAGCCTACCGATAAGGCTATGGCTATTCTTCAGTACACACCGAAGGCTGCTTGCGAACCTGTATTGAAGGTTCTTAAGTCAGCAATCGCAAATGCTGAGAACAATAATAATATGGACACATCAAGATTAGTAGTAAGCTACTGCAACGCAACAGCAGGTCCTACTCTTAAGAGAATTCAGGCAAGAGCACAGGGCAGAGCTTACAGAATCAATAAGAGAACATCACACATCACAATTACCGTTAAGGAATTGGAAGACTAAGCGAGGAGGAAAGTTAAATGGGACAGAAATGTAATCCAACCGGTTTAAGAATCGGCGTTATTAAGAACTGGGACTCTCGCTGGTATGCAAAGAAGGGCGAGTTTGGTGATACACTTGTAGAGGACTACAAGCTTCGTAATTACCTTCTTGAATCTCTTCACGGTGCAGGTGTTCCAAAAGTAGAAATTGAAAGAGATGCTAAAAGAGTTAGAATCAACATTCACTGCGCAAAGCCAGGTATGGTTATTGGTAAGCAGGGTGCTGAAATCGAAAAGCTCAAGGCAGTTTGTGCAAAGAAGCTCGGCAAAGACGCTAACGAAGTTTTCATCAACATCGTTGAAATCAAGCAGCCGGACCTCAATGCAACACTCGTAGCACAGTCAGTTGCTCAGCAGCTTGAAAGACGTGTATCTTTCAGAAGAGCAGTTAAGGGTGCTATCAGAAATACAATGAGACTTGGCGCTCGTGGTATTAAAATTATGGTTTCAGGTAGAATCGGCGGTGCTGAAATCGCTCGTTCAGAAACTTATAAAGAGGGTACAATTCCACTTCAAACAATTCGTGCTGACATCGACTATGGTTTTGCAGAAGCAAACACAACTTATGGTAAGATCGGTGTTAAGACATGGATTTACCAGGGCGAAGTACTCCGCGAATCTCGTAATAAGAGAAGAACAAATCGTAGAGAAGGGGGAAGAAAGTAATGCTTTTACCTAAGCGTGTAAAACACAGAAAGCAGCATAGAGGTCGTATGACCGGTATGGCTACTCGAGGCAACAAGGTAACTTACGGTGAATTCGGTTTGCAGACTACTGAGCCTGCATGGATCACAGCAGCACAGATTGAAGCTGCCCGTATCGCAATGACACGTTACACAAAGCGTGGCGGTAAAGTATGGATCAAGATATTCCCTGATAAGCCAATTACAGCAAGACCTGCTGATACCCGTATGGGTAAAGGTAAAGGTAATGTTGACTACTGGGTAGCAGTAGTTAAGCCGGGCAGAGTTATGTTCGAGCTTGGCGGTGTTGACGAAGTAACAGCTCGTGAGGCTTTGCGTCTTGCCGCAAACAAACTTCCAGTTAAATGTAAGTTTGTAAAGAAAGAAGAAGAGGGAGGCGAGCAGTAATGAAAGCATCAGAAATTAAGGCTCTTTCAGCAGAACAGAGATCAAAGAAGCTTGCAGAATTAAAAGAAGAGCTTTTCAACCTTCATTTCCAGCAAGCAATCAACCAGCTCGACAACCCTATGAGAATTAAAGCTGTCAAGAAAGATATTGCACGCATCAAAACAGTTGAGCGTCAAATCGAACTTGAGAGCAGCAATTCTTAATTAAAGGAGGTAACTGAAAATGGAAAGAAACCTCAGAAAGACAAGAGTAGGTATCGTAACAAGTGATAAGATGGACAAAACTGTTGTTGTAACAATCAAGAACAGAGTTCGTCATCCACTTTACAACAAGATTGTAAACGATACAGTTAAGTATAAAGCACACGACGAAAACAATGAATGTGGTATCGGTGATAAGGTTCTTATTATGGAATGTCGCCCATACAGCAAGGATAAGAGATGGCGTGTGGTTGAAATCGTTGAGAAAGCTAAATAATCGTTGCGATTTACAGCTTTTTTAAATAATTTAGTCAATAAAATAATAACTGCAATGTAGCAAAGTGTTATTTTGCAGTACGAAGGAGGAAAATGCTGTGATACAACAGGAAAGTCGTCTTAAAGTTGCAGACAACACAGGCGCAAAAGAACTTCTTTGCATCAGAGTTTTAGGCGGTTCAGGCAGAAGATATGCAAATATCGGTGATGTAATCGTAGCCAGCGTAAAGAAGGCAGCACCTGGTGGCGTTGTTAAAAAGGGCGAAGTTGTTAAGGCAGTCATCGTTCGTACAACTAAAGGTGTACGTCGTGACGACGGTCAGTATATTCGTTTCGATGAAAATGCTGCCGTAATTATCAGAGAGGATAAAACCCCTCGTGGCACCCGTATTTTTGGACCAGTAGCTCGTGAGCTTCGTGAAAAGGATTATATGAAGATCCTTTCTCTCGCTCCGGAAGTTCTTTAATGGAGGTGCGTATAAATGAGTAAAATGTTTGTTAAATCCGGTGATACTGTAATGGTACTCAGCGGTAAGTCAAAAGGTGTTAAGGGCGAAGTTGTAGCAGTAAGCCCGGCTGAAGGCAAAGTTATCGTTAAGAAGGTTAATGTTGTTACAAAGCATGTTAAACCTAAAAAGATGGGCGAGCCTGGCGGTCTTATTGAAGTTGAATCAGCTCTTTATGCATCAAAAGTACAGCTCGTATGTCCTAAATGTGGCGAAGCTACACGCGTAGGTCACAAAAAGGGCGGCATCCGCGTTTGTAAGAAATGCGGAAATGAATTTTAAGTAAGGGAGGAAACATAACAATGTCTGTTTTAAAAGAAACATATAAGAGCGAAATTGCTCCGGCGTTGATGAAGAAATTCGGATACAAATCTGTTATGCAAATCCCAAAGCTTGACAAGATTGTAATCAATGTTGGTTGCGGTGAAGCCCGTGAAAATTCAAAGGTAGTAGACGCTATCATAAATGACCTTCAAATCATCACAGGTCAAAAGCCGGTTATCTGCCGTGCAAAGAAGTCGGTTGCTAACTTCAAACTTCGTGAAGGTATGCCAATCGGTGTAAAAGTTACTCTTCGTGGTGACAGAATGTATGAATTCCTTGAAAGATTCTTCAATTTGGCACTTCCAAGAGTTCGTGACTTCAGAGGTATCAACCCTAACTCATTCGATGGCCGTGGCAACTATGCTATGGGTATCAAAGAACAGTTGATTTTCCCTGAAATCGAGTATGACAAAATTGATGCTGTTCGCGGTATGGACATCATCATGGTAACAACTGCAAACACAGATGAAGAGGGCAGAGAACTTCTTAAGTTACTCGGTGCTCCATTCTCAGAGTAAGGAGGGATTATCGTGGCAAAAACATCTATGAAAGTTAAGGCTGCAAAGCCTGCTAAGTATTCAACAAGACAGTACAACAGATGCAAAATCTGCGGTAGACCTCACGCTTATCTTCGTAAGTACGGTGTATGCAGAATTTGCTTCAGAGAACTTGCTCATAAGGGTGAGATTCCTGGTGTAAAGAAGTCATCTTGGTAAGAACTGAGAATTGCTAATTAAATAAGGAGGAATTATCAATGCATATTACAGATCCAATCGCTGATATGCTTACAAGAATTCGTAATGCAAATTCAGCAAAGCACGATACAGTAGATATTCCTGCGTCAAACATGAAGAAGGCAATTGCTCAGATTCTTGTTGATGAAGGTTATATCAAAAATTATAAAATTATTGAAGACGGCAAGCAGGGTGTTATTCGTGTAACACTTAAGTACGGCGAAGGTAAGAGCCAGGTTATCACAGGTCTTCGCAGAGTTTCAAAGCCAGGTCTTCGTATTTATTCAAATGTTGAAGAAATGCCAAAGGTTATGAAGGGACTCGGTGTTGCAATCGTTTCAACTTCAAAGGGCATTATGACAGATAGAGAAGCTCGCAAGCAGAATGTCGGCGGCGAAGTTTTAGCATTCATTTGGTAAGGAGGTACAGTCAGGATGTCACGTATCGGTTTAAAACCTATTACAATTCCTGCCGGTGTTGATGTAAATGTCAACGGTACAACTGTTACCGTAAAGGGTCCAAACGGTACTCTTTCAATGGATGCACATCCAAACATGACAGTCAGCATTGAGGGCAGTGAAATCATCGTTAGCAGACCTAACGATGCTAAAGAAAACAGATCACTTCACGGTTTAACCCGTACACTTGTTCACAATATGATAGTAGGTGTTACAGAGGGATTCAAGAAGAACCTTGAAGTTAACGGTGTTGGTTACCGTGTTCAAATGCAGGGCAATAACCTTGTTATGAACCTTGGTTTCTCACATCAGGTTACAATGGAAGCTCCGGAAGGTATTAAAGTTGAATGTCCTTCAGCAAACGCTATCGTAATCAGCGGTGCAGATAAGCAGATGGTTGGTCAGTTCGCAGCTCAGGTTCGTGAAAAGAGACCACCTGAACCTTATAAGGGTAAGGGTATCAAATATGCCGAAGAGCATATCCGTCGTAAAGAAGGAAAAGCTGGTAAGAAATAAGGGAAGGAGTGAAATACAATGGTTTCAAGACAAGACGCCAATAAGGCAAGACAAAAACGCCACACAAGAGTTCGTGGCAAAATCAGCGGTACTGCTGAATGTCCAAGACTTAACGTATATCGCTCTCTCAGCAATATTTACGTTCAGTTAATCGACGATGTTGCAGGTGTAACAATTGCATCAGCATCAACTGTTGAAAAGGAATTCGCTCAGTACGGCGGTAATGTAGAAGCAGCTAAGGCTGTTGGTAAGACATTAGCAGAAAGAGCCAAGGCAAAGGGCATTGAAGAATGTGTATTTGACCGCGGCGGTTACGTATATCACGGACGCGTTGCTGCAGTAGCAGACGGTGCTCGTGAAGGCGGACTTAAGTTCTAACGAAGGAGGTAAATTTTTATGGCAAAGATTGACGTATCTTCAATGGAACTTGAAGAAAGAGTAGTTACTATTAACCGTGTATCTAAGACTGTAAAGGGCGGTAGAATTTTCAAATTCGCAGCACTTGTAGTTGTTGGTGATGGTAACGGTCTTGTAGGCTTCGGTATCGGTAAGTCAGGCGAAGTTCCTGATGCAATCCGTAAGGGTATCGAGGATGCAAAGAAAAATGTAATTAAGGTTGCTCTTAAGGGAACAACAATTCCTCACGAAATAAAGGGTAAGTTCGGTGCAGGTGAGGTTCTCCTCATGCCGGCTCCAAAAGGTACCGGTGTTATCGCCGGCGGTCCTGTTCGTGCTGTTGTTGAAACAGTAGGTATCAAAGATATCAGAACAAAGGCTATCCGTTCAAACAACCCTTGCAATGTAGTAAGAGCTACTATTAACGGTTTAAGTCAGCTTCGCACAGCTGATGAAGTTGCTGCAATTCGCGGCAAGTCAACCAAAGAAATTTTAGGTTAAGGAGGGTGGAATAATGGCAGACATTAAAATCAAGCTTACAAAGAGCTTAATCGGCAGTAAGAAAGACCAGATTGCCACAGCCCACTCTCTCGGTCTTCGCAAAATCGGCAATGTAACAGTTCAGCCTGATAATGCACAGACACAGGGTAAGCTTACAAAGATTGCTCACCTTGTAACTATCGTAGAAGAATAAGGGGAGGTGCAGATAATATGAAATTACATGAACTTTCTCCTGCAGAAGGCTCTAAAAAGAGCGTAAAGAGAATAGGCAGAGGTACTGCTTCAGGACAGGGTAAGACTTCAGGCAAAGGCCAAAAAGGTCAAAAATCCCGTTCAGGTTACAGCAGACGCCCTGGTTTTGAAGGTGGTCAGATGCCACTTCAAAGAAGAGTTCCTAAGAGAGGATTTAACAACATCTTCGCTACTGAATATGCTGTCGTAAATCTTTCAACACTTAATGACAGATTTGAAGACGGCGCAACAGTTGATGCTCAGAGCCTTAAAGACGCAGGTGTTATTAAGAAGACACTTGACGGTGTTAAGGTTCTCGGTAAAGGCGAAATCACTAAGGCAATCACTGTAAAAGTTGCTGCAATCAGTGAATCAGCTAAGGCAAAGATTGAAGCTGCAGGTGGCAAGGTGGAGGTGCTCTAATGATTAAAACCATGATCAATGCGTGGAAGGTGCCTGACATTCGCAAAAAGCTTTTGTTTACAGCATTTATCATCCTCGTTTTTAGAATAGGTTCAGTCATTCCGGTACCGTTTCTTAACATTGTAGATGAAATCAATGTTGGTAAGGGTAACACAATTCTCACTTATTTAAGTTTGATGACAGGTAGTGCATTCACATACGGTACAATTTTTGCTATGTCGATCACACCGTATATCAACTCTTCAATTATCATTCAGCTTCTCGCAGTTGCAATTCCTGCACTCGAGAGATTACAGAAGGAAGGCGAAGAAGGAAGAAAGAAGCTTGCTTCTATTACTCGTTTTGTAACAGTAGCACTCGGTATTCTTCAGTCTGTTGCTTATTACTTCTATCTTCGTAGTAACAATTACCTTATGACTGATGTTAACGGCGCACAGTTCACCGGTTTCAACGCAGTTTTCCAGGCACTTGTTATCATAATTGTTTTAACTGCAGGTACAGCAGTTATTATGTGGCTTGGTGAGCAGATTACAATCAGTGGTATCGGCAACGGTATTTCAATTATCCTTTTTGCAGGTATCGTATCTCGTTTCCCAACACTTATCAAGCAGCTCTTCCAGTATCTTGATACCGGCAGACTTGTTTATAAAATACTTGTTCCTGTAGTAATCGTATGCTTCTTACTTATGATTGCATACATCGTATTTATGGATAACTCAGAGAGAAGACTTCCAATTTCTTACGCAAAGCGTGTAGTCGGAAGAAAGATGATGGGTGGCCAGTCAACTCATATGCCTATTAAGGTAAATATGAGCGGTGTGCTTCCGGTAATCTTTGCTTCTTCAATTCTCTCTCTTCCTGGAACAGTTCAAATGTTCCTTTCAGCTGATAAGTATGAAGGCACTTTCTGGGAAAAGTTCTTCAAAGCTTTCCAGGGTGACTCATGGTGGTACGCAGGTATGTACTTCCTTCTTATCATCTTCTTTGCTTATTTTTATAGTACAATTCAGTACAATCCAATAGAAATGGCAAACAACTTGCGTAAAAACAATGGCGCAATTCCGGGTATCAGGCCTGGTAAGCCAACTTCTGATTACATTCTCAGAGTTCTTTCAAGGCTTACACTTATCGGTGCTTTGATGCTTTCGGTTATCGCACTCTTCCCAATCGTTTATTCACTTATTTGTGATGCAGCAATTAAACCACTCACAGAAGGCGGAAACGATGGTGGTATGACAATCTCACTTGGCGGTACATCACTTATCATTATGTGCGGTGTAGCACTTGAAACAGTTCGTCAGTTAGAGTCACAGATGATGATGCGTCATTATAAAGGCTTCCTTGACTAATAAATTATAGGAGTATATATTATGAAACTTATTCTTCTCGGTGCTCCGGGTGCAGGTAAAGGTACTCAGGCAGAAAAGATTGTTGAAAAATACGGTATTCCGGCAATTTCAACAGGTAATATTCTCCGTGCTGCTGTTAAAGACGGTACAGAGATGGGATTAAAAGCTAAATCGTTTATGGACGCAGGTCAGCTTGTTCCTGATGAAGTTGTTATCGGTATTATCAAGGACAGACTCAAAGAAAAAGATTGCGAAAATGGTTTCATTCTTGATGGTTTTCCAAGAACCATCCCTCAGGCTCAGGCACTTTTAGATTCAGGTATTGATATTGATAAGGTGCTTGACATTGAGGTACCGGATGAAAAAATAACAAAAAGAATGAGTGGCCGTCGCGTTTGCTCAAAATGTGCTAATTCTTATCATATTGAATATAAGAAGCCTGCAAAGGAAGGCATTTGCGATGCATGTGGCGGTGAACTTGTACAGCGTAAGGACGATGCTCCTGAAACAGTTCTTGCTCGTTTGGCAGAATATCACCAAATGACAGAACCACTTAAAGATTTCTATGATAAGCTTGGTAAACTTGTTGTCGTAGAAGGCCAGGAGGAAGTTGCACAAACAACAGCACTCGTTTACGCTGCATTGGAGGATTAACATGATAGTGCTAAAAAGTAGCCGCGAACTTGAGCTTATGAAAGAAGCTTGTCAGATTTCGGCTGAAGCATTATTGGTAGCAGGCGAGGCAGTTAAGCCGGGCGTTTCTACCAAGGAAATTGATGAAATTGCATATAAGTTTATTAAAAAACACGGTGCAACTCCAAACTTTTTAAACTACGGTGGATTTCCTGCTACCGCATGTATATCTATAAATGATGAAGTTATTCACGGAATCCCAAAGGCTGACAGAATTCTCAAAGAGGGTGACATTGTCAGCATAGATTTGGGAGCTGCTAAAAACGGTTACAATGGTGATAATGCTGCTACATTTGCCTGCGGCACATGCTCTGACGAGGCAAAGCGGCTGATGGATGTTACTCGTGAAAGCCTTTATAAAGGTATTGAACAAGCAATTCCAGGCAACAGAATCGGTGACATTGGCCATGCAGTGCAGGAATACTGCGAAGAACGTGGATTCGGCGTTGTTCGTGACTTTGTAGGTCACGGTGTCGGAACAAAACTTCATGAAGAACCAAGCGTACCAAACTTCGGTCACGCAGGCCGTGGTATCAGACTGTTACCCGGAATGACATTGGCAATTGAACCAATGATAAATCTGGGAACCTACAAGGTTAAACAGCTTTCAGACGGTTGGACCGTCAAAACCGCTGACGGCAAGCTTGCAGCTCATTTTGAGCATACAATTGCGATTACGCCAAACGGTCCTGTTATTTTAACTAAAGTCTGAGGCTTTAATCAATTGCTGGCGATTACGCCGTAATGTGATTCCAGTTAAATAGAAAAACATCAATCGTAAATAATAAAATTTTAGCGAGGTATAAGATGTCAAAGTCAGATATGATAGAAGTTGAGGGTACCGTGGTTGAAGTGTTACCTAATACAACTTTTAAAGTAACATTACAAAATGACCACATCATTATAGCCCACATCAGTGGGAAGCTCAGAATGAATAATATTCGTATACTTCCCGGTGACAAGGTAACGATTGAGATGTCCCCATACGATCTTACAAAAGGTCGTATTATATGGCGCTCAAAGTAATAATTAGGAGGATATTCAGAATGAAAGTAAGACCTTCTGTAAAGAAAATTTGCGAAAAGTGCAAAGTAATTAAGCGCAATGGAAAAGTAATGGTTATCTGTGAAAATCCAAAGCACAAACAGCGTCAGGGCTAATCCTGAATAAATAATCGGAGGTAAACTGTAAAATGGCACGTATTTCAGGTGTTGACTTACCTAATGACAAGAGAGTTGAAATCGGCCTTACCTATATCTACGGTATCGGTCGCACAACCTCTAACGAAATCATCAAAGCAACTGGCATCAATCCTGACACCCGTTGCAGAGACTTAACAGAAGACGATGTTAAAAAGCTCAGTGACTACATCACCCACAACCTCACTGTTGAAGGTGACCTTCGTAGAAACACAGCATTTGACATTAAAAGACTTATAGAAATCGGTTGCTATCGTGGCGTAAGACATAGAAAGGGTCTTCCTGTAAGAGGTCAGACTTCAAAGAACAATGCTCGTACACGCAAAGGTCCTAAAAAGACCATAGCAAACAAGAAGAAATAGTAGGAGGAACAAATAAGTATGGCTACTAAGAAGACCACAGGCTCACGCAAACGCCGTGAGAAGAAGAACATCGAGCGTGGTGCTGCCCATATCCAATCAACCTTCAACAACACAATCGTAACTATTACCGATATGAACGGTAATGCTGTTTCTTGGGCTTCTGCCGGAGAAATGGGTTTCCGTGGTTCAAGAAAATCAACTCCATTTGCTGCTGCAACTGCTGCTGAAACCGCTGCAAAGGCTGCTATGGAACATGGTATGAAATATGTTGAAGTATACGTTAAGGGACCTGGCTCAGGTAGAGAATCTGCTATCAGAGCTCTTCAAACAGCCGGCTTAGAAGTAAGTCTTATCAAAGATGTTACTCCTATCCCACATAACGGCTGTCGTCCACCAAAAAGACGTCGTGTATAGTTTATTGGAGGTGTAGTAAAATATGGCAAAGAATTCAGAACCTATTGCAAAGCGTTGCAAAGCACTCGGTATTTCACCGGCTGTTATGGGTTATACAAATAAGGATACATTTAGAAATTCTTATAGTAAGAATCGCCGTAAGAAGAGCGAATATGCTATGCAGCTTAACGAAAAGCAGAAAGTTAAGTTTATCTACGGCATTCTTGAAAAGCAGTTCCACACCTATTATGAGAAGGCTGCTAAAGCTCAGGGACAGACAGGTGCAGTTCTTCTTACAATGATTGAAACCCGCCTTGATAATGTTGCTTTCAGAACAGGCTTTTGTAAGACTCGTCGTGAAGCAAGACAGGCAGTTTCTCACGGTCATTTCACCGTAAACGGCAAGAAAGTAAACATTCCATCTTATCTCGTTAAGGCAGGAGATGTTATCGCAGTCGTTGACAAGAGCAAGGACAATGGCAGATTCAAGCTTGTTAAAGAAGAGGGTGCTTACGGCACAGCTCCTAAGTGGCTTGAAGTAAACGCAGCTGAACTCACAGCAAAGGTTGTTGCATTACCTCAGCGTGATGACATTGATTATCCTGTTGAAGAGCATTTAATCGTTGAGTTCTACTCTAAATAATAGTGTTTGGCTGTTATTTAGCGAAAACAAAATACAACATTTTATTAGGAGGCTTTTAAATGATCGAAATTGATAAGCCTAAAATCGAGATTGTAGATGTATCTACTGTCGGAAGCCGTAGCACAGGAAGATTTGTTGTTGAACCTCTTGAAAGAGGTTTTGGTACAACTCTTGGTAACGGAATGAGAAGAGTTCTTCTCTCATCACTTCCTGGTTATGCTATCACTTCTGTTAAGATTGATGGTGTTTTACACGAATTTTCAACAATTCCGCATGTTAAGGAAGATGTAACTGAGATCGTTCTTAACCTCAAAAATGTTATCTTAAAGATACATGATGAGATGCCGAAGACTCTTTATATTGAGGCTTCAGGCGAGGGTGAAATCACAGCTGCTGATATTCAGCACGACGCAGATGTTGAAATTCTTAATCCTGACCTTCATATTGCTTATCTTGATGAAGGTGCAAGTGTAAATATGGAACTTACTGCTAATCACGGCAGAGGATATGTTCCTTGTGACCGCAACAAGCAGATTATGGATTTACCAATCGGCACTATCGCTATTGACTCAATCTATACTCCTGTTTTAAAGGTTAACTACACAGTAGAAAACACCCGTGTAGGTCAGCAAACTGACCTTGATAAACTCATTCTCGACATTGAGACAGACGGTACTATTCCGGCTGATGAAGCAGCTTCACTTGCTGCAAAAATTCTCAATGACCATCTTATGCTCTTTGTTGACCTTTCTGAAGAGATTGGCAATCAAGACATTATGGTTGAAAAGGATGACGACAATAAAGAAAAAGTTCTTGAAATGACTATTGAAGAACTTGACCTTTCAGTTCGTTCATTCAACTGTCTGAAGAGAGCAGGCATAAATACAGTAGAAGATTTAATCGGAAAATCTGAAGAAGATATGATGAAAGTTAGAAACCTTGGCCGTAAGTCACTTGATGAAGTCGTAGCAAAGCTCGGCTCATTAGGTTTCGGACTTGCTAAGGATGAGGACTAAAGGAGGGAATTTCAATGCCAGGTAGCAGAAAGTTAGGACGTCCTACTGACCATAGAAAGTCTATGCTCAGAGGTATGGTTACTTTTCTTTTAGAAAACGGCAAGATTGAAACTACCGTTACAAGAGCAAAAGAAGTTCGTGCAATGACTGAGAAGATGATTACTCTCGGTAAGAACGACACACTTCATTCAAGAAGACAGGTTCTTTCTTATGTAACTAAGGAAGATGTAGTTAAGAAGCTTTTTGATGAAATTGCTCCTAAGTATGCAGAAAGAAACGGCGGTTATTGCCGTATTATCAAAACAGGCCCTCGTCGTGGTGACGCAGCAGAAATGTGCATCATCGAGCTTGTTGACTGATAATACCTAAATAATATAATTAAGGACTTGAAGATTAAATTCTTCAAGTCCTTTTTTCATAGTTGTAAATATATTAAGAAGCAGAATATTTATAAAGATAAAGTGTGTTTGTATCTACATCAAATATCATAGCCGAATAAAAATCAAAATCGAATTGTGAAATTGATTTTGAATCAAGATCAGGTGTCAAATCACCATCGCCATTGCATAGCGCAAAATAACCGCGTGATACAGCTTTATAACTGCCGAAATCTTCATTTAAACTACTGCATAAAATGTCAAAATTGTTTTGCCCTTTAGGTATTTTGCAGTATTCGCTGTTTTCACATTCTTTGTAAAATTCTAAAAGTTTTTCTCTCTCTTTATCACTTACTTTTATTTGATATGCTATTCGGTCATTTACACCGGATGAAGAACTTTCGGTTTTTTCAAAGTCTGAATTTACACATTCAATATTGAACAATCCTATAACACTTTTGTATACATCTTTTTCACTTGACGTGCAGGCTGTAAAAATTATCATAATCAGTAGCAGGGAAGCCAAAATTTTAATTAGTTGTTTCATATAACTACCTCCGATTTTATTTTATCAAATAAAACTGCATATGTAAAGATAAAATAAAACTGCATATGTAAAGATAAAATAAAAAGGACTGCGTGAGCAGTCCTTTTTAGATATATTGTATGCAAATTACTTTTCAGCGTATTTGTTTTCACCATACCAGCTGTACATTGAACGAATCTTTTCGCCAACTTGTTCAAGCTGATGGTTAGCTTCCAATTCTCTCTTTGCTTTGAAGTGAGCCCAACCGTTGTTAGCTTCTGTGATGAACTTTGAAGCAAATGTACCGTCCTGAATTTCTTCGAGAACTTTCTTCATTTCTTTCTTTGTTTCGTCAGTAATAAGTCTCTTACCTGTTTCGTAATCACCGAATTCAGCTGTGTTAGAAATTGAATATCTCATTTCTTTGAAGCCGCCTGCATAGATAAGGTCAACGATAAGCTTCATTTCATGGATACATTCAAAGTAAGCGTTTCTTGGGTCATAGCCTGCTTCTACAAGTGTTTCAAAACCTGCTTTCATAAGAGCTGTAACGCCGCCGCAAAGAACTGCCTGCTCACCGAAGAGGTCAGTTTCAGTTTCACATTTGAATGTAGTTTCAAGGATAGCTGCACGAGCACCACCGATACCTGCGCCGTATGCAAGAGCAATATCCCAAGCATGGCCTGTTGCATCCTGATATACAGCTACAAGACAAGGTGTACCCTTACCTTCTTTGTATTCAGAACGAACTGTGTGGCCAGGAGCCTTAGGAGCAATCATAAATACATCTACATTTGCAGGTGGTACGATTTGCTTGAAGTGAATGTTGAAACCGTGAGCAAATGCAAGTGCCATACCTTCTCTAAGGTTTGGTTCGATATCTTTCTTATAAATTGCTGCCTGCTTCTCATCCGGAGCAAGAATCATAACTACATCAGCAGCCTTAACTGCATCTGCTGTTTCCATTACTTTTAATCCAAGGTCTTCAACCTTTTTCCATGACTTTGAACCTTTGTAGAGGCCAACGATTACATTAACACCGCTTTCATGAAGGTTAAGTGCATGTGCGTGGCCCTGTGAACCAAAGCCAACGATAGCAACTGTCTTACCTGAAAGTACATCAAGATTACAATCTGATTCGTAAAAAAGTCTAGCTTCTGCCATTTTTGTTTCCTCCAAAAATATAATATTTAATAATATTTAATTGAATATTTGCGTTGCTCGGTTGTCCGACCACTCGCTAAATATCTTTTACAATTGTCATTATAACTTGTCTGTTGTCTAATGTCAATAGTTAATTTTAATTTTTTTGTAAGCCTTCCATTGCATGTATAATATGCAGGCGCATTGCTGTTCTTGCCCCGTCAGGATTTCTTTTTTTAATAAAATCCATAATCAATCTGTCATCGCTCATATTGTCTTTACTTACATCGCTGTCTTTCATCAAAACGACCACACCTTTTTTTATCGCGTTGAAAATTATAGGTATAAATTGCTTTACGAATGCGTTGTGTGTTGCATTTGCAATACTTTCGTGAAATTTCTGTTCTTCAACTGTTCTGTCTTCACCTGAAAGTATCTTTTTTTCGACAGCTTCGCCACATTCACAGATGATTTTGATTTCCTCGTCTGTGGCTCTTAAAGCGGCATAATAGGCGCAATCAGGCTCAAACATAAGCCTCATTTCAAACAAATCGTCAAGTCCGGATGTAATATCGCTTAAGTCGTTTGAATCTATAATTGTATTTGATGTGACGAATGTGCCTTTGCCCCTTTTTATTTCAAGAATACCGTATGTTGTAAGTATTTTAACCGCTTCTCTAAATGTGGAACGGCTGACACCGAGCTCAGAAGCAAAATCGTTTTCGTTAGGCAATTTATCACCGATTTTGAAACGCTCCTGTTCTTCTATCATTTTTAATATTTCACTTGCGGTGCTGTCCGCAAGTCTTGATGTATTGCTCATATAAACACCTCTTATGTTGTATGATAACACAAGTCATATGTCAAAGTCAATATGTTGTCAGACATCTTACAACTAAAATGTATTTTTAAACTCAATATTTGTTCATAATAACGATTTTATTCTAATCACTTGTAAATTGTGAACAAATGCTATATATTATAGGTATAATAATATTTAATACCTAAACTTGTAAGTCTTGGAGGTGTTGTAATGAATAAGGTAACCAGACTTAAATATTATATTGAATCACTTTGCATTTATGATTTTGAAGATGATGATGTTTTTTCGGCTCTTTATGATTTGCTTTGTGATGACGAGGAGGATACGGTAGCTCTTCAAAGTTACTTTTTTAAAGAACTTGCCAAAAGCGAATCTTTGAAAAAGCATATTTCAAGATTGATTTTAACTAATGATAACATTTTTACAAAAGCGGCTTGTGCCGGTAAAGTGGGCGAACTTTCAATTGCAGTTATGAATGCTGTTAAAAGCGATCTTGCAAAACTTGAAGAAATTGCATCGCTTACAGCACAGGATATTATCGCCGGTGTTGACGATGATGAAATAAAAGAAATTCTTTTAACTTTGCCGGGCTGGGAAGTTGGCAAAGCACTTGCACCGCTTGATAAAAATTGGGATAAGCAAATAGATGAGCTTGTAAAATATCATAGAGAAAACGGATATGGTATTTACGCTAAAAATATTGCGTTTACTTGGAGAGATGAGGAAATTACACCTGTCAATTCAATTGATACTATTCGTTTGACTGATTTGAAAAATTATGAGCTTCAAAGAAATAAGGTTATTGATAATACCGAAAGCTTTATTGCAGGGCACCCGGCAAATAATGTTTTGCTTTACGGTGATAGGGGAACAGGCAAAAGCTCAACCGTTCACGCTATTCTTAATGAATATTGGCAAAAGGGACTTCGTATGATTGAAATTCCTAAAAGTGCAGTTGCCGACCTTTCACTTATAAGAGAGCAGATTGCCGATTCGCCAATGAAGTTTATTATCTATATTGATGATTTGAGCTTTGATTCTAATGATACTTCGTTTAGTGAACTTAAGGCGGCACTTGAGGGTTCGCTTTCCGGTAAACAGCCAAATACTATTATTTACGCTACTTCAAACAGACGCCATTTAATTAAAGAGAATTTTTCCGACAGGGAAAATGATGTTAATAAGGGTGACACAATGCAAGAGCAACTTTCACTTTCCGACAGATTCGGGCTTACAATTACATTCTTAAATCCTGATAAAAAAGAATACCTTGATATTGTTGAAAAACTTGCGAATGACAGGCACTTTGAAAATCACGGTGTTGATATGGATAAGCTTCTTTTCAAAGCTGACCAGTGGGCTACAAGAAGGGGCGGACGCTCACCGAGGGGTGCAAAGCAGTTTATTGACCATGTTGAAGGATGTATAAAAAGAGGAAAAGAATGGTAAACTTAATATAACCACAAAATTTAATTCAAAAATTATTTATAAATTTTATAAAATGTTAACCAAAACAACAAAAAATCATCACTATGCAGTGATAAAATGGCATTATAACAGAAAAGGAGAAACGCTATGGGAACAAAAATTTTGGTTGTTGATGATGACCGCAACATTTGCGAACTTTTAAAACTTTACTTGGAAAATGAAGGCTATTCTGTTTTCGTTGCTAATGACGGGCAGCAGGCAGTAGAAATGTTCCAGGCTAAATCACCTGAACTTGTACTTCTTGATATTATGCTTCCTAAAATGGATGGCTGGCAGGTTTGCCGTGAAATCAGAAAAGTTTCTAATGCACCTATTATTATGCTTACGGCAAAGGGCGAAACTTTTGATAAAGTACTCGGCCTTGAACTTGGTGCGGATGACTATGTTACAAAGCCTTTTGATGCTAAAGAAGTTATGGCGAGAGTTAAGGCTGTTTTAAGAAGAACAAGCGGGAATAATGAAGCTGACGAAAATTCTAAAAAGGTTGTTACATATGATAACCTTGAAATCAATATAGTTAATTATGAGCTTAAAGTTAAAGGTGTTGTAGTTGATACTCCACCTAAAGAGCTTGAACTTATATATCATTTTGCTTCAAACCCTAACAGAGTTTATACCCGTGACCAGCTTTTAGATGAAGTATGGGGATTTGATTATTACGGTGATTCAAGAACTGTTGATGTTCATGTTAAAAGACTTCGTGAAAAGCTTGAGGGTGTATCTGACAAATGGTCACTTAAAACCGTTTGGGGTGTAGGATACAAGTTCGAAACCAAAGAGTAATTAAGGAATTAAACAATGACAAAAATAGACTTACCTCCAAAAAAAACTTTGAAGGATAATATTTTTGCTAAATACTTTTTATTGTTTTCAACCATAATGCTTGTCGTGCTTACCATTTTGGGTACAACGCTTACTGTATTGGTCGGTGCGTATACGCAAAGGCAAACTACCGATTTGCTTATGGAAAATGTTGAGTCAATTGCAAACAGTGTAAGTTCAAATCTTCTTGTAGCAGATATGAATGACAACTATTCTGATGAAAAAGAAATGATATGCCGCGCACTTAAGATTATTTCAAACTCTGTTGACGCTGATATTTTTGTTTGTGATACAGAGGGAAATATAATTCTTTGCAAAGAAAGGGCGGATTCGCTTCCGTTTTTCGGTAAATTCGGTAACTGTTCGTATCACACCGATTATAATATAAGCGATACTATTTTGCGCCAGGTTTATGAAAGCAGCTATGTAGGCAATGGGGTAATAAGCGGCCAACGCTCATACATTGTCGGCTGTCCTATTTACAGTTCAAATCAAATTATAGGTTCTGTATTTGCTACAAGCAGGGCAACCACTGCCGAGCTTGTTCACGCTGTATTTAAAATTTTCCTTTGCTGTGCAATTTTGTGTTTGCTTTTATCATTCGTTTGCATTTGGCATCTTACACGCAGTTTTGTAAAACCTCTTCGTGATATGAGTAATGCCGCAAAGCAATTTGCAATCGGCGATTTTTCATACAGAGTTAAGGTTAAGGGCTGTGATGAACTTGCGGAACTCGGCAAAGCGTTTAACGATATGGCGGATTCACTTGATGTGCTTGAATCATCAAGGCGCAGTTTTGTATCTAATGTATCGCACGAGCTCAGAACGCCTATGACTTCTATCGGCGGATTTATAGACGGTATTCTTGACGGTACAATTCCAAAAGAAAAAGCAGATTATTATCTTGAAATAGTAAGCGGTGAAATTAAACGACTTACCCGACTTGTAGTTACTATGCTTAATATGAGCAAAATTGAATCGGGCAGTTTTGAAATGAAACCGCAAAATTATGATATTTCAGACCAAATTATTCATATACTTTTAACCTTTGAACAAAAAATCGAGGAAAAGCATATTGAAATTGAAGGTCTTGAAAATTTAAATCCTACCTATATCACAGCGGATAGGGATATGATTTATCAAGTTATCTATAATATTTTTGACAACGCTGTTAAATTCACTAACGAGGGTGGCTTTATCAATGTCACTATGAATGAAGATGACAGGTTCGTTGAAGTGCACATCAAAAATAGCGGTATAGGAATTCAAAAGGAAGAGCTTTCAAAGGTTTTCCAAAGATTTTATAAAGTTGATAAATCACGAGGCCTTGATGCTAAAGGTGCAGGATTGGGACTTTATATAGTAAAGATGATGGTTGAAATGCACAGCGGTACTATATGGGCGCAGAGTGAAAGCGAAAATACAGCCGAATTTGTGTTTAAATTGCCGAAGCAATACAGCCCCATCTACAAAAAAGGAGATAAACAATAATGAGCGATTTTGATAGCGAAAAGAAAGACGGTCAAGCAAGACCTGATTATTATCAGCCAAATCAAAATGCAGGTGGAACATATTATAACCCACCACAAAATGAGCAAGCGCAGGATAGTAATACAACTTATCATTATTCATACGCTAATAATAATCAACAGGCGGGCTCTAATTATTACAAGTCACCGCAAAATGACAATAATTCACAAAACGGAAATTCACCAAAGCCGCCAAAGAAAAATAAGGCCGGTAAAATAGTTGCAATTATTCTTGTTATTTGTGCTTTTGTAGCAGTTGTCGGTATTGTTTTAGGTGCTACCGGTGTAATAGACAGTAATAAAAATTCCGTAAATAACAATTCAACTTCTCAATCTCAGGATTCATCAAGTGATGTTAAAACTAATGACAGTAACAGTGTTGAAACTAAAGACAGCAGCGGTAACCTCACCGTAGCAGGTGTTGCGCAAAAGGTCATGGATTCTTGCGTCGGTATCACTGTTTACAGTCAGCAGCAGGAAGCATATAACTACTTCTATAATTATGGTGATAACAGCAATAGTTCCGGCAGTTCAGACCCTCAAAAATCAGGCGAGGGTTCAGGCGTAATAATGTCTGAAAGTAACGGAAAAACATACATTCTTACATGCGCACATGTTATCAGTGGCGGCACAAAATTCACTGTAACTCTTAATAACAAAAAAGAATATGATGCCACAATGGTTGCATATGACAGCCAGACTGATATTGGTGTTCTTTCTATCAACGCAACGGGGCTTCAAGTTGCCGAATTTGCAAACAGTGATAATCTTGCAGTAGGCGAGCAGGTTGTTGCAATCGGTTGCCCGGGCGGCCTTGAATTTATGAATTCACTTACAAGCGGTTATATTTCGGCACTTGATAGGCCTATTTCATCAAATATCGGCTATGATAATAAATGTATTCAGGTTGATGCGGCTATAAATCCGGGTAACAGCGGCGGTGCTTTATTTAATATGCAGGGTCAGGTTATCGGTGTAAATTCATCAAAAATCGCTGCCACCGAATATGAAGGAATGGGCTTTGCTGTTCCGTCGGATACAGCTATTTCAACTGCTAACAGCCTTATTAAATCAGGCTATGTTGAGGGCAGAGCAAAGCTTGGTATCACATATGTTCAGCTTACGAAATACAGCAACTATTCTGCAATTCTTTCTGCACTTGAAGAAAAAGGTTACAAGGATGCAGAGGGTACAATGGTTATTAACTCAATTGACGGTTCATCAGATCTTGCAAGCAAAGATGTTAAGCAGTACGATATGATTGTTGCAGTTAACGGTAAAACTATGACTTCAACTGATGTGCTGACTTCTGTTTTAGCAGATTCAAAGCCGGGTGATACTGTTAAGCTTACTATTGCCAGAATTGAAAATAACGAAATCAAAATTAAAAATGTTGAGTGTAAGCTTATGGAATCAAAGGGCGAAAGCACCACAACAAATAATAATTCAGGTAACTGATTATAATCATTAAATATGAGGGACTGCCTAATAGCGACAGTCCCTTGTTTTCATAAAACAGATAGTATTCGGAGGGTATATGAAATTTACGAAAAAACTGAAAATCAAAAATTTTATAATTCTCTTTTTTGCCGGAATAATTAACGCGGTGGGGGTAACGGTATTTCTTCAGCCTGTAAGGCTTTATGACAGCGGAATATCGGGTACATCAATGTTTTTATCTCAAATTACACCGCATTGGCTTTCGCTTTCGGTTTTTCTTATTGTGCTTAATATTCCTATTTTTATTTTCGGTGCAAAAAGACAGGGAATTGAATTTACGATTTATTCTGTTTTCGTGGTAGCTGTATACTCTTTATCGGCTTGGCTTATAACCGATGTTTTGCCGATTGATGTTGTAAGCTTTTCGCCGCTTGCTAAAGATGATTTGTTTCTTTGTGCAATTTTCGGCGGACTTATTTCGGGAATAGGCAGTGGGCTTGCAATTCGTTTTGGCGGTGCAATGGACGGTGTTGAAGTTTTGGCGGTTGTATTTGCAAAAAAATTGTCGCTGACGGTAGGAACATTTGTAATGATATATAATGTAATACTCTATATAATATGCGGCATTGTTTTTCAAAGCTGGATTTTGCCGCTTTATTCAATAGTGGCTTACATTGTGGCACTTAAAACCGTTGACTATATTATTGAAGGCTTTGACCGTTCAAAATCAGCGTTAATTATTACTACCAAGCAAAAGGAAATATGTAAATCTCTTTCAGAAAAGTTTGAAAACGGTATAACCTTTTATGACGCAAAAGGTTATTATTCAAATGAAGATAAAACGGTTATATATTTTGTTCTTAACAGATTTCAAATCGGTAAAATGAGAGAGATAGTTCATTCAATAGACCCAAAGGCGTACATATCAATAACAGAAGTTGCCGATATTTTCGGTGCAAACAATAATAAAGAATAAAATGAAGTATAAATATATAATATGGGATTGGAACGGAACACTTTTTGATGATGTTAAAATCAGCGTTGATACTATGAATATAATGCTTGAAAAAACAGGATACAAAAACAGAATCAACAGCGAATTATATAAAAATATTTTTACTTTTCCCGTAAGTGATTATTATCAAAAAGCAGGCTTCGACTTTTCAAAAGACAGGTTTGATGATTTGGCAAAAATATATGTTGAAGTGTACACCGCTTTGCAGTTTACCGCAAAGATTAACAGCGAGGCTGAAAATGTACTTCGCCGTATAAAAAGCCAAAATATAAAGCAAATTATTGTATCCGCATGTGAAAAAAACAGACTTTTAAACCAAGTCGAACATTTTGGTATTCAAAATTATTTTGATGATATTCTCGGTATTGATGATGATTTGGCGGTAGGCAAGGCGGGTATAGCAAAAAATTGGTTTGATAAAAACAGTATTTCAAAAAGTGAAGTTCTTTTTATCGGGGACACAACGCATGATTTTGAGGTTTCAAATCAAATAGGATGTGACTGTATACTTGTATCTTGCGGGCATCAAAGTAAAAATGTGCTTGAAACAACAAATGCCCCCGTACTTGACAAATTATGCCAAATTGAAACATTTTTAGATTTATAATAGTTACTAATCATTTACAAAATGCTTAAACAGTTGAGTTTTGAATTATAATATGATACAATTAGCATATTGTGGTAAAATAAATTCTATATTGTGAGGTAATTTTATGTTGCAGTTAATACCGCTTCCATACTACGCTCAGGAAAGAAGCGGAGTATTTGCGATAGATGCACATCTCAAGGTTAATTCCGATTTTGAATTGAAACTTTTAAATCTTGAAAGAAGTCAAGACGGAAAGCTCAAAATAAAAAAAGATTCTTCGCTTGATGATGAAGAATACAAACTTGAAGTAACAAATAATGAAATCAATATATCCGCTTCAAGTGAAAAAGGCGCATATTATGCACTTCAAACACTTCGCCAGCTTGGCAGGTTTGAACTTGGCGGCAAGGAAATTCCTTGCTGTGTGATAAATGATAAACCGAGATTTTCTTGGCGAGGGCTTCAGCTTGATGAAAGTCGCCATTTCTTTGGCAAAGAATATGTCAAAAAAATGCTTGATATGATGTTTATGATGAAACTTAATGTTTTTCATTGGCATTTGACTGATGATACCGGCTGGAGAATTGAAATTAAAAAATATCCGCTTTTAACCGAAATCGGCTCTAAAAGGGCATATACCCAAATCAACGGTTGGGGCAGTACAGATATTATCAATGAACCTTATGAGGGCTATTATACGCAGGAGGAAATCAAAGAAATAATTGCTTATGCAGATGAGCGCGGTATTATGGTTGTGCCTGAAATTGATTTTCCGGCTCATTGTGCCGCTGCAATTGCCGCTTATCCGTGGCTTGCCTGCCGTGAGCTTAACAGGGATGTGCCGGGCTACTTCGGCGGTGCTATTCCTCAAAGAAAGCTTAAGCAATATGATTGGAACAGGCCTATTTGCCCGGGTAAGGACAGAACGGTTGAGTTTGTTAAAGATGTAATAAACGAAGTGTGTGACCTTTTTCCTGCACCGTATTTCCATATCGGCGGTGATGAAGCACCTAAAGTTGAATGGAAAAAATGCCCTTGCTGTCAGAAGAGAATTGAGGATAACAACCTTAAGGACGAGGAAGATTTGCAGGGTTGGTTTAATAACCAAGTGCTTGAAACAGTTAGCGCAAAGGGTAAAAGGCTTATCGGTTGGAATGAAATTTTAAAGGCTCAAAGCCTTGATAAATCAACTGTTTGCCAGTATTGGACCCCTCAAAAAGACAGCAGAGCAAGGGATTGGGCAAATAACGGCAATAGTGTGATTTTATCTAATCATCAATCATTTTATTTTGATATGCCTTACGCTAAATATTCGCTTAAAAATACATATGATTATAGCTATAAATCTTTCAAAATTAAGCCTGAAAGTGAAAAGAATATTCTTGGTGTTGAAGCGGAAAACTGGACCGAATGGACAGATTGCCCTGAAAAGCTTGAAGTGTTTATGTATCCGCGAACTCAGGCCCTTGCAGAAGTTGCTTGGTCACCGGAAGACAAAAGAAGTTTTGATTCTTTTATGGCGAGATTGGAAAATTTCAAGCCATATTTTGAATATCTTGGTATGAGTTATGCAGTTAACAGCGTGGCAATGCCTAAAAAATGGTTATTAAAATTAAAGATAAAAAAAGAGTTTAGTTTCGGTGATACTCATCTTGAAGTTAAACTTAATAAAAAATATATGGATCAAGGAGAAAAATAAATGAAGTTTTCAGATTTTCCTCAAGCAGTAATTAAAGAAAATGTTGATTATGCTGTTAAGGAAATTACTAATGTAATCAAAAAATATGGGCCTCGTGAATCCGGCAGTGAAAATTGCTTCTCGGCTCAAAAGCATATAAAAAAAGAAATGGATACTTTTTGTGACGGTACTAATTTTGAAAGCTACAAAATGGCACCTAAAGCATTTCTTCATTTTACAAAGCTTGTGTCAGTGGCAATTTTTCTTGCAGTAGTAGTTTGTGCGATTTTGATGTATACAAGCATTATTACTCCGCTTTTGGCTCAATGCATTGTTTGCGGCGCTGTTTTTGTAGGCCTTTTTATTACTCTTATGGAATTTTTGCTTTATAAGAGATTTATGGACCCACTTTACAAGAAAGTTGAAGCGCACAATCTTGTCGGTGTAAGAAAACCGAGGGGCGAAGTTAAAAAGAGAATTGTTATAAGCGGTCATATTGATTCAGCTTATGAATGGCGTCATCTTTATTATGGCAAAAAAGTACCGCTTTTCAGCATATTTATGAGCTGGACTATCGGCAGTGCAATAATTTCATTTATTTTAAGCGTTATTGCTATTATTGCAAATTTTGTTGATATGGGTGCATTTGGTGACTTTATGGTAAATTACAGCTATATTTTCCATTATGTTACAGCACTTGGCATGGTTACTTTATTATTGTTTGTCGATTTCAATACTATTTCACCGGGCGCGAATGATAACCTTACAGGTACTTATGCGGCAGTTTGCGCTTTGCGTATGCTTGATATGGCGGGAATAGATTTTGAAAATACAGAAGTTTGCGCTATGATTACCGATGGTGAAGAAGCAGGGCTTCGCGGTTGCAAGCAGTGGGCTAAAGACCATTATGATGAATATGTAAACAGTGGTGTTGAAACAGCTGTTTTGTGTGTTGATACGCTTGCAGACCTGGAATATCTTCGCGTTTATAATAAGGATATGACAGGCACAGTTAAAAATAGTCAGCAGTTCAGTCAACTTGTTATGGATTCAGCTAAAGACTCAGGTCATAATGACCTTGAATTCTCAAGCGTTTATTTCGGCTCATCTGATGCCGCAGCCTTTTCACAGGCAGGCATTACCGCAACTTGCCTTGCAGCTATGGACCCTAAACCTGCGGATTATTATCATAACCGCCGTGATACAGCCGAGCGCCTTGTTCCTGAGGCTATCAAAACCGGATTTGATGTAATTATTTCAACTATCCTTAATTTTGACGAAAAAGGTCTTAACTAAAAATCTTATCTAAGAGCAGGCTCGTTCCTGCTCTTTTTATTACTCAACCGTCAGTTGAGTGTGATTTCAACAAACAGTATAGTTGAACAACTGACGGATAATTGATTATTAAGCATTATTTTCAATATTACTTGCAAATGCTCTTTCTATAATATATAATAAACTGTAAGTAATTTTTACGGAGGAAAATATGGAGAAAATACTTGTTCTTGATTTCGGCGGGCAGTATAATCAGCTTATCGCAAGGCGTGTGCGTGATCATCATGTTTATGCAGAGATTTTGCCTTATACTACCAATATTGAAATTATTAAGCAAAATAATTATAAAGGTATTATTTTTACAGGCGGTCCAAATTCCGTATATGATATGGCATCCCCTCATTATACAAAAGATATACTTAATATCGGCGTGCCTATTTTAGGTATTTGCTATGGCTGCCAGCTTATTGCGTGGATGGGCGACGGTGAAGTCAAAACTGCACCTCAAAGCGAATACGGTAAAATTGAATTCACTAAAAAAGATTCAAAGCTTTTTAAAGATGTTGATGAAAAATCGATTGTTTGGATGAGTCATACAGACTATATTTCGCAAGTTCCAAATGGTTTTGAAATTATCGGTACTACCGATGCATGCCCTTGTGCAGCAATGCAAAATACGGACAAAAATATTTATGCTGTTCAATTTCATCCTGAAGTTACACACTCACAGTTTGGTTCTCAAATGCTTTATAACTTCCTTTATGAAGTTTGCGGCTGTAAGGGTGATTGGGTTATGGATAACTTTATTGAAAACACAGTAGCAAAGCTCAGAGAGCAAATCGGTGATAAAAAAGTTATTCTCGGCCTTTCAGGCGGTGTTGATTCATCTGTTGCAGCAGGCCTTTTATCTCGTGCGGTCGGTAAGCAACTTACCTGCGTATTTGTTGACCAGGGTTTAATGCGTAAAAATGAAGGCGATTTTGTTGAACAAACATTTACAAGCCTTTTTGATATGAATTTTGTAAGAGTTAACTGCGGTGATATTTTCCTTGAAAAGCTTAAAGGTGTTGTTGACCCTGAACAGAAGAGAAAGATTATCGGTACAGAATTTTTCAATGTTTTCTGGAATGAAATCAGAAAGCAGGATGAACTCGGTTACTTTGCACAGGGAACTATTTATCCTGACTGTATTGAATCAGGTAAGGGTGATGCCGATGTAATTAAAACTCATCATAACAGAGTTAACACTCCGGATGATGTTGAATTCCTCGGTATTATTGAGCCGCTTGCGGATTTATTTAAAGATGAAGTTCGTAAAGTCGGTGAAAAATTAGGTATTCCTAAAGAACTTGTTTGGCGCCAGCCGTTCCCGGGTCCGGGCCTTGGCGTTAGGATTATAGGTGAAATTACGGCAGATAAAATCAAGGTGCTCCAAGATGCCGATTGGGTACTTCGTGATGAAATGGCAAAGAACGGTTATGAAAAAAATCTTGCACAGTTTTTCTGCGTGCTTCCTTGCGTGAAAACGGTCGGCGTAATGGGCGATCACAGAACTTATGATCACCTTGTTGCTATAAGAGCAGTAACTACCGATGATTTTATGACAGCTGATTGGGCAAAAATCCCATATGATATTCTTGCCAAAGTTTCAAATCGTATCACAAACGAAGTTGATCATGTAAACCGGGTGGTTTATGATATTACATCCAAACCACCCGGAACAGTTGAGTGGGAGTAGTTTCCCTTGGTTTAGATGTGCCGAAAAACCCAGTATTTATGCGCCTTTCGGGACTTGGTACTTTTCGGGCAACCGCTTTTTGCAACACTTATTTTCAAAAACGTGTTTTCGGGCAGATGAAATAGTCCCCCTCGGCTTGCAACTAAACCTAAAAATCGCATAATTTTTAAGGCTTTTGCTCTGTTTTGGGCAGAAGCCTTTTAATATGTATAAAAACATCTTTTATATTTAACTGTTTTATGATATGATTTTATTAGTAATATTTTTCAAATTATTTAATGGAGATTTTAATGAGTTATATATCGGAAATGAGAAAATATATCGGGCATCAGCCTATGCTCTCGGTAGGTGCAACAGTTGTAGTTATAAAGGATAACAAAATATTGTTGAATTTAAGGTCTGACACAAATACTTGGGGCATTCCCGGAGGAGCAACTGAACTCGGTGAAACATTGGAAGAAACAGCATCAAGAGAATTGAAGGAAGAAACTAACCTTGATTGCGATAGCTTTACCTTGCTCAATATTTTTTCGGGTAAAGATTTTTATTTCAAATATCCAAACGGGGACGAGTTGTATTCTGTTGTTGCATTGTATCTTGCTAACGATGTAACCGGTGAATTAAAAATAACCGATGGTGAGAGCTTTAAGCTTGATTATTTTTCAAAAGACAATTTACCAAATCTTGAAAGCAGAGCCAAAGTGATTATGGATTGGTTGCTTGAAAAGGGGATGTTAAAATAATATGACAGATACAATTGTAATAATTAGAGGGAATTCCGGCAGTGGCAAAACTACGGTCGCAAAAGAACTGTGCGAAAAATCAGGTGCTGATTGTATGTTGCTTTCACAAGATGTAATCAGAAGAGAAATTCTAAATACCAACGACGGTGTTGACAATGTTGCAATAGAATTGCTTTCAAAGCTTGTGCTTTTTGGAAAAGAATATAGTAACATTGTAGTTCTTGAAGGTATTCTTAATTCCACATGGTACAAGCCTTTGTTTGATACTATTCAAAATAACTTTTCAAACATTTATTCATACTATTATGACATTCCGTTTGATGAAACGGTTAAAAGATTTCAAACGAAAAATAATGTTAATTTCACCGAAGAAGATATGAAGCGTTGGTGGAATGAAAAGGATTTGTTGCAATTCGATAATGAAAAAATAATATCGAAAGATATGTCGGTTAGTGATGTCGTTAATATGATATTTGATGATATAAAGAGTAATAAATAACGGAATTTCTGTAATTTCAATGAACTATGAAATAGAAAAGGATACGAACAATGCATAAATACGAAAAAATTGAACTAACAAATATGTGTATGATATATGACAATGACGGGAATGTTGTTGTGCAGGAAAAGGTGAATAAAAATTGGGGTGGAATAACTTTTCCCGGAGGGCATATTGAAACCGGAGAATCGTTTGTTGATTCGGTAATCAGAGAAGTAAAAGAAGAAACAGGTCTTGATATAAAGTATCCTAAAATTTGCGGGATAAAATGGTGGGAAGTAAGCAAGAATAAAAGATATGTAGTTTTGCTTTTCAAAACAAATGAATATTCCGGCTCATTGCAATCCTCCGATGAGGGGAAAGTGTTTTGGGCAAAGTTAGATGAACTTGAGTCTCTGAAACTTGCAGAAAGCTTTGATAAAATACTCGATGTATTTACGGATGACTATGTTCAAGAACATATACAACTAAAAAATCACGGTCAATGGATTGATATATTAAAATGACCTGTAAGCCGTTTTGAATTATTCATTTGTCATATTTGCAACACTTTTTTTCAAAAACGTGTTTCCGGGCAGATGAAATAGCCCCCCCTTGGCTTGCAACTAAACCTAAAAATCGCATAATTTTTAAGGCTTTTGCCCTGTTTTGGGCAGAAGCCTTTTTTATGAGACTATTTTGATTACCGGTAGGCACGGTTTATAGGTTTTAGGGGTGGTGTTCTCTTTGCATTTATCATAATTCTCGCTTTGTGTCCTTTACATTTGTGGAGGCCCGTGCTATATTCTCATTGAAAGGGGTGACAGCTATGGATCAAGAAAAAATCGGTAGCTTCCTTGCAGAAAACCGCAAGGTGAAAGGCTTTACACAAATTGAATTTGCGGAGAAATTAGGCGTTTCAAACAAATCGGTATCTCGGTGGGAAACCGGAAAAAATATGCCGGATGTGTCTCTGTTTTTGCCTATATGCGATGCGTTGGATATTTCTGTTAACGAGTTCCTTATCGGCGAACGCATCACAACGCAAGAAAACAAAAGAGCTGATGAAATTCTTGTTGAAACAATAAAAGCCTCCAACAAAAAGCTCAAATCCGCACAAATAGTGATTTATATATTGGCTGTTTTGGTCAACGCATTATTTATGATTGGTGTGCCTCTGACCGCAACACCCTCTGACGCAATGGCGGTGCCACTTGCCGCACTTTTAGGCGGTGCAGTTTCTGCCCTGTTGTTGTCCTGCCTCAACATCAAGCCTATATGGTTGTTTATATTCATTCCGATTTCGGTAATTGAATTATTGGTAGGAAGTATAATCTATTGCGGTGAGTTGTATGACTACGGCTTACCCTATGCAACAATATTGGCTTTTGTTCAGCTTACATTATTTCTGTTGGCGATGGGTATTCAAAAAATTATAAGAAAACTTATAAAAACCAAACGCAAAAATAAATCTTCATAGCATTAGCAAAAAGAGCTATCAGACATTATGAACAAGTCCGATAGCTCTTATTATATTTAATATATAATTAAATTAGAAATCGCCAATTGAAAAAATAATCTTTCTAACTTTAAATTGCTATTTCAATAATAAATTCCAACTAAAAAACTCATTAAGTAACAAATAATATTTATATCAAATTTATCTAAAACATTTATATAAAACTTAATAATCAATTATTTGTTTGTTTTTTTGGAAGTGTTACAAGCATTACTGTTCCATTTTTGTCGCTCTTTTCAGCTTTTACCGTACCGTTGTGCAAAAGTACAATTTCCCATACAAGTGATAGTCCAAGACCTACACCGCCGTATGCTCTGCTACGAGATTTATCAACACGGAAAAATGGTTGAAAGATACTTTCTCTGTACTGTTCGGGTATACCATAACCGTTATCTTTAACTCGTATATAAAGCTGATTATTCTTTTCGTCAACAGTTATAATTACAGAAGCGTTTTCTCTGTTGTAGCGTATTGCGTTTTCAGTTAAATTAAATAATAAACGATAAATTAAGGTGTCACTGCCTATCATTATACCATTGCCGTTGTATTCAAGGCGAATATTCTTTTTTTCTGCAAGGGGAGCAAGGTCGGTAAATATTTCTTCAATCATAGGGGCAATTTCTATTGTATCTTTGCACTCAACTGTACGAAGCTCACTCATTTCAAGCAGAGTTTTTGTCATTTGTGACATTCTTTCGTTTTGCTCTTGTAGCAGTGCAAGAAATTCTGCTGTATCGTTGCTCATATTTGGGTGCTCAACAGAAAAAAGTTCAATTTGTGCTTGAGTTAAGGCAAGTGGTGTTCTTAACTCGTGCGCTGCATTTCCTGTGAATTGCCGTTGAGCAGTAAAACCGTTGTCGAGTCGGTCAAGCATATTGTTAAATGATTGACAAAACTGTTTAAATTCAGGCAAAACATCATCGCTTATTTTCATATCTGCCAAATTGTTGGGCTGTATATTCTCTACTTGAGAGGCAAAACTTTTTAGCGACTTTAAAGCACGACCACTGACAAAATATGCAAGTATACCACCAAGTATGCTTACTGCAATTGTTATGTACCAATTAGTAGTATTGAATGAAGCTTGTGCACCACTGATAATAATGGTAAGCTCACGGTCGAGATTTTTATTTTCCGGATTAAATGAACTCGGTTTTCCTTTATCAATTTCACTATATGCTGATATTCCGTTGCCTATTGAATCCATATATCGTTTGCCCGAACAACCGATTAAACAATTCATTAGCACACAAGTTATGCAAATTAAAACTGTGGTCATTAAGGTTATTCGCCATTGTAAAGAAAGTTTTTTCATTTTTTCTCCTCCATTACATAACCCTCGCCTATACGGTTGTGAATAGGGTCATAGCCTAATGCATTACGAAGCTTTTTTCTTAATGATGAAATGTGCACTCTTATTGAGTTGCTGAAATTGTCAACACTGCTGTCCCATACGTGTTCAATCAACTCCTCTTGACTTACAGGTCTGCCTTGATTTAACATTAGATATTCAAGTATTCCTGTTTCCTTGCGAGTTAAAGATAATTCTTCATCATTTACATCTGCTTTGCGTGTTTTTGTGTTAAATGAAAGATTTGAACATTTTAAAACAATGTCGTTTTGAGTGAACTTTCTAAGGGTAAGGTTTCGTATTCTTGCCGAAAGCTCATCTAAGTGAAATGGTTTTGTTAAATAATCATTTGCACCTTCATCTAATCCTAAAACCTTGTCTGCAACCTCACAACGGGCCGATAAAATTAAAACCTTTGTGTCAATGTCTGTTTGCCTCAGAGTTTTCAATACTGTCATTCCGTCAACATTAGGTAGGTTTAAATCGAGCACAACAAGGTCGAAACTTTCAACACTAAGCATATCTAATGCCTTTTGACCGTCATAGCAATAATCAACACTGTAAGCAAGACGCTTAAGACTTCTTACGATTGTGTCACAAAGAGCAACCTCGTCTTCAACAACTAAAATATGCATAAATATCTCCTATCACTTTGTATTATTGGTAAAATATTTTTATTATAGATTATAACACAAAAAAATAAAATCTTTGTTAAATTTTTTCTTAACAAGGATTTTATATCGTTCGTGATATAATAAGGCGAAAAATGAAGGGAGTGGTTAAATTGTTCAAAGTAAAAAAAGCAATATCTCAAATCGGTTTCCTTGTTGCCGGAGTGGTTATGCTGTGCTATGGAGCAATGCGTGGTGAGGCAGACACTGTGCTTAGCAAAGCAATAAGAATATGCTTGGAGTGTATTGGAATTGGATAAAAGAAAAAAGAATGTTTCAAAGCTTGTAAGCCGTTTTCGTACTTGTATTCAGGCAGGTGCAACGCTTTTGACAAATATTCATTTACCTAATTTTTTTAAGGGCGGAATATATCAGGGCAATGGCAAGGCTGTGTGCGTACCGGGGCTAAATTGCTACTCTTGTCCTGCTGCGTCAGGTGCGTGTCCAATCGGCTCGTTTCAGGCTGTTGTAGGCTCATCAAAATTTAAGTTTTCCTATTATGTAACAGGATTTTTAATTTTGCTTGGCGTGTTGCTTGGTCGATTTATTTGTGGCTTTTTGTGTCCGTTTGGTTGGCTTCAAGATTTGCTCAATAAAATACCGTGTAAAAAGCTTTCAACAAAAAAACTAAAGCCTTTAACATATTTAAAATATATCATCTTGCTGTTGACGGTTGTATTGCTACCTGTACTTGTGGTTAATGATGTTGGAATGGGCGACCCGTTCTTTTGTAAATATATATGCCCACAGGGTGTGCTTGAGGGTGCAATTCCATTGTCTGCTATTGATGAGGGTATACGCTCGGCTTTAGGAAATAAATTTATTCAAAAGCTTATTATTTTGATTATTGTAGTTGTACTGAGTGTGGTTTTCTATCGTCCGTTTTGCAAGTGGATTTGTCCACTTGGTGCTTTTTATGCATTGATGAACAAGGTGTCGTTGCTTGGAATAAAGGTTGATGAGCATAAATGCGTGTCTTGTGGCAAATGTGCAAGAGCGTGTAAAATGGATGTTGATGTAATAAAAACACCAAACAGCACTGAGTGTATTCGTTGTGGTAAGTGTATAACTGCTTGTCCTACTGATGCACTAAGCTTTCACTACGGATTTGGTATGCCTGAAAAAAATCTTTGCAACACTGTAAAAGAAAATAATAAAACAGATATTAAAATAAATAACAAAAAAGATATAACAACGGAGGAATAATTATGAAAAAATCAAAAATATTAACTATACTTATGGTTTTAGCGCTTATGTTTAGCCTTGTTGCTTGTTCAACAGCTAAAAATAACGACAAATCTCAGTCAAATAATACTGCTGATATTTCAAATTTAATGGAAAGTGAACCAAGCGATTTAGATGACGCAACTGCACTTTATAAAAAGCTTATGCAAAAAGAAAATGATATTTTTACAAGTAATTCACAGCTTTGGGAAAAAGTGTTTATGTCAGCAAATAAGGACACTCCTATGATTGAAGACGGAACAAATTATGGTGACTTTTTGCTCAATACTATTGAAAACGGCAAAGATAAATTTACTGCAGATGAGTTGAAAATTCTTAAAGACGGCGCAAATCAAATTAAAGAAATTGAGGGTAAACTCACAATTTTAGAACAAAAATATCCGGGCTGTGGCAGTAAGCCGAGCGAGGGTGAAAGTGTTGACGCTGAAAGTGCAGGTATGGTAAGTGAAAATAGCGAACTTACTAAGTTTCCAAGCTTTAAGGGTAAGGACCTTGACGGAAATGATGTTAACAGTGATGACATCTTCTCATCTAACAATGTAACTGTTATCAATTTTTGGTTTACTACTTGTAATCCTTGTGTAGGTGAACTTGGCGATTTGGAAAAGCTTAATAAAGAACTTGCAGAAAAAGGCGGTACCGTTATAGGTATTAACTCATTTACTCTTGACGGTGACAAGACTGCTATATCTGAGGCTAAGGATGTTTTGACTAAAAAAGGTATTACCTACAAAAATGTTTGGTTTGATTCAAAGAGTGAGGCCGGTAAATTTGCTTCAGGTCTTTATTCATATCCGACAACATATGTAGTTGATAAAAACGGAAATATTGTAGGTCAACCAATTGTTGGTGCAATAACTTCATCATCACAAGCAAAGCAACTTAATAAACTTATTGATGAAGCAATTGAAAACAGTAAAAAATAAAGATTTTAAATATCTAGGTTCGGGGTTGCAGACATATTTTTGGACTGTTTAAACAGCTAATCCAAGACTATGTCTGTACTCTACCGGGCTCATATATCCCAGAAATTGTTTAATGCGTTTGTCAACTTGCGTTGAGGAATCGTTTATATCAATGGCGGAACAAGAGTATCAATTTGATAAGACAGATTGAAGAAAATGTGTCTTATGAAGTGCCGGTGTCAGAATAACCATAAAGTCGATTTAAGAGTATATTTGCTTTTAATCGGCTTTTTATTTGATTTGGATATTAAAATTAATGAGTTTGACATTGTTCGCGGTAAAGAGTATAATCAATCATTATGAAACAGTTTTAAGGAGAAACAGAATGTATATATCAGTTTCTGATGCTGCAAAAAAGTTTGGAGTGTCAAAAAGAAGAGTTCAAACTTTATGTGAGCAAGGTCGAATTAAGGGTGCAAGCCGGATTAGCGAAGTGTGGTTAATTCCTGAAAATGCGCAAAAGCCTGTTGATGCGCGAAAAAAGGTGAAAATTTCTAAAAATGAGATTTCGGAAATTGATAATATTTATAATTACAAAGATGACAAACTAACTGTAATTCAAGTTTGTGAGTTGCTTTTTGTTTCACAGGCAACTGTGAAAAATTGGGTTAGACTTGGAAAATTAAAACTTAATTCAGATGGGAAAAGCTTTGATAAAAAGTATATAGAAACACTTTTATCAGATATGAAAAGCGGTAAAGACAAACGCTTAAAAAACCGCAGAAATAAAAAAAGCATAAATGGAAAAGTGCTTTACAAAGATTATATAAAAAGCGATTTTAATTGTAAAATTATTGAAGATATACTAAAATGCACTAATCAAATTACAGAAGATGAAATAAGACTTATACTTGCTAATTTTGCAATACAACTTTATGAAAAAAGTATGAAGACATCTGTATCAAAAGAGTTGCTTTATAAAGGGAATTCAAATGTCACAGATAATAGTGTGTTTAATTCTTTGATTTCAGACATGGTAAAAAATGTAAATATATCACAAATTGATTTGAAAAATATACAAAAAGCATTAGAGTATGAAATTCAATTAGTTCCATATGAAGATACTTTGGGCTTTGTATATATTTCACTTCAAGATATAAATCGCAGAAAAGTAACGGGAGCATACTATACGCCACAGGAAACGGTAAATAAACTTATTGATAGTTTAAAATTATGTTTTGATATTAAAAATAAATCTGTGTGCGATCTTTGTTGCGGTACAGGTAATTTTCTTATAGGGCTTGTTAAAAACGGTGTAAAAGTGTCAAATATTTATGGCCAGGATATTGATGAAATCAGCATTCTTATCGCACGCATAAATATGTTTTTGCTTGATACCAATCTTACAAAAGAACATTTATACACTCATTTTGTTTGTGGTGATACACTTTCAAAAACATTTGAAAACAAATTTTCTGTCGTGCTAGGAAATCCGCCTTGGGGATATAACTATAATAGTGATGAAACAAAACATCTTGCAGAAAGTTATGTTACTGCCAATGCAAAAGGTGTAGAGTCATATGATTTGTTTATTGAAAAAGGACTTGAAATGCTTGAAAAAAATGGATATTTGGCATATGTATTACCGCAAGCAATTTTAAATGTGAAATCGCATGAATCTGCGCGCAAACTGATATTGCAAAATACAGATTTTAAGTTTTTGAATTATCTTGGAAATGTATTTTCAAATGTTCAATGCCCTTCTGTAATTTTAGGAGTTCAAAATGGTGGTAATGGGAAAACAAAAGGCTGCACAGTTGAATTTAAGGACAAAAAATTTGTAATAAAAGAAAACAGGAAAATAGATGTATCACAATTTTCATTAAATATGAATGATGATGAATATGAATGTTTGAATGCAATCGCTTCACTTAAAAATGTTAAATATCTTAAAAATAATGCTGAATTTGCCCTTGGAATAGTTACCGGAAATAACAGTGAATTTGTTAAAAAAAGCAAAAGCAAAAATGCTGAAATTGTTTTAAGGGGCAGTGATATTTACAGATATGAAATTAAAAATACAGATAATTATATCTGCTTTACTCCTGAAAAATTTCAGCAAGTTGCACCAACGGAAATATACCGAGCAAAAGAAAAATTGCTATATAGATTTATTGCAGAAGTTCCCGTGTTTGCATATGACAATCAGCAAACTCTTTCGTTGAATAGTTGCAACATCTTAATACCCCAAATTGAAGGTATGAATATAAAGTATATTTTGGCGATTTTGAATTCTAGTGTAACAGCTTTCTTTATCAACAAAAAATACAATTCTGTTAAGCTGCTAAGATCACATATAGAGTCGTTACCGATACCGATGGTAAGTGCTGAAAAACAGAATGACATTATAAAAAAAGTAGACCACATAATGAATTCAAGCGAAAACATTAGTGGTCTATACGAGGAACTTGACAACGAAATTATGAATATTTATTCTCTTTCGGAGATACAGAGAAAGACTATTCACAATGCATTGGCTAGAAAGAATTCATTCTTTTTCAAATAATGCAAGTAGCTGCGTGTAGGTTAATTCCTTATAAAAATGTTCCTTTTTATGTTTGGCATAGTTTGATTTGTTTATATGAAACTGGTATTCAGTACCACCTTTGTGTTGAATTGAATATCCAGGCATATTAGGGACAATGTCGCTTTGAACTTTGAATATCACAATTTTATCTTTGAAAAAGATCCCGTAGTAAAGTATATCAAATTCAGAGGGTTTGATTTGTTGTATGTTGCAATCGAATGTTATGTTCGTAGCTTCAGCTTCAGTCAACATCCTCGAATCTGATGCGGAATTCAAACAATGGTCAATTATATTGGATTTTTTTAGCGGTTTGAGTTTTTTCTTAGCTCGTGAGAACTTCACTTCTATCTTTTGGTTGTTTGAATCCAATAGGTCAAAATACTTTCCATCTGCAGGAGTGAATTTCTCCAACTCCTTAATCATTAACTGGGCGAGTTCTCCGAAATTTGTGCCCAAACTAAATATGCCACTTTTGAATTGCTCAAGTTTCTTTTTATATGCCATACAACAACATCTCCTTTTAAAATATGCTTATTTTTTCCCTTTTCGACGAACAGTTTCTAAAATATCTTTTTCGTCAACCAGAAATGGAGATAATTCTTCTTCAGTCATAAAAACTTGTCCTTCAAAAACTTCAATACCTGTAATACCTGTGTTTTCGTTACGATGTTGGGAACCAAGTTTTCTGGTTCTTTGAAGTTCCTCGCTTGTAAGAACCCAATAAATCAATTCGTCACGGCAAGTACCGATCCAAATGAAAACATCGCAACAAGAAGGTTTTAACTGCTGATAGTGATACTTGAATCCGGCAGCTTTTGCTTCGGAATGTAAATACGCTCTGCTTGCTAAACTGCCACCTGCTCTTGTGCTGTTTGCACGACAGGCTTTTACTTCAATACGAATTCCGTCAAGCCATAAATCAAATTCACCGTCAAATGCAGGGTATTTTGCGGAAATATTTTCCTTGGTTGCTTTTATAAATTGTGGAAATAGTGAGCGAATATGTTGCTCTCCCCAAGTTTGTCCATAGGTGCGAGGAGCCATATCAAATAGATCTAAGTATTTGTTCCTCTTGCAATACTCGGCACTCAATTGAGAATATCTTTCATATGTAATTTCACCTATTGATAAGTAATACGTTAATAGTTTGTTTTCAATGCTAAAAGGATAGAGTGCTTTTTCATTTTTTATATTTTCAATGATTTTAATATTGCCATTAGTATTTTGGCGTAACTTTTGTAATTCTACAGTCAATTCTTTCATTTGTTTGTATCCTCCAAAAATAATTTATATGTTTCTATTCCGAGCACATCGGCAATACGCTGAATATTTTCAAGTGAAATACTTCTACGATAGCATTCAATGGCGCTAATATATGTGCGGTGCATACCGCATTTTTCGGCAAATGCTTCTTGTGATATTCCTATTGAAGTACGATATTTCCTCAAGTTATCACCAAATACTTTAATAATATCCATAGTTACAATCCTCCATAATATATAGTATAATAAAAACGAATACAAAAAGTCTACATACAATAAGTAACTGAAACATTTTCGTCATTTAATACGAAAGATTTCAATTAATAATTTGAGTGTAAGTCTATGTTTTTTATTTCAAGTGATATGAATATGAAATTTTAGTTTCAAAATTGTACAAAACACGGTTTTTAAAAAACTGCCGATTTGTTCAAGTTTACAAAATTAACACAAATATTTGACAAAAGAGAATTTTAGTATTACCATTAAATCATAAATTTAACAGTCAAAAGCAATGAACAGGAAATGACTTGGCGTAGCACCGTTTACAGAAAGCTGCCGGCTGTGCAAGGCAGCATCAAGGAACGCTTGGCCCTCACCTGCAAGCTGTTTCAGTGAAAGAAAGCGAGTAATTGAAACCGGTTCTCACCGTTATTTGAGTCGCTGTTAATTACTATAAATTAGTTATTGACGGGGGATGAGTGGTCGATTTTATCGGCAAGCAAAGTGGTAACACGAAAGCACAAGAAAATAAAGAAGTTTATGCCTTCGCCTTTGCAGAAAACCGGAAACGGTTTTTGCAGGGCGGAGGCTTGTTTTTTTGCTCATAAGTTTTTGACTGCAAATTATAATTTAAGAAAGAAGAGGGTATTTATGAACACGCTTGTAATTGTTTTAATTGCTGTTGTCGTTCTCGGCTTAGGCTATGTCTTATACGGCAGGCATATTGCTAAAAAATGGGGTATTGACCCAAAAGCCGAAACTCCTGCCGTAAAGTATAATGACGGAAAGGACTATGTTCCTACTAACGGATGGACTGTATTTTCACACCAGTTTTCATCAATCGCAGGTGCAGGTCCCGTAACCGGTGCCATCCAGGCTGCTGTGTTTGGTTGGCTTCCTGTATTGCTTTGGATTCTTATCGGTGGTGTATTCTTTGGTGCGGTAACCGATTTCGGCGCACTTTATGCTTCTGTTAAAAATCAGGGTAAATCAATGGGTATGCTTATTGAAAAGTATATCGGCAAAACAGGCAGAAAGCTTTTCTTACTTTTCTGCTGGCTTTTCTCGCTTTTGATTATTGCAGTATTTGCAGATATGGTTTCAGGTACATTTACATCATTTGATGCTGTTACCGGTGCCCCTTTGCCTAATGCTTCAATCAATGGTTCAGCAGGTATGGTATCAATTATGTTTATGGTATTTGCTGTACTTTTCGGACTTATCCAAAAGAAATTCAATTTTTCCGGTTGGAAAGAATTTGTTGTAGGCGTAATTTTTATTGTAATCTCATTTGCAATCGGAATTAAAGTTCCTATTACACTCGGCAAAGACGGCTGGAGTTATATTGTATTTGCATATATCTTTATTGCAGCAATTGTTCCTATTTGGCTTATGAAACAGCCGAGAGATTATATGACTACTATTATGTTTGTATGTATGATTTTTGGTGCGGCTTTAGGACTTGTAATCGGTCATCCAACAATGAATTTACCTGTATTTACCGGATTTAAAAATGAACAGCTCGGTACAATGTTCCCGATTTTGTTTGTAACAGTTGCTTGCGGTGCTGTTTCAGGTTTCCATTCACTTGTATCGTCAGGTACATCTTCAAAAACAATTGCTAATGAAAAAGATATGCTTAAAGTCGGATATGGCGCTATGATACTTGAAAGTGTGCTTGCAGTTCTTGCACTTTGCGTTGCAGGTGCTGCCGCCAAAAACGGTGTTCCGGCCGTAGGTACACCTTTCCAGATTTTCTCATCAGGTGTTGCAGGCTTTTTTGAAAAAATGGGACTTTCGGTTCATTTTTCAACTGTATTTATGACTATGTGCGTTTCTGCACTTGCTCTTACAACTCTTGACGCTGTTGCCCGTATCGGCAGAATGAGCTTCCAAGAATTATTCAGTGTTGACGATATGAAAAACGCAAAGCCTTGGAGAAAGCTTATGTGTAATACATATTTTTCAACAATCATAACTCTTGCCTGCGGTTTTGTCCTTACCAAAATTGGCTATCAAACAATTTGGCCGCTCTTCGGTTCGGCTAACCAGCTTTTGAGCGCACTTGTTCTTATCACTCTTTGTGTATTCCTTAAGGTTACCGGCAGAAGCAATAAGATGCTTTTCCCACCTATGATTATTATGCTTTGTGTAACATTTACTGCACTTGTTCAGCGTGTAATCGGACTTATCAAGTCGCTTTCGGCAGGTCAAGATATTTTTGCAAGCGTAATTCAGCTTGTAGTTGCAGTTTTGCTTATCGTTCTTGCTCTTATTATTGTAGTTAACTCATTTAAAAGTTATGCAAAAAGCAAAAAGAACAGTGAAACAGAAACAAAAGAAGTTGCAGAATAATTAAATAAGTAATAATAAAAGGCGAGGTGCTTGCACCTCGCCTTTTGCTATTAAGTAATATTAAATTTGATACCACTTGATTTCATTTGAATCAAGGTGAAGTTCAAAGCTTGAACCGTCGCCTACATAAACTGTTGTATCCTGCGGCTCGTATGTGTTATTTACTACGCAGTATTTTTTGTTTTTAACATAAGCGTGAACTTCTACATTGTAGTTAGTTGAATACCACTTATGAAGTTCATTTTCAGAATTTGCGCTCCAAAGAACAGCTCTGTAAAGTACGCGGCTGTTTTCAAATGAATACGGAAGACCGCTGATGTATACACCTCTGCCTTTTCCGAATTCTTTAACTGCCATTTGAACTTCTTCAGCGTGGCGAACAGCGAATGGCAGTTCACTTGCATTTTGAACAAGTACGGTTGTTTTGTCAAGTGCAACAATGTTTTTCTTGCCCTCTCCAAAGTCAACATTGCCATTGTTTGTATCCTCAAGAATGAAGTGGTCACGGTGTTCCTCGGTATTGTAGCGGCGTGTGTTTAAAGTGAAGCCGTTTTCCTCTTCAACACCTAAAATATCATCAAGCTGGAAGAATTTTCCTTGCCAATGATGAGCGCCCGGTTCACCTACACCGATAAATCCGCCGCCGTTATATACAAATTTTTTGATTGCGGTAACGATTTCTTCATCTGCCCAGTATTCGCCGCCGCCTTGCGCTGTGTCTGCATCGCCTACATTGATAATGACATCAATATCATCAAGTAGGTTTTTATTTTCTTTTATATCGTCAAAGCTGATGAAAGATACATCAAAAGGTGCGCCACTCAATGCTTCGATAACACCGAAGTATGAATAGTTTTGCCTGTAATAAAGTCCGTGGTGAACCATATGGTTAGACCAAGCTCTCATTTTGCCCCAGCAGTTGAGAACTGCAACTTTTTTCACACAGTAAGGTGTTACACCCTGAATGTTATCATAAAGAGTACGAAATTCATTGCAAACAGATTTAATGTAATCCACAAAATCAGGAAATTTAAGTGCAAGCTTAAGATAGCCGCCGTAGCCGATACGCTGGATAGGACTTCTTAAAATAGCGCGCCTTGCTGTTACCCAATTTACCTTTGCTTCTTTTATAGGGTCGCCACCCTCACAGAAAACATCAGGGAAGAAGTACGGTAAAAATCTGCCTTCTGTGTATTTTACATTTTTAATATCACTGAAAAGACGGAGAGTTGCACCGTTTCCTACACTTCCTACTACTGCGTCAAGCCCTATTGATGCGAATTCATCCATAAACGGTTCCATTCCAATCCAATGGTCACCCATAAACATCATAGCTTCCTTGCCGTATTCGTGTACTATGTCAACCATTTCTTTGGCAAGCTTTGCAACTTCGCGCCTTTGAAAAGCCTGAAAATCTTTGAATTCTTTTGACGGAATTCGATATGTGTTATTCATATATCCCTGGTCAATAATAAATTCAGGGCGGAATTTATATCCAACCTCTTTTTCAAATTGCTCAAGTATATATGGGCTGACTGAAGCACTGTAACCAAACCAATCAACAAATTTTTCCCTCGCAAGTTCATCAAAAATCAATGTGAATTGGTGGAAGAAAGTTGTGAATCTGACTACATCAACATATTCGTGACTGTCAAGGAATTTGCGAAGCCTTTCAAGTGAATGTGCTTTTGTTTTCGGCTGGCGAACATCAAATGTAATTTGCGGTTCAACATCCCATTCGTTAACTACTGCGTTATACATATGTACAGGATCCCACATAATATAAGCTAAAAAGCTGACTGTGTATTCGTGAAACGGGGTTGCGTTATTTATTGTTACATTTCCGCTTTCTTCATCATAAGTCCAATCGGCAGGGGACACTACTTCGCCCGTAGTTCTGTCAATAACTTCCCACCATCTTGTAATATCATCACGGTTGTTTACTTTTAGCATATCCGGATAAAGTTTATCCATAAGGTGAATGGAAATAGTGTCACTTACAGCAGTGTGAAATTTGGTCATAATATACATCTGCTGAATTTCATCAGGATTTGCTTTTGCCCAAGCATTATCTTTTCTTGTTGTGTAATAAGTGGCATAAACTTTTGCACCTGTGTCGCGAAGTTCCTGCGGAAATTCTGTTCCGTCACAGTCACGAATAGCGTCTGCACCCCATTCATCCATAATTTCAAGGGTTTCTTTAACAACATCCATATCTGTCGGAATTGTTACTCTGCCTTTGCTGTTTGCCATTTTGTATCCTCCGTTTTATTTCTCAATTTTTATAACTTTGTTGTTTTTCAGTGTCATTTTTCCGTGCATTCTTTTTCTTACAAAAGGAACGCCCGGCCTTACATAAAATGTATTATTTGCAACATAAGCGTCAGGATTGCTTGCCGGTGTCATTGTACCGCTTAAATCATCAACACTTAAATTGTTTTCAAAAGTGTTATGCACTGCTTGTTGCAAGCAAAACATCATACATCCGCCTTCATTAAGCCGTGAATAGTTATATTCATACTTTGTTCCGTCACCCGAATCTGCGTCATATGCCATACCGTCTTGGTTGAGTTTTGTATCGCATACATCGTTGTATCTTAAAAGTGCATTTTTACATTTCCAAGGCCAGATGGCAGCCGCCACCTTGCCTGCACGCTTTTGGGGATATTTGTAAATTCTGTCATTCATTTCGGTAGCGCAGGAATCTGCAATGTTATGCTCAACAAGCGGTGTTAAAGCATACATAGGTGTAATTGCGTCACCGCCGGCATATTTAACATAATTATTTTTAATAACTATGTTTTCATTTCCGTATTTTTTGAAAGTTTCTTCATCAAGCTCTTTGGCTGCAAAATCCTTGTGGCGATATGAATAGCCCACTGCAATTCCCCATCTGCTTACATTTTTTACATAGCAGTTTTTAATTTCTACACCGTCATATCTTGCCACACCGGTTTCACTTTCATTATCGGGTGTAAACGATGTCATATATATTCCGCCGTTATTCATATGCTTGTTGTAAACATTTCCGTTTACATCGTGAATAAATAAATTATCAAGTTTTATTGAATGGAGCGTACCCCTGTTTTTTGCAACTGTGGCTACACCGGTTCTGTCCATTTTATCCGGCGCACAGTAGCTTTCCTTATCTTTAAATTCTTCCTTGTTTGTAATCTCGATATTTCTTATAAGTATATTTTCAACATCGTAAAGAAGAATTGATGATGAAACATTGCCCTTGTAAATGTGGCCCGAATAGTCAAGTTCACATCCGTAATCCTGATACCAAACGCCTTGACCGTTGGTGTTGATTTTCGGCAAACCACCGTCCTGCCCATAGGCTGTGATTTCAATCATATCACCGTTTATGTCACCACAGTTTTTTAAATGCAAAAATTCATTTTCAAAAACAGAGCCTCTTAAAAGAAATACTTTGTCACCCGGTATAAGATCAATTTCATTGATTTTATTAAGGCTTTTAAATGCGGTGCTTTCGCTTAAACCGTCATTTTCGTCATTGCCATTAAGCGAGCTTACGAAGTATATTGTTGATTTCTTCATCATACTGCTCCTCTCTTATCTTCTTGTAAATAACGGTTTTAACTTCAAAAAAGAAAAATTTGTCATTATTATATCTTGTAAATAGATCCTTATTTTCCTTGAAATAAGCTTTCATTTGCTTTCGGCTTATTTCTTTATATGTATAGGCTTTTTTTACATTTTCACATTCGCCCACAAAATCAAGCTTTAATCTTGTAAGTTCATAATCAAGATATGCCGGGTATGAAAAGTGGGTAAGCCCGTATACTGTTTCGTTATTTTCTTTTTGAAGTTTTCTTTTTTCGTTTTCTGCGTCACATCTTTTAATTACTGCTTCCAAGCTGTCATCGTCAATCAGCCCGAGCTTTTTTGAAAATTTAAGACAGGCGAGCGCATACTTTTTTTCTTCATCATCGGTAAAAAGAAAAGGATTCATAGTATTCTCCCTATAATTTTTAAAAAGTGAATTTTGTATTATTTACTATATAATACTTATTTTTATATGGTAATGCAAGCGTATTTGCATTTTTGCTCATTTTGTACTATAAAAAGTGAATATTGACTAAAATAGATTACCTTTATATAATAGAATCATTGAATTTAAAGGGGACAAATTATGAAGTTTATTCATCTTTCCGATTTGCATATCGGCAAGCGTGTAAATGAATTTTCAATGCTTGATGACCAAAAGTATATACTTCTTGAAATAATAGAAATAATTGAAAAGCAAAAGCCTGATTTTGTGTTGATTGCAGGTGATGTGTATGATAAAACCCAACCTTCAGGCGAAGCGGTAAGGCTGCTTGATGATTTTATTTTCAGGCTTTCATCTTTAAAATTGCCTGTTTTTATCATCAGCGGTAATCACGACAGTGCAGAAAGAATTGCTTTTGGCGCAAGAATTATGCAAAGCGGAAATATTTTTATGTCACCTGTTTATGACGGAAATATTGAAAAGCATACTTTAAGTGATGAATGGGGAAATGTAAATGTTTTTATGCTCCCTTTTATCAAGCCGGTTAATGTGCGCCAAGCTTTTCCTGATGAAGAAATAAACAGTTATACCGACGCTGTAAGCTGTGCACTTGGCCATATTTCGCTTGATGAAAGTGAGAGGAATGTTATTTTATCCCACCAATTTGTGACCGGAGCAATTAAGAGCGACAGCGAAGAAATCAGCCTTGGCGGCACAGATAATGTTGATGTTTGCGCTTATGATAAATTCGATTATGTTGCACTCGGGCATATCCATTCGCCGCAAAAGCTTGTTCGTGATACTGTCAGATACTGCGGTACACCGCTTAAATATTCATTTTCTGAATGCAGGCATAACAAGAGCGTTACCGTTGTTGAAATGAAAGAAAAAGGTGATGTTGAAATTTCACTTGTTCCTCTTATACCAAAGCGTGATTTGGTGGAAATAAAGGGTACATACGACGAACTTATGCAAAAAAGCTATTGGGAAAAGCTTAACAGTAAAGAAGACTATTTTCATATCACTCTTACAGATGAAGAAGATGTTGTAGATGCAATCGGCAGGCTTAGAACTGTTTATACAAATATAATGAAGCTTGATTATGATAACAGAAGAACAAGGGCAAGCGGTGAAATTGAAAAAATAGAAAATGTAAAAGAAAAATCACCGATTGAAATTTTTGAAAATCTGTATGAAAAGCAGAATGCTTCTGCTTTAAATGACGAGCAAACCAAACTTTTAAAAGATATTGTGAAAGAAGTATGGGAGGGCGAAAAATGCGACCTTTAAAACTTACTATGTCGGCGTTTGGCCCTTATGCCGGCGAAGTTTCACTTGATATGCAAAAGCTTGGAAACGGCGGAATTTATCTTATTTGCGGTGACACAGGTGCCGGCAAAACCACGATTTTTGATGCTGTTTGCTTTGCACTTTACGGTAAAGCGAGCGGAGATATTCGCGATAAATCTTCTTTTCGTTCAAAATATGCCAATGATGAAACAAAAACATATGTTGAACTTGAATTTGAATATAACGGTGAAATGTATAAAGTTACAAGAAATCCTGAATATTTGCGTAAAAGCAAAAGGGGAGAGGGTTTTGCAAAGCAAGGTGCAAATGCAACTCTTATTTTGCCAAACGGTACAGTTGTTTCAAAAACAAATGAAGTAACAGCTAAAATCGAAGAAATTTTGGGTGTTGATAAAAACCAATTTTCGCAAATTGCAATGATAGCACAAGGTGATTTCAGAAAGCTCTTAAATTGTGATACCAAAGAGAGAAAAGAAATTTTCAGAAAAATATTTAAAACCGAACCGTACAGCCAAATTGAATATAAACTATCAAGCCTTTTTAATGAGCTTAAAAAGCAGAGAGAAAGAGAAAAGCAAAGCATAAATCAATATATTTCTCAATTTTCCTGCGGTGAAAACGATACGCTGTCATCGTCGCTTGAAAGTGCAAAAAACGGCGAAGTTTTAATCGACGATGTTATATCGCTGATGAATAAAATCGTGGAAAAAGACAGCGCACGGTATAATGAATTAAATAATTTTCTTGAAAAAACAGATAAAGAAACAGCAAAATTGACTTCAGCTTTGGCGGTGGCAAAAAATCAGGAAGAATCAAGAAAAGAATATGCAAATATTTTGAAAGAAATTGAAATTGCCGATAAAAACTTTAACGAAAGTAAAAAGGTAAATTCAAATTCCGCCATCAAAAATGAAACTTTGGAAGTTTTATCCAAAAAAATAAATCTTATTGAAGATAAAATGCCGAAGTTTGATGAATTTGAAAAAGTTCAAAATGAATTAAATATTGATATTCAGACTGTTAAAGAAAATGAAAAGCTTTTAAAAATCAAAGAAAACGAGTATGCTTCACTAACTTGCGATATTGAAGAAAAAATGAAGCGACTTCAAATTTATAAAAATTCTTTAATTGATATTGAAAGACTTAATTCGAAATTAAATGATATTAAAAACAAAGTGCAGTCTTTAGAAGAATTAAAGAATGAAATAAAAAAATATAAAGAAGAAAAAGAAAAATACTCTTTACTTCAGGAAAAGGCGAAAAGTGCGCTTGATAAATATAACAATCTTAATGATGAATACAGTATGAAATACACCGCATTTTTAAGCGAGCAGGCAGGTATTATGGCAAGCGAGCTTAAAGACGGTGAGCCTTGTCCTGTTTGCGGCTCAAAAAATCATCCTAATAGGGCAGTAATAAGCGAAAATGCACCGAGTGCGGCAGATGTTGAAAAAGCCAAGGCACTTGCGCAAAAATCGCAGGAATACGCAAGTGAAGCCGGAAAAGAATGTTCGTCCAAAAAGGCGGTTATTGATACTTTACTTCAAAATGTGAAAGCGAAAGCCGAAAAACTTTTTGACACAAGCGAAAATATTATAGAAAATGTTAATTTGCAAAATGGTGAATTAAAGAAAGAATATGAAGATACCAAAGCACTTTTAAAAGAAGCTGAAAGCAAAGATATAATGCGCAAAAAATTGGAAACAGATATTCCGAAAATGCAGGAAAAATCGACTCTCACATTACAGGAAATTTCCGCTTGCAAAGCAGCAGTTGCCTCTCTAAAAGCAAGGGTTGATGAAAAGTCGGGTTCGGTTATGAAACTGAAAAATGAACTTGATTTTGACACCAAATTACACGCCCTTGCAAAGCAAAATGAATATAAAGCACAAGCACAGCTTATCAAAGCCGAAATAGAAAAAGCAAAAGAAAATTTAGATAAATCAAAGTCACGATTGGATACTCTTTTAGGTAAAAAATTAAGCCTTGAAAATTCAATTAAAGATTTTGAAAATTATGATGTTGAAAAGCTTTTACAGAAGCTTGCAGAACTTGAAAATACCAAAAGTGAAGAAAACGAAAAGGCTAAGCTCGTTTATTACAGAACAGAAAATAATAAATCACTTCTTAAAGAGATAAGAGCCAAAAGCCGCGATTTAGCACAGCTTGATAAAAAGTATGTTTGGCTGAAATCTCTCAGCGAAACGGCAAACGGTGATATTTCGGGAAAAGAGAAAATCACGCTTGAAACCTTTGTTCAAATGACTTACTTTGACAGAATTTTGAGAAAAGCAAATCTTCGCCTGCTTACAATGAGCGATGGGCAGTATGAACTTATTCGCAGGCACGATGCCGAAACATTAAAGAAAAATGAGGGCTTGGCACTTGATGTGCTTGACCATTTTAACGGCTCAACAAGAAGTGTAAGCACGCTTTCAGGCGGTGAATCATTTATGGCTTCTCTGTCACTTGCGCTCGGCCTTTCAGATGAAATTCAGTCTTCAAGCGGCGGCATTAAGCTTGATACTATGTTTGTGGATGAGGGCTTTGGTTCACTTGATGATGAAGCACTTGACAGGGCGCTTTCTGCACTGAATTCTCTTTCACAGGGCGGCAGGCTTGTAGGCATTATTTCTCATATTGATGCTTTGGCGTCAAGAATAGATAATAAAATTATAGTTACAAAGGATAGGCAAAACGGCAGTTTTGCAAAAATAGTTGCCCAATAGCATATGAAACAAATAGATTTAACAACAGGAAAAATAAAAACTTAAATTATGGCTTTTTGTACTTTTACTTATGCTTTATGGCTATTACAGGGCTGTTAATAAACCTGTTATGTCTGTTATTTTAACTGTAATATCCCTTGGAATACGCGTTTTACTTTCAATTAAAAAAAGGTGCAATGGATAATTTTTCTTTACGAATTATCCATTGCACCTTATTTATTATACTATTCCTCCGTTTACACCTAAAATTTGTGATGTAATGTATTTGTTTTGTGATAAAAAATAAATCGCGTCTGCTACTTCTTCTGCTGTACCAGCCTGCCGATAGGCACTTCCTCTTCAAGTTCGCTTTTTTCAAACATTGAGTTCATTCTTGTATCAATTATTCCGGGACAAACGCAGTTTACGGTTATGCCGCTTGGCGCAAGCTCCTGCGCAAGAGAACGACTTAATCCTATTACTGCCGCTTTGCTCATTGAATATGCAATTTCGCACGATGCACCGAGCTGCCCCCACATTGATGATACATTTACTATTGCACCGCTGTGGCTTTTAAGCATAAGTTTAACTGCTTCGCGCGAGCAGAGAAAATATGACCTTGCGTTAATTCGCATAATTTTATCATATTCTTCGGCTGTCGTGTCATTTATCTGCTTAATAAGGCTTATGCCGGCATTGTTCACCAATATATCTATGCTTCCAATTTGATTAAAAAGTTCAATTATTTCATTTTCGTTTTCAAGATTACATTTGATTTTGGTTATCCCGTCAAAATTAGGTTCGCTTTGGTTATATGTGATAAAAACATCATAACCCTTTTGTTTAAAAAGCAGTGCTGTTGCCTTGCCTATACCTGTTGCACCGCCTGTTATTAAAACCTTTTTCAAGTTAACACCCCTGAATGTTTTTTATAATTATATCATTATTAAATCTGTTTTTCAAATAAAGTTGTAATTTTGATTAAAATAATGTATAATTATTTCACTAATTTTCTGTGAGGTGCAGTTATGAGCAATGTTAAAGAAAAAGAGTTCTCTACTATAAGCGTATATATTGATGAAGATGAAAATATGATTGGTATTCCTTGCGGTGAAAGCGACAAGTACGGTATTGCGGATATTGATAAAGTTGTTTTGCTTAAAGCACCATATTCGGATTCGCAAATTGAAAATTTTGTGGAGGAAGTTATATCATACTGTTATACCAAAAAGCATAATGATTCATCTCCGCTTTCAACTATTGAAAAGTATACTAAAAAAAGCGGTTTCGTAAATGCAACAGCGGATTATACACTTATTTCTATTGTTAAAACCAAGGAAACATATTCACTTATGCCTACTTTTAATGATTATGAAAGAGGCCCGCTTGTAATTGATGATGATGAAAGAATACTTCTTGCAAATTACCAAAAGGGCGAACTTGCCGAGGTTATGAAAGACTTTATTCAGGTTTATGTTAAAGCTAATATGTTTTATAAAGAAAAGCAGGAGCTTGAAGAAGAAAAGAAAAACAGAAAGAAAAACTAATGAAAAGTTTTGTTATATCTAAGCGTGACGCCGGCACAAGAGTAGATAGATTTATTGATAAAACTTTTGAAAATCTGCCTAAATCACTGATGTATAAAGAAATACGAAAAAAGAATATTAAGGTTAATAAAAAGCGTTGTACAAATGACCAAAAGTTAAAAGAGGGCGATCTTCTTGAACTTTATCTAAAAGATGATGTTTTAAAATTAAAAGTTAAACATCTTGATTTTATGCGTGCGAGCGATGAACTTGATATTGTATATGAGGATGAAAATATAATTATCCTTAATAAAAAGGTGGGTGTTTTGTGCCACCCTGACGGTAAAGAATATATTGACAATCTTGTTGCAAGACTAAAAAAATATCTTTACCAAAAAGGTGAGTGGTCACCTGAAACTTCAAGCTTTACACCGTCTCTTGCAAATAGGATTGACAGAAATACAGGCGGCCTTGTAATCGGGGCGAAAAACTTGCAGTCGCTTAAAATACTCAATGCAAAGATTAAATCAAGGGAAATTGAAAAATTTTATTTAACGGTAGTTCACGGAAAAATGCCTAAAAGCGAAGAAGTGTTGACTGCATTTTTAACAAAGAATGAAAAGAAAAATCTTGTTAAAGTTACCGATAATCAAATTGAAGGTTCTAAAAAAATTATAACCAAATACAAAGTTCTTGATTATTATGATGATGCATCGCTGCTTGAAATAGAACTTTTAACGGGAAGAACACATCAAATCAGAGCGCACCTTGCACATATAGGCCACCCGCTTTACGGTGACGGAAAATACGGCATTGAAGAGGGAAGATTTCGCCAGGCACTTTACAGTTATAAGCTTAAATTTGCATTTGATGATGAAAATGAACTGTCTTATTTATCAGGAAGGGAATTTCAGGCAAGGGATATTAAACTTCTTGATGATTATAAAGAAAGGAAATTTTAATGAAAAACAAATTTTATCGTATCATTTCACCTGTTACCTTTCTTGTGGTGCTTGTGCTTGATATTTCGGTGATAGCATATGCGGTATTCGCAGTTAAAAAGCTTTTGGAAAATTTGAGTGTTTATTCGGTTATATTTGCAATAATCGACCTTTTCGCAATAGGGGTAGGTGCGGTTGTAAGCAAATATGTTATAAGCCAAGGCATTGTCTTTAATGAAACTTCGTTTGAATTTACCGCACTCGATGAGAATAATATTTTTAATTATGATGATATTGCAAGTATAAAAATAAATAAGGACACCAAAGCAAGCCTTAAAAAGAATTTTAATGACCGGCAGTCACAAATTATTATTGAAGAAAAAGACGGTAAGGTTACAACTGTTGACATAGGCTTGACATCAATGAAAAAGCTGAAAAAGATAGAAAATGAAATCTTATCACACATAAATGAAAACTGAATATTTTATATAGCAACAGGATTTTGTACAATATTAACAATTGTTTTAAAATTTCTGTTGCTTTTTTGTTTACAAATTGTTATTATATATACAAATACGGCTTTGCCAAAAATAAGGGAGAGATTTTATGGGCGAAAAACGCACCTATACGGGTAAAGAACTCGGCGGCTATCTTGTAGGTATGTTTGGTCAAAACTTAATTTACAATATCGTTGCAACAGGTCTTTACTTCTATTTTCAAAATGTAATCTGCCTGCCGGCTATGGCTCTCGGTTGGATTATGACTATCGCAAGAATTTGGGACGCAATAAATGACCCGATGATGGGTACAATTGTTGATAAAACCAAATCAAAGTGGGGCAAATGCAGGCCTTATCTTATTATATTTCCGGCAATTATAGGTTTAGTTACAATTTTAACATTTATAAACGGTAACTATGCCACAGCAAGTTCAACTTCACAAAAGGTACTTATTGTTGCTTGGGCGGCTATTTCATATATTGCCTGGGGTATGTGCTTTACTGTTTGTGATATTCCGCTTTGGGGTATTACATCTCTTATGACGGAAGATGAAAACGACAGAAGCAAGATACTTGGTCTTGCGCGTATGGTTGCAGGTATAGGCGGTATCGGCGTACTTGTTGTTCAGGTTGCGCAGGCTCTCGGCTCTGCATTCGTAAGCAAAATTGATAAAAACGCAGTTGATTATGATACTCTTGTTCAAAAAGCAAACCAAAAGGGCTTTATTGTTACAGTAATTATTATGACTGTAATTGCTTCTGTTCTTTTTGAATTTGCAGGCCTTTTCACAAGAGAAAAAGTTGAAAAAAGTGAAAAGAGTTATACTTTCAAAGAAAATTTCCAAATTATGTTCAGAAACAAGCCATTTAGGCAAATTCTTATTTCAGGTATTTTGAGAAGCCCTATTCAGCTTCTTATGATTGTTGCAATGACGCTTGTTACATATTACTATGCAAACGGTAATATTATGAATATTCTTACAACCGACGCTTCAGGTAAGATTACGGGATTAAATGTTAAAATACTTGTAGGCCTTGGCTGTGTGGCAATCGGCCTTTTTGCCGGCCAGTTTATCGCAATGGGTGTTACACCGTTAATTATCAAAAAAGTTGAAAAGAAAACACTTTATAATATTTATTCAATTGCAGGTGCTTTTCCTTTTGCACTTATCTTTGTATTTTACAAAGTTTCAGGCGGTGATTTAACTTCTACTTTCTGGTCAATCATTGTTGGTATTTGTATGCTTGTTGCAAGTGCTGCTTTCGGCGGTATCAATGTACTTCAGTCAGTAATGATTGCCGACTGTGTTGACTATGAAGAATATCACAACGGTGTTCGTACAGATGGTGTATTCTTCTCGGGTCAAAGTTTTATTACAAAGCTTGCAGCGGGTATTTCAACAATCATTTCATCAGCAGTATATGCATTTGTAGGTTACAGCGGTGCTAATGTTGATAAACTTAACCGCGCTATTGAAAAAGGTGCAAACTTTATAACATATGACGGTGGTACGGGCGCCGGCAAATATGCTGAAGCAATGTTCTTCCTTATTTCAATTCCGCCTGCAATCGGTATGCTTCTTTCAGCACTTCCTACACTTAAATATGCAATGAGTGATAAAGAACACGAAAAAATTCTTAAAACTCTTGTAGAAAAGAGAAATGCGCAGGATACAAAGGCTGAATAATAAAAAACGATACAGTCACTTGTACGTAATTTCAAGTGGCTGTTTTTTATTGAATATTCTGATTATATAAGTTATATTTTTAAAAACAAAAGGCAAATTTAGGGGAATTTATGAATAAAACATTAAACGGTGCATGGCTTTTTAAAGCTGTGGATGAAAACGAATGGAAAAATGCAACAGTTCCGGGTTGTAATTTTCTTGATTTAATGAAAAACGGTGATATACCTAACCCTTTTATTTCAACTTATGAAAAAGAGGTAGGCTTTGTAGGTGAAAAGGATTGGGAATATAAAAAGATATTTGAGATAAGCGAAGCAGAACTTGATTGTGACGATGTACTGTTAAACTGCAAAATGCTTGATACAATTTGCGATGTGTATGTGAATTCAAGACTTCTTTTTGTGGGGGAAAACTGTTTTGTTGCTTATTCAAAAAGCGTGAAATCATTTTTAAATCTTGGTGAAAACGAAATAAGAATTGTATTTAAATCACCTGTAAATTATGTTCGCGATAAGTATAAAAAATGCCCGACTCCTATAAATTCAAATGGGCAAAACGGTATTGTTCATATCCGCAAGCCGCAGAGCCATTTTGGCTGGGACTGGGGTCCGGTTTTGCCGCTTTCAGGTATAACCAAGGATATTGAACTTCAGTTTGTAAATAATGCCAAGATTGATTATCTCGGCATAACTCAAAGGCTTGAAAACGGAAAAGCATTTGTAAGCGTTAAAGCTGATGTAACATCTTTTGGCAATTACGAATGTGAAATTGGCATTATTTCGCCGAGTGGGGAGGTTATGACTTCCTGCGGTGAATGTGCCGAATTTGTTATTGATAATCCTGAACTTTGGTGGACTTATGAACTTTCAGGCAGTAAAAATCAACCGCTTTATACCGTCAGTGCAAAGCTTAAATCAAATGGGAAAGTATTAGACGAGCAAAGCAAGAAAATCGGATTAAGAACTATTGAACTTAACCGTGAGCGTGATAAATACGGCAGAAATTTTCAATTTATATTAAACGGTGTTCCGCTCTTTATTAAGGGTTCCAATTATATTCCGGCAGATAGCTTTATTACTCGCTTTGATAAGCAAAAGCTTGATTATATGCTTGATGCTGTTCAGTTTTCAAATATGAATATGATTCGTGTTTGGGGCGGCGGATATTATGAAAGTGATGAATTTTACGATGCTTGCGATGAACGCGGTATTCTTGTTTGGCAGGATTTTCAGTTTGCTTGTCAGGCTTATCCTTTTTTTGATGATGCTTTTCTTGAAAATGTTAAAAGGGAAGTTGAATACAATGTAAAAAGGCTTTGCAATCACCCGTCGCTTGCTGTTTGGAACGGTAATAACGAAATTGAAGATATGCATTCTGCTTGGATGTATATGACTAAATATGTTGAATGGACTGAAAAGTTCTTTTATCATATTCTTGAAGCTGAAATCAGAAAATATGATAAATCAACACCGTATACTCCTACTTCGCCTGTGGGTGAAAAGCATAATTACGGTGTGGGCAGTGATAATGTGGGTGATACTCACCTGTGGGCAGTTTGGCACGGTTTAAAGCCTATGAATTATTACCGCAAGCGTATGACTCGTTTTTGCAGCGAATTCGGTTTTGAAAGTTTGCCGGATATGAAATCAATTGATATTTTTGCCGAGCATAAGGGTAACTATTCGCTTAATGATAAGGTGTTTAATGCCCACCAAAAATGTGCAAACGGTAATGATAAAATGGTTTACTATGTTGCTTCTCGCTTTAATTTGCCGAAGAATTTTAAGGATATGGTTTATCTTTCTCAAGTTACTCAAAATGAATGTATAGCAGACGCAACGGAGCATTGGCGAAGAAATAAAGGCAGATGTAACGGTTCAATGTATTGGCAGCTTAATGACTGCTGGGGTGTCTGCTCTTGGTCAAGTATTGATTATTACGGTAATTACAAGGCTCTTCAATACGGAGCAAGGCATTTTAACGCACCTGTCAGTGTATCAATTGAAAATACCGAAGAATACATTAAGCTGTTTGTTTTAAATGATTTAAAAGAAAAACAAGATGTTACCGTTACTTACGATATTTTTGATTTTGTTTCGGGTACAAAGCAAAGTGATAAAAAAGATGTTTCAATTGACGCAGTTAAAAATGAACTCGTTTTTGAACTTGATGTTAAATCACTTGCAAAAGCGTATGATTTAAAACGCACCGGTGTAGCGGTTAAACTTTTTAAAAACGGTGAATTATTGCAACAAAAAACTGTTCTTTTTGATAAAGAAAAGAAACTTAATTTGCCGAAAGCGAAACTTAAAACAAGGGTTGAAATAAAAGAGGACAGGCTTGATATTACTGTTAAAAGTGACGCATATGCCCGCCTTGTTAAACTTGAAAGCGCTGATTCCGTTTTGCCTTTCAGTGATAATTTCTTTGATATTTTGCCAAATGAAAGTAAGAAAGTGATGATTTATAAGGATAGCTCAATGTCACTTCGCAAACTTGCCGAAAGCATAACTGTTTACAGCCTTTGTGATATTAAATTCAGCAAGGATAAGATTGATACGCTTTTAAAGCAGGCTAAAGTATTCTTATCTCCTGTTAATATTTCAAATGCACTTTATCACGGAAAAATCGCAAAAGATGTTGAACTGTGTGATGATTAAGGGGTGATTTTTTGCTCGATTTTATATTTGTCGGTTTAGGCGGATTTTTGGGCGCTGTGTTGCGATATGTGTTAACACTTATTCCTACCAAAAATCCGCAGCCGTTTCCTGTAATTACACTTTTAATAAATGTGTTAGGTTCGCTTTGCATTGGGCTTATAGCACTGTGGATGAGCAAGAATTCAAATTTGGATTCACGCTTGATACTGTTTTTAAAAGTAGGTATATGTGGCGGCTTCACCACTTTTTCGACCTTTTCACTTGAAACTGTCGGACTTATTAAATCGGGGCATATTGTGCTTGCACTTGTTTATGTGCTGTTAAGTACAGTGCTTGGTGTACTTGCTTGTTTTTTACCACAGTGTGCAGTTAAATAATATAATTAAAAAAGCGAAGCTCGGTAACCCGAGCTTTCGCTTTTTTGTATTTACTCTTCGTAAACATAATTATGTGGTTTTGAATATCAAGAAATAAGCTCTCTTTATCATAATTTCTTAATGTTGAATCGGCAAATCAAATATTTGTATAACCTAACCGATTGAATACATTTTTATACCTCTCTTGCATCCGAATCAATTTCTCCGTTATCATCAACCTCATATGCATCGGTATTGATTATAGGCGGTTCGATATTTTTAAGCTCTTCTTGTATTTCTTTTGCTGCTTTTTTTATTTGAATAAATGTAACAAGGTCAACTATTGCGTATCCCACAAGGCCGGCACCTACAAGCCTTACAAGCGCAACACTTGTGCTGAAAGGATTTATCATAATTACAACACCTAAAATAAGCACGGCAATTGAAAGGAATGTTGAAACACCCCAGCTTACAATACCGCTTGATTTAGAATAAAATGATGTGATTAAGTCAACAGCGCCGCTTATTGTGATAAACACGCCGAAAATAAACAGCAATATGGTAATTATGCTTTGATATTTAATGCATATTATAAGGCCGACTATAATGCACACTGTACCGGCAACGGCCAGAACGATGCTTTTTTCTTTTGCAAAGTATGAAATCCATGCTGTTACACCCAAAAGTATTGTGGTTGCACCTGTGAGTATGCTTACTACGGTTATTGATTTATCGGGCCAAGCAAGCAGTACAATTCCTATTACAAATGACGCTATTATTGTGATTATTGAAAGGTTTTTAATTTTTACTAAAATTTCTTTCATAATTACACCTTCTTATTTTTTATGTATCTTATGTCATTACCCTCTAAAGTCAAAAGTGAATATTCGCCGGTGATTCGCGAAGTTATGCGCTGGTCGTAAAATTCCAAAAGTTCTTTAAGCGTATAGTTGGTTGAAATAATCGTCGGCAATTTTGCACCGATACGGGTGTTGATAATATTATATAAGCACGAAATGGTATAAGCACTTTTGAATTCTGTGCCTAAATCATCAAGAATAAGCAGGTCAACATCCAAAATTTCATTTTCTCTGTATTTTAAATTGTCGATTCTGCTGAAATTTTCGTTTTGCAAATCGCCTAAAATATTTTGTGCTGTACCGTAAATAACACTGTATCCTCGGTTGATTACTACATTTGCAATGGCGAGGGATAAATGGGTTTTGCCAAGCCCTGTGCCACCTGTGAATAAAAGGTTTTTCGCTTCTTTGCTGAAATTAGTTGCATATCCTATGCAGCTTTCTTTGATTTTTTCTGCTCTGTATTTTGGCGATATGCCGCCGTTTTGGGCAATGTCAGGGTAGTATTCAGTGGAAAAGGTGTCAAATGTGCATTCTTCAATCGGTGCGATTTTTTCAATCTTATCTCGCTCAATTTCTTTTAATAGGTTTACAAAGCACTTGCAGCGCCTGCCGTTTATAAATCCCGTATCCTCACACGCAGTGCAGGTGTATTTAATTGCAAGTTCGTTTTCATCATAACCGTTTTTCTTGAGCAAATTTTTCTTTTCTTCTTGCAATGCAAGGCTTTCAATTCGTAGCTTGTTAATATCAGCCTGCGGGTCTTTGCTTGTAAAAAAAGTTCTTGAAATATTAAGCCCGATTTGTGCAAGCTTTCTGTTAATTACATTAAGCTCGGGAATTTCGGCACATAATTTATCAATTCTGCTTTGTGCTTCAAGTGTTGCTTTTTCTTTTCTTCTGTCAAGTATATTTTGTGCCTTGTCATAAGTTTCAATTGAATAGGACATATTGCACCTCCTTAAATTTCAAAATTATTTAGTGCGTCACGCTCAATTTGGTCTATATCAAATGTCGGTTTGCTTGATAATTTTTCTTTGCTCTTTGCTTTGCTTTCTTTTTCGGATTTTGCTTTTTCAAATTCTTTTTGCTCTTTTTCCACATCAGCAGGAGTTTTAATGTTTTGTTTCTTCCACTTTTTTAATATGGAATTTATGTAACTCAGCTTTGGCTCCGGTATGTTTTCTTTCATAATATCTGATGCCAAAGTAATCATGGTAATATCAAAATCATTAAACCATGAAAGTACCATTTCCCTTTGCTTAACGGTTGGCTTTCTGTGCCTGATTCCCGTTATCGCAATGATTTCATTCCATATTCTGTTTCCACGCTCAATTTCGTGCAGCTTTTCTTCCGCTTCGGAAATGGAAGCTATGCCCTCATCACTCCAATTTTTTGCCATAGCGTTGATATATGAAAAACTTATGGACATTCCTTTTTGCTTTTCGTTTTTATAATATTCAAGTATCATTAAAACTACTTCCGGCTTTAATTCGTAGTAGTTAACCATATTTATTATTATTGCCTGCTCCGCTAAACTTATTGTTCTGCCAAGCACTTTTTGTGCTTCGTTAACAAGGTTTTTGAGTTTTTCGCTGTCACGCAGTATTGACACAATATCTTTGGGTGATAAATTTGGTGCAGAAATCGTTTCTTTTACCACAACCACATTTTTTTCTGCCGGTGCAGTTGCCTGCGGTATTTTGGTGCTTTCAACAATTTCACCGTTTTTTGATATTATGCCTTCCTCAACCCAAAATTCAAGCAAATTGTCTGTATCGGCAATTGTCTGGCCGAGTGCTTTGGCAATTTCGGCAGTTTCAGCTTGACCGTTGTTTCTGAAAATGTATAGCAAAGCTTTAAGCTGATACTCACTTGCAAGCTTTAAATATTCATCGACTACCTTGATAGGTAAATTAAAAATTCCGTTTTCCCAAACTGATGAAAACGGTAACGCTTTATATTCCATAGCATATTCCTCTTTCTTATTTTATATGATAACAAAAAAATGCATTGTTGTAAACAGATAAATAGTTACATTTTTTTCAAAAAAGTCTTGACAAGTACAAAGCTGTTGTGTATAATCAATCTTGCATTCGCGGATGTAGCTCACCCGGTAGAGCGCAACCTTGCCAAGGTTGAGGTAGCGAGTTCGAGCCTCGTCATCCGCTCCAAAACAAAAAGCACCATTTCTATGGTGCTTTTTGTTTTTTATAAGAAACGAGGCTCGAAAAGAGCAATCCGTTTTACAACTGTTTTGATTTTTACTTTACTACTGTTTTAATTTTTACTTTACAAGTATTTAAAAGAGTGTTATACTCTAACGGTAATGAAAAGCAGAGAGGTATTACCATGCATCAGGATGTTGAAAAAATACTTGTTACAGAAGAAGAATTAAACGCTATTGCTCACCGCTTGGCAAAGCAAATCACTAAAGACTATGAGGGTAAAAAACTTTTGCTTGTAGGTGTACTTAAAGGTTCTGTTTACTTTTTTACCGACCTTACAAGATATATTGATTTACCGTGTAATATTGATTTTATTCAAGCTTCAAGTTATGGTGCAGGTACTGTATCAAGCGGCAATATTCAAATTATTAAAGATATTGCTGATGATTTAACGGGTTTTGATGTTTTACTTGTTGAAGATATTCTTGATACGGGAAATACACTTAAATATATTCACGATATGCTTTCAAAACGCAATCCTGAATCTATCGGTGTTGTTACACTTCTCGATAAACCGGCAAGGCGAATAGCAGATATTAAAGCTGATTATGTAGGCGTGGATGTGCCTGACGCATTCGTTGTGGGCTACGGGCTTGATTATGACCAATATTATCGTAACTTGCCGTATATAGGTGTACTTAAAAAGAGTATTTACGAAAAATAATTACAATTTAATTTTATATGATGGTTTTCTCCTTGCGAGAAATTAAAAGGGAATCAGGTTAGAATCCTGAGCAACAGCCATTACCGTATTTGATGAAGAAAAATCATTTGCCATTGGGAAACTGAGAAGGCGATTTTTCAAGCTATACTATATCATAAGTCGGGAGACCTGCCACACATTTTAATTCTGCTTTTGGGCAAGGGAGAGCAATGGAGTTAAATTCCGTACTAAAGGTGCGTGCTTTCCTCTGTCTGAAAAGATGGAGGATTTTTTTATGCGAAAAAATATAGGCGTTGTTTTGGCAGTAATTATGAGCATTGCCATGCTTTGCGCCTGTTCAAACAGCAATGATTTTCAGAAAAGTGTGACAGATAATTCAACACAAATAACTGAAATGACTACCGCTTTGCAGGATGACGAAATTGATGAAGTAACAACCGATAATAAAGAAGTTACTGATACCACCGTAAAAGAAAAGGAAAAAACTACTAAGCAAGACAAAAAAGAAACTAAACCAAGCAGTCAGAAAAATAACGAAACTACCCAAAAAGGCAAAACGAAAAATAAAGAAGTAACTACTGCAAAAAAGGTTAAGAAATCAAAGAAAAACAAAAATAACAAATCAAAATCATCGGCTGTAACTACAAGCTCAACAGATGCATATGAAGCAGCTGCAAGCGCAACTCATTTACATGCTGATAAGCCTACTGCAAAAATCACTTCTACCAGCTCATCTAAAAAAACTTGTACAATTACTATCGAATGTAAGTCAATACTTGATAATATGGATGATTTAAAATCCGGCCACGAAGCATATGTACCTAAAAACGGTATTATTTTGAGTGAATACGAAGCCACTTTCAACGGCAAAGCTACGGTTTATGATTTGTTGAAAAAAGCCTGTGATGATAATAAAATTCCTTATAATGCAAAAACGACTATTTATAGCGTTTATATATCAGGTATAAATAATCTTGATGAATTTGATTGCGGTGAGGGAAGTGGCTGGTTATACTATGTTAATGGTAAAAAGCCAAATGTAAGCTGTGATTCCACCAAACTAAAAGACGGTGATAAGGTTGTATTTTCATACACCTGTTCATATAATAAATAATTTCATATTAGGAGGTTAATAAATATGAAAAAAATAATTTCTGTTGCTGTTGCACTTTGCATTGCAATTACTTCACTTTTTACAAGCGTTTATGCAATGGCTGACAGTAAGGTTACAAGTGGAGATATTAAAAAGAAGCTTAACGATACGGCAATCTATCTTTTATCTGAAAAGAAAGAGGATTTCTCTGTAAACAATGTAAAAAATCTTGTTGCTTACATCAATGCAGGCATTGATGTAAATGACTATAAGGATGAATTTACAAAGAGCGTTAAGGAAAATTTAGAGTCAAACAGCGGCAAGATTATTGCGGTTGTAGGGTATGACGAAAATAATAACTGGGCTCCTATTAAAGGCGAGTCGGCAGGCATTTATGCAAATGTAATCACTGCGCTTGATTATTTCGGCTTTGATGTTAAAAATTTTGAAGGCATTAACCTTGTTGAAAATTTCAAGAATGTTAAACTTAATAAAGATCATGAAAATCAATATCTTTTCTCTTCAATTTTTGCTGTTGCTGAAAAATACGGACTTGCCGATACCCTTAAAACAGCACAAAATTTCTTGTTAAACAATTACTATAAATTTGGTACAGGCTCAACTTATTATACCAGTACAGACAGTGATGCACAGCTTGTTGTTGCACTTGCACCTTATTCAAATAAATATAAGTCTGTTATTGATGATACATTAAATTGTATGGAATCATATAAAGCTGACGGCGGTTATCTTTATAACTTGGATAAGGTTTATAATTATAACACTAAAGAACTTGAAGACCCTGTAATTAGCGGTAATTCAACTGGTCTTGCCCTTGCTGCATATTCTGCTGTGAATGATTTTGATAAAGCACAAAAGATTTATAATGAAATAGTAAATAGTTTTGAATGCAAAGATGTTAAGGGTGCATATGCTTATACCGCCGGTGGTGATGAAAATGCTTTAGCCACAGCTGATGTTTTCACAGGGCTTACAAAATTCTATGAAGCATTAAAAGTTAAAGAAACTCAAGACGCTTTAACTACCACCACAACAACTGCACCTGCAAATAATATCACCACAACAACTGCAACATCAACTTCTAAAACAGCAGTTGCAAAAATCAAAGCACCTAAAAAGACTTCAATTAAGAAAGTTAAAGGTGCGAAGAAAGCAATTTCAGTTACTTGGAAAAAGGTAAGCGGTGTAAAGGGCTATCAAGTTCAAGTCGCAACCAATAAGAAATTCAAGAAGAACAAGAAAACCGTAACTGTTAAAAAACAGAAAACTACAAAGACTACCGTTAAAAAGCTTAAGGCAAAGAAAAAGTATTATGTAAGAGTTCGTACATATAAAATTGCAAACGGTAAAAAAGTATATTCTTCTTGGTCAAAGGTTAGAGTGTTAAAACTAAATAAGTAATAATACTGATA